>JGI12109J20283_10237479_pt1 | contig 24214 bp, 22 predicted proteins | sample ElkSlonscriptome_12_FD_20283 | JGI IMG/M metagenome (IMG submission 20283)
CCCCACCCGGAGCAAGGCCAAATAGGGGTCTCGCGCCGGTCGCCTTCCTAACGGAGGGCACACGGCAGTGGCGCTTCGCCGCGAGAGACCCGGGTTGGCTGCTAGAGCCGTCTGGCAACAGGCGGACCAGATGAATGGTTGCCACCGTGTGGCCGGTCCTGTTCGCAGGATACCGCATACGGATACAGAACCCGGCTTATGATGCCCCCTGATGCTTTTGTCATGAGGCCCTGTCCACCGAAAGGCACGTGATAGACTGATATGAAATCGCCTTCCTCTTCCCCGCGCAGCACGTTTCAGCGCGCTGCAGTCATCCTTGCTGTTGTCGTCCAGATCGGCGCTACTTTCCTGCCGCAAGTAGGATTGGGAGAGCCGATTGGCAGCCGATCCGATGCAATCCGAACGCTGATCACGCCGTCCGGCTGGGCGTTCGCGATCTGGGGGCCGCTATTCTCGGGGTCTGCTGTATTTGCGATCTGGCAGGCGTTGCCCGGACAGCGCGACAATGCGCTGCTGGATCGTATCGCATGGCCCGCCGCCGTCGCTCTGGCGGCACAGGGCGTTTGGGCGACCTATACCCAATTCGTCAATCTGACTGCGATTTCGGTGCTGATCATCCTCACATCCTTGATCGGTCTGCTGATCGTTCTGCGAGCACTGACGGCTGAGTCGAGATTGAGCGCGGGTGAGCGCTGGTTTGCTGGGCTGACTTTTGGCGCGCTCACCGCGTGGCTCACTGCGGCGAGCATCGTCAATGTCTCGGCGGCGCTCGCTTATTACGGGGTCGGCGGCAACTTTGCCTATCCGCTGGCCGCCGCGATCATGGTCTGCATTGGCGGTGTCATTGCCGCGCTGGCGGTTGTGCGCTCGCGCGGGTGCCCGTGGTATGCGCTCGTATTTGTCTGGGCGCTGACCGCGATCTATTTCAGAGGCGGACAGGAGGCCGCTTCAGTGGCCATAGCCTGCGGTTTTGCGGGGGTTCTGGTCATTCTGGGAGCCATGATCGGTCTCGCAAATCCTGATAACAGGCGGCATTGGTTGGGCGTGTGAAGCGGCTAAGCCCTGCCTGACCCTCAGACCCGACCAACGCTGTCATAGGTGAACCCGCGCCCGCGCACGTCCTCGGGCGAGTAAATATTGCGCAGGTCCACCAGCACGGGCGAATTGGCCAGCTCCATAACCCGGCTCAGATCAAGCGCCCGGAACGCGTCCCATTCGGTCACGATTACAACAGCATCAGCGCCCTCAATCGCCTCATAAGGGTCGGCGCACATTACGACTTCGGGCATCAGTGGCTTGGCCAGTTCCATGCCTTCAGGATCGAATGCGGCGATCTGCACGCCGGCATCGCTCAGCGTCTGCGAGATCGCAATCGAGGGCGAATCGCGCATATCGTCGGTGTTGGGCTTGAACGTCAGGCCCAGCAGAGCGACCTTTTTGCCGCGCGCTGCATCGCTTCCGCCAATCGCATTCAGGACCTTGCGACCCATTGCGCGTTTGCGGCTCTCATTGGTTTTCACCACCGCCTCAACGATACGGGTGGGGCTATCATAGTCCTCCGCCGTCTTGAGCAGGGCGAGTGTGTCCTTTGGAAAACACGATCCGCCATAGCCCGGCCCGGCATTCAGGAATTTCGCACCGATGCGATTGTCCATACCAATGCCTCGCGCCACATCCTGAACATTCGCGCCGACTTTCTCGCACAGATCGGCCATTTCATTGATGAAGGTGATCTTGGTCGCAAGAAAGGAGTTGGCGGCATATTTGATCAGCTCGCTGGTCCGCCGGGAGGTGAAGAGGATGGGAGATTCGTTCAGGAATAGCGGGCGATAAACCTCGCGCATAATCTCCTGACCGAAGTCGTCCTCGGCCCCGATCACGATCCGGTCAGGCCGCTTGAAATCGGCAATTGCCGCGCCTTCGCGCAGGAATTCGGGATTGGAGACGATCGCGAATTGCTGTGTCGTCCCACTTTCGCGGATGATGCGTTCTACCTGGTCACCAGTGCCGACGGGCACAGTCGATTTGGTGACGATCACTGCGGGGCTGGAGAGGTTTTCTCCCACTTCGCGGGCGACCGCATGTACAAAAGTAAGGTCCGCATGGCCATCGCCGCGCCGGCTGGGCGTGCCGACCGCGATGAAGATCGCACTTGCACCCTCAATCCCCTTGGCCAGATCGGTTGTAAAGCTAAGGCGCCCCGCCGCGACATTGCTGGCGACCAGACTGTCGAGACCGGGTTCGTAAATCGGCATTACCCCGTCATGCAGGGCAGCGATCTTGCTGTCGTCCTTGTCGATACACACGACTTCATGCCCGAAATCGGCAAAGCACGCGCCAGATACGAGCCCGACATAGCCCGAACCTACCATTGCAATTTTCATTGGTTCACCCGCCTTACGTATGTGTTTGGGCGAAGGCTATATCGCCCGTGGGCAACGAAGCTCTGCGCCAGATTATCGGCCCTAATCCCCGTGAAAGATCCCGATCTGTCCGTCATCCTCGATGGTCTGGAGTATCCGCCGTTGATCACCTTCAAGCACGAGCGTGGTAAGCACACCTGAACGAAAAGCGCCAGTATCAATCCCGATGCGGTTCCCGCAATCCATCACCCGGTCAAAGATCGTGTGGCCATGCACAACCACCTTTTCCAGCGGTCCCTCATGGCTCAGAAAGCGGTCCCTGATCCATAGCATGTCCTTGCGTTTTTGTTCGGCAATCGGGACATTGGGGTTAATTCCGGCATGCACGAACAGGTAATCGCCAGCCGTGATGCATTCCTCGAATCCGGCGAGGTAATCAAGGTCGGCTTGCGGGACGATTTGCGGCAGGTTGGAGAACAGCTCCTCCAGCGTCATCGCGTTGAATTGCTTTCTGGAAATCCCGTAGGACATAACCGTTTCGCGCCCGCCATGTTTCAGAAAATGGCGCAAAACTTCGGGTTGTTCGAATGATGTGATGAACATCTCTTCGTGGTTGCCAGCGAGGATCCGAACATTGCGCTCCGCCTGCAATTTGCGCGCCCGGGCGATGACCCCGGCGCTATCGGGACCACGATCCACCAGATCGCCAAGCAGGATAATCTGCGTATCTGCCGGCGACTGAGCTGCATCGTCGATTTCGATACCGGCAATCAAAGCCTCAAATAGATCAAGCCGACCGTGAATGTCGCCGATCACATAATAGCGCTTGCCGTCGGGCACGCGGGGCAGGGGGCTGCTCGCCTTTGAATTTGATCTGAAGAGGTTGCGCAGCGCGGTCAGCATGGGGGTGTCTGATGTCTCATTGAGTCGGAAGAATTCAAGTAAGTGCGCATAGGCATGAAGGGCCTTAACGGCAAATTACCAACCGCCTCAATCCGGCATTGTCGCCGATTTCACATACAATAGCGGATTAGTAATATTTATCCGCCTGTCGATCCATCTTTTCTTGTGCTTTCTGATCGGATGGGGTAACAAAGTATCGCGCGACCGGTGCGTCAGGGCTGATTATTACTCAAAGAGGCAAGTTCGGGAGCGGTCACGTGGAGGAAACAATGTAATATTTCACGCAAAGGGATCGTAATACCCGCGTCACCTCGCTGCCTTATGGTGGCAAGTCTTTCTGCTGCTTGCTTTCTTGGCGCAACTCCTGCCTTGGCCAATGAAGGCGAGCCGACCGGCTCCGCACCAGATGCCACAAATCAAGATATCGCGATCACCGCATAACTGATCGAAGTGATCGCTGATACGGCATTAGTCACTGTGCAAGATGCTGCATCAGAAGCTGGCTACACCTCTGAAATCACGGCATTGCAGCATCGCGGTCTGCCGCGCGCGCGTCGCAATCGTATGAGTCTGCTCTCGCCAGTTCGTTGGGTGGCAGCAGCGGTTTAAGCTTTTCCGATAATGCGACGCTCGCCAGTGAATACCGGCTTCGCGGCGTTGATCTGACTGTTGGCAATCCCGCCATTCAAGGCGGCTTTGATGTCAACCATTCACCGGGGTTGGATGCCGGGACATGGGCATCGAACCTGGATGAGGGTACGGTGGGTCATGGTTCGATAAAGGTTGACCTGTACGGCGGGCTGATCTGGCCCGCTGACCGATGGGTTGACCGCCGATATCGGATTTATTGCCTACACCTATCCCCGTGCAGGGCCGGGCTATTTCGACTATTACGAGGTCTGTGGCTCGTTCGAATTCCAGCTTGAGTCGGTGTCGAGCAAGGTCGGTGTGGCCTACGATCCCAAGCAGGACGGGCTGGATTTTGGCGGGCTGACGCGTGACAACCTGTACGTCTACACCGATCTGAGCGTTGGTATTCCCGAAACGCCGATCACGCTGAACGCGCATTTGGGATACACGGACGGATCGCTGACCTTCACCAATGACAGCAAGTCATTTGACTGGCTGAGTGGCGCGGATTGGGCCTCGAGCAGCAAGTTCATCGCCAGCGTCGCCTATATTGATGCAGAGCAAGATGTCGCCACCGGTCAGTTTAATCCGACCAGCATTACCATTGTCGCGTCAATCTCGGCCAGTTTCTGATCGAATGCGAATCGCGCCGGTCATGGCTGTCAGTCCAACGAGAAATTGACCGTCGTGACCACGCGCACCTTCTTATAAGGGCTGTCGGACGTGCCCCAGCCGCCGCCTGATCCGTCTCGCGCCTTTATCGAGAAATAGCCTTGTGTAGCGCTCTTGATTGCTCCGACGCCAGTGCCGGAATCCTCGGCGAATTGCTGGGCGGCGACGCGCGCATTGCGCGTCGCCTCGGCCACCATTTCCGGCTTGATATCATTCAGACCGGTAAACGCGTAGCTCATCCCCGAACCTTCTTCGAGCAGGACCCCGCGGTCCACCAGATCAAACTGCTGCGCCACCGCCTTTTGCGCGCGCTCTATATCATTGGTGCGCAGAGATAGCCGCTGGCGCACCGTATAGGTCGTGACGCCGCGATTGGTGTAGCTGGAGACATTCGCACCGGTGGGCTGCAGCGCTTCATCGGGAAAGCCGAGATCGTCGAAAAAGCTGCGAATGGTATCGGTGTCCGTGCGTACCTTGCCTTGCGCTTCGGCCAGATTGGTGGCGGCGGCGGAATAGGAGATCGTCCATGTGGCCAGGTCTGCGGTCACATCGCGCTCTGCCAAACCGCGCACAGTGACAGAGCGTTCCGCTTCCTTCGCGCGCAGCAAACCGTTGCCAAGCAGATATCCGCCCGCGATGATTCCGATGGACGCGATGGTGGCGGTGCCGAACCAGCGCAGCGTTGCGGAATTGTTCAGGGAGCCTGAGTTATCGGCCGCATGATTGTTGGCGTTTGATTGGGTGTCGGACGTCGCGCTCATCGTATCCTCCTGTTGACGATACGATGAATTGTGCTTCAAGCGCGATGAACCGTTTTTGAACGAGCGCTTTCGTTCAATCGTGCTTTGGGTTAGGTCCCATGGGGAATGTACAAGGTGAACTATCCCCATGCCTAAATTTCTCCATTCGATGATCCGCATTACCGATCCTGATGCGACCGTTGCCTTCTTCAAGCTGATCGGGCTGGAGGAGGTCCGCCGGTTTGATATTGAAGCAGGGCGGTTCACGCTGATCTTTCTCGCCGCACCGGGGGAGGAAGGTATCGCCGAGGTGGAGCTGACCTACAACTGGCCACCCGAAGATGGATCAGAGCCCGAGACTTATGACGGTGGGCGTAATTTCGGGCATTTGGCGTACCGGGTAGAGAATATCTATGAGACCTGTCAGCGGATCGCCGATGCCGGTCACGTCATCCATCGTCCTCCGCGGGACGGGCACATGGCCTTCGTGAAGACGCCCGATGGCATTTCGGTCGAATTGCTTCAGGAAGGAAGCCTCGAACCGCAAGAGCCATGGGCGAGCATGGAAAACACCGGCACCTGGTAGAGGAAAGGGCCCCACCCAGCGCCGTCAGGTCGAAGGCTGGTTGCCCCGATCGTCGCATTCCGCTTCAGGGTGAGTGGTTGTAAGGCGCAGGACAATAAAGCCCAAAATGGCCGAAATCGCGGAGCCTGCCAGAATGCCGAGCTTGGCAGACTCGACAAACTCGGGCTGGTTCGGGAACGCGAGGCCGCCGATAAACAGGCTCATCGTAAAGCCGATCCCGCACAGAATTGAAATGCCCCATATCTCTGGCCAGGTGGCATTGGCCGGACGCGGCGCAAAACCGGTTTTGTCGGCCAGAAATACTGTTGAGAAAATGCCGATCTGCTTGCCGATGACAAGGCCCGCCCCGATTGCAAAGGGCAGCGAGTCAAGCAAGGCGTCGACCCCCATGCCTTTCAATGCGACGCCGGCATTGGCAAATCCGAATACCGGCACAACAAGATAGGCGCTCCAAGGGGCGAGGCCGTGTTCCAGCTTCTCCAGCATGGAATTGCCATCGGGCCGCTGAAGCGGGATGGTGAGCGCAGCCAGAACGCCCGCAATCGTTGCATGAACGCCTGTGTTTAGCACGCAAAACCACAGCACCAATGACAGCAGGATATAGGGCCAGAACACGCCAACCTTAAACCTGTTCAAGGCTAGCATCAGGCCAAATACTACGACCGATGCAACCAGCCAGACCATGTAAATGCTGGGCGTGTAAAATACCGCAATCACCAGCACCGCGCCGATATCATCGACAATAGCGACCGTGAGCAGGAACAGCCGCAATGATGCGGGCACCCGGTTCCCGAGCAAGCCGAGAACGCCCATCGCAAAGGCAATGTCAGTCGCCGCCGGGATCGCCCAGCCGCTTGTGTATACTCCGCCGCCAGAGACAGTCATATAAACAATCGCAGGCGCGATCATGCCCGCCAATGCCGCGATCATCGGCAGGCGTCGCGCGGCAGGATTGGACAAAGAGCCTGATACGATCTCGCGTTTCACCTCGAGTCCGACGACAAAGAAGAAGATCGCCATCAACCCGTCATTGATCCACAAATGCAGATCATCCAGTTTCTTGATCGGGGTCCAAGGCAGTTCGCCATAGAATAACAGCTTATATTCGGCGGAGAACGGAGAGTTCGCCGCAAGCATTGCAGCGCCAGCGATGAGGATCAGCAAAACGCCTGCGGACGCATCGCTGACAAACAGAGCCCGCACTGGCGCAAAGATACTGCGAAGGGGAGAGAAGGCGGGAGTCTGCTGATTGGCCATATTATGCGCCTCCTTTTAGAATTGTGAGGCCGGTTGCAAGTCCAATTGCAGCGCGATAGGTTACTTTTCCAACGGGTCACGGGGTAACCTTGAATTTTAGTAACTGGGATTTTTGGCAATGGCTGGGGCTGTTCCAGCACGAATTGCTGTTGTTCGCCGGGGTTTTCTTCCTGATCGGCGCGCTGGACGACATCCTGGTGGATGGGGTCTGGGTGTGGCTCAAACTCTCCGGAAAAGCGCAAACACAAAGCGTCGACCGAGAGCGATTGCGCGAACGCCCGTTAAGCGCGCCTGCAGCGGTGATGATCCCTGCGTGGCAGGAAGCAGCTGTTATCGGGGATACAATTGTTCATGCCATGCAAGCGTGGCCACAGCGTGAATTGCGTTTGTATATCGGCTGTTATCGCAACGACCCTGATACCATTTCAGCTGCGATGAGGGCGGCAAGCCAGTGCGTAGACCGAAGTGGCAACCGGTTGCGCATTGTCATTCATGACCGCGATGGACCCAGCACCAAGGCGGATTGCCTCAATCGGCTGCATCAGGCCCTGCGCGATGATGAGCGTCGCAGCGGGCAATTGTTTGGCTGTGTCATCTTTCATGATGCCGAGGATATGGTCGATGCAGGCGCCCTCGGCCTGCTGGATGCCGCCATCGCGGATGGGGCAGATTTCGTACAACTGCCGGTCGAACCGCTTGTGCAGACAGACAGCCGTTGGCTTGGCAGCCATTATTGTGAGGAATTTACCGAGGCGCATGGCAAGGCAATGCTCGTTCGCGACGCATTAGGAGCCGCAATTCCGGCTGCTGGGGTGGGCTGCGCAATATCATACCGGGCGCTGCACAAGCTTTCGCGCAGGAGCATTGACGGCACCCCGTTTGACCCTGATTCGCTGACAGAGGATTACGAGCTTGGCCTCGCAATCGCCGATATGGGCGGCACCTGCCGGTTTGTGAGGGCACATGGGGCTGACGGCACCCTGATCGCGACGCGCGCATTCTTCCCGTCACGATTGGGTGATGTCGTGCGCCAGAAAACGCGATGGGTCCACGGGATCGCGCTTCAGGGATGGGACAGGATTGGTTGGAACGGCGGCGTTCTGGAGACATGGATGCGCGCCCGCGACCGCCGCGGGCCATTAACCGCGCTGGTCCTGCTGGCGGGTTACATCCTGCTTGCATTGACCGCTTTGCTGTGGTTCGCGGTTGAGGCAGGCCTTGTCCCCGCTCTGCCGTTCACGCCGCTCTTAAAGGTATTATTGACGGTCAATCTGGTCGCCTTTTTGTGGCGCGCCGTTTTCCGGTTTGGTTTCACCGCCAGCGTTTATGGCTGGGCCGAAGGCATTCGCGCGGTCCTGCGCATTCCGATCACCAACGTGGTCGCCATCATGGCAGGCCGTAGGGCGGTGATGGCCTACATAGGCTCTCTTACAGGTGGCGCAGTCGCTTGGGACAAGACGCCGCATTTCGCCCACCCCGCGCGCCCTGCATTGACCGCCAAAGCAGACAAGGGTTCGGCATGATCGGTTCGGAGCGCGATGCGCTGACCGATCCTATGGGCACCGGCGATGCGCCTGGTCGGCGCGGCGGCCCCCTCGCCATGCTTGGCCTGCTGGTAGTCGCTTGGGTGTCTGGCCGGGTGATTCTGTGGGAGAACCCTTTTCCGAACACCAATCTGATTGAACAAGCGGGACAATTGCTGGTTAAGAATGAGCCGCCGGTTGCCGATGAGATCGACTTGGCTGTGACTGGGACGCAAGCAATAGATGCTGCGGGGCTGGGCGCGGTTTACGATAACGGTACGATCCCGATATTCGCAAACGGGCAAGTGGCACAGGCAGGTTTTGGCGCTGTGATGCCGGGCCGCGCCTCCGGCATCGTTGCAGTCGATCTCCCCGACACCATTGGCCGAACACTCATGGCAAGCGGCCATCACACCCTTTATCACGCCGCTACCGCTGCCGACTGGCGCGGCACACAGGGTCGTGCTGGGCGCGGTGATAATAGATCTGCCTTGATCGACCAACCTGATCGAACTGTCTCGCCGACCAAGCCGTTGATATCGTCGGCGAAGGGGAACGGTTCTGGCAAAGCCAGCATGGATCGCTGGACGCTCGACGCCTGGGCTTTCGCTCGCCAGGGGTCAGGAGCCGCGCCAATCTCGCAAGGTCGGGTCCCCGTCTATGGCGCCAGTCAGGCCGGAGCGATCCTCCAGTTTAAAGTCGCGCCGCAAAGCAGGCATGATCCTCGGGCCTACATCCGTGCCTATCGCGCCTTGGTTGACCGCCCTGAAAACGAGGTGGCTACCGGTATCTCCGCGCGCCCGTTGCCGCGTATTCCGGTCCGTGTAAGCGCTGAGATACGCGCGACGGACAACCGCTTTAGCAGTGACGTGCGCCCCGCCGTTTTCGCCATTACCGAACTGCCAGCATTCTCGCTTCCGGCGAGTATCTCTGCTGAAGTGTACGCCGGTGCAGGCTATGTTGGCGGCATTGCCGACACCGCCTTTGTCGATGGTCAGGCGACTTTGACCCGGGAAATGGCGCGCTTTGGTTCCGATGGCAAAGATACCGTCCGCCTGAGCATTGGCGCTGGTGCATGGGGCGGGGCGCAACGTGACGCGGACCGGCTGGATATTGGACCGACAATGCGGCTTGATATGGCTGTGGGTGATATTCCAGCGCGCGTTTCACTGGACTGGCGCGAGCGGATTGGCGGCGATGCAGCACCGGTCTCTGGCCTGGCAGCTACGCTCTCCACCCGTTTCTGAGCAGGCTTCCTGAGTGGCGATACTGCCACCATTTTGTTGACAAGCGGGGACGCGTGCAAACGCTGGCTTCCAAGCAGCCCGCCGCTGCGGTAATCGCTGCGACGCGATGGATGTCTATCTTCCCATAGCCAACCTTTCGGTGAACGGCCTTTTCATCGTCCTTCTGGGCGGTTTGACCGGTATTTTGTCCGGGCTGTTCGGTGTGGGTGGCGGATTTCTGACGACGCCGTTACTGATATTTTATGGCATCCCGCCCACCGTGGCCGCCGCTTCGGCAGCGACGCAGGTGACAGGCGCCAGCGTTTCGGGCGTGCTCGCCCATTCCAAGACCAAGGGTGTCGATTATCGCATGGGCGGCGTGATGGTTGCAGGCGGTGTAGTCGGCGCGCTGGTCGGGGCGGGCCTGTTTCGCCTGTTGCAAAGCCTTGGACAGATCGATGTTGTCATCAATATTCTTTATGTCCTTATGCTGGGCACAATCGGCGCTTTGATGATGCAAGAGGCGTTGGCCGCCTTGCTGCCCAAGGTCGGCGGGGATGCCAGCAATCAACCGCGCAAACGCCGCCACCATCCGCTCGTCGCCGGGCTGCCCTATCGCTGGCGGTTCTACGCCTCGGGTCTCTACATTTCCCCGCTAGCCCCGTTGATCCTTGGTGCGCTTGTCGGGGTTCTCACCATGCTGATGGGTGTGGGCGGTGGCTTCATGCTAGTCCCCGCGATGCTCTATATCCTCGGGATGAGCGGTAATGTTGTGGTGGGTACATCGCTGTTCCAGATCCTGTTTGTAACCATGGTGACCACCATGACTCACGCACTGACCACCAAGGCTGTCGATATTGTGCTGGCGGGTCTGTTGCTGCTCGGCTCGGTTCTGGGCGCTCAGTTCGGGACGCAGATCGCGATGAAAGCGCGTCCCGAAGTGTTGCGGCTGGTGCTGGCGGGAATCGTCATCCTTGTCGCTCTGCGGATGCTTTATGGTCTTGGGGTGCAGCCAGACGAGATTTATACGGTGGACCTGCTGTGATAAGCGCCGCGAGTACGCCGCGTGCGCTGTTCCTGATTGCGGCCCTGTTTCTGCTGACCGCGCAAAGCGAACCGATCCTTGTACCAGAGGTCAGCCAGTCCCGCATCGAGGTGCGTCAGGGCTTCACCGGAGCAGACCTGCTGCTTTATGGTGCAGTGGTGGCACCGCGCGGTCTCACTGTCGAATACGACATCGTCGTTGTTCTTAAGGGCCCAGCACAGCCCATCCGCTTGCGTGAAAAGGACCGCATTGCCGGCATCTGGATGAATGCAGGGGCCACCGATTTCCGGTCCGCGCCATCCTTTTTCGCTGTTGCTTCCTCCCGGCCGGTTGACGAACTGGTGGATGAACGCACCGCTGCCATTTTCGAGTTGGGCACACGCTTTATCCAGCTCAGCCCAGTGGGCGAGATTGAGCCCGAGGCGCAGGCCCGCTTTGCCCGAGGTCTGGTCGATCTGCGGCAGCGTGAAGGGCTTTACAACGAAGACCCTGAGGGCGTACGCATCAGCGAGGACGTGCTCTATCAGGCGCGCATTGATTTGCCCTCCAACGTTGTGACCGGCCCCTACACCGCTGAAACCTTTGCGATTGCCAATGGCCGCGTCCTTGCCAGTGCGACGGCCAAGATCGACGTTGTCAAGGTCGGCCTCGAAGGGACAGTCGTGCGCGAGGCGAACCGCAACTCGCTGTTTTACGGGGCCTTTGCGATCTTTCTGTCGGTCAGCATGGGCCTGATGGCAGGCCGCTTCTTCGCGCGCGGGTAAGCCTGCTTGCCCACTCTTGGCGGCAGGGAGGCAGACATATCGTTGACCCGTTCTTAACCCAAATCACCGTATGCCCCTGCGCAGGAAACGACAGTCACGCCCGACATCCGGGCGCAACGGGGTGCGAGACATGGGCGATATCAGCCAGGAAAAGTTCGAACGGTTTACCGGGCCAAACGGGCTTGAACAAAGCGCGCCCGACGTTCGCGAGCCACAGGTGGCCGAGCTGCAAGATGCCGAGCCGCAACATGGCGGGGCGGACAAAGGCGGAGGGGACAATGCCACCATGCCAATCGGGGTGGTGCTCGAAATCTCTGGCGCCGGGTCTCAGGTCGCTTTCGATCTCCAGCGGATCAATGAGTGTATGGAGGACGACGATCCCTCCATCGCGCTTGCCGGACAGGTTGGCAGTCAGATCAAGATTCGCGTCGGCAACGCCTGGCTCCTTGCCAGCGTGCGAGATCAGCGCAAGGACCGCCGCAGCGAAGGCGGCATCATGGCCAATATCGACTTCCTGGGCGAAGGGGCCGAGGAAAAGCTGACCGGCCGCATCCATGGGTTCAAACGCGGTGTGACCCGCTATCCCGTTCCAGGCGCTCTCGTCTATCCCGCGACCACCCGCGATCTTGAACAGATTTACGCCAGCGATGGCCGCGCCAACATCACCATCGGCAAGGTCTTCCCCACCCGTGACATCCGCGCCGGCCTCTATATCGATGCGATGCTGGGTAAACACTTCGCGCTGCTCGGGTCGACCGGTACCGGTAAATCCACCAGCGCCGCGCTGATCCTCCACCGCATATGCGAAGCCGCGCCAAGGGGCCATGTGGTCATGATTGACCCTCACGGAGAATATTCCGCAGCCTTTCGCCAGACCGGCCACATTCTCGACGTGTCGAACCTCCAGATGCCGTATTGGCTCATGAATTTTGAGGAGCACTGCGAAGTCCTCCTCACCAGTGACGGTAATGAACGCCAGGTCGATCAGGACATCCTCGCCAAGTGCCTGCTGGGCGCGCGGTCCAAGAACCGCCTTGCCGAAACGATGGGCAAGATCACCGTGGATTCGCCCATTCCCTATCTGCTGTCCGACCTCTCCACCCTGTTGCAGGACGAGATGGGCAAGCTGGACAAGGCCACTTCCTCTGCTCCTTACATGCGGATCAAGGGCAAGCTTGAAGAGATCAAGGGCGATCCGCGTTACCAGTTCATGTTCTCCGGCATGCTGGTCGGCGATACGATGACCGACTTCATCTCCAAGGTCTTCCGCATGCCCGGCGAGGGCAAGCCGATTTCGATCATCGATGTGTCCGGCGTGCCGTCGGATATTACCTCCACTGTCGTCGCGGTTCTCAGCCGCCTTGTGTTCGACTTTGCGATCTGGGGGCGTGAGGAAACCACCCGCCCGATCCTGCTCGTTTGCGAGGAGGCGCACCGTTATGTTCCCAATGAGCGAAACTCCGACGGGTCATCGGTGGGCCGCATTCTCAGCCGGATCGCCAAGGAAGGCCGTAAATACGGCATCAGTCTGGGCCTCATCACCCAGCGTCCTTCAGACCTTGCCGAAGGCGTCTTGTCGCAATGCGGCACGATCATCTCGATGCGTCTGAACAACGACCGCGACCAGGCCTTTGTGCGATCAGCCATGCCCGAAGGCTCGCGCGGGTTCCTTGATGCGATCCCAGCCTTGCGCAACCGCGAATGTATTGTCTGCGGGGAGGGCGTCGCCGTTCCGATCCGTGTCACATTCGACAACCTGGAGGAACACAAGCGCCCGGCCTCCGCAGACCCCAGCTTTGTCGATCTCTGGAACGCATCCGGCCAAGAGGAAGACCGGGTCGAACGCGTCGTTCTGCGCTGGAGATCGCAAGGGTAGGTGCCTTTTTTATGAGCGCCCATCCGGGCCCTCATCCTCGGTGCTATCCCGTGCGTTTCACTTCGGGGCACCTGCGGGCGCGCGGTCGCGCTTGCAGTCGCTTCGCAACCGACTGGCGCCTCACTTCTCACGTCCCCCTCTCATCCCCATAGAGGTGGATATGCATCCGGTCGCTCATGCGAAAGCCGTTTTCGAGGCATAGATCGCTCAGCCATGCCTGACGTGCGCGAAGGGCTTCGCTGGTCGTGCCCTCTGCCATCAGGAACACTTGTCCGGGCTTGAAGAGATACGTGCGCTGCAATTCCAGCACCTCGTCCACATCGGTCGGCTCTGCGATCACGAATTTGAAAAATGCGCGCGGGTCGCTGGCATACTGATCCAGCCGCTCCGGGATCAGCGCCAACTCGCTTGCATTGCCGCTATGCGCCAGTTTCGGGCTTACATTGTACTGGTCCACCCGGATATCGAGCCGGGGCGGGGCTTTGGTCGTCCCGTTGGTCTCAATCTCCACACTGATATCGGGCAGATGTTCCAGCATATCGGCCAGCGCGCCGCCCTGCATCAGCGGTTCTCCGCCCGTGATGACGAGGCGGTTCTGCCCTGTAGCTGCGATCTCCACCGCGGCCTCTTGTGGGCTGAGCACGACCTGATTGGCGCGGCGTTCAAACGTGATGCCGTCGCGGTGTGTCCGGTTGTCGCCCTCAAAATGCCAGGTGTAGGCGGTGTCGCACCATGTGCACGCCAGATTGCAGCGCGACAGGCGGATGAACGCGACCGGCACGCCTGCGCTTGGCCCTTCGCCTTGCAGGGATGCGAAGATCTCCGGTCCGCCGGTGTCATCGGTCGCCAGCGTCAGGTCCATGATGCAGGCCTCCGCATGGGCACTCGATTCATCGCAGCTAAGGAGCGCCTGACACACCTGACACACTGTCCAAGGGCCGAAATTGCTTCGATCACAGAAGGTGCCTTTGATCGACTGAGGCGATCAGTGGAGACGCTGTTAAAGGGTGTGATTAGGGCGGTAGAGGTCATGCGGATGATATGCCACAGGAGAGGGGGAGTAGGAAATGCGGCGGCATCTCCTTTCTCTGTCAGGCGGGGTGGAGTGCTGCTACCCCAACCGCGCCAGTGCCCCCTGCAACCGCTCAACCTCGCCTGAATGATGCGCGAAGTCGGCTTTCGCTTTCTCGACCGCTTCCGGTTTTGCCCGCTCGACAAAGTTTGCATTGCCGAGCCGCCCTTCGAGAGACTTGGCTTCCTTTTGAGAGGCCGCCAGCGCCTTTTCCAACCGCGCCTTTTCCTCGGCGATGTCGATGATGCCTTCTAGCGGAACGATGAACACATCACTGCCGCCAGCACAGCTCGCCGTAACCTGCATGGCCGCGCCTGCGGGCGCTTCGCCCACGGTCACAGGCGTCAGCCGGGCAAGGCGCTCAATCGCGGCGCTGGATCGCTCAATCGTGCGTGCGGCGACGTCAGAAGGCGCGGGCAGGAACGCTGCCAGTTTCGCGCCGGGCGGGATGCCCAGCTCGTTCTTGGCGCTGCGCACATTGGTGGTGAGGTCGATCACCCAGTCAATCGCATCGGTGGCTTCGGCAGACACTTCGGCGCGGGGATTGGGCCATGCGGCGGTGATCAGGTCGTAGGGCCGATCACCCCCCTCGAACTTGGCCTGTGCGTGCCACAATTCTTCGGTGATGAACGGCATGAACGGGTGCAGCATGACGAGGATCTGGTCGAGCGCCCATCCGGCCACCGCGCGGGTTTCAACTGCGGGCATCGCGTCCGGGTCTGCGCCGTCTGCAAAGACCGGCTTGATCAACTCCAGATACCAGTCGCAGAACTTGCTCCACGTAAACTGGTAAATCGCATTGGCCGCCGCATCAAAGCGCAGGTCCGCCATCGCCGCTTCGATTTCCTCGCACGCGGCCTGAACCTCACCGATGATCCACTGGTTCGCCGCCAGCCGCGCCGTGGGCGCTTTCAGAGTGGTGGAGGCTCCAATGCCGTTGGACTGGCAGAACCGCGTTGCGTTCCAAAGCTTGGTAGCGAAGTTGCGGTAACCCTCGACCCGCTTTTCATCCATCTTGATGTCGCGGCCCTGACTTTCCATCGCCGCCATAAAGAACCGCAACGCGTCCGCGCCATATTGGTCAATCAGGCCGAGCGGATCGACGACATTGCCCTTGGACTTGGACATCTTCGCGCCGTCTGCCGCGCGCACCAGACCGTGCAGATAGAGCTTTGGCCACGGGGCCTGCCCCATATTGTACTGCCCCATCATCATCATCCGCGCATCCCAGAAGAACAGGATGTCAAAGCCAGAGATGAGCAGCGAGTTGGGGAAGTGCTTTTGAAGGAGCGGCTGGTTTTCTTCTGGCCAACCGAGCGTGGCGAAGGGCCAGAGAGCGGAGGAAAACCATGTGTCGAGGACGTCGGGATCGCGTCGAAGCGTGTAGCGTCCTTCGCCAGTGAAACTTTTGTCGGAGGTGTCGCGTGCGAACCTAATCTGGCTTGGTTCGACCCCGTAGTATTCGGCAGCTTGCCTACGCGCTCTATCTTCATCGACGGCGACGACGCAATACTGTTCGGCAAAAACGCCAAACGCGGGTTCTCCGTCGACCTCACCCGAAGCCAATTCCTTACTCGGCCCAAACCAAGCCGGAATCCGATGCCCCCACCACAGCTGGCGGCTGACACACCATGGCTGGATGTTCTCCATCCAGTTGAAGAAGGTCTTTTCCCAAGACTTCGGCACAATCTCGATCGTACCATCGCGCACATCTGCAATCGGCTTCTGCGCAAGCTTTTCCGCATCGACATACCATTGATCGGTCAGCCACGGTTCGATGACCACACCACCACGGTCGCCAAACGGTGTCGCGATCTGGCGCGGCTCGGCGTCGTGTTCGACTTCCTCGCCTTTCTTGGTCTTGGCGATGTGCGGGATGAGATAGCCGTCCGCTTTCAGCCGCTCGACAACGGCTTCGCGCGCGCCGTTAACGCCGTCGCGCTTGAAACGATGCAGGCCGACAAACTCTTCCGGCACGAGACCATCTGAAGTCTGGCAGACATTCGCCTCGCCATCGAGCATGTTGAGCATATCGCCCGCGGCAATCCCGGCGCGCTTGCCAACCTCGAAATCGTTGAAGTCGTGCCCCGGCGTGATCTTCACCGCGCCGCTGCCCAGCTCGGGATCGGCGTGCTCATCGGCGACAATTGGAATGCGGCGACCGGTTATCGGTAGCACCACATGCTTGCCCACCACGCTGGCATAGCGTTCGTCCGTCGGGTGCACCGCCACCGCCATATCGGCGAGCATCGTTTCGGGCCGGGTTGTGGCGACTTCGATGTAATCGCGGCCATCCGAAAGGGTCACACCGGCTTCCAACGGGTACTTAAAGTGCCAGAAGCTCCCCGCAATCGTCTGCTGCTCGACCTCAAGGTCCGAAATCGCTGTTTTCAGCTTGGGATCCCAGTTCACCAGCCGCTTGTCGCGGTAGATCAGGCCGTCATTGTACAGGTCGACGAAGGTCTTCAGCACCGCCTTGGTGAAATGCGGATCCATCGTGAACTGTTCGCGCGACCAGTCCATCGAACAGCCCAGCCGGCGCAGCTGGTTGGTGATGGTGCCGCCGCTTTCCGCCTTCCATTCCCACACCTTGTCCACGAATTCCTCGCGGGTGTAATTCGTGCGCTTGTCCTGCCGCTCCTCCATCTGGCGCTCGACCACCATCTGCGTCGCGATGCCAGCATGATCGGTGCCAACCACCCACAGCGCATCCTTGCCACGCAGGCGTTCATAGCGGATCACGATGTCCTGCAACGTGTTGTCGAGCGCGTGGCCGATATGCAGGCTGCCCGTCACATTGGGCGGCGGGTTCACAATCGTGAAGGGCTCTGCATCAGGGCGTTCAGGCCGGAAACCGCCGGTTTCTTCCCAATGGGTGTACCATCGCGGTTCAATCGCGGCAGGGTCGAAGGTGGTGGGCAGTGTCATCGTTTATGGGCTCACATATGTTCGCGTACCGGGTGGCCCGGCATTCAAAAAAGAATACGCCTTCCCTTACACCGCGTCTGTTGCGGTGCAACACCTGACCGGTGGCAGGCAGCGCGCAAACAATCGAGGGCGCTTACGCTCTTGTGATGAAACGCATTTGCTCGCATACCGCGCGGTGATGGAAGGGAACGCCCACTATTCGGTAGAGGACGATGGCACTGGCACTGCGCGCTGCGCGGCTGGCGTTGGCGGGGCCGTGGCTGATCTCGACGATCGGTCCGCTGGAGCGCGAACTCAGTCGCCTTTCCGATGCTTTCAGCGAGATTGACCTGTCGGGTGTCGACGAGATTGATACCGTCGGCGCATGGGTCGCGCACCGCATGGCCACCTCTCACGAAGCCGCGATCACAGGCGCGAGCGAACGGGCGCAGCGTCTGATCGAAGCGGTCAAAGGCGCGAGCAGTGATGCCAGCCTCCAGCCCGAGCGCCATCCCGTATGGGAACGCGTCCCGCTGGCGCTGGGTCGGCAGGTCTTCGAAGCGCGCGAGGGTGTGTCCGGCGTGGTCGGCGCGCTGGGCCGCGTGATTATTGGCTTTGGCAATCTGGCGCGAAGGCCTGCGAGCTTTCCGATCCGCGCGCTGGTCGCCCAGATGGAGCAGGTCGGCGTGTCCGCCTTGCCGATTGTCGGGCTGATGAGCTTTCTGATCGGCGTTGTGGTCGCGCAACAAGGCGCGGTGCAGCTGGAACAGTTTGGGGCAGAATCGCTGACAGTGAACCTTGTCGGGCGCATCACCCTGCGCGAACTGGGCGTGCTGATGACGGCGATCATGGTCGCAGGCCGGTCCGGCAGCGCTTTCGCTGCGCAACTTGGCACGATGAAGCTGACAGAGGAAGTGGACGCGATGCGCACGATCGGCATCTCTCCCACGGAAAAGCTGATCATACCGCGCATTCTGGCCTGCACTTTCATGATGGTGCTGCTGGGGTTTTATGCCTCGGTCATCGCCATTATCGGTGGCGCTGTGGTGGGGCAGTTTGCGCTGGGCATCCCGTTCTTCACCTTTCTGGCGCGCATTCAGGAGGTGGTGCCGCTGTATGATGTCTGGGTCGGCCTGATCAAGGCGCCCGTCTTTGGCCTAATCATCGCGATGGCAGGCTGTTACCACGGGATGCGCGTCCAGGGTAATTCCGAGGAAGTGGGCAAGCGCACAACGATGGCGGTGGTCTCCGCGATCTTTGCCGTGATCGTGCTCGATGCCTTCTTTGCGGTGTTCTTTACAAAGATCGGGTGGGGCTGACATGAGCGACGATACGCCTGCAACCATGCCCGAAACCATCCTGCCAGAGGGCCATGCACGCTCATCAGATGCGCCGCCAATCGAAGTGCGCGGACTGATCAACCAGTTTGGCACGTTTCGCGTGCATGATGGGCTGGATCTGACAGTGCGCAAGGGTGAGATCCTGGGCGTTGTTGGTGGCTCTGGCAGTGGCAAATCGGTGCTCATGCGCTCAATAATCGGGCTCCAAGTGCCCACCGGTGGCGAGATTGATGTGCTGGGCAAGACGATCACCGGCATCGATCCGGACCAGAATATTGGCGTGCGCAGCCGGTGGGGCGTGCTGTTTCAGGGCGGGGCTCTATTCTCTACGCTGACGGTGGGTGAGAATGTCGAAGTTCCGCTCAAGCAGTTCTATCCCGAGATCGATCCCGAATTGCGGCGCGAGATTGCACGTTACAAGGTGCTGTTGTCCGGCCTGCCCGAAGACGCGATCGCCAAATATCCCAGTGAGCTTTCAGGCGGGATGAAGAAGCGCGCAGGCCTTGCCCGTGCGCTCGCGCTGGACCCGGAATTGCTGTTTCTGGATGAGCCTACCGCGGGCCTGGATCCCATCGGCGCGGCCAAGTTTGACCGGCTGACGGTGGAGTTGAAAGAGACGCTGGGCCTGACCGTGTTCCTGATCACGCATGATCTGGATACGCTGTATGAAAGCTGTGATAGGGTCGCAGTGCTGGCCGATAAAAAGGTGATTGCGGTTGGCACGATACCCGAGCTGATTGAAACCGGCCATTCCTGGATAGAGGAATATTTCAACGGGGTGCGGGGACGCGCGGCGCGTTCTTCGCATCAGGCCTCCCACCTGCGTGAAAAGAGCGTATGATAGCTGCGCCTGAACCAGCCGCCCATCCACAAGCCGATGGACAGCCACACAATTTCGCGTCCATAGGTGCGCCGATGAAGGATATGGCAATGAGTGAAGCAGGCGTCTGATGGAGACGAGGGCAAACCATCTCTGGGTTGGGGCGGTCACGCTCCTTTTGCTTTTCGCAATGGCGGTGGCGATCATCTGGATTGCGCGGCTGGGGCAGGGCGACCAGAACGAATATGACATCTTTTACAAGCAGTCAGTCTCCGGCCTTGCCACTGGCAGCCAGGTATCCTTTGCCGGCGTGCCCGTAGGCCAGGTGTCTGAGATTACACTGTCAGATGACGATCCCGAATATGTTCGCGTGCGGGTAAAAGTCCGCGATGAAGTGCCCATTCTGGTGGGCACAACGGCAACGATCCAGTCCAGCTTTACCGGCGTTGCGACGATCCTGCTGGATGGAGCGCGCAAGGATGCGCCCCCCATCACCTGTGAAACGACTGCCTGCCCCGAGGGGCGTCCGGTAATCCCTCCCAAGGACGGCGGGATCAACGCATTGCTCAATTCTGCGCCATTGCTGTTGGAGCGCCTGGCGACGTTGACCGAAAACCTCAATCTGTTGCTCGGCCCTGAAAACCAGCAGGAACTGACCAACATCCTTTACAACACGGATCGCCTGACAGCGGGCCTTGCCGATGCCGCGCCTGAGCTGAAGCAAAACCTGATCGAGTTTCGCACCACGATGAAAGAGTTCAACGAGACGTTGGATGCAGTGCAAAAGCTGACACTGACGACCGAGCAAATGGTCAATGGCGAAGGAGCGTCCTTGGCTGAGGAATTGAGAGGCACGTTGAAATCGGCGAGCGGGGCAGCGGATGCCCTGGCCGCAACGCTGGACGATGCCCGGCCCGCAGCAAGACAACTGAGCGAAGACACTTTGCCCGCCGCAGAGGCGACCTTGCAGGATTTGCGCGCCACCAGCCGCGCGCTGCGCAAGGTTACAGAAAAGCTTGATGATGAAGGCGTTGGCGCGTTCGTCGGGGGTCGACAAACCCTGCCGGATTACAAGCCATGATTGCCGTAACGAATACAGCCAAAGGGGCACAGATGATGAACCCGATCCGCCGCGTGATGGGCGCAGGGCTGACGCTTTGCATGGCGGCCAGCCTTTCCGGCTGCGTCAGCTTGGGTGCTGAACCGCCTGAAAGCTTGCTTACCTTGATGCCGACCAACCTTGCACCTGTTGGGATGCAGGCGGGTTCCGGCGGGGAGGATGCCGATGGTGAAAGAGGTGGCGGCGCGATTGCGGTGCTGACGCCGGAAGTTCCGGCAAAGCTGGACGTGCGGCGCGTGCCTGTCACTGTTTCAGACACCGAAATCGCCTATCTGCAAGAGGCCGTCTGGATTGAAAAACCCGCCCGCCTGTTCCGCCGTCTTTTGGGTGAGACATTGCGGTCCAGGGTTGGCGCGGGGGACGGTGTTGCGCCATTGGTGATCGACAGTGATGATACCCCGTTGCGAGCCACCACCTTCCTGCGCGGCACTCTCATCGAGATGGGCTATGATGCGCGCACCTCTTCGGTCGTGGTCCGCTATGACGCGGTCCGCTCTGACAGAGAGGGAGTGGCCACTACGCGCCGGTTTGAAGCGCGCGAAAGCGGAGTTATCGCCGATCCCCGGTTGGTGGGTGGAGCGTTGAACCGGGCGGCTAACACGGTGGCCGCCGAAGTGGTCGACTGGATGATTGAGTAACCGGACGCCTGTCCGGCTACTCCATACATCTGGCCAATCGGGTAAACTCGCAGGCCTTCAGAAAGTCACGCTTGCGTTTCGTGCGCCGGGCTTCGGCTTCGGTGTCCCGGCCCCATTGGTCCGCCTGCCATTCTTCTTCAAGGCTGGCGGCGTCCCACAAAGCGGCGGGCTCTGCATCTGGCTCTACCGCGCCGAGCCCGGTGATGAGCGAGGCGGCAAGGTTGGTCATTGCTTCCACTCCGACCAGCACAAACGGATCGAGCGCGGATAGCCGCCCATGCAATTTCGCCAGCGCCGCTTCATCCTGTTTCACATGCACGATCCCGCTAACCCGTTTGAGCGACACGCCCTCACGCTGCTCGAACGCGCTGACAATCGGCTCCCACTCGGCTTGTTGGCGAGCATACAGCGCTTCATCGGGATCGGCGCGGTAAAGCAGCGTGTCTGTATCCGCATAATCGACCAGCTTGCCTGCCACCGCCTCCGGGTCCGCCGCGACCACATCGATCGCGTAATCGACCATATCGCGAAGAGGAAAGCTGGCAAGGTCGATATCTTCGCTCTGATTGTGCCATTCTGAGGCCAGAGCGAGAGCGAGCGCCTTTTGCGGGACGATTTGCGGTGTCGTCTGAACCGTTTTCAGCCCGCGCCCGTCCAGGGTCACCTGATATGCGCTTGCCCCGTTGGCTTGTGTGACTTCGCAGATGTCGACCGCGTCGTAAAATCGCTTCATTCGGCGGCGTCCCCGGCTTCGTCTTGCGCTTTCCAGCGTTTTGCAAGCATGGGCGGGGCAAAGAAAAAGGCGAGCATCCCGGCCACCGCCAGAACCACGCCCAGCGCATAGGGCAACGGCAGGATACCGCGCGCGCCCGCAATGCCGATCATCAGCACCGCGATGGATGTGATGCGCGCCACGTTCATGATGATATAGCGCTGGCGGGCCTTCTCTTCAGCGGGATCGAGCGGGGCTTTGTTCATTTGCGGGCGCCCTTCATTCCGCGCAAAATCCGCCCGAGTTCGTCCACATCATCGGCGATCATATCCGCGCCGCAGTGATGCAGTTCCTCGGGCGGGTGATAACCCCATGCGACGCCGACAGTCCTGACGCCCGCCGCGCGACCCATGTCGATATCAAACGACGTGTCGCCGATCATGACTGTCTCGTCGGGCTCCACTGCGGCATCGAACAAAGCCGCCTCCAGCATGGCGGGATGGGGCTTTGAGGGGTGACGGTCTGCGGTCTGGAGCGACACAAACAGGTCGGTAAGCCCGTGCGCGGCAAGGCAGGCGGTGAGGCCGCGATCCGATTTGCCGGTGGCCACGGCCAGGCTCCATCCGCCTTTATGCAGGGACTGCAGCAACGCGGCGATACCGTCAAACAAAGGCTCATCCAGCAGGCCTTCTTCACGGCGGGCGCGATAGCTCGATTTGTAGAATTCGACCACAGCGGCGACCTGCGTTTCAGAGAGGTCGTGCGCCAGTTCGCGCACAGCAACCGGCAGGCTCAGACCCACGCAGCGACGAACCAGATTGTCATCGGGGGCGTTGAGATCCGCCCGCTCAAACGCGCGGCGCATCGACCAGCACACATCAGCCTGCCCATCGACCAGCGTACCGTCGCAATCGAACACGGCGAGCTTCATGAAGCGATATCCTGCATCATCCGCGCAAGTTCCGGTTTACCCGCAGCCTCATGCGCAGCCGCAATACGCGCGCGCTCCGACGTGCTTTTCTTTTGCGACAGTTTGAAGGTCGGGCGCCAGTGATCCACTTGCATGGAAAAGCCGGTAATCCCTTGGAACAGGCCAGACCAGACCCGTTCGCTCGATTCTGTGGTCAGCCAGCGTTCGCCCGCTATCCGGTTTTCAAACGTGTGGATCACATCGTGCAGCAGCGTTTCCAGCTCTTCATCGCAAAGAGTGCGGACCCGCCCCTCCATTTCCAGCGCGACATAGTCCCATGTCGGCACCGTATCGCGATTGTCATACCAGCGCGGCGAGACATAGCCATCCGGGCCGTTGACCGTAATCAGCGCTTGCGCGCCGTTCAGATGCGGGGTCAACGCGTTGCTGCGTGCCAGGTGGAACCGGACATCGCCATTTCCGTCAGACAGAACCGGCATATGCGCCGCTCGCGGGCCGCTGGGCGTAGTTAGAAAAACAGTCCCGAAACCAATCGTGCTGATAAGCTTTTCAAATAGGGCAGGGTCCTCGCTGCGGAAGGCCGGATTGGGATGCATCAGCGACGCGCCTTTGGTTTGCCTGTGCCTTTCGGCTTGCCTTGCGACTTGCCAGCTGGCTTCCTCTGTGGCTTGCCAGCCTCCTTGGCTGCCTTCACCTTCTTCTTCGCCGTTTCAGCCGACGTTGATCGGGTGCGGCGTTCGCCCCGGCGTGCCTTGCGATATTGCTTGGCATGTTGGCGCGCGGCTTGCTTTTTCTCCGCCGGTGTCTTGGCAGGCGGTTCATCGCGCAAGGGAGAGGCGTTGCTCTGGTTCTGGTCAAAGCCCAGCGCTTCCATACTCGCGGCGAAATGCTCGGGCAGTTCGGCGGTCACATCCAGCTTGCCCCCGGCGGTGCCTTTTGAGGCAGCATTGCTCGGTTCCGCGATGATCAGACGGCGCGCGTGCAAGTGCATTTTGCGGCTGATCGCGCCGGTCAGAAACGCATCGCGCCCACCGTATTTGCCATCGCCCACAATCGGGTGACCAATCGCGGCCATATGCACGCGCAACT
>JGI12109J20283_10207758_pt1 | contig 24210 bp, 18 predicted proteins | sample ElkSlonscriptome_12_FD_20283 | JGI IMG/M metagenome (IMG submission 20283)
AACACGGTGGGTCAGCCGTGGGCGCGTTCCCAGACGAAGTTCGAGTTGCTCACCGTCTTCGTCTTCGCTTCGCCGTCCCTGGTGGACGGTCGCGCCGACGTCCTCCAGCGCGACGGTCAGCGCCAGGTTGAGGTGGGTGAGATCGAGATCGGTCCCGAAGCGCACGACGGTCGGCCCGTCGACCTCCGAGGGCTCGACCACGATCGAGTCCGCGGGCACGCCGAGTCCCGCGAGCGTCTGCAGGACGGCCGACTCGAAGCGATCGCGGGTCCACGCGTCGGTGGCCGTGAGACCGCGGTCGGCCAGGGCGAGTCGACCGTCATCGGTACGCAGCCAACCGACGGCACCCGCGAGCACGGCGGCCACCGCGATCGCGACGACCAACCCCCGTCTGAACGTGACGGGAACCTCGGAGGCTTTCTTCTTTCGCCGTCGGGCTTTGCGGGCAGGCATGGACGATTGGATACGGGAAGGGCGATTCGGAGTCAATCCGCCGTGCGTGCCGTCGCGAAGGAACCGGCGCGCAGGAGCCGGCGCACGACCCCGGGGAAACGGCGAAGCCCCCGTCACGAGACGGGGGCTGACGCCGAAACCGGGAATCCGGATGTCGCGCGAGCGACTAGTTGACGGTGGTGCCGAGGTCCTCCCAGGCACGCAGGCGGAAGACGCTGACTTCTTCGCCGTCGACGGTGATCGCCTCACGCTTGATGTACAGACGCTGGTTCCCCTTCACCGGTTCGGGATCCCCCGCGATCGTCGCGGTGAGCTCGACAGTGTAGGTCGCGACGAACTCGGCGTCCTCGAACTGCGGATCGTTGACCTCGCCCGTCCACGGGAGATTGATCTCCCATCGAGTGAACTCGATCGACTCGACGGTCAGTTCGGGCGGCGTCGACTCGATGCCGAACATGAACTCTGCGGTGCGGATCTCCTGGGCACGACCCCAGAACCCGACCTCGCCTTCATCGATGTCGGCACTGCTCAGACGGAAGATGAAGTTCTCGGAGAGCAGGTTCTCGTACTCTTCGATGTTCCGCTCTTCCCAGCAGCGACGGAAGTTGATCGCGAACTGCTCGGGCGTTTCGGCGAGCACCCATGGAGCCGGCGGGTCGACCGGGGTTTCGCCGCCTTCGTCGGGACTGAAGATCCCGCAGCCGCCGATCAGCGTGACGGCGGTCAGGACGAGAAGACTGCGCAGGACGTGGGCCCGCGCGAAGTCGAAGCTGGTGCGCATGTGAGTCATCCTCCAACGTCGCCCGCACGGCGACGCGTTCCTCGGTGATCCAGATTCGGCATCGGGCACAGGTTTCGGAGTCGCGCCCGATGTGATGGTGTCGGCTGCGCCGTGGCAAGGGGCCGGCGCGAAGGAGCGGCGTGCGGTCTAGCAATCTTCGGCCAGAGGCCTCCTCGCGGAAGGTATCAGTTCAACAGAAGTCTAAGGCACGAGAGCTGTCTTGAGCAACCCGAGCGGGCGATCCGATTCGAGCTCCTCCCAGCGCGCGATCAGCCAGATCGCGCGTTCCTGGCGCATCGTGATGAGAGCCGTTCCGGCGTACTCCTGCTCCGATCCGTCCGTATTGACCACCGTGATGGAATATTCGCCCTCGAAGAGGACCTCGAGGTCTCCCTGCTGCGGCGGCACGACCTGATCGTAGACGTCAGCAAAAATCGTGTCGGTCGTCGACGTGAAGAGCAGGTCGGCGAACTGGGTCTCCTTGTCGATGCCCCAACCAGATGCGCCGGGGTTCTGCGCAAGAACCGAAGGCGGTGGAACGTACTCGAAGTCGTCGTCGAACTGCTCGAGATAGGTCTGGGACTGCCGGCAACGGAAGGCCCCGTCGAGATTGGCGAAGACATTCGTCTCGAATTCCTGGGGAATCTTCTCGTAGCAGACCGGGCCGCCACCCGGCGCGGGCTCCCGCGGCTCGAAGAGACAGCCCGCGGCCAGCGCGAGCGTGAGCACCGCGGAGCGGGCGAGAAGGTTCCACGCGCGAGTCTTCATCAGAAGAGCACCGTCAGGACGGAGTTCGCGACCCAGTAGTCCGCCTGTTCCTCGCGGACACGGGGGCCGAATTGCAGGACACGTTCCACGTCGAGGTCGAGTGTGACGCGGCCCTCGAGGAATTTCCACTGACCCGATGACTTCAGATTGAGTTTTCCGCGTTCCTGGGACGTCACCCGGCTGCCGCTCTCCTGGTCGAGGAAACCCCGCTCGACGTTCGCCGAAAAGGTCAGGCCGGCCAGCGGCATCGACGCACCGGCACTGAAGCGCCGGTCCTCGCGGATGGAGTCGGTGATGTAGACCTCGCGCACCGGCTCGCGCTCGTCGCGCGATCCAGTGCTGCGGTAGTCGGCCAGGTATTCGAGGTTCGCGCTGCCACCACTCGCGAAGTAGTAGTCCACGCGCGTGGTCACCTGGCCCTGCTTGTTGAAGGTGTCGCGATCGTCGCTGTCGACGAAGTCGCGGAAGACGATCTGCAGGCGATAGGTCTGGGTGGCGCGGAAGCCACCGGGCGGATCGAAGGTGTAGTTGCCGCGCACCTCGTAGAGCAGCTCTTCTTTGTTGTTGCCGACACGGTCGGAGGCCAGATTGATCTCCTGGGTGCGACGCAGCGTCCCGCCGACCGTGAGCCGCGTGTGCGGCAGTGCGTCGGTCTTGATCTCGCCGATTCCCTGGTCGACGAGACGGTCGCGGTTGTTGTTGTTGCTCTGTTCGAGGAATACGTACTGCGTGAGCGCCTGACTGGCGCTCAGCCGCAGGTCGCTCTGCGCGAAGAGAGCCTGCCGCAGTTCGGCCTCGAGCGAGTAGCTGCGCGTGGACTCGCGTCCGCGGAACTCCGCGTTGCCCTGCGCACGGCGATCGTTGAATCGATCGCTGTAGGAGTAGTCGACCTGCAGACTCCCCGCGGCCGCATGGCGCAGCGTGGCCCCAGCGTCGAGACTCTCGCTCCCGCGCTCGACCAGACCTTCGCGTGAGAGCCGGAAGACCGTTTCGGAGAAGTCGCGCGAAGCCGAGCTCCTCAGTCGCATGAAGTGCAGCGGCCGCGTGTCGACCTGCGCGCTGACCTTGTAGCCCTCGCGGACCTCGCGCTCCTGTCCGACGGGATCGGCGACGTTGGTCGTGTCGACCACGCCGTTGGCGTTGCGGGCGAAGTCCAGGCGTTCTTCGAAGAAGGTCGAGCGCTCGGCCGCGAGGTTCACCGACGAGCGCGGCAGTCCGGTGAGTTCGAACTTCGTCTGCAAGGTGTCGACCTCGACGCTCGCGTCACCGGTGACACCGCGGATCAAACGTTCACCGCTGCTCCGGTTGTAGCCGTAGCGCGCGCTCAGGTCGAATTCCTCGCTCGTCTGCTTCCAGACCGAGGTCAAACCAGCGCTCGCCAGCGAACGGTCGTTGCGCACTCGACGGTTCACCTGGTCGACGTTCTCGAAGCGGCCGGCGACGGCCCAATGGTGCGAGAAGCCGTTGCCGAGGACCTGGTCGCCGGTGAGGTTCGCCTGCGCGTCCTCCGAATCGAGTTCCAGCACGATGGGGTCGATGCCCGCTGGACGGTTCTCGTCGAAACTCGAGCGCTTGGTGAAATTGACCTTGAGGTTGATTCCCTCCGAGAATTCCCGCGAGAGGTTCCCGACGAGACTCTCCGTTTCCTGGTCACGGTCGAACTGGCGGTAGGTCTTACGGCCCACCTCGGCCTCGACCGATCCGGTGGCGCCGATCGACTGGAACACCGGGGCGCTCAGCTTGCCTTTCACGCCGACCTCGGAGACGTTCGCCTGCACGGTCGTCGTCAGCGTCGGCCGAAAGGGTTCGTACCAGGGGATCTCGACCGTCTTCGACGCCGTCGCGGCCGAGTCGGCACTCGCATCTGCCCCACCGTTCTGCACGACCCGCTGGCCGATATCGGAAAGACTCGCGGCGTCGGACGAAGTGGTCGTGCTGTCGGTCGCGGCCGAGTCCGGCGCGGCCGCGGTACTGTCCGCGGGCGCGGGCGACGGTACCTCGGACTGCGCCCAGCCGACCGTGGTCGACACCAGGGCCAGGACGGTCCCGAGTACCATCGCATGGATCGCCGCGCTCCGACGCATCAGGCCGCCTCCTCGCGCAGCGCATCGCGGAGTCTCACGAAGTCTGCCACGGCCAGGGTCTCGGCCCGCTGGCTCGCGTCGAGTCGCGCTCGATCGAGGACGCGCGTCGCCGCCGCGTCGTCGAGTTCGTGTCCGCGGCGCAGGAGTCCACCGATCTGCTTGCGTCGCTGTCCGAAGAGTTGCTTCACCAGTGCCCGCCCGTCGTCATCCAGATCGACGGCGTCGTCACGACGTACCAAGCGCACCACGGCCGATTCCACGTCCGGCGGAGGAACGAAGCTTCCCGCCCGCACCCGCACCACACGTTCGATCCCGAGCTCGGCCTGGAGCAACACGCTCAGGATTCCGTACGTGCGTCCGCCGGGTGCGGCGGCCATGCGCTGGGCGACCTCGGCCTGGACCATGACCACGGCCCCCCCGACCCGCGCGTCGCGTAGCGCGGGCAGCAGACCGAAGAGGATCGGGCTGGTGACCTTGTAGGGAAGGTTCCCCACGAAGACCACACGTCCTTCGACATCGGAGAGTACGGCCTCGAAGTCGCAGTCGGCGAGATCGGTGGGACGGATCTCGAGCGACGCGCCGACCGTCTCGCTGCGCAGGAGTTCGATCATCCGCTCGTCGAGTTCCAGCGCCGTGACCGCCAACCCGCGTTCGAGCAGAGCGAAGGTCAGCGCACCCGCACCCGAAGCCATCTCGACCACGTGATCGGGCTCGAGGTCGACGACGGCGCTCACGATCCGGTCGACGATCCGGGCGTCGACCAGGAAGTGCTGGCCCAGACCCTTGTCCAGTCGCAGACCGTGCCGCTTGAGCAGCTCGACCTGGGAGGGCCGCGGAGTCGTCGATTCCCGAGAGCGGTTCACTTGCTCGATTCCTTCGTCGGGATCGGATGGTCCGACGGAACGAGGGCGCGGACGTCTCCCGGCAACTCGACACCGAACAAAGCCTCGAACTCGCGCGCCCAGATCGTCGACGCGGCGTCGACGGTCGTGTCGAGCGAAGCGGCGATCGCCTCGGCCGTGTGGCGGGCGAACGACGGCTCGTTCCGCTTGCCGCGCCACGGCTGTGGCGGCAGCCAGGGAGCATCGGTCTCCAACTGCAACGCTTCGGCCGGAAGACCTTCGATCGCCTCCGGCAGATGCGCCTTCTTGTAGGTGAAGACGCCACCGATCCCGAGCTTGAATCCTTCGTCGACGGCCCAGCGTGCGAACTCGCGATCGCCGGCGAAGGCGTGGAAGATGCCACGACGCGAAGGCAATCCGGCTTCGAGCAGGATCGCGCGGGCATCGGGATAGGCGTCACGGACGTGGAAGATCATGGGCAGGTCGAGTTCCTCGGCCAGCGCGATCTGGGACGCGAACGCGCGGTGTTGCACGTCGCGTGGGCTCAGGTCCCGATAGTAGTCCAACCCGCACTCGCCAATGGCAATGATCGTGTCGCGATGCGCACGGGCGAAGGCGGCGAAGTCGTCGTCGTGGTTCTCGGCGTCGTGCGGGTGGATGCCCGCGGTGGCCCACCCCGCCGGATCGGCGGCCGCGATGCGTTGGGCGCGCTCGTTCGTCTCCGCGTCGTAGCCGACGTGAACGAAGGCGGCGACCCCGGCCGCGGCGGCGCGCTCCCGGACGGCCGCACGATCTTCGTCGAAGTCGTCGCGATAGAGGTGCAGGTGCGTGTCGATCAAGCCCGGCATGCGCGCTCCAGGATCAGGCGTGGGCCGCGGCTCGGCCGTTCAGGGTGGACTCGGCCTTCAACAGCGAGTCGAGCAGGACCAGCCCCACGTTCACGTTGCGCGCGAGATCGCTCCGGGCCTCGAGCAGCACCTCGACGGTGTGCAGCGCCCGCTGGGGATCGACGCGGTTCGACGGCAGGGCCTCGAGCCGCGCTCTTTCCAGTCGCGCGCCGGCGTCTCGTCGGCCCAGGGCCAGGAGGTCGGCCGCGATCAGATCGATCACCCGCATTGCGACGTCACGTCCGACGGCCAGACTCGCGTCCGCGGGACGCTTCGGGGCCTTGCCCCCGCGCGGCGGCGCGCCCTTGGCCACGCGCTCGGCGGCGCGGGCGATCTGCGGACGGTCGGCATTCAAGAGCATCTGCGTGACCTGGTCGGCCCAGTCCGCGAGCTCACGCGCCGCGGGATCGACCAGATCGAAACCGCGCCGGGCGTTCCCACCCGCCACGGCCGCGATGCGCGCGGCTTCGGGAACGGAAATCCCTTCGGCGGCGATCAAGATCGACGCCAGCTCGTCCTCGGCCAGGGCCGGTACCTGCACCCGCGCGCAGCGGGAGCGGATCGTCGCGGGCAGCAGGTGAGGTTGGTGCGTGCACAAGAAGATGACTGCCGAGGCCGGCGGCTCCTCCAGCGTCTTGAGAAGCGCATTGGCGGCGCTGCGATTCATGCGGTGCGCATCGCCGATCACGACCACGCGGTGCTTCGCCTCGAAGGGAACCGCGTTCACGAAACGCCGCACCGCGCGCACCGAAACCGGCATGGCGTCTTCGACGTCGCCGATCGGGATGATCGCGCTCCCCGGTTGACGAACGCGGGCCCACGGCCGTGCGGCCTTCTCGTCGAGGAGTTCTCGGTAGCGATCGATCGTGAGCTTGCTCTCGGCGGGGAAGGTGACCAGAAGGTCGGGATGCGCGAGCTGACGGACCTTCCGGGCCGCCGTCTCCTCGTCCGGCGTGACCGCCGGGTCGTCCCCGAAGAGACCGCCCGATGCAGCACCCCCACCGCCGGCGGCGGGCTTCAGCAGGTCGACCGCGATCTCCAGGGCCGCCCGTTCCTTGCCACTGCCCTCGGGACCCACGAGCAGGAGACTCTGGGGCATGCGATCCTCGCGGGCCAGCGCCGCCAATCGTTCGAGCGCAGGGCCGCGAACCGCAGAAGGAAGTGTGGTCATCTTGCGCGAAGCCAGGTGTCTGGATCCAACGGGGTCTTGCCCTGACGGATCTCGAAGTAGAGCTGGGATCCGTTCAGGGATCCGGTGTCGCCGACCTCGCCGAGAACCTCGCCCGGCTGGACCTGCGACCCCACGGTGGGAAAAATGGCGGAGGCGTGCGCGTAGAGCGTGTAATACCCCTCGCCGTGGTCGACGATAATGCACTTGCCATAGCCGGGCAACCAGTCCACGTACTCCACGGTTCCGGCCGCCACGGACCGGATCGGCGTGCCGGTCGGAGCCCCGATGTTCACGCCCTTGTTCACCACGACCGTCTTGAACTCGGGATGCACCGAACGACCGAAGGGCTTCAGGACCCGACCGTCGACGGGCCAGGGAAGCGATCCGGCCCGCTCGGCGAAGCCGGTTCCGGACGGGGGCGCCTGCTGGGACTGGCGGCGTCGCTCCTCGAGGCGCTGGAGCAGATTCTCCATCTCCTGTGCGGCCGATTCCATCTCGCGCAACGTCGCCTCGTAGGAAACGCGCTCCTCGCGCACCTCCAGCAGCGCCTCCTGACGCTCGCCCAGGGCGCGCTGGAGTTGGATCTTCCGATCCTCGGTCTCGCTGCGGGTCATGTTGATCTCGGCCATCTGGGCCGCGAGCTCGCCTCGCCGGGCCCGCAGCTCGGCCTGGGCCTCTTCGACGTGCTCGATCAGCGCGCGCTCGGTCCGCGCGACGTGCGTCATGGCCCGGACCCGCGTGGTCAATTCACCCAGACTGTCACTGGTCATCGCCATGGACAGGACCGAGTAGCGCGGCCGCATGTACATCGCGCGCAGGCGCTGCCCCATGCCACGGCGACGGTCGTGGACGCGAGCGCGGGCATCGTCCATTGCCGACTGCAGCGTGTCGATCTGGGCTCGGATCCCGATTTCCTTGACGGCCAGACCCTCGAGGAGTTCGGCCGTGAGCTCGGTCTCGCGTTCGATCGCGTGCAGACGCGCGAGCTGTTGTTCCTCGTCGGTCGCGAGGGCATCGGCGCGCGAACGCGCATCGTCGATCTGTTGCCGGAGGTCCTGGAGTTCACGCTCGGCGCCGTCGATCTCGTCGGTGATGCCGACGGACGACCGATCGGCGGACGCGATCGCGGCCAGCGACACCAGGAGGATCAGCAGCGGGAGAACTCGGAACCGCTTCATGTTCGTCTCCTACAGGCGCAGGTGACGACGCAGCGCGATCATGCTTCCGCCCGCGCCCAGCATGGTGCTGAGCACGACGAAGCCGACCACCTGGCCGGTCCCGAAGAACCAGAGCCCGTCCACGTGCTGTTGCAACACGCGTCCGGCGGCCACGAGCACGACCATCGCCAGGATGCCGGCGGCCGCGCCCTGGATCGCCCCACCCACCACGAAAGGCGTGCGGATGAAGGCATTGGTCGCGCCGACGAGCTTCATGATGTCGACCTGCTCGGCGCTCTCCTCGACGATCAGACGCACGGTGTTGCTGATCACGAAGACCGCCGACACGAGCACGATCACGCCGATCACCGCGGTCACGAGGATGAACACCGAAGAAATGCGATCGAGGATCTGCACGAATTCGAGATTCGCGACCACGTCGATCACGCCCGGGTAACCCGCGATCGACGTCGTCATCGACTGGAGTTGCTCGGGGTCGTGGGCCGACGGTTTCAGGACCAACTCGAACTTGGCGGGGAAGGGGTTTTCCTCGAGCGCTTCGAGGAGTTCGGCGTCGTCGGGGAATTCCTCGCGGAAGACGTCGATCGCCTCGTCGCGCGAAACGAAGGTCACCGAGCGCACGCCGTCCATGTTCATCAGGTCCTCGTGGAGGACCCGCTGGTCGGCCTCGTGGATCGAGTCGGCGAGGTAGACGCTCACGTCGATGTCTCCGCGCACGACCTGCAACACGCGATCGAGATTGATGCTGACGACGCTGAAGAGGGCGAGCATCAACAGCGAAGAACCCATGATCAGGACGGCAAGACTGCCGCTCAGGCGTCGCCGCGCCAGACCGGTGACGCCTTCGCGGACGAGATAGCGGACCTGGGTGCTACGCACGGCCGTGCCCCTTTGCTTCGTCGTCGCGCATGACGTCCCATGCTTCGGGAGTGCGGGCCACGGAACCTTCCTCGTCGGCACGAACCGCGCGGTCGGCCACCGGGCGCTCGTGGATCTCGGTTCTGGGAACGTAGCGGTGCACGTCGCTCAACACGCGGCCGCCTTCGAGCGACAGGACGCGCTCGCCGTACTGGCGCACCAGGTGGTGATCGTGGGTACTCATCACGACCGCGGTCCCCGACGCGTTGATCTTGAACAGGAGATCGATGACTTCCTGGCTGACCTCGGGATCGAGATTGCCGGTCGGCTCGTCGGCGAGCAGGATCTTCGGCTGGTTCACGATCGCCCGAGCGATCGCCACGCGCTGCTGTTCGCCGCCGCTGAGCGTCCGCACGACCTGGTTCCGCTTGTGGTAGAGCCCGACCCAATTGATCACCCGCGCGACGTTCTTCTTGGTCTCGGCCCGCGGGACCCCGACCACCATCTGCGCGAAGGCGACGTTGTCTTCCACCGAGCGGTCGCGCAGCAATCGGAAGTCCTGGAAGACGACCCCGATCTCACGGCGCAACAGCGGAATCTCCTTGCGCTTCACCCGGGTCGACAGGAAGCGTCCGACCTGGACCTGGCCGGCAGTCGGCCGCTCCTGCATGAGGATCAGCCGGAGGATGCTGCTCTTGCCCGCCCCGCTGGGACCGACCACGAACAGGAACTCGCCGTTGTCCACCCCGAAGGACACGTCGTCCAACGCGCGCTGGTCCTCGTAGCGGAGGTCCACGTGATAGAAGCTGATGATCTGCCGCAGGTCCTGATTCGAGCGCGGCAGGGCGTCACGGGGCGCCTGCGAAGGCGTCACCGGAGCGTCGTCGGGTGGGATGGGCGGAGCGGCCATGGTCTCCTGCGATCGCCGGGGTGTCGTTTCTCGGGTGCGGGCCTACGCTCGAGCGATTGCAACTCGAAGGCCATTCCCCCGACCATCCATCCCCGACGACCTCGATCAGACCTTCACTTCGATGTAGAAGCGCTCGCGCAGCGAGTCGACGAACTCGTCGAGTTTCGACTCGGCCTTCTGCTGGAAGAGGATGTCGCGCAGGCGGCCTTCGACTTCGTCGAAGGAATACACCGCGCCCTCTTCGCGATCGAGCACTTTGAGCACGAAGAAGCCCGCCGCGCCGGGGACGGGATCGGTGACGCCTCCGACCTCGAGACCTTCGATCGCCGCGCGGAAGGTCGCCGAGAGGCGTTCGGGCTCGAAGGTCCCGAGCACGCCGTCGTTCTCGGTCGCCGCCGGATCATCCGAATAGGTTCTGACCAGCTCGGTGAAGTCCTGACCGGCCCGCGCCTTGGTCGCGACCTCGTCGGCGCGCTGACGTGCCGCCTCGCGCTGGCCGTCGCTGACCTCGACCCGGAAGAGGATCTGACTGAGCGCGACCTGGTCCTCGGTTCGGTCGTCGATCACGATCAGGTGGGTCCCGAGCTCGGTGTTGATCGGCTCACTGACCTGTCCGACCGGGATCTTCCAGGCGATCTCTTCGAGCACCGGACTGAAGAGGTCGCCGCGAGCGAAACGGCCGACGGCCCCACCGCGGGCAGCATTGGGTCCCTCGGAGAACTCGCGCGCGACGTCGGCGAAGCTGTTGCCGGCCGAGAGCGCCTGCCGCGCCGAACGCAACTTCCCCTCGACCCTTTCGCGGGTCGACTCGTCCGGCTGCGGCACGACCAGGACATTGCCCAGCGTGACCGTCGCCGGCCGCCGAGGGATCTGATCGCGGCTCTCCTCGTAGAAGGTCTGGACCTCGTCGTCCCGCACCTCGACCTGCGGTCGCACGTAGACGTCGAGGATCCGGCTGCTGTACATGCGGTTGCGAACGATCTCGCGGTTCCGCGCGACGAGGTCCTCGTAGGTGAGGCCGGCCTGCGCGAGTTCCGCCTCGAGCGCAGCCCGTGAGCCGAAGCGCGACTCGATGTCGCGCATCGCCTGCTGGAGATTGCCCTCGAGTTCCTCTTCGCCGATGACGAGCCCGTCGGCCTTGGCCTGCGCGACCATCAGCTTCACCTCGATCAGACGATCGAGCATCGACCGACGAATCTCGGCCTCGTCCTCGGTCACCGGTTGCCCCATCGACTGCCGCTCGAACACGTAGCTCTCGATCTCCCGTTCGAGATCGCTGAGCAGCACGGGCTCCTCGTCGACGATCGCGACGATCCGATCGACGAGTTGCGGCGTGTCCCCCGGCGCCGGACCGTCCGACTGGGCGAACGCGACTCCGGCGACGAGCATCAGGCTTCCGACGACGAGCGGTCGCAGCATGACCACCTCAGCTTCCGACACGAACGGGGATCGATTGGGGCTTGGGCGCGACCGGTTCGTAGGTCGCCTTCATCAGGTGCTCGGGCCAGGTCTCGATCGCGTAGTCCTCGCGCCACTCGGCGACCTTCTCGAGGAAGAGTTCTTCCTCGCGCTCGGCCTTGGCGCGTCGACCGACGTCCAGCTTCACGTCTTCGTAGTCCGGCTGGTAGGCGTCGAGGATCTCCTCCAGGCGAACGACCGCCCACTGACCCTCTCCGAGCTCGACCGGCGCCGAAACGTCCCCGGGCGCGTCCAGACTCCATGCGATGTCGCGGAAGGGCGAGGGGGAATCCGTGACGATGGTCCCGAAATCACCCGCGTTGTTCTTCAGATCGCTCTCGATGCAGTAGCGCTTGACCACGTCACCGAAGGCACTGCCGCCCTGGATCTCGATCCGTGCGGAGAGCGCCTCGGTCTGGGTCTCGGCCACCAAGGCCTTGATCCGACGACGGGCCGGACGGTACCAGTCCTCGCTGTGCTCCTGCCAGTAGGCGTCGAGCTCGGCCGGCGAAATCTCGATCTCGTCGGAGATCAGCTCAGCGTGCAACTTGGAGACCATCGATTGCTCGAGCCGGGTCTTGTACTCGTCCTGGATCTCCGGGACGTCCATGTAGCCGCGCGCGCGGGCCTCCAGCTGCATGACCTCGCGGACGGCGTCTTCCTTCAGCGCGCGGCGGAAGGCACCCAGGCCACGCTCGAGACGCGGGCGCGCGAACACGCTCGACTGGTTGTACACGTCCTGGTACTCGCGCAGGTCGATCGTGCGATCGGCGTAGCTGACGAGGACCTCGTCGTAGTGAACGGGATCGATTTCGAGCGGCGTGAGGTCCTCGGTCGGCGTCGGCGGGTTCAGCGACGCGTCCTCGGGAAGCGCCTCCCACACGGTCTTCAGCGCCTCCGCACCGATCTGGAAATCGTACTTGGCGAGAACCTCTTCGATGAAGTCGACCACGAGCAGCGCACTGTCCTGCTTGACCACGCTCTCGCGGACCTTGTCGCGGATGTCCTCGAAGGGCTGGACGCGATCCATGGTCACGTCGTCGACGCGGATCAGGAACCAGCCGTAGATCGAGTCGATCGGGTCGCTGACCTGTCCGGAAGGCAGCTGGAAGACCTTGTACTCGAGATCGTCGGCGATCGTCCCGTAGGACATCGTGAGCGTGTAGTCGTCGGTCTGCGCGTTGGGGGCACCGGCTTCGAGTCGACGGGCGACGTCGTTCCAGAGCTCACCGCCCTCGACCAGGCGCTTGGCCTCGAGTGCCTCGTCTTCCCAGTCGAAGAGCATGTAGCTCACCGTGAGCCGGCGCGGGAGCTTCTCGTAGTAGTCGAGCAGCTGCTCTTCCGTGGGGTTCTGGGCCGGCGCGACGACGTCCTCGCGCATCTTGTTGACGGCCTTCAGCAGCGAGACCATCTCGGCCTGCTCGTTCGCCGTGCCGTCGGCGTCCATGCCGAGTTCTTCGGCTTTGATCGCCATGACCTCTTTGTTGATCATGATGTCCAACAGCTCTTCGCGGCCGGACTGCGCGTTGATGTCCGCCGGCACGAATTCCGGGTTCATCGTGTTCATCTTGCGCTCGAAGTAGTCGAGCGTGATCTCGCGGTCGGCGACCTTGGCCACGACGATGTCACTCTTCTCGGGCGACGAGCAACCGGCCACGACGAGGAGAGCGAGGGCGAGCGTCAGGAACGCGGGGCGGGAACGGGGCATGACGGAGAACCTCTGGATGCGTTGATCGATCGGTAGGATCGGTTCGACGGAGGAGACAGGCGAACGAAATCGGGGGGATCAGGCCGTCTCGCGGCCAGGCGCCGACGTGTCGGCGGCCGAGGACTTCTCCTCGGCCAGGGCCTCGACCAGACGGGCGCTCACCACGAGCGCGGCCGGAAGCCATTGATCCCGGCCCACCTCCGCCGTCATCTGGAGTCCCTGGACGGCGTTGAACGTCAGACGAGGCAGACCAGTTCCACCCAACAAGCTCTTGAGTGTAGTGGACCGCGGGGCACGGTCGCTAGCGAAACTGAAGCGAACACCCTTCCGCAGGCCCTTCACCTCGACCACACCGGCCGCCAAACAGCGCAATTTGAGGCGTGTGGTGTCCAGAAGTGCCTGGAGAGGCTCCGGAGCGGGTCCGAAGCGATCGCGCAATTCGTCGGCGATCCGATCGAGTTCGTGCTCGTCGGCCACCCGGGCGATCTCCCGGTACCAGCGGATCTTGACCTCCGGGTCGGCCATCGTCTCGTCCGGCAGGTAGGCCGAGACCCGAAGGTCGACCTTCACGTCGTCCAGGCGCGGCAGGCCCTCGCCCTTCAGCGAGCGAATCTCCTCCTCGAGCATCTTGCAGTAGAGCTCGAAGCCGATCGTGGCCATGTGTCCCGACTGGGATTCGCCCAGAATGTTGCCGGCGCCGCGGATCTCCAGATCGCGCATCGCCAGGTGGTAGCCGCTGCCGAGATCGGTGAACTCCTGGATCGCGGCCAACCGCGCGCGGGCTTCGCGCGTCAGCTGCTGGCCCTGCGGGACCATGAGGTAGGCGTAGGCCTGGTGGCGGCTGCGGCCGACCCGCCCCCGCAGCTGGTGCAACTGCGACAGACCGAAGCGGTCCGCGCGGTCGATCAGGATCGTGTTCACGTTCGGCATGTCCAGGCCGCTCTCGATGATCATGGTCGTCACGAGGACGTCTGCCTCGCCCTCGACGAACTCCTTCATGATCGATTCGAGCTCGTTCTCGTTCATCTGACCGTGCGCGGCGAGTACGCGCGCTTCGGGGACGATCTTCTCCACCATGGCGCGCACGGCGTCGATCGTCTCGATGCGGTTGTGCACGAAGAAGACCTGCCCGCCACGATGCATCTCGCGGCGCAGAGCCTCGGCCACCTGCTCTTCGGCGAAGGGCACGACCTCGGTGTGGATCGGAAGGCGTTCACGCGGCGGCGTGGCGATGATCGACAGGTCGCGCGCACCCATCAGGGCCAGGTGCAGCGTGCGCGGGATCGGCGTCGCGCTCAGCGTGAGCACGTCGACCTCGCGGCGGAGCTGCTTGAGCTTCTCCTTGTGACGGACGCCGAAGCGCTGCTCTTCGTCCACCACCATCAAACCCAGGTTCCTGAATTGCACGTCGCGACCGAGCAGACGGTGCGTCCCCACCAGGATGTCGACCTTGCCCTGCTTGCAGCGCTCCAGCACCGCCTTCTGTTCCTTGCTGGATCGGAAGCGGCTGAGCACCTCGACGGTGACCGGGAACTCGCGCATGCGCTGCGAGAAGGTCTCGCCGTGCTGCTCGGCGAGGATCGTGGTCGGACAGAGAACGGCGACCTGCTTCGAGTCCTGAACCGCCTTGAAGGCGGCGCGCATCGCGACCTCGGTCTTGCCGAAGCCGACGTCGCCGACGACCAGGCGATCCATCGGCCGGGACTGCTCCATGTCGCGTTTGACCGCGACGACGGCCGCCAGCTGATCACGCGTCTCCTCGTGCACGAAGGCATTCTCCATCTCGCGCACGAAATGCGTGTCGGGCTGGAATGCGAAGCCCGGAAGGGTCTGACGGCTGGCGTAGAGGGACAGGAGCTCCCGCGCGACGGCCAGGATCGCTTTCCGCGCACGCTTCTTCTGCCGCTCCCACGTTGCGCCACCGAGCTTGTGGAGCGCGACCTCCTTGTCGTCGTCGGGCACCTCGTAGCGCTCGACGAGCGTGAGCTTGTCGGTGGGAACGTAGAGGCGATCGCCGCCGGCGTACTCGAGCAGCAGGCACTCGTTCTCGGCGTCGTCGACCTCGATCACCCGCAGACCCAGGAAGCGCGCCACGCCGTGGTCGACGTGGACGCAGTAGTCGCCGGGCTTCAGCGTCTGCGGATCGGCGACGCGTCCGGTGCCGCGGAAGCGCGTGCGCCGTCCCGTGCGTCGAGTGCGCTGGAAGAGTTCGTGGTCGGTCCACAGGGCGACGCCCGCGTCCTCCCACGTGAAACCGGCGTGGAGGGTGCCGACACGCAGGGTGGGACGCACGGCCTCGGAATCGGTGACCGTCTCTTCGACGAGCTCGTCCAGTCGATCGGCCTGGCCCCGGTTGTCGCACAGAAGAACCGTCTCGACGTTCACGCCGTCGTTCTTCTTCGATTCCTCGAGCAACTCGGTGACGTTCCCGCGGAGTGATGGCTGCGGGTGCGTCTTGACGCGCAGGACCGACTGCGAGGCAGGAGGACCGACCGGTCCCTCGACGTTGCCCGCGAGCACCACGTCGCCCATCCAGACGTGCCGCAGATTCGACGTCTTGCGACGCATCTCGCCTGCCGGCGTCATGAGCTCCTCGGCGCGCGGGACCGGATCGCCGCGCTTGATCCGCGCACTGCGACCGCGGTCGGTCTCGTCGTCCAGCTGCTCTTGACGTGTTGCCAGGTCGTCGGGGTCGATCCACACCACGTGGTCATCCTGGAGCAGGTAGTCCAGGAAGCTGGCCTGCGCATGGAAGAGCGGCGCGAGACCCTCGATTCCCTGGAAGTGCAGGCGATCCTGCAATCGCTCCATCATGTCGACCCGGTCGTCGTCGCTGACCTCGTCGTGTCCCTCCACGCGCGCGAGGGCTTCGATCAACGTGTCGTCGTCCATGACGAGCGGACCCGCGGGAAGGATCTCGGCCTTCTCCAGCGTGTCCGTGCTGCGTTGGTCGTTCGGCTCGAAGAGGCGCAGCGATTCGATCTCGTCACCGAAGAGCTCGATGCGGATCGGGAGGGAATGGCGCGGGCTGAAGACGTCGATCAGGCCACCGCGCAGGGCGAAGTCCCCCGGCATCTCCACGAGACCGGCCGGGCGGTAGCCGAGCTCCGCCAGGCGTTCGCCGAAGGCGTCGGTGTCGAGTGCCTGGCCGACCTTCAGCTCGGTGCGGGCAGCGCGGAAGGTCTCGCGCGCCATCACCTTGTGACGCAGGCCGTAGAGCGTGGTCACGTAGAAGCCAGGCTCGCGCTGGTCGAGATGGTGCAGTCCGGCCTGGACCGACGCCAGGATGTCGCGCGTCGGTGACTTCCGGTCGAAAGGCAGGATCTCGAGTTCGGGCAGGTAATGGACCGGCGCGACGTCGAAGGTCGTCAAATCGTCGACCAATGCCTCGGCGCGGCCCAGATCGGGCGCGACGACCAGCCAGACGCCTTCGCGTTCGCGGTAGAGTCCGGCCAGGGCGTAGCCGGACGCGCCGCCGAGCAGTCCAGAGACTGCCAGGTCGCGTTCGGGATGGCGCAGGAGGCCTTCGACCCCGCCCAGTCGATCGAGCCAGGCGTCGACGCCCAGCTCGGTGGTCTTCGCGGCGGGGGCGCTCGCGTTCTTCGTTTCCATCGCGTTCCAGGCTAGGCCAGGTCGGTCCGATCCGCTTCCCCGGCGTCGTTCTCACGCGCCGGTGTCCCGATTCCCGCCGCGTCGAGCCGTGCGCGCAGCAGCGAGAGCTCCTGGATCAGGGTCTTGTTCTGCGACCGCATGCGCGTCAGCTCGGCGGACACGTGCAAGAGGATGAGAAAAAGGAAGAGGATCGCGCCCAGGAAGTAGAGAGCCGGCGGGTAGTCGATCCCCAGCGCACGGGCCAACGCGTCGAAAGTGTCCGGGAGCAGCGCGAGCAACAGCGCGCCGAGCGCCATCACGAACCACAGGACCGAATACTCGATCCGCATGCGCCGCCGCCGGATCCGGTCGAGCACGAAGGCGAAGAGCAGCAGCCCGATGGCCGCGATGACCATGCGCGTGTATCCCGGCATCACGAACCTCCGTCGCCGGCCGGCGTCGCCCGCCGCGGCCCGACCAGCACCGTGAAGATCGACAACAGCATCTTGAACACGTAGAAGACCGGCTTGAGCCCGCTGTGCATCGACTGTCCCGTCTCGCTCTCGAACATGCGGACCGGGATCTCGCCCACGCGGAATCCCCAGCGGTGCAGCAGAATGATCACGTCGGCATCGGGATAGTCGGTCGGATAGGACTCGCCCGTCGCGAACAACGCGACGACCGGCGCGCGCAGGGCCTGGAAACCGGTCGTCGGATCGGAGATGTCCTGTCCCGTGGTCATCCGGATGATCGCTCGGAAGACGGCCATGCCGGCACGGCGCGCCAGGGGCACGTCATAGCTGCGCGAACCCTCGAGGAATCGCGAACCCAGGACGACGTCCAGATCGCGTTCGTCGAGCGCCCGGACGAGATCGAGGATGTGCGCGGCGTCGTGCTGACCGTCGCCGTCGATCTGCGCGACCACGTCGAAGCCGTGCGCATGCGCGTAGCGGTAACCGGTTTGGAGGGCACCGCCGTAGCCGAGGTTCTCGACCAGGGAAACGACCGTCGCGCCGGCGGCACGGGCCTGGAACGCCGTGTCGTCGGACGAACCGTCGTCGACGACGAGAATCTCCTCGGCCACACCGAGGTCCGCGATCGATGCGACGACGTCGGCGATCTTCCGGCTCTCGTTGTAGGCGGGAATCAGGACCAGGACGCGGGGAGACGACACGGAAGCTCCGGGACGGTGGGTCGTTCGTTCGGTCTCTGAGTGTAGCGCGAAGCGGCGGTGGACGTCAGCGCCCCGTCACCTGACGGAGCCGTTCGACCGCCGCCGGAAGGACTTCGAGGACGCGATCGACGTCTGCTCGGGTCGTTTCGCGCGACATCGAGAGACGGAGCGCGCCGTGCAACCGTTCCTTCGCGATCCCCATCGCGGTCAGCACGTGGCTCGGCTCCAATGCTCCCGTGCTGCACGCCGAACCGGCCGAGCAACAGATTCCCGCGCGGTCGAGCTGGATGAGCAATGCCTCCGCTTCGACTCCCGGGACCGTCAGATGCGTGGTATTCACGACGCGCTCAGCGCCGGCCCCACTGATCTCCAGTTCGGGAATTTCCGTCCGCAGGCCGCTCTCGAGGTGACTACGCAGCGATTCCATGCGCGGAAGGGCCTCGGGATCGTGGACCGCGACCTGTTCGAGCGCCGCCGCCATGCCGATCACCCCCGGCGCGTTCAGCGTGCCCGGACGGCGACCCTTCTCCTGGCCCCCGCCGTGGAGGATCGGTTCGACGTCGATGCCGTCACGCACGATCAGCACCCCGACGCCCTTCGGGCCGTGGAACTTGTGCGCCGAAAGCGCGATCAGGTCGGCGGGAAGGATCGCCAGGTCGGTGGCGGACTTGCCCACCAACTGAACCGCGTCGACATGGATCCATGCCCCCACGTCGCGGGCCCTCCGGGCGATCTCGTCGAGTGGAAAGAGCACGCCGGTCTCGTTGTTCGCACCCATCACGGAGACGAGCGCGGTATCTGGTCGCAGGGCGGCCGCCAGGGCCTCGAGGTCGAAACGGCCATCGGAGTCGACTCCGATCACGGTCAGTTCGCAGCGCCCGGTGCGTTCGAGTTCGCGCGCGCAATCGAGCACCGCGGGATGCTCCACCGCGCTCGTGATCAGATGACGTCGGTCGGGCCGCGCGGCCAGCGCGCCCTGCAGGGCAAGATTGTCGGCTTCGGTGGCCCCCGCACAGATCACTACGTTCGCCGGCTTGACCCCGAAGCGATCGGCGAGGCTGCGCCGGGCGGCATTGACCGCACTGGCCACGGGTCGGCCCACATGATGGCCACTCCCTGCATTGCCGAACCGCTCGCGCAGGAAGGGCAGCATGGCGTCGAGCGCAACGGCGTCGAGACGGGTCGTGGCATTGTTGTCGAGGTAGATCGTCGAAGGTTTGTCCATCGGGCAAAAATAGCGCAAGCTTCCGGCGCCGTCACCCGAGGGACGACCGGGAAGTGAACGAAACGTTTCCCGTCACGTGGCGTACGACGAGGGTTCGCCTTCCCACGTCCGCCCACTCCCAAAGGAGTCGGATCCGATGACCGCCTTCGTTCGAAAAGGTTCGGGACTGGTCGCGCTCGTCGCGCTGTTCGTCGCGGTGACCGCGCCCCTCGCCCTGGCCGACAACTCTGGAGACGACGGTTTGCCGCCGCTACTCGACCGAGAACTCTTTTTCGGAGACCCGCAGGTCTCCGGCGCCCAGCTGTCGCCCGACGGCACCTGGATGACCTTCGTGAAGCCCTACGAGGGTACGCGCAACATCTGGATCAAGCGGACCGAGGAGCCTTTCGAGGCCGCGCGCCCGCTGACCGCCGACGACCGGCCGGTGCCCGGCTATTTCTGGAGTCGTGATTCGCAGTTCGTCCTCTACGTGCAGGACCGCGACGGCGACGAGAACTACCACGTCTGGGCCGTGAACCCCGCCGACGAGAACGACGCCGAGACGGGCGTGCCGCCGGCTCGCGACCTCACGCCGGCCGAAGGCGCCCGGGCGTCGATCCTGTCGGTGCCGAAGAACACCCCGGGAATGATCGTCGTCGGTTTGAACGACCGCGACCCGCGCTTCAGCGACGTCTACTCGGTCGACATCGCGACCGGGGAACGCACGCTGCTGCGCGAGAACACGGACGAAGTCGGGGGCTGGATCTTCGATCTCGACGGCCGTCTGCGCCTGGCCATGAAGCAGAATCCGGCCGGCGGCAGCGAGATCTACCGCGTCGACATGGGCGGTCTGAAGAAGATCGCCGAGGCGAGCTACACCGAGCAGCTCTACCCGGTGCGCTTCCACAAGGACGGCCAGCACGTCTATGTGAACACCAACGTCGGCGACGACGTCGACCTCGCGCGCCTCATGCTCATGGACGTCGCCACCGGCGACATGGAACTCGTCGAGAGCGATCCGGAGAACGTCAACGACTTCGGCAACGCGAGCTTCCATCCCGAGACCGACGAGCTCATGGCGACCAGCTACTCCGGCGATCGCCTGCGCGTCTATCCGAAGACCGACGATGCCGCGCGCCTGTGGAAGGCCATGAACGACGCGTTACCGGAGGGCGATCTGTCGCCGACCAGCATGACGCGGGACATGAGCAAGATCCTCGTCGCCGTGTTCAGCGACGTCGATCCGGGCTCGGTCTACCTCTTCGACGCCGAGACGAGCAAGGCGACGCTGCAGTACCGCTCGCGCCCGGAGCTTCCGACCGAACACCTCGCGCACATGGAGCCCGTGACCTTCACTGCCCGCGACGGGATGAAGATCCACGGCTACCTCACGCTGCCCAAGGGCGTCGAACCGAAGAACCTTCCGACCGTCATGTATATCCACGGTGGACCGTGGGCACGCGATACCTGGGGCTACGATCCCTACGCGCAGTTTCTCGCGAACCGCGGCTACGCGGTCATGCAGGTCAACTACCGCTCTTCGACCGGCTACGGGAAGACCTACCTGAACGCCGGCAACAAGGAGTGGGGCATCGGCGCGATGCAGCACGACGTGACCGACGCGGTGAAGTACCTGGTCGATCGCGGCATCGCCGACGAGGACAAGGTGGGCATCTACGGCGGCAGCTACGGCGGCTACGCCACGCTGGCCGGCGTGACCTTCACGCCCGACCTCTACGCCTGCGGGATCCCCTACGTGGGCCCGTCGAACCTGATCACGCTGATCGAGAGCTTCCCCGAGTACTGGAAGCCCTTCCTCGAGGGCAGCTGGTACAAGCGCGTCGGCAACCCGGAGATCGAGACCGATCGTCTGGACCTGATCGCGCGTTCACCGCTCTACCACGTCGATCAGATCGAAGCACCGCTGCTCGTCGTGCACGGCGCGAACGATCCGCGCGTGAAGCAGCACGAGAGCGATCAGATCGTCACCGCGTTGCTCGAGAAGGGCAAACCGGTCGAATACATCGTGGCACCGGACGAGGGCCACGGCTTCCGCGCTGCCCCGAACAATCGCAAGGCTCTGGCGGTGGCCATGGAGAAGTTCCTGGCCAAACACCTGGGCGGTCGCGTGCAGGAGAGCATCGCGCCCGACACCAAGACCCGCCTCGACGAGATCACCGTGGACGTGAATACGGTGAAGGTCGAGCTCCCCGAGGAAGCCTCCAGCGAGAAGTGATCCCTCCACCATGAACGACGACGGCCGCTCCGGAGCTCCGGGGCGGCCGTTCTCGTTCCACGCGATCGCAGGACTCAGTCCTGCGACACCATCGCCTCGATCTCGGCCGGCAACTCGAACACGGACTCCTCGATCTCCTCGTGGGAGACCTCGTCGATCAGCATGATGAACTGCTGACCCATGACCGTCGTCGTCACTTGCGTCGCCACGACGACTCCGTCGAGTTCCTCGTAGCGGCCCATCTGCGTCCGCGCGGGGAAGGTGCCCATCGGGTCGACCACTTCCATGGTCCCGCCGAGCATGAGACCGCTCTCGATCGAGAAGTACTCCTTGCTCCGCTGCCCACCGGCACGCGTGAGATCGACTTCCCAGGCTTCCTCGCCGTCGAAGGTCGAACGACCGACGACCTCGGCGGCCTCGATGTCCTCCGGCCGATAGAGGCCCAGATAGTAGTTGGATTCGTTCATCTTCTGCTGCAGGACGTCGCCCTCGAAGACCCGCGGGCCGACCATCGGGTTCATCTCCCAGGCTTCGGTGCCGTCGAAACCCTCACGGACCTTGCCGACACCCGGCAGCTCGACCTCGCTGTAACGCAGGTTCGGCGCCTTCTGCCACACGACCATGTTTCCGTTCAGGCCCTGTGACGGAATCGAAAAGGTACCGACGACCTTGCGCGAGTCGTGATTCTCGATCTTTTCGGCGTTGGTGACCTCGACGAAACGGTCGAAGACCTCGCGTGCCGAGGGAAGGGGCTGCTCGGGATCCTCGGCCTGGACGAAAGACGCGCTCCAGGCCAGGGCGATCAGACTGAAGAGAAGGATACTTCGGGACTTCATGGGATCCGGACTCCTCGGGGACGACGCGCGCGAGCACGGTCGGGGACGAAAGGCACGGCTACCGCCGCGCGGACGATTCCTCGGACTCAGCAGCGATCCAATGGAAGGCTGCCTCGAGGGGGGCATCGCGACCGGCGAGCAGATCTGCCCGCCGCAGAGGGACGATCTCGTGGGGTACGACGCCGCTCTTCTCGAGACGGTTCCCGTCGGGATCGACGAAATCCGCCACGGCATGTTGCAGGCCGTCCCCATTGGGAAGACGGGTGATGTACGAAGGCAGAGCCGCGCCGGGCGAGCGCTGCCCGAAGACTCGGACACGGCCCAGCACCTTCAGGCCCTGGGCGAAGATCTCGGTGGTGCTCATGCTCAGACCATCGATGAGAATCGCCACGGGTCCGGAGAAGGGCTCGACGCGTTCCCCCGCGGCGTTCGAGAGCCGCGGATTGACGAGGAAGGTGAGGTCGTTCGTCCGGGTCGACATGACGCCGAGCGACTCGCGCTCGGTCATGAAGTGTCCGGCCAGGCCCATCGCCATGGCACCGATTCCGCCCGGATTCCCGCGCAGGTCGATCACCATGCCGTCGGCGTCGCGATGACGATCGATCGCCGCGTCGAAGGGCGCTGCGACCGGCATCAGCCAGATGTTGAAGCCCAGCACCGCGATGTCGCGACCCTCGGCACGTGCCAGCGAATCGGTGAAGCTCACGCGGATCGGCGGCAGGTTCCCGAAGCGGTTCATCACGCCCGGCGGGACCTCGCGTTCGATCTCGAACTGCTGTACCTCGTCGTCGCCGTCGAGGAATTCGAGCGTGACCGTCGTTCCCGCGGCACCGTTCAACCACACCGGCAGGGCCTGCGACACGAGCAACTCGAAATCGCCCGGATCGACGAGCACGCGCGCCTTCTCCAGACGCTGCTCGAGATCGCGATCGTCGATCGTGCGTACCACCCAACCGGGGTGCACACCGGCCCGCGCGGCCGGTGAGTCCTCGCGGACACGCCACACCACGACCCGGTCGTCGACGAGTCGCGTCGTGATTCCGGGGCCGGCCGAACCACCGCGCGACGGATCGTCGCCGTCGTCGCCGTCGAAGGCGTCGAGCGCCGAACCGGCCAGGATCCCGAAGTGGGACAGGCCGATCTCGGCGAGCATCGCGTTCAGGATGCCGCGCAGGTCCTCGTAGGTTGCGGCGTCGGCGACGCGCGGCCGCAGCGAATCACGCACTGCCTGCCAGTCGACACCCTCGAACTCGGGATCGAAATGTGTGCGGTTCACCGTGGACCACGCCGAGTCGAAGGTCGCGAAGGCGAGCTCGGTCGCGATCGGCGTCCCCGTCGATCCGGACGACCGATCGGACGACGTCGAACCACAGGCCGCGAGCGTCGTGGCGGCCGAGACCGCGAAGAGGGTCAGGATCTGGCGGGAGAGGAACAAGAGAACCGTCCGGGACAGGGGCGCGATCGCCGGAGCGCGGGTCGCGGAGCCATGAGAGCCATGGGGCACATAGAATAGGTACGACCGTCCCCGCGCGAGAGTTCCCCACCCTCGGTAGGCCGAAACGCGCCTCAAGACGCCAATTCGGGTCCGAAACGCTCCGATCGTTCCCCGGCGAGGCAGGTCGTGATCACGTCCGGGGACACGTCGAGCGCCTCCATCGCCTCGCGGCCCATCTCCAGAGCCGCCTCGAACTCGGGCTGGACCACGTGCACGGCACCCAGCGCGATCAGATCGTCGACTTCCTCCAGGGTGTCCGTCCGCACGAACAGAGGAAGGGCGGGCGCGAGCTCGCGAATCCGTCGGGCGACCGCCATCGAGTCGACCGCCGCCGGGACCGTGATCAACGCCAGACGCGCCCGTTCGATCCCCACCGCGTGGAGGACCGGCCCGCGCGCTGCGTCGCCGAAGACGACCGGGTAGCCCCTTTCGCGCGCGGCCTCGACCCGTCGCTGGTCGAAGTCGATCATCACGACGTCGATTCCGTGGCTCGACAACATGCGCGCCACACGTCGGCCCACCCGGCCCGCGCCGGCGATGACCACCGGCCGCGCGACGTCCATGTCCTCCAGCGCC
>JGI12109J20283_11354176_pt1 | contig 24161 bp, 21 predicted proteins | sample ElkSlonscriptome_12_FD_20283 | JGI IMG/M metagenome (IMG submission 20283)
TATGCTGCTCGCGGGTGGACAGGGTCAGCACCCAGCCGCGCCGGCCGTCCTCGTCCACCGTCTCCCCGGCCAGCCGGCCCGGCATGTGGCGCACGAACTTCTTGCGGCTCGCGAACAGGCCGACGCCCGGGCCGCCGAAGTTCAGCGGGCTGCCGAGGGCGTGGCCCTCGGCGACGACGATATCGGCGCCCATCGCGCCCGGCGGCGTGACCAGGCCCAGCGACACCGGCTCGGCCACGGCCACCACCAGCAGCACGCCCTCGGCGTGGCAGGCCTGGGCCAGCGCCGACAGATCGGACAAGCGGCCAAAAAAGTCCGGGTTCTGCACCACCAGGCAGGCCAGCCCCTCGTTCAGGCGGCCGATCAGATCGGCGATGCCCATGGGGTCGGGGTCCAGCACCTCGACGTCGATGTCGGTGTAGCGCAGGAAGCTGGCGGTGGTGTCGGCATAGTGCGGATGCACCCCGCCGGCCACCAGCACCCGCTTGCGCCGGGTGACACGGCTGGCCATGGCCGCCGCCTCGGCAACTCCCGTGGCGGCGTCGTACATGGAGGCGTTGGCCACCTCCATGCCGGTGATCAGCGCCACCTGGGTCTGGAACTCGTACAAGGTCTGCAACGTGCCCTGGCTGACCTCAGGCTGATAGGGCGTATAGGCGGTCAGGAACTCGCCCCTCTGGATCAGATGGTCCACGGTCGCCGGCACATGATGGCGATAGGCCCCGGCGCCCAGGAAGCACGGTCCCGCGCCGGCCGGGCTGTTGCGCGCCGCCAGGGCCGCCAGGTCACGCTCCACCGCCATTTCGGTGGCGTGATCGGGCAGGTCGTCAAAGCGGACGCCGGTCAGGGCCTCGGCCGGAACATCGCGGAACAGGTCGTCCATCGACGCGGCGCCGATGCGCGCCAGCATGGCGCGGCGGTCGTCGTCGGTCAGGGGCAAATAGCGCATGGGGCGGGGTCCTCGCGTCGTTCAACTCGCACACAGAAACCAGACCCCCCTCGCGACCTCCCCCATTACATGGGGAGGGGCGCGGTGGGGTCTTGCGCCGGGCCGGCCCTCGGGCTCGCGCCAAAGCCGGCGGCGAAGCGCAGTCCGTCGATGTCTTGGCGCCGCTGGGCCGGCGCCGGGGAGGCGGTCGAACGCACCCGACAACGGTCCGCATGGGTCGCGCTCACAGGCCGCCGGTGTTACTCCAGCCCTGCCACAAAGGCGTCGTAGGCCTCCTGGTCCATCAGGTCGTCGAGTTCGCCGGTGTCCTCCAGCGTCATCTTGAAGAACCAACCGTCGCCCATGGGGTCGTCGTTGACCGTGCCCGGGGCGTCGGCCAGGGCCTCGTTGCCCTCGGTGACGGTACCGGAGGCGGGCGCATAGACCTCGCTGGCGGCCTTGACCGATTCGATCACCGCCGCCTCGTCGCCCTTGGCCAGGGTCTTGCCCTCCTCGGGCACCTCGACGAAGACGATGTCGCCCAGCTGCTTCTGGGCATAGTCGGTGATGCCCACGGTGGCGGTCTCGCCGTTCACGGCGAGCCATTCATGGTCCTCGGTGTAGTAGAGCGTCGTCATGATGGATGGTCCCCCAAAATCAGCACGATGGAATGAATGGACGGGATGGTGTGGCGTGAGCGCGGCGAGTCACGCCGCGCCTCCCCCTGCAACTAGCCCCTGAATTGGCGCGGCGGCGTGAACGGCAGCGCCACGACCTGGGCGGGCAGGTCCTTGCCCCGCACCCGCAAGGCAACGCGGGTGCCCGGCTTCGCCAGCCAGGGCGGCACATACCCCATGGCGACCGGCCCACCGACCGTGGGGCCGTAGCCGCCGCTGGTGACCATCCCCACGGCGGTCCCGTCGGCGTCGATCACCTCGGTGCCGGCGCGGGCCGGCGCGCGCCCCTCGGGGCGCAGGCCCACCCGGCGGCTGGGCGGACCGCCCCGAAGCTGCTCCAGGATGGTTCGGGCGCCGGGGAAGTCGCCGGCCTCGCGTCGTGTCTTGCCGATGGTCCAGGCCAGATCGGCCTCGATGGGCGAGGTGCTTTCGGTGATGTCCGACCCGTACAAGCACAAGCCGGCCTCCAGGCGCAACGAATCGCGCGCCCCCAGCCCGGCCGGGGCCACGTCTTCGTGCTCCAGCAGAGTGCGGGCCAGCCGCTCGGCGGCCTCGGCCGGAACGCTGATCTCATAGCCGTCCTCGCCGGTATAGCCGGAGCGGGTGACGAAGCACGGCGCCCCCATCAGCTCGACCGCGCGGGCGTCCATGAAGCGCATGTCGGCCACCTCGGGCGCCAGCGCGGCCAGCACACCGGCCGCCGCCGGACCCTGCAGCGCCAAAAGGGCGTGATCCTCCAGCACGGTGACCTCGACCTCCGGCAGGTGCGTGCGCAGGTGGTCGACGTCGGCCTCCTTGCGGGCAGCGTTGAGCACCGCGAATAGATGGTCGCCGGCGTTGGCCACCATCAGATCATCAAGGATGCCGCCGGCGTCGTTGGTGAACAGGGTGTAGCGCTGCCGTCCCGGCTTCAGGGCGCGGATGGCGCCCGGCACCAACCGTTCCAGCGCCGCCGCCGGGTCGGCGCCGGTCAGCCGCACCTGCCCCATATGCGAGACGTCGAACAGACCGGCCTTGGCGCGGGTGTGGGTGTGCTCGGCCAGCACGCCGGCGGGATACTGCACCGGCATGGCATAGCCGGCGAAGGGCACCATGCGCGCGCCCAGTTCGCGGTGCAGGGCGTCCAACGGCACGGTGCGCAGCGGCGTCTCGGCAGAGGGGGACTCGGCCATGGCGCGGGTTCCTTGATCTGGGGGCCTCCCTCGCGCGCGGGCGGGGACGACCCGAGGGGCCTCGGCCACCGCCCGATCCACCGCGACTCCCCGCGCGGACACCGGCGATGGTGCTGCCCCCCTCTGTCTCGGAACCTGAAAGATTGACCGCCACGCCATGGGATGCCCTGGGGGCGACGGCTTTCATCTTCGGTGAGGCGCGCGCTCATGGCGCCCGCCCGCTTTCCAGAGGCCCCGCGACCGCGCGGTCCTTTTGCCTGAGAGTTTCCGGGGGCGGTTGCTCCTTCGGCGCCGGCCGCCGTGTCCGCCACTGGGGACAACGGGCCGGTCTCTCCCACGCGGTCGATCCGGGTTCGACCGCAAAGAATAGACATGCGCGGGGCAAGGTCAACCGGGCAATGGCCGACCACCGTCCTTCCCAGCGGGCGCGGTGTGTGCAACAAGGGCGGCATTGGCCCGGATTTCCACCGGTCCTCCCCTGCAGAAAAGAGGCCGCCTTGGCCCCCAGAACGCGCTCCGCCCCGCCCCTGATCGTCCTGCCCGCCCGCATGGCCTCCACCCGCCTGCCGGGCAAGCCGATGGCCGACATCGCGGGGGAGCCGATGATCGCCCACGTGGTCGCGCGCGCCCTGGACGCCCACGTCGGTCCCGTGGTCGTCGCCTGCTGCGAGGAAGAGGTGGCCCGCGCCGCCAGCCGCGCCGGCGCCCGGACGGTTATGACGGACCCGGACCTGCCCTCGGGATCGGATCGGGTGTGGGCGGCCGTTCAGTCCGCCGACCCGGACGGCCGGCATGATCTGATCATCAACCTTCAGGCCGACCTGCCGACCCTGGATCCGGTGCTGCTGCGCGATGTGCTGGCACCCATGGCCGATCCGGCGGTGGACATCGCCACCCCGGTGGCGCGCATCACCGATCCCGCCGAGATCGCCGACCCGGGCGTGGTCAAGGCTGCCGTCGGCCTCGGCCCCGGCCGGCGCGTCGGTCGCGCCCTGTACTTCAGCCGCCTGCCGGTGCCCTGGGGCGAGGGGCCGCACTACCATCACATCGGCCTGTATGCCTATCGCCGCGCCGCCCTGGCCCGATTCGTGGCCCAGCCGCCCACGGTGCTGGAACGCCGCGAGCGCCTGGAGCAGTTGCGCGCGCTCGAGGCGGGGATGCGCATCGACGCCGTTCTGGTGGAGGCGGTGCCCTTGGGCGTGGACACGCCCCAGGACCTGGAGACGGCGCGCCGGCTGCTGGGGGCGGGCGCGCCGTGACGGCGCGGCTGGCGCAGCGGCCATTGGGACGCAGCGGCCGCACGGTCTCGGCGCTCGGCCTGGGCTGCGCCAGCTACTGGGCCAAGCCGCGGTTCCCAGAGGCGCGCGCCCGCGCGGTGCTGGCGGCGGCGTTGGAGGCCGGCATCACCCTGTACGACACCGGGGCCTCGTACGCCCATGGCCATGCCGAGGTGCGGTTGGGGCGACTGCTGCGCGAGTTGGGGGCCGATCCCGACGCGCTGGTGATCGGCACCAAGGTCGGCACCGTGGCCGACCGGCGGGGACGGCTGGTCAAGGATTTCCGCCCCGAGTCGGTGACGGCCCAGGTCCGGGCCAGCCTGGAACGCCTGGGGCTGGAGCGTATCGCCCTGCTGCAATTGCACGGCCCGGAGCCGGACGACCTGACCGAGGAGTTGCTGTCCGCGCTGGAGCGCCTGCGCGACGACGGAGTGGTCGACCTGCTGGGCATCAACGGCTTCGCGCCGGTGATCCGTCACGCCACGGGCTTGGCGCCGTTCGATGTGCTGATGCCCTTCCTGTCGGTGATGGAGCCGGGCAACGCGGCGCTGGTCAGGGCGGCGGCGGAGACCGGACAGGGCGTGCTGGTGGCCGGACCGCTGGCCCGCATGGCCTTCGCCCCGCCGCTGGCCCGCTGGCTGACGCGGCCGAGCGGCCTGTGGTACCTCGCCCGCGCAGTGCGCCACGGGCCGGGGCCGCTGCTGCGGGCGCGGGCGCTGCGGCCGGCGTTGCGGGCGCCCGGCTGGACCCCGGCGGAGCTGGCGCTGGCCTGGGTGCTGGAACAGCCCGGCGTGGCCTCCGCCGTGTTCGGCACCACCACGCCGGCCCACGTCACCGCGCTGACCGAGGCGGCCCACCTGCCGCTGCCCGACACCGTGCGGGCGGCCGTGGCGCGGGTGCATGGACTGTAAGATCATGGACCGTTTTGCGGGTGGCCTGCGCGCAACCTAATCGAGAAAATCCGCAGGCGCTTTCCGTTCGCGGGAGACCAGGCCGGCACCGGTTGCGCAGGGCAATCGGGTGATACCGCCCGACGAAAAGCCCGCGAAGCGGGGCAATCCGCCGTGTGGCGGCGATGCGGCGGGTTGCGCCTTTGGCGCGAACCCGCCCTACGACGTCTCTACGACGTTTCGTATTTGGCCAAAGGCGCATTCACCCGATTGCCCTGCGGCGGGGGTGGTCAGGGCGGGGCCGATCTGGTAATCAGCGCTCTTGCGCGCCCGGCTATCGGGCGGTGCCTATCTGGCACCGCCGCCAGCCAGGCCATGGTCACGGCCCCGTAGCTCAACTGGATAGAGCACCGGTTTCCTAAACCGGGGGTTGCAGGTTCAAGCCCTGCCGGGGTCGCCACGCCCGCCCACCATCGGCGGGCGGACGGGCGGACGGGCCACCGGGGCCGCGCCCTGCCCAGCCGCCGGTCCCTACACCGGATCGTGGGCCGAGCGCTCCGGCACCTCCTGCAGGTCGAGCACCAGTTCGACCACGTCCTCCTCGACCATGCCGACGCGGCGGAAGCCCAGGTTCTCGCAGAAGTGCAGCATCCGCGTGTTGTCCTTCAGCACCTGGCCGATCATCTGCCGGGTGCCGCGCGCGCGGCTGTAGCGGATCATCTTCTCCAGCAGCGCCACACCCAGACCCGAGCCCTTCAGGTCGGAACGCACGACGATCGAGAACTCGGTGCGCTCGTTGTTGGAATCGGTGACCGTGCGCACCACGCCCAGGGTTTCCTCCTCGCCGTCCCTGTCGAGGTCGGCGCGGGCGATGAAGGCCATTTCGCGCTCGTAGTCGATCTGTGTGAGGCGGGCCATCTGGTCGTGTGGCAGTTCCTTGACGAGACCGAAGAAACGGAAGCGGATGTCCTCGGGCGTCAGGCGCGAGACGAACTCGTAGTGCTTGGGTTCGTCCTCCGGCCGGATCGGGCGCAGCAGCACCCGATGGCCACTGGCCATGGTGAACCACTCCTCCAGGTCCTTGGGATAGGCACGGATGGCCAGCCGGTGCGGTCCCTTCTTCTGCGTCGCGTCCAGCTTGATGCGGGCATCGACGGCCAGCACGCCGCGGCTGTCGGCGAACAGCGGGTTGATGTCCAACTCGACGATTTCCGGGACGTCGATGGCCAGTTGCGCCACCTTGATGAGGGTCAAGCAAATGGCGTCCAGGTCCGCCGCCGGCCGGTCGCGGTAGCCCTGGAGCCGTTTGTAGATGCGCGTGTTCACGATCAGGTTGCGGGCCAGGTTCATGTTCAGCGGTGGCAGCGTCACGGCGCGGTCGGCGATCACCTCGACGGCCGTGCCGCCCTCGCCGAACAGGATCACCAAGCCGAACACCGGGTCCGTGGTCACGCCGATGATCAACTCGTGCGCGCCCGGCCGGCGCATCATCTTCTGCACCGTGAAGCCGTCGATGTTGGCGTCCGGAAAGACCTGACTGACGCGGTCCAGAATGCCCTGGGCCGCGTGGCGCGTTTCTTCCGGCGTGTTCAGGTTGAGCACAACGCCGCCGACGTCCGACTTGTGGGTGATGTCGGGCGACAGGATCTTGACCACCACCGGGCAGCCCATGCGCTCGGCCACCTCGGCGGCCTCGTCGGGACCGCGCGCGATGTGCGTCTCGACCGTCGGGATCCCGTACGCCGCGAACACCGCCTTGGCGTCGGGCTCGGTCATCACGACGTGGCCCTTGGACATCGCCCCCTCGATGACCAGGCGGGCCGTGGTCGCCGCCGGCGTGAACTCCACCGGCAGCGACGGCGGCGTCTCCATCAACATCTTGCGGTTACGGGCGAAGGTCACCGTGTGCATGAAGGCCCGCACCGCCTGGTCGGGCGTATCGTAGCTGGGGATCGACGCCTGGGCGAACATGCGCCGCGCGTTGGCGACGGCCCCCTCGCCGACGAAGCAGGTGGTGATGTGCGCCTTCTTGTTCTTGGCGGTCAGGTCGATGACGCTTTGGGCGATCTCGTCCGGGCTGCTGACGGCGGTCGGGGCGTGCATGACCAGCACCGAGTCCACCTCCGGCGCCTGGAACAGAATCTCCATCGAGTCCGTATAGCGCTTGCCCGGCGCGTCACCGATGATGTCGATGGGGTTGGCGCGTGACCATGTCGGCGGCAACACCGAGTCGAGCTTGCCCACGGTCTCGTCCGACAGATTGGCCATAGTGCCGCCCATGTCGATCAGGTCATCGACCGCCATCACGCCGATGCCGCCGCCGTTGGTCATGATCGCCAGTCGCTCGCCGTGCAGACGACGCTGGTGGGCGACGGTTTCCACCGCCTGGAACAGTTCTTCCAGGTTGTACACGCGCAGGACACCGGCGCGGCGGAAGGCGGCATCGTAGATGTGATCGGCGCCGGCCAGGGCGCCGGTGTGCGAGGCCGCCGCCTTGGCGCCCTCGGCGACGCGGCCGGATTTGATGGCTAGCACCGGCTTGTTGCGGGACGCGGCGCGGGCGGCCGACATGAACTTGCGGGCGTCGCGCACGGCCTCGATGTACAGCAGGATGGCGCGGACGTCCGGATGCGTGCCCAGGTAGTCGATGGTGTCGCCGAAATCGACGTCCAGGTTGTCGCCCAGCGAGATGAAGTGCGAAAAGCCGATGCCGCGCGGCGTCGCCCAGTCCAGCACCGCCGTGCACAAGGCGCCCGACTGGCTGACGAAGGCCACCTTGCCCGGCTTCGCCGGCTCGTGCAGGAAGCTGGCGTTGAGGTTGACGCCCGGCACCAGCAGGCCGACGCAGTTCGGCCCCAACAGGCGCATTCCATAGCGGCCGGCGTTCTCCAGCATCCGTTCCTGGGCGGTGCGGCCCTCGTCGTCCTTCACCTGGCCCAGGCCGGCGGTGATGATGATGGCCGCCCGGACACCGCGGTCGCCCAGGGCCTCGACGACGCCGGGCACGGCCTTTGGCGGCACGCACACCACGGCCATGTCCGGGGTCACCGGCAGCGACGCCACGTCGGGATAGGCGAGCACACCGGCGATCGCCTTGTCCTTCGGATGGACGGGCATGATGGGGCCCTGAAACCCGCCCATCAGCAGGTTGCGCATCACCAGCGCCCCCACCGTCTTGGGGCGGTTGGAGGCGCCAATCACCGCGACCGACGTGGGGGCGAAGAGGCGGTCCAGATTGCGTGTGCTCATGATGATTCCCCTGACGCTGGGCCTGGTTGCCGGAACGGTGCGCCGAGGGTACGCGTTTTTCGCTGCACTGCAAGATCAACCGGCGCGCCGCCTCGCCCCTTCCCTACGCGCGGGATCAGGGATTGGCTCACTCAATCCGGTACGAACAGCTTGCCCTGAACCAACGCGACCAGCGTCCGCAGGAACACCGTGACGATCACCACGGTCGTCACGCTCACAAGGGTCCAGCAGATGACCGACATCTCGTCATAGCCATTGAGGTGATGGAACTCCATCGCCGCCACGGAAACCGCCGCCATGGGGAAGGTATAGGCCCACCAGGAGACGAAAAACGGCACGCGCAGGAACTGCCGGACCAGTGTGGCGTTCAGAAGCGTGATGAACAGGGCGAAATAGACCAACACGCGGGCAAAACCGTCCACGACGCCGCCATTCAGGGCCACATAGGACAGGAATCCGATGGCCGGCGGCGCGATCAGGATGAACAGCGTCGGGATGAACTTCGCCGGCAACTGGTCATGGAACACGATCCGGTAGAAGACGATCGTGAACAGCAGGATCCAGAACACCATGCCGATGGCGAAGAAGAACCATGAAATTTCATCATAGCCCAGCCGCGCGCCGCTCAAGGGCACCAGCACGTTGCCGACCACCGGGATGAACCAAGCGGGGTTGGAATGATTGATCTGTTGATTGTGCACGATCCAGCGGCTGATCAGGCGCAGCGTGAACACGAGGTGGAGCGCCGCGCCGACCGCCCACAGCCAGGACATGGCGTTGTGCGAATAGGGCTCGGCCGCCAGGGACAGCAGCAGCAGGCTGATCGAGACCGCCGGGAAGAAGCTCGACCGAACCGGGTGATTGAACTCGGCCTTCACCTCGCCGGCGTGCATCACCCACTTGAAGGCGTACAGGATGGCGATGGCCACGAAAGCCGCGGCCGCCACGCCCAGCACGATCTCGCCCACGAGGGCCGGAACCCCCAGCACGTGATGCGCCTTGCGCCACGTGATCCCCAGGCCGGCCGTGCCCATCACCAGAGCGAACAGGGGGATGGGAACGTGCATCAGCCAGTTCGAGCCGACCTTCTCTGCGTGGTCCGGCGTGGCGGACCCGACTCTTTCGGACATGGAAGCCCCTCCTCCTTTGCTGCGCGGTGTTTCGCGCGGACACGCGCTCTGTATATTTGATTGACCTAATATGCAAGCCGCGTGGCCACCGGCTCGGGCAGGCTCCCGGCCAGCGCCATCAGGCGCACCCGGAACAGCGTCGCGATGCTGTGCGCATCGGTGATGGCGCCGGTCTCCGCCATGCGCACGGCCTCGGCGAAGGGCACGCGGCGCACTTCCAGCTTTTCGGTGTCCTCGGGCTCGCTGGGGCCGGGGGTCAGATCCCAGGCCAGGAATGACACGCCCGCCTCGTCGCTGACGCAGTTCGACAGGTGCAGCCGCAGCACCTCGGCCCAGTGGCCGGCGATCAGGCCGGTTTCCTCGCGCAACTCGCGGCAGGCGGTGTCAAGTGGATCGGTGCCCAGCGGACACCCACCCTCGGGCAGTTCCCAGCTCCAGGCCTGCAACGGGTAGCGGAACTGGCCGACCAACGTCACCGTGCCGTCCGCGTCCACCGGCAGGACACAGACCGACAGGTTGCGGAAGTGCACGACTCCGTAGATCCCGGGGGAGCCGGCCGGCGTCAGCACCTGATGCTCGGTCACCTGAATCCACGGGTTCTCGTAAACCCGGTCGCTGGACAGGGTGGTCCAGGGATTGTGGTCGGGCTCACGCGTCATGGTTCGATCTTCCGGCAAGACGTGGCGCGGTGCGGTCGGCTGCCGCATCGGCCCAATCTACCGGCTGGATCGGGGCGGCGACTTGACGGAGCGCAATAGCCCCGTCTCCGTGCGATCCAGACGGACATTGCCGCGCCCCACCTCGCGTCGGCCCGTCGATCCAACCGCCACCCGACGCCCAGAGACGCGGGGTCGCCGGGTCCGGGAGGCGCCCGAGACACAGTCCTCCGAGCAAAGCGCGGACTGAAGCAGGCCATTGGGCCTATGCGGCGGGACGACTGGGCCGCGATCCGCCCTAGACTTTCCAGAACACGAACCCGGCCCACGCCAGGGCGATCGCCAGCCCGCCCCACAGCGGCGTACCGAAAAGCCCGAGCCATCCGAGAAAGATGAACGCGCTGCCGACGAGGGTGATGAACAGACGGTCGCCACGTGTGGTGTCGAGGCCGAACGCCCCCCGGCGTGGCGCGCCGCCGGGGACGAAATACTCCCACACGCCCATCGTGGCGATGGCGGCGGCGATGAACAGAAAGAAGGCGGCGGTCGGCCACGTCCAGGCCATCCAGCTCAGTCCCACGGCAGGCCCTCCCTTGATCCGTAGCGCCTACACACGCCCCAGGGCGAAGCCCTTGGCGATGTAGTTGCGCACGAAATAGATGACGAAGGCGCCGGGGACGATGGTCAGCGTCCCGGCGGCGGCCAGCAGTCCGAGTTCATAGCCCGAACTCGACGCCGTCCGCGTCATGGTGGCGGCGATCGGCTTGGCCTCGACAGCAGTCAGGGTCTTGGCCAGCAGCAGCTCGACCCACGAAAACATGAAGCAAAAGAAACAGGCCACGCCGATGCCGGCGGCGATGGTCGGCAGGAAGATGCGCACGAAAAAGTGCGGGAACGAATAACCGTCCACGTAGGCGGTCTCGTCCAGTTGTCGCGGCACGCCGGACATGAATCCCTCCAGGATCCACACCGCCAGTGGGATGTTGAACAGCGTGTGCGCCAGGGCCACGGCCAGATGCGTGTCGAACAGACCGACGGCGGAATACAGTTGGAAGAACGGCAGCGCGAACACGGCCACCGGCGCCATGCGGTTGGTCAGCAGCCAGAAGAACAGATGCTTGTCACCCAGGAAACGATAGCGCGAGAAGGCGTACGCCGCCGGCAGCGCCGCCGTGACCGAGATGACCGTGTTGATCGTGACGTAGGCCAGGGAGTTCACATAGCCCATGTACCACGTCGGATCGCTAAAGATCGTGATGTAGTTCTCAAGCGTGAACTCCCGGGGCCACAGTGTGAAGTCGCCGAGAATTTCGTTCGTCGTCTTGAACGACATGTTCAGCAGCCAGTAGATCGGCAGCATCACGAACAGGATGTACAGGGCGGGGACCAGCGGGCTCAGGCGTCTCATCACCGTTCCTCGTCGCGCATCATCAGGGTGTAGAAGATCCAGCTCAGGGCCAGGATGATCAGGAAGTAGATCAGCGACATGGCGGCCGCCGGCCCCAGATCGAACTGGCCCAACGCCAGCTTCACCAGGTCAATGGACAGCAGGGTGGTGGAATTGCCCGGGCCGCCGCCGGTCAAAACGAAGGGCTCGGTGTAGATGTTGAAGCTGTCCATGAAGCGCAGCAGCACGGCGATGGTCAGCACGCGCTTCATTTTCGGCAACTGGATGTGGCGGAAGATGGCCCAGGTGCTGGCGCCGTCGATCTTGGCCGCCTGATAGAATGCGTCGGGGATCGACACCAGCCCCGCATAGGCCAGCAGAACCACCAGCGACGTCCAATGCCACACGTCCATGGCGATCAGCGTGAACCAGGCCGCGCCGGGCTGGCGCGTGAAGTTGTAGTCGATGCCGAGGCCGTTCAGGACTTGCCCCAGCAGCCCGATCTCCGGCAGGGCGAAGATGTTCCAGATCGCCCCGACCACGTTCCACGGGATCAGCAGCGGCAGCGCCATGGTCACCAGACAAACCGGCACCCAGATGCCCCGCTTGGGCATGGTCAGGGCGATCACGACGCCCAACGGAATTTCGATCGCCAGAATGGTGAACGTGAACGTGAGCTGGCGCACCAGCGCGGCATGGAACCGCTCGGAATGCAGCACGTCCTCGAACCAGATCAGCCCGGCCCAGAAGAACGTGTTGTCGCCGAACGTCTCTTGCACCGAGTAGTTCACCACCGTCATCAACGGGATGAAGGCGTTGAAGGCGACCAGGACCAGCACCGGCAGGACCAGGAACCAGGCCTTGTGGTTGACGGTCTTGTTCATGGCGTTCCTCCGTCCGGGACCAGCCAGCCGTCCGCGTAAAGCCGTGTTTTCTCGGGGGCCAGGGCCAGCCGCGCGCCGTCGGCGGGGATCTCCACGCCTTCGCTGACCAGAGCCTTGATCACGAAGCCGTTCAAACACGTGTGCACGACCCGGTAGCGCCCCGCGTCGCTGACCTTGAGGATCTCGACCGGTACGCCGGTCTCGGCGCCGCGATCGGCCAGGTCGATGAACTCGGGACGCACGCCGATCTCCAGACGCCCGGCGGCCGAGGTCACGGGGTTGGCAATGGGGATGGCGTGGCCCTCCACCACGGCCTTGCCGCCCTCCAGGGTGCAGGGCAGCACGTTCATGCCGGGCGAGCCGATGAAATGGCCGACGAAGGTGTGCTGGGGACACTCGAACAGGTCCACCGGCGTGCCGATCTGCACCACCTGGCCTTCGTTCATGACCATGACCTGCTCGGCGAAGGTCAGGGCCTCGGTCTGGTCGTGGGTGACGTAGACCATGGTCAGCCCCACGCGCTGGTGCAGTTCCTTGAGCTTGGACCGAAGCTGCCACTTGAGATGCGGATCGATGACCGTCAGCGGTTCGTCGAACATGACGATGTTGACGTCTTCTCGGACGAGGCCCCGGCCCAGGGAAATCTTCTGCTTGCCGTCGGCGGTCAGGCCCCGGGCCCGCCGGCCCAGCATGTCGGTCAACTCCAGCATGTCGGCGATCTCGCGCACGCGGGCCTTGACGCGCGTCTCATCCACACCCCGGTTGCGCAGGGGAAACGCCAGATTATCGTGCACCGTCATGGTGTCGTAGATCACCGGGAACTGGAACACCTGGGCAATGTGGCGCTGGTCCGGCGGCTGGTCGGTGACGTCGCGGTCGTCGAACAACACCCGGCCCTCGGTCGGCCGCAGCAGGCCCGAGACGATGTTCAGCAGCGTCGTCTTGCCGCACCCGGACGGCCCCAGCAGCGCATAGGCGCCGCCGTCCTCCCACGTCTCGTCCAGGTGCTGAAGCGCCCAGTCCGCCCTGTCGTCGCGGGTCGATCCGTAGGAGTGGCGGACCCCCGCCAAGGTGATTTTCGCCATGCTTCCCCCTGGGCCCACCGGTCTGGTCGCCGCGCCCCGCTCAGCTCAGGCGGCGATCCGCGCGCCATCGGGCTCGAAATAAAGACCCTGGGCCACGTCCATATGCAGGCGCGCGACCTGACCAACCGGGACCGCGTGAATGCCGTGGGATTGAGAGACCCAGGGTGCGGCTCCGTCATCGGCGCCAAGACGGAAATGGACGACACTTTCCGAGCCGCTCAACTCTGTGACCAGCACCATGCCGTCGATGGCCACCGGATGGGTCCCGTCCGGAGCCAGCGTGACGTGATGCGGCCGGATGCCGAAGACATACGCGCCATCCGGCAGCGCCTGGATGGGCGGCGGCGCCGTCCAATCGGTGTGCTCGCCCAGGCGAATCGTCGCGCCGTCCTTGGTGACGGGCGCCGTATTGATGGGCGGTTCGGAAAAGACCTGCGCGCTCGTCAGGGTGCCGGGTCGGCGGTAGACCTCGCCGGTCGGACCGAACTGGGCCACGCGCCCCTGAAACACCGTCGCGGTATTACCCCCGAGCAGCAGTGCTTCGACCGGTTCGGTGGTGGCGTAGACGACGACACAGTCCCGGTCCGCGAACAGGCGCGGCAACTCGTCGCGCAGTTCCTCGCGCAGCTTGAAGTCCAGGTTGGCCAAGGGCTCGTCGAGCAGCACGAGGCTGGCGTCCTTGACCAGCGCCCGCGCCATGGCGCACCGCTGTTGCTGGCCGCCGGACAGCTCCGACGGGCGCCGCCCCAGCAGGGGCGTGAGCTTCAGAAGGTCCGCCATCCGTTCGACGCGGGCCTTGATCTCGGCCTTCGGCATCCGCGCGACCCGCAGCGGCGAGGCGATGTTCTCGAACACCGACATGTTCGGGTAGTTGATGAACTGCTGGTGCACCATGGAAACGTTGCGCTTCTGCACGGGCATCCCGGTGACGTTGACGCCGCCGAACCACACTTCGCCGGCGGTCGGGCGCTCCAGGCCGGCCATGAGCTGCATCAGCGTGGTCTTGCCGGCGCCCGTCGTGCCCAGAAGGATGTTGAAGACGCCGGGCTCGAGCGTCAGGTCGGTGGGGTAGATGTGGGTTTCCCCGCCCACCTGCTTGCTCACGCCCTTGAGGTCCAGAGGCATGGTTCGGCTGCCCTCGCGGTTCGTCTGGCCGGCACAAAGGAGAGCTGATCGGGCCACGTCATTGCGAGCCCCGCCTTTTTTTTCGCGTCGCGAAATTGGCGGGGCGAAGCAATGCAGGGCGGGTCGGATGACGGTGTCCGTTGCCCTGGATTGCTTCGTCGCTTCGCGCCTCGCAATGACGACATCTTATCCGCAGTGGACTCGGACCCTATTGCTCGGCCCAGCGCTCGACGAGCGCGTCGTAGTCGACGGTCTCGCCCGGTGGCTTCTCGTTCTCCAGCGCCGGCTTGGCGCCGCCGTGACCGATCCACTCGTCGGGATCCTTCGGCTCGTTCAGGCGCGGCCCGCAGCCGCCGTAGGTGTCGTTGGCCTTGTCGGCCCGCTCCATGCGCGCCATCACCTGATCCATCTCGCTGGCGAGACGGTCCATGGCCTCCTGCGGGGTGAAGACGCCGGAGTTCACATCGCCGATCTGCTGCCACCAGATCTGGGCCAGCTTCGGATAGTCGGGCACGTTGACGCCCGTCGGGGTCCAAAGCACGCGGTCGGGCGAGCGGTAGAACTCGACCATGCCGCCCAGCTTCGGCGCGCGCTCGGTGAAGCTTTCATGCCGGATCGAGGAATCGCGGATGAAGGTCAGACCGACGTGGCTTTTCTTGGTGTCCACGGTCTTCGACACGACGAACTGGGCGTACAGCCATGCCGCCTTGCGGCGGTCCACGGGCGTCGACTTCAGGAACGTCCAGGAGCCGGCGTCCTGATACCCCAGCTTCATGCCCTCTTCCCAGTACGGGCCATGCGGTGACGGCGCCATCCGCCACAGCGGCATCCCCTCTTCGTCGACCGTGTTGTTGCCTTCGCTTTGCGGCGCGACCATCGAGGCGGTGAAGGCGGTGTACCAGAAGATCTGTTGCGCGACGTTGCCCTGCGACAGGGCCGGCAGCGACTGGTAGAAATCGTAGTCGGCGGCGGCCGGCGGCGCGTACTGGCGCAGCCACTCGTCCCACTTGCGAATGGCGTAGACGGCGGCCGCGCCGTTGGTGGCGCCGCCGCGACTGACCGAGGCGCCCGCGGGGTTACAAGACCCCTCTTCCATGCGGATGCCCCATTCGTCGATCGGCCGGCCGTTCGGCAGGCCCTTCGACCCCGCGCCGGCCATGGACAGCCAGGCATCCGTCATGCGCCAGCCAAGGTCCGGGGCGCGCTTGCCATAGTCCATGTGGCCGTAGACGCGGACGCCGTCGATTTCCTTGACGTGCTCGGTGAAGAACTCGGCGATATCCTCGTAGGCCGACCAGTTGACCGGCACGCCCAGGTCATAGCCGTACAGCTCCTTGAACTGGGCTTGCAGGTCCTCGCGGTCGAACCAGTCCTTGCGGAACCAGTACAGGTTGGCGAACTGCTGATCGGGAAGCTGGTACAGCTTGCCGTCCGGGCCGGTGGTGAACGACTTGCCGATGAAGTCGTCGATATCAAGCATCGGGTTGGTGACGTCGGCACCCTCGCCAGCCATCCAGTCGGTCAGGTTCATCGCCAGTTGCAGGCGCGAGTGCGTGCCGATGAGGTCCGAGTCGTTGACGTAGGCATCATACAGGTTGCGGTTGGTCTGCATCTGGGTCTGCACGGCTTGTACCACCTCGCCCTCGCCGAGCAGCTGGTGGTTGACCTTAATGCCGGTAATCTCCTCGAACGCCTGGGTCAGGACCCGCGACTCGTACTCGTGCGTCGGAATAGTCTCGGACAGGACGTTGATTTCCATGCCCTGGAAGGGTTCGGCGGCGTCGATGAACCACTGCATCTCGGCCAGCTGTTCGTCCCGGGACAGGACGGACGGTTGGAATTCGTCGTCGATCCATGTCTCCGCCTCCTCCATGCCGGCATATGCGGGCAGGGCGAACGCCACCATCACGCCGAACGCGACCGTGGCCGTCAGGGTGCCTTTCATCCCGTTCCTCCCATCAATTCGTTCTTGAAACAACACCGCATCATCAAACGAAACAAAGCGAACGTCAAGGCGACAATTTTCGTTGTTAAGGGCGCGATTTTTCGGGAAAATCATCTGGAAATGATCAAAAGTGAGCGAACGCGAAAGGCATTGGCCGCGTGAGCGAACTTTTTCGCGCCGCAACATGACGGAAGCGGGCGAAACGAACACCGGAACAGGGGGCGGTCCTGCCGCCGACGGGATGATGGAAACGCTTTCCCCACGGCAGTCGGACATTCTGTCCATCGCCCGGCGCGAGGCGCGGGTGACGGTGGACGGGCTGTCGTCGCGTTTCCAGGTGACGCCGCAGACCATTCGCAAGGACCTGAACGACCTGTGCGAACGCAATCTTCTGAAACGCGTGCATGGCGGCGCCATGCTGCCGTCCGGCGTGTCGAACCTGGGCTACGAGGCGCGCCGGCGCATGGCCGCCGAGGGCAAGCGGCGTATCGGCCGGCGCGTCGCCACTCTGATCCCCGACAACAGCTCGACCATCCTCAACATCGGCACCACCACCGAGCAGGTGGCCATGGCTCTGCGCGCCCACGAAGGCCTGATGACGGTCACCAACAACCTGAACGTGGCCAACATCCTGCGCGACGCCCCCGGGGTTCGAGTGGTGGTCGCCGGCGGCGTGCTGCGGGCGTTCGACGGCGGCATCATCGGCGACGCCACGGTGGCCTTCCTCTCGGACTACAAGGTGGACTTCGCGGTCATCGGCGCCTCAGCCATCGATCCCGATGACGGCACGGTGCTCGACTACGACCATGCCGAGGTGCGGGCCGCGCGCACCATCCTGTCCCACGCGCGCACCACCATTCTGGTGGCCGACGCCATGAAGTTCGAGCGCACCGCGCCGGTGCGCATCGCGCCCCTGACGGACATCGACATCTTCGTGACCGACCAGCCGCCGCCCGAGTCCATCCGCGACCTCTGCGAGGCCGGGGGCGTAAGACTCGAGGTCGCGCCCGAGGAGGAGGGCCCGTCGCCATGACCGACTCGCGGTCCGCATTCGATGTCTTCATCGTCGGCGGCGGGATTAACGGCACGGGCATCGCCCGGGACGCGGCCGGCCGGGGATTCTCCGTCGGCCTGTGCGAGATGAACGACCTGGCGAGTGGTACGTCGTCGTGGTCCACCAAGCTGATCCACGGCGGGTTGCGCTATCTGGAGCACTACGAGTTCCGCCTTGTCCGCGAGGCGCTGATGGAGCGCGAGGTGCTGTGGGCGATGGCCCCGCACATCATCTGGCCCTTGCGGTTCGTGCTGCCGCACCAAAAGGCCATGCGGCCCAAATGGCTGCTCCGCCTGGGGCTGTTCCTGTACGATCACCTGGGCGGTCGTAAGCGATTGCCGGGCACCCGCGTCCTCGACCTGCGCGCCGATCCGGCGGGAGTGCCGCTGCGGGCCGGCTTAGACACGGCGTTCGAGTACTCGGACTGCTGGGTGCAGGACGCCCGCCTGACCGTGCTAAACGCCCGCGACGCCGCCGATCGGGGCGCCGAGATCATGGTCCGCACCCAATGCCTCGGGCTGGAGCGCACCGACGGCACCTGGACGATCCGTCTGAAGGACACGGCGACGAGCCAAGAGCGCACGGTCTTGGCACGCTTGGTGGTCAACGCCGCCGGACCCTGGGTGGACATCTTCCTGCGCGGCCCCCTGGGCCGCGCCGACGCCCACAACGTGCGCCTGGTCCAGGGCAGCCACATCGTCGTCCCGCGCCTGTTCGACCACGACAAGTGCTACATTTTCCAGAACGCGGACCAGCGGATCGTCTTCGCCATTCCGTTCGAGCGCGACTTCACGCTCATCGGCACCACCGACCAGGAGTACATCGGCGATCCCGGCACGGCGCGGATCTCCCCGGATGAGATCGACTATCTGTGCCGGGCGGCCAGCGCCTATTTCGTGGCGCCGGTCACGCCGGATCAGGTGGTCTGGAGCTATTCCGGGGTGCGGCCGCTGTTCGATGACCACGCCGGCAAGGCGCAGGACGCGACCCGCGACTATGTGCTGCGGGCCGACCCGGGCGAAGGCGCGCCGCTGCTCAACATCTTCGGCGGCAAGATCACCACCTACCGCCGTCTGGCCGAGGCCATGCTGGAGCAGATCGAGGCGCGGCTGGGCCGGCGGGGCGGCCCCTGGACCCGCGACACGCCCTTGCCCGGGGGCGATTTCTGGGGGAGCGGGTTCGATGCCCTGGTGGACGGTCTTGCGTCCGCCTATCCCGATCTGCCGCGCGACCTGCTGTGGCGGCTGGCGCGCGCCTACGGCACCGCGGCCTGGACGATCCTGCGCGAGTCCGCCACTGTCGCCGATCTGGGCCGGCATTTCGGCGCCGACCTGTATGAGGCCGAGGTGCGCCACCTGATGGACCGCGAGTGGGCGCGCACAGCCGAGGATGTGCTGTGGCGGCGCTCCAAGCTGGGCCTGCGGCTGACGGCGGACGAGGCGGCCGCACTGGAGGACTGGATGGCGCATCCCCAGGCGCCGCCGGACAGGGAGGAACACACGCCATGAGCGGATACGTCCTGGCCATCGATCAGGGAACGACGTCGACCCGGGCCATCGTCTTCAACGACCGCTATGCGGTCACCGGCACCGGCCAGAGGGAATTCACGCAGCACTTCCCGCGCTCGGGCTGGGTCGAGCACGCGCCGGCCGACCTGTGGAACACGACCGTCGAGACCGTGCGCCTCGCCCTCGCCGACGCGGGTCTGTCGGCCGGCGACATCGCCGCCATTGGCATCACCAACCAGCGCGAGACGACCCTGATCTGGGACCGCAAGACCGGCCAGCCGATCCACCGTGCCCTGGTCTGGCAGGACCGCCGCACGGCGGATCTATGCGCGCGCTACGACACCGACGGCCTGGAGCCGCTGATCACCGAACGCACCGGCCTGATTATCGACCCCTACTTCTCGGGCTCCAAGATCGCCTGGCTGCTGGATACCGTGGAGGGCGCGCGGGGCCGCGCCGAGGCTGGGGAACTGGCGTTCGGCACCGTCGATTCCTGGCTGATCTGGAACCTCACCAGCGGGAAAAGGCACGTCACCGACGCCACCAACGCGTCGCGCTCCATGCTCTATGACATCGGCCGGGGCGACTGGGACGACGACCTGCTGAAGGCGCTCAACATCCCGCGCGCGTTGATGCCCGAGGTGCTGGACTGCGCCGCCGACTTCGGGTCCACCGATCCGGCGATCTTCGGCGTTTCCATTCCGATCCGGGGGGTGGCCGGGGACCAGCAGGCGGCCGTGGTCGGGCAGGCCTGCTTCGAGCCCGGCATGATCAAGTCCACCTACGGCACCGGCTGCTTCGCCCTCATCAACACCGGAACCGACCGGGTGGTCTCGACCAACCGCCTGCTGACCACCATCGGCTACCGGCTGGACGGCCGCACGACCTACGCCCTGGAAGGCGCCATCTTCATCGCCGGGGCCGCCGTGCAATGGCTGCGCGACGGCCTGGGCATCATCGACCGCGCCGATCAGTCCGGTCCGCTGGCCGCCGAGGCCGACCCGGAGCAGGCGGTCTATCTGGTGCCGGCCTTCACCGGCCTGGGCGCGCCCCACTGGGACCCGCACGCGCGGGGCGCGCTGTTCGGCCTGACCCGGGCGACGGGGCCGAAGGAACTGGCGCGGGCCGCTTTGGAGTCCGTGTGCTACCAGACCGCCGACCTGCTGGAGGCGATGCACAAGGACTGGTCCGTCGAGGGCGAACGTACGGTCCTACGCGTCGACGGCGGCATGGTGGCCAGTGACTGGACCATGCAACGTCTGGCCGACCTCCTGGGCGCGCCGGTGGACCGGCCCGTGGTGCTGGAGACGACGGCCCTCGGCGCCGCCTGGCTGGCCGGGCACAAGGCCGGCGTCTGGCCCGACGCGGCGGGCTTCGCCGAAGGCTGGCGGCGGGAACGTCGGTTCGAGCCGGCGATGGCGGTCGAGGATCGCGACGGTCGGCTGGCGGGGTGGCGCGACGCGGTCCGCCGCACGTTGACCTGACGCTGCCCCAAGACGGTGGCGACCTCAGATAGCCCGCTGCCGACCAACACACTCGGCCCTGGCGACGATATCATCTCCTCTGGACGGGGACCACGATCACCGATGTGGTCTCGTACAAGCGGCTGATCAGGTGGAACAGGCGCCGGGGCCCGGCCCTTCGTAGCCGCTCCGATGACCCTGGCCGAGGCCATGGCCAACGACCCGGATCTGATCGAGCGAGCGGCGGCGCGCCTGATGGCGACGCTGCGGCTGGGGGGCACCCTGGGCGCGGGGTAACGGCTCACGCCACCCGGTCGCCCGGGGCCTCGCCGCGCAGCAGCACGGCGTCCAGGTTGTCCAGCGCGCGGAACCCCATGGCCTCGCGCGTCTCCACCGTCGCGCTGCCCAGGTGCGGCAGCAGGAAGGTGTTGGGCAGATCGCGGTAGCCCGGATTGACGGCGGGCTCGCCGGTGTAGACGTCCAGGCCGGCGGCGGCGAGGTGGCCGCTCTTCAGGGCGGCGATCACCGCCGCGTCATCAAGCACGGGGCCGCGCGCGGTGTTGACCAGGATCGCGCCCCGGGGCAGCAGCGCGATGCGCTCCGCGTTCATCAGGCCAGTGGTCTCAGGCGTGGCCGGGCAGTGCAGGCTGAGAAATTCACACTGCGGCAACAGGGCCTCGACCGTGTCGTGGAACACCGCACCCTCCGCCTGATGCGGCGGCAGCGGGGCGCGGTCGTTGTAGTGGATGGTCATGTCGAAGGCGCGGGCGCGTTTCGCCACGGCGCGGCCGATGCGGCCCATGCCGACGATGCCCAGGCGCTTGCCGGTCACATGAGTGCCCATCATATGCGTCGGCGCCCAGCCGGCCCATGCGCCGGCGCGCATCAGGGCGTCGCCCTCGCCGGCCCGGCGCGCGGCGCCCAGCAGGCACAGCATGGCGATGTCCGCCGTGGCGTCGGTGAGAACGTCGGGGGTGTTGGTGACGACAATGCCGCGCGCGCGGGCGGCGTCGAGATCAACGTGGTCGAAGCCCACCGAGAAGGTGGCGATCACCCGCACCGAGTCCGGCAACGCGTCGATGACGGCCGCCGAGACCGCGTTGCCGGGCGCCACCAGCAGGCCGTCGGCGCCGGCCGCGTGGGCCACCAGGGCGTCGCCGCCCAGCGGCGGGTGATCGACCGGAGCGGGGCGGACGTCGTAATCGCGGGCGGCACGGGCCTCGACCGCGTCGGGCAAAGTGCGGGCCAGGGCCAGCACGGGCTTGGTGGGCATGGGGGTCTCCTTTGCCTGAGGATCGCCGGCCGGGGCGCGGATCATGGCCCGCCCTCGCGGGCCCGCAGTAGGTCGGTCAGCAGGGCGGAGGCACGCTGGCGGTGCCTGCGATGAGTCCGCCGCGCCCGGTCGGGGTCGCGCTGGCGGATGGCGTCGACCACCTTTCGATGATCCTGGTTCGAGCGGGTCGGTTTCGGGCGCATGGTCAACGTGACCATGCGCACCCGGTGGGTCCGCTCGACATAACCCTCGACCAGGGCCGTCAGGCGGGCGTTGCCCGACAGCTCGGTCAGTCGGGCGTGGAACTCTTCGTCGGCGCGCGCCCAGCGCCGCAGATCGTTCGCGGCGAGGGCAGCGTCCATTTCGGCAACGCAGACGTCCAGGGTGGCGATCTCGTCCTCGGACAGACCCCGCTCCGCCGCCAGCCCGGCGGCGGTCGACTCCAGGGCGGTCAGGATGTCGTAAATCTCGCGCATGTCATCGGCGGAAATGGGCAGAACCCGCATCCCGTGGCGCGGCCGGATCTCCACCAACCCGTCCCGTTCGAGCTGCACCATCGCCTCGCGCACGGGCGTGCGGCTCATGTTCAGGGATTCCGCCAGTTCCTGTTCGAGAAGCTGCGCGCCGGCCGGCAGGTCGTTGTCAAGAATGCGGCGTTTGAGGACCTGATAGGCCTCGTCGGCGCGCGACAGGCGCGTCGCGCCCGAGTCCGCGTCTTCAACCGGCGTCTTCTGGTCTGCGGTTCCGGTTTCCATGGGCCCATCATCACGTTGATTGGCGTTGTTCCTTTGAACGTTCCCGATCCGATCGGACCATTCCGGCGCCCGGCACGGCGCAAAAGAATCAGTTGCAACGGCACTTTGGCATCATATCGCCCTTGCCCCCTGGCGTCACGGGTCCGCCTTTTCGCGCCGTATGGACTGTGACCGTCATTTGACTCGCATCCTCTAATGCATACACTACCGCATCCGTTGTCGGATGCAAGAGAGCGTCTCGGCCTGCTGGCGCGAACCGTCCGGGCAGGCTTTCCCGTCACCCCAAAAACCCGATCCCGGGGGAGGAACACATGGTTCGTTTGCGCCCATTGTCGACGGCCCTGATCGCGACCACGACGGCCGCGTCGCTGGCCCTTGCCGCGTCCTCGGCCGGCGCCCAGGAGTATCCGACCCGCGACATTACAAACGTCGTCGTCTGGTCGGCCGGCGGCGGCACCGATGTCGCCAACCGCGTGGTCTCCGAGCACATGGCCCAGGCGCTCGGCGTCAACATCAACGTGACCAACCGCCCCGGCGGAGTCGCGGGGTCGCTCGGCATGAGCTACGGCTATCAGCAGCCGGCCAACGGCTACACCATCGTCGGTCTGTCCGAGAGCTGCGTGACCGCCGCCGTGCAGGGCGGCTGGGATCAGCGTTTTGAGGTCTGGTATCCGTTCATCATTGGTGGCTCGCCGGACGTGATCTCGGTCAACCCCGACTCGGGCTTCGAGACCCTGGCCGATCTGGTCGAGGCCGCCGGGTCCGGTGACATCAACGCCGCCGCCGGTGGGGCCGGGTCCATTCACCACCTGAACCTGCTGGCGCTGGAAAAGGGCACCGGCGCCGACTTCAACTTCATCCCCTATCCGGGATCGGCCCCGGCGCAGACCGCCGCCATGACGGGCGAGGTCACCATCGTCGTCACCTCGCTGGCCGAACAGCAACAGCTCATTCGCGGCGGCCGTCTGAAGCCCCTGGGCATGTTGACTCCGGACAGCTTTGACCTGGCCGACCATGGCACCATTCCGTCGGCGTTCGATGCCTACCCGGACCTGGCGGAATACCTGCCGATCTCGCAGGCCATCGGCATGGCCGTCCGCGCCGATGCCCCGGACGAGGTCAAGGCCAAGCTGACCGAGGCCTTCGACGCCGCCCTGGCGACGCCCGAAGTGCAGAAATGGGCCGAGGAGAACTACTACATCCTGTCCGGCCAGACCGGCGCCGAGGCCAGCGAGACGTTCGCGGACCTGGAAAGCCTGTTCTCGTGGACCCTGTGGGAGCTGGACGCCGCCGAGGTGAACCCGGAGGAACTGGGTATTCCAAAGCCGTAAGGCTGGCTCGGCGACGGTTGGGCGGGGCTTCGGCCCCGCTCAGCGCCTGCTTGCTTCCTTTGTCAACCCGATGCCCGCACACGTTCAGGGAGCGCGCCATGAGCGACGATCCGACCGGGCGCGCCTTGCGCAAGGCCGACCTGTGGACCGGACTGGGGCTGGCGGCCCTGGCCCTGGCCATGCTGGCCGTCACCGCCACGTTCCCAATGACCGGCAGCTACGGCGGGGTCAAGAACGTCTGGTACGTCTCCCAGGGGAATCGCTTGAACGTCCTATGAGTGGCCGCACAGGACATCGCACATGTAATCGGTAGACCACGCGGCCATTTTGCGTGTGACCTTGAGGCTGTGTCGATGCCTGTCTTTTGCTGCC
>JGI12109J20283_10102224_pt1 | contig 24111 bp, 16 predicted proteins | sample ElkSlonscriptome_12_FD_20283 | JGI IMG/M metagenome (IMG submission 20283)
GGCCCGGGCGCGTTTCCTGGTGGTGTCCTTCACCAGTGACTGGCGCTTCTCGCCAGCCCGCTCCCGGGAGATCGTGCAGGCGCTGGTGGCGGCGGACCGGCCGGTGACCTACGGCGAGATCACCGCCGACCAGGGACACGATTCTTTTCTGATGCCGATTCCGGATTATCTACGCACCGTGGGCGCCTACTTCGATCGTATTCACCAGGAGATCGCCGCCCATGCGCGCTGATCTGGCCATCATCAGCGACTGGATCGATGCGGGCAGCCGGGTGCTGGATCTGGGCTGCGGCGACGGCATCCTGCTGGCTCACCTCCAGGCCGAACGCGGGGTGCGGGGTTACGGGCTGGAGATCGACCAGGAGAAGATCCTCGCCTGTATCGGCAAGGGCGTGAGCGTGATCCACGCCGACCTGGAGGCGGGTCTACGGGATTTCGCCGACCAGAGCTTCGACTACGTGGTGATGACCCAGACCCTGCAGGCGGTGCAGCATACCGAGCGGTTGCTGGAGGAGATGCTGCGGGTGGGCCGCGAGGGTATCGTCACCTTCCCCAACTTCGGCCACTGGCGCTGCCGGCTGCAACTGGGCGGGAGCGGCACCATGCCGGTGGTGAAGGCATTGCCCCATGCCTGGTACAACACCCCCAACGTGCACCTGTTCACCATCCGCGACTTCGAGGCACTGTGCCAGCGCAAGCACATCGAGATCCGCCAGCGGGCGATGGTGGACACCGCCCACCGCAGCAGTCCGCAATTGCGGTTGTTTCCCAACCTGCTGGCGGAGCTGGCGCTCTACCGGCTACGCCAGCGCCCGTAGCGCCATCCATAATTGATAGAGCCCCACCACGCACACCAGCGCCCCGGCGATCCGCCGTACCAGCGGATGGCGGGTGAAGCGTGTCAACGCGCCGGCCAGATAGCCCATGCCGAGCAGCGCCGGCAGGGTACCGATGCCGAAGCTCAGCATCAGCAGCGCCCCCTCCGCGGCGCCGCCGGCGGCCAGCGCCCACACCAGCACGCTGTACACCAGCCCACAGGGCAACCAGCCCCAGACCAGGCCCAGCGCCAGCGCCCGGGGCGGGCTTCGCACCGGCAACAGGCGCCGGCCAAAAGGCTCCAGACGGCGCCAGAACATCGCACCGGCCCGCTCCACCCGGTCCAGCACCCGCCACCAGCCGGCCAGATAGCCGCCCAGCAGCAGCATCATCAGCCCGGCCAGCACCTGCAACACCCGCTGGCCCTGATGCACCGCGGGCCAGGCCACGGCAAACGCGCCGAGGCCGCCGGCCAGCGCTCCGGCCACGGTGTAGCTGGTGATCCGTCCCAGGTTGTAGCCCAGCAGATAAGGCGTCAGCGCCGCGCTGCTGTCCCGCACCCGGGCGGGCAGGCCCAGGGTCAGCACCCCGGTGATACCGCCGCACATGGCCGCGCAATGCACGCCCCCCAGCAGGGCCACCAGGAAAGCGCTGAGATATGGGGAAGCCTCCACGGTGTGACTCAGCGCTCCAGCAACCGGGGCATCAGTTCCACCAGATTACAGGGGCGGGTGCGATAATCCAGTTGCTCCACGATCAACCGGTCCCAGGCGGTGCGGCAAGCGCCGCTGGAGCCCGGCAGGCAGAAGATATAGGTGCCGTTGGCCACCCCCGCCAGGCAGCGGGACTGGATGGTGGAGGTGCGGATCTCCTCGAAGGACAGCATCCGGAACATTTCCCCGAATCCCTGGATCTGCTTATCCAGCAACACCTGCACCGCCTCCGGGGTACCGTCGCGGCCGGTGACCCCGGTGCCGCCGGTGCTGAGCACCACATTCACGGTGTCGTCGGCGATCCACCGGGACACCACGGCGCGGATATGATAGATATCATCCCTGACGATGGTTTTCGCCGCCAGTTCATGGCCGGCCGCTTGCAAGCGCTCCACCAGCATCCGTCCGGAGGTGTCGTTATCCTCCGTGCGGGTGTCGGATACGGTGAGCACCGCGATGCGCAGTGGCTTAAACTCTCGTTGTTGACTCATGAGCTTGTCTCCTGGCACGGCCCCATGGCGGCCGGCTGAACGGTTATGCAATACAAAGACTACTACCGGATTCTCGACGTTCCCCGCACCGCCAGCGAGGCGGATATCAAAAAGGCTTACCGGCGCCTGGCCCGTAAGTACCACCCGGATGTGAGCAAGGAACCCGGCGCCGAGGAACGTTTCAAAGAGGTGGCCGAGGCCTACGAGGTTCTCAAGGACCCGGCCAAACGCGCCCGCTACGATCAACTGGGCAACGACTGGCGCGCCGGCCAGGAGTTTCGCCCGCCGCCGGGCTGGCAGCAATGGCAGGGGGGGCGGCGACGCACCTATACCACCGGCACTGCGGGCGGCGCCGATTTCAGCGACTTCTTCGAGACCCTGTTCGGCGGCCTGTCCGGCGGCGGCTTCGGTCAGCGCCAGGATTTTCGCCGCCGCGGCGAGGATCTGCGCGAGCGCCTCAGCATCACCCTGGAGGAGGCCCTGCACGGCGGTCAGCGCACCGTGCAACTCAGCAGTCCCGAGCGGGACTGGCACGGCCAGTTGCAACAGCGCCAGCGGACCCTGAACGTGAAGATCCCCGCCGGGGTCAGCGAGGGCAGCAAGATCCGCCTGGCCGGCCAGGGTGGGCGTGGCATGGCCGGAGGCGATGACGGCGATCTGTATCTGGAAATCCATATCCAGCCCCATCCGCTGTTCAGCGTGGAGAATCGCGACGTCACCCTGACCCTGCCGCTGGCGCCCTGGGAGGCCGCTCTGGGCGCCCGGGTGGAGGTGCCCACCCTGGCCGGTAGCGTGAGCCTCACCATCCCCGCCAATGCCCGCAGTGGTCAGCGCCTGCGGCTGCGGGGCCGGGGCCTGCCCGGCAACCCGCCGGGAGATCAATACGTGGTGCTGTCCATCGTCAATCCGCCCGTGGACTCGGATCGAGCCCGGGAACTGTTCCAGCAACTGGGCCGGGAACTGGCGTTCGATCCCCGGGCCGCGCTGCGGAACCGTTGACCGCCCGGCCCCGAGGTTATACCGAAGAGATGCTCGAACCCTCAGGAATGTGCTCCATGCGTCGATTCATGTCACCGTCCATGGCCGGTTGCTACCGCCGGCTGCTGCCCCTCGTGCTGGGTCTGCTGCCGCTGGCCTGCACCATGCCCGACCAGCCGCCGACGGCGACCCCGGCGCCGGTGGCGCCCGCCGCTGAGTTGCCGTCCCAGGTGCCGAGCCTCGCCCCCATGCTGGAGCAGGCCACCCCGGCGGTGGTGAATATCGCCACCGAGAGCACGGTGGCGATGCGCAGCAATCCCCTGCTGGACGATCCCTTTTTCCAGCGCTTTTTCGATTTGCCCGAACAGCGCGAACCCGAGGAGCGGCGGGTGCAGAGCCTGGGTTCGGGGGTGGTGGTGGATGCCACCGAGGGCTACATCGTCACCAACTTCCATGTGATCGATCAGGCCGATTCCATCACCATCACGCTCCAGGACGGGCGCAACTTCGAGGCCACGGTGGTGGGTTCGGATCCCGACACCGACGTGGCGTTGATTCGCATCGATGCCCCGGATCTGGTGGCCCTGCCGCTGGCCGATTCCGATCGGTTGCGGGTGGGCGATTACGTGGTGGCCATCGGCAACCCCTTCGGGCTGGGGCAGACCGTCACCTCCGGGATCATCAGCGCATTGGGTCGCACCGGTCTGGGGCTGGAAGGCTACGAGGACTTCATCCAGACCGACGCGGCCATCAACGTGGGCAACTCCGGCGGCGCGCTGGTGAACCTGAACGGCGAACTGGTGGGCCTGAACACCGCGATCTTCGCCCCGGGAGGCGGCAACGTGGGCATCGGCTTCGCCATTCCGGTGAACCTGGTGTCGCGGTTGCTGGAGCAGATCCTCACCTACGGCGAGGTGCGCCGCGGTCAACTGGGGGTGCGGGTGCAAACGCTCACCGAGGAACTGATGGACTCGCTGAACCTGGTGACCCGACGCGGTGCGCTGATCGAGCAGGTGCTGCCCGATTCGGCGGCGGCCCGGGCGGGGCTTCGCGAGGGCGATATCGTCACCGGCGTGGACGGGCGCCCGGTGCGCAGCGCCGGCGATCTGCGTAACCTCATCGGTCTGCGGGAGATTGGCGAGCAGGTGGCCTTGGAGGTGCTGCGCAATGGCAGTCCCATCACCGTGCGGGTGGCCATCGGCGAGGTGATCCGGATCCGGGCGACGCTACCCAAGCCACGATCGGACCCGGCGCCAGTGGTGGCGTGAAAAAATACCCCTCTCCCGGCGATGGGGAGAGGGGCGTGGGCGGGGGTCTCGCTAGCGTGGAATGATCAGGGTCATTCCCGGGCGAAGAGAATTGGCATTGCTCAACTGCTCGGGATTGGCCTCCAGGATCGCCAACCAGCGGTTGGCGTCGCCGTAATAGCGCAGGGCGATCAGCGACAGGGAATCGCCGGGCTGCACCACGTACTCGTCGAGGATCTGCGCCACCCGGGCCGCCTCGGCCTGGGTGTTGGCCAGTTGCTCGGCCACCATCGCCAGCCGCTCGGCGATGGCGTCACGCTCGCTGGTGAGCCGCTGCACCTCGGCATCGGCGGTTTCCAGGGCCGCCTGGCTGCTGGTCAGTTCCTCGCGGATCTGTGCCAGATCGCCGGTGCGCGCCTGTAGCTCGGCGTTCTCGGCCTCCAGCGCGTCCACCCGGTCGCTCAGCCGCTCCTGTACCGCCTCGGCCTCGTCCATCTGCGCCGACAGGGTGGTGAGCATCTGCTCGGTGCGGAGCTTGTCCTCCTGCACCTGGCTCAGTTCCACCTCCAGGCGGCTGGCCGAGGTGTCGGCCTCCTGCAAACGGGTTTCCAGATTGTCGCTGGTAGTGGTGGACTCCTCCAGCCGCGCCTGGGACTGGGCCAGGGCCAGTTCCAGGTCGCTCAACTCGGCGCGGGCCGCTTCCAGATCCTGGCTGAGACCGTCGCGCTCGGCCTGGAGATCACCCATGGTCTGCTGCATGGACTGCAACTGGCTCTGTAGCCCGCCCTCGCTGGCCTGGAGCTGCTGGATCTGCTGGTTGAGGGCGGTGATTTCCTGATCGGCCTGGCTGCGGGCCTCGGTCAACTGGCTCTGGGCGGTTTGCAGTTCCGCCTCGTGGGCGGACAGGGCCTCCCGGGTGCTGGCCAGTTCCGCCTCGGCGGCGGTGCGGGCGGCGCGGGTCTCCTCCAGTTGTTGGCGCAGACCGGCCATCTCGGTCTCGGCGGTGGCCAGCGCGCTCTCGGCCTCCTGCTGGCCGGCCTGGGCCTGCTCCAGTTGCTGGCCGAGATCGTCGCGTCCGGCTTCCAGGTCGGCCATGCTCTGCTGCGTGGATTGCAACTGCTCCTGCAGATTACTCTCGCTGGCCTGGAGTTGCTGCACCTGTTCGCTGAGGGCGGTGACCTCCTGCTCGGCCTGGCTACGGGCCTCGTCGAGGCTCGTCTGCACGGTTTGCAGTTCCGCCTGCAGGGTATCGCGCTCGCCACCCAGGGTCTCCACCCGGGCTTGCAGTTCGTCGATCCGGGAGCGGGTCTGTTCCAGATCGGCGCGCAGCGAGTCGCCGGTGGCGGTGGCCTCGTCCAGCGCGGCGGTGCGACTGTCCAGTTCCTGCTGAAGGCTGTCGCGCTCGCCGCCCAGGGTCTGGATCCGGCCCTGGAGTTCCGCCACCTGCTGGCGCAGGCTGTCGCGCTCGGCGGCCAGCGCCTGCATCTCCTCCTCCAGGTTACCCACCTGGCCCTGGAGTGCGCTCTGGGTGTTCTGGGCCACCTGGAGCTTGCCGCTCAGCAGTTGCTCCTGATGATCCAGCCGGGCCTGGAGATTGTCGCGCTGGGTGCGGAGGTTGACCAGGGTCTGCTCGCGGGTTTGCAGTTCTTCGGCCAGCCGGTCGCGCTCGGTGGTGAGTGATTCCACGGTCCGGGCACGGGCCTGCAACTGCTCGTTCAGCCGGTCGCGCTCGGCGGTCAGGCCCGACAGCGTCTCCTCGCGAGCCTGCAACTCACCGCGTAGTTGGTCACGCTCTCCGGTCAGACTCGTCATGGCCTCCTCGCGGGTCTGCAACTGGCCGCGCAGTTGATCGCGCTCCTCGGCCAGGGACTCCAGGGTCTGGGCGCGGGCCTGCAACTCCTCGCTGAGGCGAGTGCGCTCCTCGCCCGCCAGACCGAGTTCCTGCACCAGCGCATCACGCCCGGTCTCGGCGTCGGCCAGTTGCGCCTGGGCGGTCTGGAGCTCGGCGGTGGCCGCGTCCAGTTCGCCCTGACTATCCTGGAGCTCCGTGGCGAGGCTGTCGCGCTCCATGGTCAACGCCTCCAGCTCCCGCTGCATCTCGATACGCTGGCCCTCGATCTTCATCTGCTCCACCACCGCGTCCTCGGCCTGGGTGGAGAGTTGCGCGACGCGCTCGTCCAGATCCTCGCGCTCGGCCTCGGCGGCAGTGAGTTGCTCGCGCAGGGCCTCCACGGTGGCGGCGAGCCGGTCGCGCTCGCCGCGCAGCGCCTGCACCTGATCGGCGGTGTCGGTGGCGGCGGTCTCGGCGGCAGTGAGATTCTCCCGCAGATCCGCCAGTTCGCTCTCCAGTTGCTGGTTGGTCTGGCGGATGGCCTCCACCTCCTCCACCAGCGCCGCCTCAGCCTGGCGCTTCTCGGCCAGTTGCCCGGACAGTTCCTCCAGCAAATCGTCGCGCTTGCCCAGCGCCTCGCGCCACTGCTCGGACTGAACGGTCAGTTCCTGCTGCTCGGTCTGCAAGGCGTCACGCTCGGTGGTGAGCGCCTCGTTATCGGCCAGCAGGGCCTCGATGCGCGATTGCAACGCGGCCGTGTCGTCCTCGGGAATGACGGTCGCCTCCACGGCCTCCTCGGTGGACCCGGAGGTCTGATCCTGGGCCACCGCCAGCGCTGGCAGTAATGCCAACAGGCATAGGCCCAGATAATGCTTCATGGGATTTGTCATGTGTAAACATGCCTCTTCGGATAGTCGGCAAGACGGTCGGTGGTCACCCGTCACAGCCGCTGACGCGCCTGAAAATCAGGTAATACAGCACTTTTCGCGTCGGCGAGGGTGTCAGCCAAGTTATAGTTCAAGAATCGGGGGGCGACAAAAGCGCCCTGTCAATATTCACCGAACCGCAATGGACGGCCGCCGGCGTTCCCGGCTCATGGCGGGCGTGTAGAATGAAAACCCAGGGGCGTGGAAGCCCCGTTGACCACGAGGAGCCGTCGATGCGGGCCAGAAAATCGCCCAATATGATCGACAAGGGGGAATTCATCGAGCGCTTCAAGAGCTCCGAACCTCCCCTGAAAACCCTGTTCAAGGAACTCAAGGAACAGGCCGTGGCCCGTTCGGGTTGTCGGGACTGGGGCTACACCGAGCAGTACCTCGTGATGGCCGAGCAGGACCGGGTGCTCTGCCATATGCGGCTGCTTCGCAAGCCCCCGGCGGTGCAGGTCACCGTGCGGGTGGACGAGAACTACGAGCGCATCGCCGCCGGTGGCGCTTTCGACAACCTGGATTCCCTGGAAGATTATCGGGACGGCAACCGCCCCCGGGCGCGTCTGCTGCGATTCCTGGTGCGCGAACCCGGGCAACTGGCGGCGGCGGTGGCGCTGATCGCCCAGGTGTTTCACGAGCCGGAATCCCCCGCCTGAGCCGATCCGGCGCCTGGCACCGGATCGGCGACGCACCTCAGGCCTTGCGCTTCTTCGGAATATACAGATCGGTGAGGGTCCCCTCGAAGGCCTCGGCGGCCATGCACACGGTCTCCGACAGGGTGGGATGGGGATGGATGGTCATGCCGATATCGGCGGCATCGCAACCCATCTCTATGGCCAGCGCCCCCTCCGAGATCAGATCCCCGGCACTGGGGCCGACGATGCCCACCCCGATCAGCCGGTGGGTATCCTCGTCGAAGATCACCTTGGTGACGCCCTCGTCGCGGCCGATGGCCAGCGAGCGTCCCGAGGCGGCCCACGGGAACACGCCCTTGCCGTAGTTGATGCCGGCCTTCTTGGCCTCCTCCTCGGTCATCCCCACCCAGGCCACTTCGGGGTCGGTGTAGGCCACCGAGGGAATCACCCGGGCATCGAAGAAGGACTTCTGCCCGGCGCAGACCTCGGCGGCGGTCTTGCCCTCGTGGACGGCCTTGTGGGCGAGCATGGGCTGGCCGATGATATCGCCGATGGCGTGGATGTGCGCGACGTTGGTGCGAAGTTGTTTATCCGCCGGGACGAAGCCCCGCTCGTCCACGTACACACCGGCCTTGTCGGCGTCGATCTTCTTGCCGTTGGGGACGCGCCCCACCGACACCAGCAGCATGTCGTAGAGTTCCGGCTCGGGGGGGGCGTTGTCGCCCTCGAAGGTGACCCGGATACCCTCGTCCAGCGCCTCGACATTGGTCACCCGGGTCTTCAGCATGATCTTCTCGTAGCGCGATTCCATGCGCTTCTGGAAGGGTTTGACGATGTCCCGGTCGGCGCCCATCATCAGCCCGTCCATCATCTCCACCACCGAGATCCTGGACCCCAAAGCGTAGTACACGGTGGCCATCTCCAGTCCGATGATGCCGCCCCCCAGTACCAGCATTTTCTTGGGGATCTGGCGCAGTTCCAGCGCCCCGGTGGAATCCACGATGCGCGGGTCGTCCGGGATGAAGGGCAGCTTCACCGGCTGGGAGCCGGCGGCGATGATGCACTTCTCGAACTTCACCACGGTGGCCTTGCCGTCGCCGTCCTCCACCCGGATATGGTGGGGATCGAGAAACTTGCCGTAGCCGCGCACCACCGTGACCTTGCGCTGCTTGGCAAGACCCGTGAGGCCGCCGGTGAGGCGCTTCACCACCCCGTCCTTCCAGGTTCTGAGTTCATCCAGATCAATGCTGGGCTCGCTGAACTTGAGCCCGTGCTTGCTGAAGTCGCGGGTCTCGTCGATCACCTTGGCGGCGTGCAGCAGCGCCTTGGAGGGGATGCAACCCACGTTCAGGCACACCCCGCCGAGCGTCGGATAGCGCTCGATCAACACGGTCTTCTGATCCAGATCCGCCGCCCGGAAGGCCGCCGTGTAGCCGCCGGGGCCGGAGCCCAGCACCACCACCTGGCACTCCACATCGGCACCGCCAGAGAAGCTCGCCGCGCCGGGCGCCGGGGCCGAGGGCGTAGTGGGGGCGGATTTCGGCGCCTCCGGCTCGGGGCGGGCCGGGGTGCCGGGGGTGCGGGCTTCCACCCGCAGGGTAAGAATCGTGTCGCCCTTGGAGACGCTGTCCCCCACCTTGATTCTCAGCTCCTGGACCACGCCGGCCTTGGGCGCAGGAATCTCCATGGACGCTTTGTCGGACTCCAGGGTGATCAGCGGATCGTCCTTGCCAATGGTCTGGCCCGGCGAGACCAGCACCTCGATCACATCCACCTCGCTGAAATCGCCGATATCCGGAACCAGCACGTCCTCCACCACATCGGCCCCGTAGCCGCCACCGCCGTCGGTGGGCGCGGGCGTGCTGCCGGCGGGGCCGGAAACGTCCGGTTGCGGCTCCCGATCCCCCACATGGGCCTCACCCTCCACCTCCAGCATGAGGATGGGGCTACCCTGGGAGACCTTCTCGCCCACCTTCACCAGCACCTCCTTGACGGTGCCGCCTTTAGGCGCGGGGATCTCCATGGAGGCCTTGTCGGACTCCAATGTGATCAGGGGATCGTCGGCGGCGATGGTATCCCCCGGGGAGACCAGCACCTCGATGATATCCACCTCGTTGAAGTCCCCGATGTCGGGAACCTTGATCTGCTCGATATTGCTCATGTCGTATTCCAACTCCCAGCCGCGACGCCCGGCTACAGCAACAGGCGGCGGACGTCGCTCAACACCGTCCCCAGATGCTTGACGAAGCGGGCCGCCTCGGCCCCGTCGATGACCCGGTGGTCGAAGGACAGGGACAGCGGCTGCATCAGTTGCGGCGTGAACTCCTTGCCGTTCCACACCGGCTTCATCTGCGCGCGGGTGACGCCGAGGATGGCCACCTCCGGGGCGTTGACGATGGGCGTGAAGGCGGTGCCACCGATGCCGCCGAGGCTGGAGATGGTGAAGCAGGCGCCCTGCATCTCCGCCGGCCCGAGTTTCTTGTCCCGGGCCTTCTTGCTGATGCCGCCCAGTTCCCCGGACAGTTCGAAGATGCTCTTCTTGTCCACGTCCCGCACCACCGGCACCACCAGTCCGTCCGGGGTGTCCACGGCGATACCCAGGTGGTAATACTTCTTGAGGATCAGCTTCTCGCCGTCGGCGCTTAAAGAGGCATTGAAATTGGGAAAGGCTTTCAGGGCCGATACCGACGCCTTCATCAGGAACGCCAGCAACGTCACCCGCACGCCCGCCTTCTCCGCCTCGTCCTTGAGGGACTTGCGAAACGCCTCGGTGTCGGTGATATCGGCCTCGTCATGGTGGGTGACGTGGGGGACGTTCAGCCAGGACCGGTGCAGATTGGTGGCGGTGAGGCGCTTGATGCGCGACAGCGGCTTCTCCTCCACCTCGCCGAACTTGGAGAAATCCTGCGGCGGGATGGGCGGAATGCCCGCGCCCCCCGTGGGCGCCGCCGCTGCGGACGCGGCTGCCGGCGCGCCTTGCAGGATTCGCTTGACGAAGTTCTGCACGTCCTCCTTGGTAATTCTTCCCTTGCGGCCGGTGCCCTCGACCTTACCGAGATCGGCGCCCAGTTCCCGGGCGAAGCGGCGCACCGAGGGGCTGGCGTGGACCCGGGCGAACGAGGGCTCGTCCACCGGCACTTCCGACACCGGCGGCTTGCGCGGCTCCGGCGGCGGGTCGGTGGGCTCCTCGCTCTGGGAAGCCGAGGGGGCGCTCGGCATTCCGGCCTTGCCGGACTTGGCGGGCGCCGGTTGCGCGGGCGGCGGGGCGCCGGAGTCGGCGGCGCCGGTCTCCAGGGTCAGGATCACACTGCCTTCGCCCACCTTGTCCCCCACCTTGACCTTCACCTCCTGCACCGTGCCACTCTTCGGCGAGGGGATCTCCATGGAGGCCTTGTCGGACTCCAACGTGATCAGCGGATCGTCCTGCTTGACGCTGTCCCCCGGGGAGACCAGCACCTCGATGATGTCCACCTCGCTGAAGTCGCCGATATCCGGCACCTTCACCTCTTCCGTGCCGCCCCCGGCGGGGGCGGCGGCGGCGGCCTCGGCGGTGTGCTCCTTGGCGGGGGCGGGTTCGGCGGCGGGGACGCTGTCGCCCCCGCCGCCGTCGCCACTCCCGGCGCCGGCCTCGTCCATGAGCAGGATCACATCACCCTCGCCCACCCTGTCGCCCACCTTGACCTTCACCTCCTGCACCGTGCCCCCCATGGGCGACGGGATTTCCATGGAGGCTTTGTCGGACTCCAACGTGATCAGCGGATCGTCCACCGCCACGGTATCGCCCGGGGACACCAGTACCTCGATGATATCCACCTGGTCGAAATCGCCGATATCCGGCACCTTGACCTCTTGGCTCACGGATCTCCTCCTGCCTGTTTGTTATACGGTGATGGGATTCGGCTTTTCCGGGTTGATGCCGTACTTCTGGATGGCCTCGGACACCTTCCCACGATCCAGCTTACCGTCGCCGGCCAGTGCGCTCAGGGCCGCCACGGTGATGTAGTAGCGATCCACCTCGAAGTGTCGGCGCAGCGCCTCGCGGCTGTCGGAGCGCCCGTAGCCGTCAGTGCCCAGCACCCGGTAGTTGCGGGGCACGAAGGGGCGGATCTGCTCGGCGAACAGCTTGATATAGTCGGTGGCGGCGATCACCGGGCCCTCGGTGTCCTTCAGGCAGGTTTCCACCCAGGACTCCCGGGGTTCGGCCTCGGGATGCAGAAAATTCCAGCGCACCACGTCGTTGCCGTTGCGATGCAGTTCGTTGAAGCTGGTGGCGCTCCACACATCGGCGGCGATGTGCCAGTCGTTGGCGAGAAGCTCGGCGGCCGCCATGGCCTCGCGAAGAATCGTGCCGCAACCCAGCAACTGCACCCGCCGCTCGCCCTCGCCGCCGGATTGGAGCTTGTAGAGGCCCCTGATGATGCCCTCCTCGGCCCCCTCCGGCATGCCCGGGTGCGGGTAATTCTCGTTCATGGTGGTGATGTAGTAGAAAACATCCTCCTGCTCGGCGAACATGCGACGCATACCGTCGTGGAAGATCACCGCCACCTCGTGGGCGAAGGTCGGGTCGTAGGACACGCAGTTGGGGATGAACTGGGCGAACACCTGGCTGTGGCCGTCCTGGTGCTGGAGCCCCTCGCCGTTCAGGGTGGTGCGCCCGGAGGTGCCGCCGATGAGAAAGCCCCGGGCCTGGGAATCCCCCGCCGCCCAGGCGAAATCGCCGATCCGCTGGAACCCGAACATGGAGTAGTACAGGTACACCGGGATCATCTGCACGTTGTAGTTGGAATACGCCGTGGAGGCGGCGATCCATGAGGAGATGGCGCCGGCCTCGTTGATCCCCTCCTGAAGGATCTGGCCCTGCTTGTCCTCCCGGTAGGGCATCACCTGGTCGGCGTCCATGGGCCGGTAGAGCTGGCCCTCGTGGGCGTAGATGCCGATCTGGCGGAACATCCCCTCCATGCCGAAGGTGCGCGCCTCGTCGGGGACGATGGGCACCAGCCGCGGGCCGGTTTCCTTGTCGCGGCCGATGATGGCCATCATCCGCACCACCGCCATGGTGGTGGACATGGTGCGCTCGCCGGTGTCGTTGAGGAGCATGTCGAACGCCGACAGCGGCGGGATGGTGAGCGACTGATCGGCCTTGCGCCGCCGCTGGGGCAGATAGCCGCCGAGGGTCTTGCGCCGCTCGTGGAGATAGCGCATCTCCGGGCTGTCCTGCGGTGGCTTGTAGAAGGGCGCGGCGTTGATCTGGTCGTCGGAGATGGGGATCTGGAAGCGGTCGCGGAATTTCTTCAGCGCCTCCTCGCCCATCTTCTTCTGCTGGTGGGTGATGTTCTGACCCTCGCCGGCCTCGCCCATGCCGTAGCCCTTCACGGTCTTGGCGAGGATCAAGGTGGGCTGGCCGCGGGTCTTGGTGGCGGCGGCGTAGGCGGCGTAGATCTTGTGGGGATCGTGGCCGCCCCGGTTCAGTCGCCAGATATCCTCGTCGGCCAGGCTGGAGACCATGTCCTTGAGTTCCGGATACTTGCCGAAGAAGTGCTCGCGGGTATAGGCGCCGCCGAAGGCCTTGAAGGCCTGGTACTCGCCGTCCACGCACTCCTCCATGCGCTTTCGCAGCAACCCCTTGTGGTCCTTGGCGAACAGCGGGTCCCAGTAGGAACCCCAGAGCAGCTTGATGACGTTCCAGCCGGAGCCGCGAAAATTCGCCTCCAGTTCCTGGACGATCTTGCCGTTGCCCCGCACCGGGCCGTCCAGGCGCTGGAGGTTACAGTTCACCACGAAGATGAGGTTATCGAGCTTCTCCCGCACCGCCAGTCCGATGGCGCCCTGGGACTCGGGCTCGTCCATCTCGCCGTCGCCCAGAAACGCCCAGACCTTGGCGTCGTTCTCGGCGATCAGCCCGCGGTTTTGCAGATACTTCATGAAGCGCGCCTGGTAGATCGCGCAGATGGGGCCGAGGCCCATGGACACCGTGGGGAAGCGCCAGAACTCCGGCATCAGCCAGGGATGGGGATAGGAGGAGATGCCCTTGCCGTCCACCTCCTCGCGGAAGTTGGCCAGTTGCTCCTCGTTGAGCCGACCTTCCAGATACGCCCGGGCGTAGACCCCCGGTGCGGAATGACCCTGGAAGTAGATGAAATCCCCGGGATGGTCGCCGTGGGGGGCGCGCCAGAAATGATTGAAGCCCACTTCATACAGCGTGGCGCTGGAAGCGTAGCTGGCGATATGGCCCCCCGGCGAGGCGGGCTTGCGGTTGGCCTTCACCACCATGGCCAGAGCGTTCCAGCGCATGTAGGAGCGCAACCGCCATTCCAGCGCGTGGTCGCCGGGGGATTTCTCCTCCAGCTCCGGCGGAATGGTGTTCATGTAGGGAGTGTTGGCGCTGTAGGGCAGCTCGACGTGGGCGTCCTGGGCCTTGAAGTTCAGCTTCTCCAGGAGAAAAGTGGCCCGCTCGGGTCCCTCGCGCTCCAGAACGGCGTCCATTGCTTCGAGCCATTCCAGGGTTTCCTGAGGATCAAGATCCGTATAGGTCTCGCTCATCGGGTGTGCCTCGTGATCTTTGGAGGTTACACAGGAGACGAACGATCTCCGACCCTCGGGGCGGGATCGCGTCATTTTGCATCGCAAAATTTTTTTTCATTATTTTGCGCATTGTAAAATCATTATGCGATGTGTTGGGATTTCTTTCAAACTATAGTTCTCTTGTGGATATTCCGCCCCGCTCCCGCCGGTGATCGTGACCGACGTCTACGCCCTGCTGCCCACCCTCGGACCCATCTTCCTGCTGATCCTGCTGGGGCAGTGGTTCTACCGTCGGGGCTTTCCCGATGCCGGTTTCTGGTTGCAGGCCGAGCGTCTGACTTATTTCGTGTTGTTTCCCAGCCTACTGGTTCAACGTTTGGCCTCGGCGAATCTCGCGCCCTACCGGGATTACGCGGTGGTGATCCTGCTGGCGATGCTGATCATCAGCGTGGCGCTGTTCCCGCTGACGCGGGCTCTGGGCATCGGCGCGCGCAGCTTCGCGGCGGTGTACCAGGGGGCGATCCGCTTCAACACCTACATCGCGCTGGCGCTGGCCAGCAGCCTCCACGGGCCGCCCGGGGTGGCGTTGATGGCGCTGATCATCGCCATCGAGATGCCGCTGGTGAACGTGCTGGCGGTGTGGTTGCTGAGTCGCGGGCAGGGCGGGGTGGGCGGCAGGCAACTGCTACGGATGCTGCTCAGCAATCCGCTGATCGTCGCCGCCATTGTCGGACTGGTGCTCAACCTCGGCGGTATTGAACTGCCGGCGAGCCTGGCCAATACCCTGGATATACTGGCCCGGGCGGCGCTGCCGCTGGGGCTTTTGACGGTGGGGGCGGGCCTGCAACTGGCGGCGATCCGTCGTTACACCGAGATCACCGTGGCGCTGGTGGCGAAACTGGCGGTGTTACCGGTGCTGGTGTACGGGCTGGCGTGGCTGCTGGGGATGGGGGAACTGGAGACCGCGGTGCTGGTGGTGTTCCACGCAGTGCCGGCGGCGCCCTCGGCCTATATTCTCACCCGGCAACTGGGCGGGGATGCGGCGTTGATGGCGGCGATCCTCACCTTGCAGGTTGCGGTGGCGATGCTGAGCCTGCCGCTGGTGCTGGTGTTGCTGCCGGGCTTCTGAGCCATCCCGGGGCGGATCAGGATGCCCGGCGGGCGCGGGCCACCACCCCCACCCCGAAATTCATCCACAACGGCAAGCCCGCCAGCGGCTGGCCGGTCACCGCCAAAATCTCGAAATGCCGTTCCAGCCGGGCGATGAGCCTGGCGTAGTCGAAGCCCTTGTGTTCCCGGCGCCGCACCCGCCCGGTGCGCCCCAATGTGGCGTTGATGAATTCCGCCAGGGTGTAATGCTCCGGATCCCCCACCACCGCGAGCTTGGCCAGATGCTTAGCGGCGAACACCGGCCCCTTCTCGTTGGGCACCGACACGAACAGCCAGTCCACCGCATCGGCCAGCACCACCAGATAGGATTCCACCCGCTCGGGGGGTATATGCTCCAGGGTCTCCAGGCAGATTCCGAGATCGAAACGCTCCCCCGCCAGCGCCATCTCCTCGGCCCGGGTGCAGCGGCGGAACTCGAAGCCCGCCTCCCCACTCCAGCGGTTCCGGGCCAGCGCGATGCCGTCGCCCCAGTCGGCGTCCAGTCCCAGATAGCGCTGTGGGCGGTGGGGAAGATGCTGGATGGAGCGGGCGTCGTAACAGCCCAGTTCCAGGCAACTGCGGTAGTCGGGGGCGAAGCGGGTCACGCTGGCGCCCAGCCAGTGGAAACGGGCCAGATGCAGCCGCGCCCGCAGGCCGCCGGAGAACAGACGATCGTTGTAGGTGGAATCGGCCATGGTCTTCATGGCGGGTGCCTCGCGTGGGAACTGCTCCCAAGGGTAGTTCCACGGCGGGGGTCTGTCTGCCCACGGCAGCGCTCCTCAGAGCCGGAAGGCCCCCGGGCCGGGTGCCTCCCGGGCCAGTTCCACCACTGTCCGCAGGCCCCGCACCAGCGCCTCTGGCGAACCCGCCCCGCCCAGGCACAGGCGCACCGCCGGATAGGGCGGATGCGCCACCGCGAAGTTCTCGGCGGGCGTCACCAGCACCCCCCGATCACGGGCCTCGCGGGCGAAGTCCGTGGCGCTCCAGGGTTCGGGCAGGGACAGCCACAGATGGGGGTTGTGGGGATCGGCAGTCACGTTCAGACCGTCCAGGATTTCCCTGGCCTGGTGTTGCAGGCGCCCTGCCGCCTCACGGCGACTGCGCGCCAGTTCCGCGGCGATCCCCGCCGCCAGCCAGCGTCCGGCCAGTTCCGCCACCAGCGGCGAGACCATCAGCGCGGTGGCCTGGGTCACCGCCAGCAGGCGCTCCAGCAGCGGCGCCGGGGCGCACAGGAACCCCAGTCGCAGCCCCGGCGCCACCATCTTCGACAGGCTGCCCAGATACAGCCCCCGTTCCGGATACAGAGCACTGAGAGCCGGCCAGCGGGACTCGCCGTGATCGTACACATCCGCCTCCACCACCGGTAGCTGCCAGCGCCGCAACAGCGCCACCACCGCCTCGCGCCGGGCCAGGGACTGGGTGGCGGTGGTGGGATTCTGCACCCAGGGCATGCAGAACAGCAGCCGCACCCCGGATTCCACCCGTAGGGCCGCCTCCAGCGCCGCCGGGCAGAGCCCTTCCCGATCCATGGCCACCGGGCGCAGGCGCAGCCCGTAGAGCCCGGCCAGGCTACGGATGCCGGGATAGGTGAGGGACTCCACCAGCAGGGTATCGCCGGGGCGGGTCAGCGCCCCCAGCGCGATCATCAACGCCTGCTGGGCGCCGTTGCTGAGGATCAGCCGGTCGGATTCGGCCTCCAGACCACGCTGACGTACCCAGTCCGCCAGCAACCGGCGATGGCGTTCCAGGCCCTGGCTGGGACCGTAATCCAGCAGACTGGCCGGCTCGCAATCGGCGGCCAGTTCGGTGAGGGCCTGCCAGAGGCTGCGCCCCATGGGCACCGGCGCCGGTCGGTTGAGGCTGAGATCCACCAGCCCCGCATCGGGCGCCGGGGCCAGCGCCCGGCTGACGAAGCTGCCCCGTCCCACCCGCCGCTCCAGCAGGCCGCGACGCTCGGCCAGCGCGTAGGCCCGATGTACGGTGCCCACGGTGACGTTCAGGGCCTTTGCCAGTTCCCGCACCACCGGCAGGCGCTCACCCGGTTGCAGACGTCCGGCGCGGATGGCCCCGGCCAGTTGTTCGGCGATGGCCCGGTAACGGGGGATGGTGGGATCGAGAGGGTCGGGGAACCACATTGTCATCGCAACAATCAGGGGGCTTTTCAGAGAAAAACGGATTGTTTACCCTATTAATCAGGATAACAAAGTCTACATTGTTGTGGTAACAATCTCTATGACCACCAGTCCCATGACCAACCTGAGCATCAATCTCAACAAGGTGGCGCTGCTGCGCAACCAGCGGGATCTGACCATTCCCGACGTGGTGCGGGCCGCCCGCACCGTGATCGACGCCGGCGCCCACGGCATCACCGTGCATCCCCGCCCCGACCAGCGGCATATCCGCCCGGGTGATGTGAGGGCCTTGGCACATCTGCTGGCCACCGAGTATCCGCACATCGAGTACAACATGGAGGGCAATCCCTTCGAGGATTTTCTGGCCCTGGTGCGCGAGGTGCGGCCCACCCAGGCCACGCTGGTGCCGGACGATCCGGATCAGAAAACCTCGGATCATGGCTGGGATATTCCCACCCATGCCGAGCGCTTACGGGGGGTGATCGCCGAGTTACACAAGTTGGGGGTGCGGGTGAGCCTGTTCGTGGACGCCGATCCCGGGATGATGGTTCATGCCCGGGAGGTGGGGGCGGATCGGGTGGAGTTGTATACCGAGCCCTATGCGCGGGCCTATGGCGGGCGGGAGCAGGCCATGGTGCTGGACAGCTATGTGCGCGCGGCGGAGGCGGCGCGGGATCGGGGGCTGGGGGTGAATGCGGGGCATGATCTGAATCTGGAGAATTTGCCGACGCTGCGCCGGGCCATTCCGTGGCTGGCGGAGGTGTCCATCGGTCATGCGTTCACGGCGGATGCGTTGTGGGTGGGGTTCGAGGGGGCGGTGCGAGCCTATCTGGCAGCATTGCAGTGAAACATGCCACCGCTTCTTCGCGAAAGCGTCCGGCCCTGGGGATGAACACCCGCCTCATTCGAAACCATCCGAAAAAATCCTCTCGGGCGGCATCACCCTATCCAGCGCCTCCCGCACCTCGGGCAATGAGGACAGCAACTCGTTGCCGCCGGAACGATATTGCATGAACGCCATGGTCGACAGCGCCAGATTCCAGAAATCGTGTCGCGCCGTCACCAGATCGGGCATCGACTCGCCCGTGGTCCAATGCACCGCATCGCTCAGGCCCAGCGGGCCGTGTAAGCCATTGAGCAGATGATTGCGCAGCGCCGCCTCGGCCACCGGCGGTTCGGCAAGCCAGCTGAAGGCCACCGACCAGGGCATGAACAGATCCGGCTGGCCGAAGTCTTGGTAGCGGCTGAACTGCTCGTAGACGCGATTGCCGGTACCGTCGTCGCCGGCATCGGGTTGCAGGAACAACGCCCGGCCGTATTTGGTGTGACTCGCGTGCACCTCCAACTGATAGCGCAGCGCATTGTCGTGGGGATTACTGGCCAGAGCGGGGTCCGGATAGGTATCCCGGGTGCGATCAGTGACGTCGACGAACAGGCCGAACAACCATTGCAGAAACGGCGCCCGGAACTCATCGAACTCATGCACCAGATGTGCCCTACCGGGGTCGATCAGATAGTCCTGGACCCGTTTTACACCGGAATGATAGTGGGTGGCTATATCCACCCGGAAGCTCGGATTCCGTTGCAGATGCGCCGCCAGCGAGATCAGCCAGACTTCCCCCGAATAACCGTCATAGGTACCCTCGGTGAAGGTCTGGGTGTCGTACAGATACGCCAGCTTCCAGCCCACCGGGTCGCCCACCGAGTCGCTGAACGCGGCAAAATTGAAGCGTTGCAACAGGCCATCGATGGCCGTTCGCAGGGCTGCCGGGGTGGTCGGCAGCGCCTGGTACTGATAGAGAGCCAGAAACATGAACGCCGCATCGACACTGGATTCTTCCGGCCCGGGGTCCGGCATCGTCGGCATTATCGGCACCATCGGCGTCAGCGTGACCCGGTCCACATACCGCGGCGGCAGGAAGCCCCCATTGTCGGTAGCGGCCACCCCGTCCATGACATTACCCAGCGTATCGACGACAAGCGCCACGTAATCGTCGGCCGCGCTCCGGGTTACCCAGCCCAGATTCACGGCCACGGGTAGCATTTTGATCAAGGCCGCCGCGCCATTCAGCGCCAGCAGGTCCGCGAACGCCGAAATACCGGGTACCAGTCCGTTGTCGCGATCACGCGAACCCCACAGGCCATGGAACTGTCTCCGGGCGATGCGATCGACGATGGCGTCGATATTGCCCGTCCGGGCATCCAGTTCACCGCCCTGCTCCAGCAGAATCATATCGTCCAGATAGATCGACCCACTCACCGCTGTACCGGCGCTGGCCTCGATCTTGACGGCAATGAGTCTGGTCCGACCCGGATCCGGGGAGCCGGTCACGGTCCAGCCGTTGCCACCATCGAGAGGCGCCAAGGGCACCGAGACCGCACGCCAGTCCGCGGTGGCGGGAATGTCATAGGAACGCTCCGCCTTATGATCACCGGTGTCGCGGTAGTCTTTTATCTCGACGATCAATGCGAAGGGGGAGCCGGTGTCGTTCCGCAACCAGAATTCCAGGGCGTCGAAGCGGGTGATATCCCGGCTATCGATATACGCGGCCGACGGTCCGAAACCGGTCAGGGCAATGGTGAAGAAGCCGTCAGTGCCGGCCGCTATCGTGCCGTTGGTATCTATCCGGAACGCGCCTTTACCGGAACGTACGGCACCGGCACCGGCACTGGCGGTGACATGAGTGACGGTTACTGCCGTGCCCCCCGACGCGCCACCGCCGAAACGGTTCAGAAGCAAGCTTGCAGGATCCTGGGTTTCGCCGTCCCAGAACGGAACCCTCGATATGTCCAGCGCCAGCGACGGGGGCGCGCTCAGGTGAAGACCGATGAGCGATAACAGGCAATACCTGAAGAACCTTTTCATCGCGACCCCTTCGAAAACGGGGACAGAGTTTGTAAGGTTGCGATCACACCCCACCAGACCAGCCAGGTCAGACATCTCGAACCGGGTGTCATGACGGCACTCATTCGAAACCGTCCGCGAAGATCAACGCCCCGGATACAGGCTCGACGGTGATGGTCACCGTGGCCGGTGTCGGGTCGGCCAGTTCCTCGTCGTCGGTCACCGTCAGGCTCACCGTGTAGGTGCCCGCGTTATTGAACGTGATCGCCCCCGGCGTCGCCGATGTGCTGTTCGGCGCCGCGCCGTCGAAATCCCAGAGATAATCCACCGTCCCGGGGCGCTCGTCAGTGGCGCTGCCTGCGAAATTCACGCTACCGCCCACCGTGATCGTGGTATTCCCCGTCGGCGCAGTGATCACGCCGTTGGGTGGCTGGTTCGACGCCGTCACCGTGACCGTGACCGCCGGTGGGTCCGGATCCACCAGGCCGACACTATCGGTTACCAGGAGCGATACAGTGTAGGTACCGGCGGCATTGAAAGTGATCGCACCGGGGTCCTCGACGGTGCTGCTGGTGGCCTGTCCGTCAAAATCCCAGAGAATATCGGCGTTGCCGGGATCCTCATCCAAAATGGTGGCGCTGAAAGACACGGACTGACCGGCTTCAATGGCAACATCGCTGTCCGGACTGTCGATCAGACCCCGCGGATGCTGGTTGACCGCCTGGTTGGTACTGCGGCTATCCCGCCCCTCCCCCCGGGGCCAGGGCGCATTCGCATACCCGATGTTGCTCGATCCGACGGCATAGAGATGAGCGCCATCGGTAAAATAAACACTTCCATCGCCACCGATGGCAGGCGTTCCGAAGATTTGGCCGGTGGTGGTGAAACGCCATTTCTCGTTGCCACTGCTGTCCACGGCGTAGAACACGCCGTCCGAGCTACCGAAATAGAGCGTTCCATCGCCACCCTGGGCCGGGGAAATACCGCCGACCAAAAAGCCGATCTTTGGAACATCGAAACTCCACAGCAGGCTGCCATCCATGGGATTTAACGCTCTGAGAACCAGACAGTCCACCGATCCACAATCGGAGGGATTGTCCTCGATCACGAAGAGCCTGTTATCCAGACCAAGAGTAGGGGCGTAAAAATCACCAGTGAAAACCTGGCCTGCATTGGGTGGAAATCGCCAACTTTCCGTTCCATCCGGACCGATGGCCAATAGCCCACCACGCGTGCCGTAATAGAGGCTGTTATCCCGACCGATGATCGGCCCCGAATCGGAGGGCGACCTGAAACCCTGATGGGTCCAGGATATATTCCCCGCAGAATCGATGGCATACAGGATACTGTCGAGGCTCACCGCGTATACCGTACCGGCGATATCGATCGTCGGAAATGTGGCCAGATAGTCTTCCACACCATCCGGCTTGACATTACGTCGCCAGAGTTCATTACCATTCGCATCAAAGGCAATGAGATCGTATACCGAGGCGACGTACAGAACCCCGTTATTATCCAGGGCCATTTTTTCTCCACCCCACTGGAGCACTTTATTCCAGAGTCGATCACCACCCGGGGAAAAAGCTTCCAGACCCGAGTTTGTGCCGACGAACACGGTACCGTCCTCGCCGATCACCGGTCCGCTCACGGGTCTGGCAAATGTTGAACGCCACCAGAGACGATTACCCGCTGGCGAGATGGCGTGAATACCTTCCTCGCCGCCCCTGGAACGGATGAAGATCGTCCCATCCGGGGCAATGGCGGGACTGCCGGATGCACCTCCGGTATCGAAGCTCCACTTCAACACGCCCGGTGAACCCGCGGGCTGCACCGTGATGTAATCACTCTTGACCTCGGTATTGTTCCCCGCCGGCCCCGTCACCGCCAGCGTCACCGTGTACACCCCCTCGCTGGCATAGCTGTACTCGGGATTGCGCTCGTTGCTGGTTCCCCCGTCCCCGAAATCCCACGACCAGCTACCGATGGCGTGCTCGGACAGATCGGTGAAGGCCACATTCGCCCCCTCCGCCACCAGCGTGCGCTCGGCGACAAACTCCGCCACCGGCAGTTGCGCGGGCGTGACGGTGAGGTCGTAGGCAAAATCCCGGGTGCATTCACCACCCGGGCGGTTGAGCGTGTAGGTGATATCCACCGGATAGGTCCCGGTGGGCGCATCCAGCGCCACGCTCAGCGCGAAGCGGATCCGCGCCGTGGTCACCCCGGTGAAGGAACTGGTGGACTGGATGACGCTGATGGTCTCCAGATCGATGAAGTCGGGAAGCTTATCGTCGACGCTGTAGCTACTCTCGAAGCCGCTACAGACCCGGGCACCGAAGAATTCCCGGGTCTCGCCCACTTCCATGGAAATGGGATCGCGCTCCTGGGCACGCGCGACAACGGGGAATAACAACGAGAAAACAAAAAACGCGAAAACAGAAAAAACAACATACACGTGGCGCTGAAACATAACGATCCCCCAAACTAAGTGGGCATTTTTCTGAGCCACCCCACCCCCACGGGCAACGCGGCGTCTTATGATCGTTTCGTCTTCAGCCGCCGGAGATCCCCGACGCCACTACACTTCAGGCGTCGATCACCGACTTGTTTTTGTGAAATGAACCACGGTCCAGAAACCGGGCGCTCACGCCCACTCCGACCGCCTATCCCTCGTCATTCGCAATAGCGAATTCACATCCTTTTCGACGACCCATATCGCCTCGTCGGCGATGTGGAATTCATCCGACAACCGAAAGAGCAGATATTCCTGGCGAAAACCGTTTTCGCCCTTTAAATGGAAGTTTTGCAGAACCCGATGGGAATGTCATCAGGAATTTGTCAGTTTCTTAACTTGTATCAATAAATTCGTGAGAAGTTCCCTGACTGAACGCTATGCCTGGCTGGCAGGGCCGTTCCACTGGTGAGGACAGTCTTGCGGCGGCAGCGAACCACCACCGGAACATCAGCCCCAGAGTTCCGTGGCGGGCGGGGCGATCTCGCTCCCCTGAAACCGCAACCCCGGCTCCCGATCCCGGGCCAGCAGCAACGGCCCGTCCAGATCCACGTACTCGGCGCCCTGGGCCACCAACGTGGCCGGCGCCATGCCGAGAGATGTGGCGAGCATGCAACCCACCATGATGCCGAAGCCCTGCTCGCGGGCGGCATCCCGGAGCGCCAGCGCCTCGCTGAGACCACCGGTCTTGTCCAGCTTGATGTTGACGAGATCGTAGCGTCCCCGCAGGCGATCCAGATCGGCACTGGTGTGGCAGGACTCGTCGGCACACAGCGGAATCGGCCGGGGCAGGCGGTCCAGCACCGCGTCGGCATCGGCGGGGAAGGGCTGCTCGATCATCGCCACCCCACATTCCGCCAGGCCCGCCACCATCGCCTCGTAGCCCGCAGGCGTCCAGGCTTCGTTGGCATCGACGATGAGGGTACTGTCGGGGGCCTGCGCCCGCACCGCCCGCACCCGGGCCAGATCCTCGCCGCCTCCGTCCAGCTTGAGCTTCAGCAGCGGGCGGTGGGCGTTGTCCCGGGCCGCCGCGCCCATGGCCTCGGGGGTGTCGATGCTCAGGGTATAGGCGGTGGTGAGGGGACCGGGCTCGGCAAGGCCGGCCAGTTGCCACACCGGCCGGCCGGCGAGCTTGGCCTCCAGATCCCACAGGGCGCAGTCGATGGCGTTACGCGCCGCGCCCGCCGGCAGCAAATCGGCCAACGCCTGCCGGTCCAGCCCCTCGCTGAGGCGGGGGCTGAGGCCACGGGCCTGATCCAGCGCGGCTTCCACGGTCTCGTAGCGGGGCGAGGCGATGGCCTCGCCGCGTCCCAC
>JGI12109J20283_10540045_pt1 | contig 24110 bp, 20 predicted proteins | sample ElkSlonscriptome_12_FD_20283 | JGI IMG/M metagenome (IMG submission 20283)
CGAGCCACTTCAAAGGCCGGCGGCGACCGGTCGAGCAGGTGTCCTGGTACGACGCCCAGCGCTTCATCGGGCGGTTGAACGAGCTGTTCGACGCGGCCCTGGCGCAGGCGTCGGCGCGACTCATGGCCGTCGGCGGCGAGACCCTGGGGCTGACGCCGAGGTCCGCCGAGCCGCCGCTGGAGCGGTTCCGGCTTCCTAGCGAGGCCGAATGGGAGTACGCCTGCCGTGCCGGCAGCACTAGCGCCTATGCCTTCGGCGACGCTTTCGACCCGGCGCTGGCCAACAACGGTGATGAGACAGTCGATACAGGCACGCTGCCGCCGAATGCCTGGGGGCTGTATGAGATGCACGGAAATGTCTATGAGTGGTGTCAGGACCGGCTTGGCGATTATCCGGACGGGCCTGTGATCGATCCTGTTGGCCCTGCGGCAGGCGCGACCCGCGTGCTCCGCGGCGGCAACTGGCTCCTCCCCCCGCGCCTCCTGCGCTCCGCGTACCGCTACGGTCTCGAGCCCGGCAACCGTCACTGGAGCACCGGCTTGCGTCTCGCCCGAGGTCCCGAGCTTGCGGAGCCAGGCCAGCAAGCCAAGCAGGCAGGCGGCGGGGCCGGTGCGCCCGCGCGGTGAGCGAGTCGGAGCGAGCGAACAGCGCGGGCGCTCCGGCGAGCCAAGCCATGAGACTGTGCAAGCAATCCCGGTAGGCTGGGTTGAGGCACGAAACCCAGCAGCGGCAGCTAGCGTCCCCGGGGAGGTCTGCGCGCGGGGCTGAACGAACGCACTTGCTTGCTGAACTGCTGACGATCATCGGCGCTGCCGTCGGCGCTATAGCGCAGGCGCAGGTACAGGCTAATGATGGCGTCGACCGCGGCCTTCAGATCGGGCCTCAGCGCCGTGATCCGATCACGGTGGTCTTGCGGCCCTTCGTCGCTATGCCGGCCTAGACCGCGCTCATGGAGCTTGCGCAGGAATCGATGATAAGCACGCTGTACGGGATCATCAGGCCGGCGCGGGCGGTTGAGTGCGACACTCCACAGCAGCATGATCGCGGCAGCGCCAACCGCCATCAGCAGCGCCAGGCCGTACTCACGCAGGTTGCCGAGGCCTAATGCCTCCAGCAGGCGTTGCTGCTTACCGCGGGAAAAGCCCACCACCCAGTGCCTCCAGCCGGCATTCAGGGCATCGGCGAGCAGGTGCGCCTGGTGCAATAGGCCGCCGATGACGCCCTGTTGGTCGATGCGGAACCTGACCGGCGCACCGGGCCCCATGGTGCGCTGGAGCGACTCCGCATCGACCCGCGAAGGGTCAACATAGGCGGTGGGGTCAATACGCACCCAACCGCGATCCGCGAGCCAGACCTCGTTCCAGGCGTGGGCGTCAGACTGGCGAATGAGATAATAACCGCTGAGCGGGTTATACTCGCCGCCCAGATAGCCGAGCACGATCCGTGTGGGAATCCCGGCGATGCGCATCAGCAGCGCGAAACTGCCCGCATAGTGCTCGCAGAAACCGCTCTTGGCGTCGAACAAAAAGGCATCCATCGGGTTGCTGCCCAGGTCCGGAGGCAACAGCGTGTAGTAGAAGTCTTGCTGGTTGAAGTGTCTCAGTGCCCGCTGAACGATCTCTTCGGGGGACGCACCGTCGGCGCGCCAGCCGTCCACCAAGGCGCGCATCCGCGGCGTGATTGTCGCCTCCGGCAATGCCGTCGCGGCCGCCTCTTCGAACAGGTTGAGCCCCTCGGTGCGATAATTGAGCGCCGAGGCCATGCGATAAAACCGCAGGTCTTCCACCGGTTTTGCCGCGAGCACCTGGAAATCGTGACTCAGGCGCGCGTCGCCAGGAACGCTGGTCGGCATGTCTAAACCGATGAGCCAGCGCTGATCGGTGGGCTCAAGTGCCACGATGTAGCCAAGGGTCTCGCCAGAGGGTTGCACGCTGGCTTCAGAATCCGAGAACTCTCCGGGCTTAGCGGGGGTCCAGCGCTTGCCGTCGGTATGCCAGACGACGATGCCTCGCCAGTACATGCGCTCGATCGGGATGTCCGGCGGCCGATCGAAGCGAACCCTTAAGGCGTTCTCGCCAGAGACCACCAGATCGCGGACCGATCCGGGTTCGAGCCAGTCCTGCAGCCCGGTGATTGCGAATTCGTTCTCAATACCGAGGTTCCATAAGGGACTGTTGAGCCTGGGAAAGAACAAAAACAGCACCAGGGCAAGCGGCAAGGCCTGCAGGGTGATGACGCCCGCGATGCGTCCCGCTCGCTGCATCCGCGTGCGTAAAGTTGCCAGACTGGAGGCCTTGGTGACGTCGAACAACAAGGCGAGATTGGCGAACAGCAAAAGCGTCATGAAGGCGGTGCGCAGCGCCGACTTGTCGAACAGGAACTGCACCACGAGCAGGAAGCTAAAGAGCAACAACAGGACGCGCAGGTCGCGCCGCGCACGCACCTCCAGCAGTTTCAGCGCCATCATGGTCAATAACAGCGCGGTGCCCGGGCTTTGTCCAGCGACGCCGCGATAGGCGTCGATGACATTGAGCCCGCCCAAGATGGTGAGTGACGCCAGAATCCATGTCCCAGGGCGCAGGGAAGGCCAGCGAATTGTGGCCAGTTGTAGTGCAAAGATGCAGCCGATGAATGCGCCCACCTGTGCATCGAGTTCCAGCAGCAGAGGCAGAAAACACAGCCCCAGCAGCAACGTCACCCCAAGCAATTGCCAGTTGTCCGGCAGCGGATTGGCGTCCATGACCGCCACCGGACCCTGGGTTAGGGTCGATGGCTTGCCGCGGTTGGTCGGCGCCCTTGGTTTAAAGAAACTGAGGCCGCGACGGATGCCCTCACTCATCGCCGCGATACCGTGCCAGCGCTGCCAGGCATTGATGTTTATGACCCTCGCCCCGTTCAGGTTTCAGCTCAAGTCCCGGCAGCCACAGGCCGTAGCGCAGTCCGCGTTGGTGGGCATCGAGCACCTGCCGGGCCAATAGACTTAGCCGTGACTCCGGGTCCGCGGCCCAGACCTGCCGCCAATCGAGCATCACCCGAGCCGCGCGATCGCCGCCGAATTGCTTGACCACCAGACCCCGTTCTCGCGCCAGGGCCTTCCAATCCACCCTCTGAGGCGAGTCGCCGATCTGATAGTTTCTCGGTCCGATATAATCATCGCTGCCGGTGCCGAGGTCTCTTTTGCCGTGGTGCTCGGAGGCATCGACCGTGCCGGGCGCTGGCGCTCGTGCCGCGGGTGCCGGGTAGACCAGCAGCCTGGCGTACAAAGGCAGGCGGGTCCAAGCACGGAACAGGCCGAACGGATAAAGGGTTTCCAGCTTGATCGCACCAAGCGCGAGTTCACCGCGCTTCGGCGCGGGACGGCCAACTTGAAGCGCCACATGCCCCATCGCGGGCAGATCGACAGATCCGCCGCCATCGACGCGGATGGCCGATCTCGCCCGGCCCCCGCCCTCGTCAAGCCTGAGCGGAAACAGGGCCGTCTGGCCGCAAAAGACCGCGGTCCCGTCACCTGCGCTCACCCGCAGTTTCAACAGGTGAAACCAGCAGTGGTGCATACTCACCACCGTCGCGGAAATCATCACGAAGGTGAGAAACAAGGCCAGGTTGTTCTGATAGTTGAGCGATCCCAGTAGCATCGCCAACAATACCGCCGCATAGCCGAGTCCGGCCCGCGTCGGCAGGATGTAGATGTGGCGGGATTGTGTCGTCGTGCTCGCCGCGGGCGTGGCCGGTGCCCGCCCCTGTATGCGCCGAAACAAGGCCTGTTTGACACTGGAGCCTGCGACTTGCGCCCTAGCCGACATCAGGGACACCAGGGACATCGGGGTCGTTGCGGACATCAGGGGACAGGGACGGCGCTCAGGATATAATCAGCAATGTCGGCGTGGCCTTTCGGGTGATTGTCTTCGCCGCTGGCGAGCCGATGTATGACGATGGCCGGCAGCACCTGTTGAACGTCCTCCGGCAGCAAATAGTCCCGCCCCGACATCAGTGCCCAGGCCTTGGCAGCACGGATCAGTGCCAGCCCGGCGCGTGGCGATAGACCATGCTGAAAGCGCGGGCTGCTCCGAGTGAAGGTCAGCACGGTGTGGCAGTAGTCGATGATCGCCGGTGCGACGTGGACATGGTCGACCCGATTCTGCGCGGCGATCAGCTCACTTGGGTCGAGGACGGGCTTGAGCGCGGCCAGCATCTGCCGCCGATCAGCGCCCGCGAGCAGCGACTTCTCTTGCTCCGCGGCCGGATAGCCGAGCGCGATGCGCATCAGGAAACGATCCAGTTGCGATTCCGGCAACGGAAAGGTGCCAATCTGATAGTTTGGGTTCTGTGTCGCGATGACAAAAAACGGCTCCGGCAATGGCCGGGTTTCGCCTTCCGCGGTGACTTGGCGCTCCTCCATTGCCTCAAGCAGCGCACTCTGCGCCTTAGGTGTTGCGCGATTGATCTCATCGGCGAGTACCAACTGCGAGAAGATTGGCCCTGGATGAAACTGGAAGCGTTCGCCGCTGCGTTCATAGATCGATACGCCGATCACGTCCGCCGGCAACATGTCACTGGTGAACTGCACGCGTGCGTATTGCAGTCCGAGCAGCCGGGCCAACAGGTGTGCCAGCGTGGTCTTGCCGACGCCTGGCACGTCTTCGATCAAGAGGTGACCGCGGGCGAGGATGCAGGCCAGCGCCAACCGCACCGCGGTGGTTTTGCCCAGAATCACGGCATCGGCGGCGTCGACGACCGCGGCCAGTGGATCGGGGGAGACGGCTTCGCGGAGTCTTGTCAACATGGTGTTTCCTGGCGGCATAGCCCGACATCCTCGGCCGGGAACTGGCGAAAAGAGACCGTGCGTCGCATGGTCGACGCGCAATGACGGATCGGCCAACCTGATCATTCGTTGGTCCCCTATTATATGAGTCTTATTCCGGAGATAAATGGAACGATGTTGGCAGAACGGCAGTATGACGTGATCGTAGTCGGCGGCGGCCATGCCGGAACCGAGGCCGCGCTTGCATCGGCGCGCCTCGGCGCACGTACCTTGCTGCTAACGCACAATATCGAGACCATCGGCCAAATGAGCTGCAATCCGGCTATCGGCGGCATTGGCAAGGGTCATTTGGTCAAGGAGATCGATGCCCTGGGCGGCTTGATGGCGCGGGCGGCCGACCGCGCAGGCATCCATTTCCGCGTTCTGAACCGCCGCAAGGGGCCGGCCGTGCGCGCGACCCGGGCGCAGGCGGATCGCATCCTCTACAAGGCCGCGGTCCGCGAAGCGCTGGAGCACCAGCCAGGTCTGCAACTGTTCCAGCAGGCGGTGGACGACCTGATCCTCGAAGCAGCGAGCGATGGCGGGCGGGTCGCTGGTGTGCGCACCCAAATGGGCCTGGAGTTCCGCGCAGATGCCCTGGTGCTCACCGTCGGCACCTTCTTGGGCGGACGCATCCACATTGGCCTCAGCAATTATCGCGGCGGCCGGGCCGGTGATCCGCCTTCCATCGCGCTCGCGGACCGGCTCCGCGAGCTGCCCTTCAAGGTTGCACGTCTAAAGACCGGTACGCCACCGCGCATCGACGCGCGCAGCATCGACTATCGGGTGTTGGAGGAGCAGCCCGGCGATGATCCACCGCCGGTGTTTTCGTATCTGGGGTCGCCGCTGGAGCATCCGCGCCAGATCAGTTGCCACATCGCCCGCACAACCGAGCGCACCCACGCAATTATCCGCGGCGGCTTGTCTCGCTCGCCAATGTATAGCGGCATCATTGAGGGTGTTGGTCCGCGCTACTGTCCATCGATTGAGGACAAGATCGTCCGCTTTGCCGATAAGACCTCGCACCAGATCTTCGTCGAGCCTGAGGGCCTGACCAGCGCCGAGGTCTATCCCAACGGCATCTCCACTAGCCTGCCCTACGATGTGCAAGAGGCACTAGTGCATTCGATTCCCGGTTTCGAACAGGCCCATCTGACCCGCCCCGGCTATGCCATTGAGTACGACTTTTTCGATCCGCGCGACCTGGCTCCGACGCTGGAGACCAGCTATGTACCAGGGCTCTTCTTCGCCGGACAGATTAACGGCACCACCGGCTACGAAGAAGCCGCCGCACAGGGGCTGCTCGCAGGGCTGAACGCGGCGCGCCAGGTGCTGGGGCGCGAGCCCTGGTCACCGCGCCGTGACGAGGCCTATTTAGGCGTACTGGTAGACGATCTGATCACTTGCGGCACCAGCGAGCCGTATCGCATGTTCACCAGCCGCGCCGAGTATCGGCTGCTGCTGCGCGAAGATAACGCGGACCAGCGCCTGACCGAGACCGGCCGCCGCCTGGGGCTGGTCGACGACCAGCGCTGGCATCGATTCGCGGCCAAGCGCGATGCAGTGGAACGCGAGCGTCAGCGCTTGCGGGGCTGCTTGGTGCGTCCGAACAGCGCCGCCGCGGCTCAGATCGAGCAGTCCACCGGCCAGCAGATCCGTCGCGAAGTCCGCGCCTTGGACCTGCTTGCGCGGCCCGGAGTGACCTATGCCCAACTCACCGCCGTCGACGACATCGGCGTCGGCCTTGGCGCCGCCGAGGGTTTTGCCGCGATGGCCCTGCCCGCCGAAAACGAACCGGCAAATGACCAGATCGGCGATGCCGCCCTCAGTTGGGGTTTTGATGCCGCTGCCGTCGCCGAACAGTTGGAGATACAGGCCAAGTATGCCGGCTATGTCGACCGCCAGCGCGACGAGATCGAACGCCAAAGCGGGCAGGAGGCGCAGGCGTTGCCGGCGAACTTCGACTTTGGCAATGTGCGCGGGCTATCGACCGAAGTGATGGAAAAGTTTCAGCGCGTGCGACCGGCCACCATCGGCCAGGCAGCGCGGATTCCCGGGGTCACGCCAGCAGCGGTCTCGTTGCTGCTGATCCATCTCAAGCGGCTGAGCGCTTGATGGCCGCGCCGCGTTTCGGTGGTGGCCAGCCTCCGGGTTCCGGCAATGGCGCCGTAATTGACATCCATGCAAGCCAAAGAGCGGCGTCGCCGGCCGCGGACCAGGCGATGCTGCGACGCCGGCTCGATCAAGGCCTCGCCGAGATGAACCCGCTGATCGATCAGGCGCTTGACGACCATGCCCGCGACCGCCTGATCGGCTTTTTGGCATTGCTAGGGCGCTGGAACCGGGCCTATAACCTGACCGCGGTGCGAGACCCCGTCGAGATGCTGTCTCGTCATCTACTCGACAGCCTCGCCGTCCTGCCCTGGGTCACGGACGGCCCGGTGCTTGATGCCGGCACTGGCGCTGGCCTCCCGGGGCTTCCCCTTGCCGTTGCGCGGCCAGACCTGAGCTTCACGCTCGTCGACGGCAATGGTAAAAAGACCCGTTTTGTCCGCCAGGCGGTGCTTGAACTTGGTCTGGCCAACGTCGAGGTTGTGCACAGTCGTTTGCAAGCGTACCGGCCAGGGCCGAAATTCGTTACCATGACCGCACGGGCGCTCGCCAGCCTGTCCGATCTGATCGACAACTGCCAGCACCTCGCCGCCGCGCGCTCGCGCCTGCTTGCCATGAAGGGTCGACTGCCGGAGCAAGAGCTCGCGATGCTGGCGAATCCCGCAAGCGCAGTCCTAGCGGCCTGCACACCAATAGCCGCATCCGTCGCCGTGCATGCGCTGCACGTCCCTTTGCTCAACGGCGAGCGCAACCTCATTGAGATTTCGTTTCACGCGCACACCCATGGCTAGAATCATCGCGATCGCCAACCAAAAAGGCGGCGTTGGCAAGACCACCACCGCGGTCAACCTGGCTGCATCCTTGGCCGCGCTCAAACGCCGCGTGCTGTTGATCGACATGGACCCCCAGGGCAACGCCACCATGGGAGTCGGCGTCAACAAAAGCGAACTTGAAGTCACCGGCTGCGACCTGTTGATCAACGGCGTCGCTTTCGGCGATTGCGTCAAGCAGGTCACCGCGCCCGCACCGGGCTTCGACCTGCTGCCGTCCAACGGCGATATGACCGCTGCCGAGGTGGGGCTGATGTCCGCTGCCAAGCGCGAGCGCACCCTGGCCGCGGCCTTGACCGGTGTCGCGGAAGGCTACGAGATCATCCTGATCGATTGCCCGCCGTCGCTCAACATGCTGACGGTCAACGCGCTGGTGGCCGCTGACGGCGTGATGATACCGATCCAGTGCGAGTACTATGCGTTGGAGGGGCTGTCCGCGCTGCTTGACACAATCAGCCAGATACGCGCAAGCCGTAATGCCGGTCTGCGGCTTGAGGGCATCGTGCGCACCATGCATGATCCGCGCAACAACCTGGCGAATCAGGTCTCCACCCAGCTTGTGACTCACTTTACCAGCCAGGTCTATCGCACCATCATTCCGCGCAATGTGCGTCTCGCGGAAGCACCCAGCCACGGTCTTCCGGCCTTGCTGTACGATCGTGCATCGCGTGGTTCGGTCGCCTATCAGGCGTTGGCCAGCGAGGTCCTGCGCAGGCGCGAAGTCGCGCCTGACGCCGCATGAAATACGCGCTTCGAATCTCAGAGGACGACTCCACCATGAGCACCGCCAAGAAGAGGGGATTGGGCCGCGGCCTGGACGCGCTGCTGGGGGCGGCGCGCGATGCCGGCAATGGCGACGGAGAATCGTCGCTGCCGGCCGGTGGCGCCGGCCCAGCCGGCGTCCTGTCCGATCTACCAGCCGGCTCGGGTTGGGAGAATGGCTCAGGTTCCCAAGCGGCCATCAGCCAGCTCGCGATCACCAGCATTGATCGCGGGCGCTATCAGCCACGGCGCGATTTCGACCCCGATAGCCTGCGCGAATTGGCGGACTCCATCGCCGCTCAGGGCGTCATACAGCCCATCGTTGTGCGGCCGATCGCCGCTGATCGCTACGAGATTGTCGCTGGCGAGCGCCGTTGGCGGGCGGCGCAACAGGCCGGCCTGCATGACATCCCGGTTGTGATTCGCGATGTCGACGAGCAAACCGCGCTCGCCATCGCTCTCATTGAGAATATCCAACGAGACGACCTCTCGCCGCTGGAAGAGGCTGGCGCATTGCTGCGTCTGCTCGACGAATTCGGCCTCACCCATCAGCAGGTCGCCGAGGCGGTGGGCAAGTCCCGAACCACGGTCACCAACCTGTTGCGCTTGCTGGAGCTTGAGGCTGATGTCAAGGCCCTGCTAGATACGGGTCGATTGGAGATGGGCCACGCCCGCGCCTTGCTCGGGCTCAAGGGCCTTGCGCAGAGTCAGGTCGCTGGCCAAGTCGCCGCCCAGGGATTGTCGGTGCGCGAAACCGAAAAGCTTGTGCGCCGCCTACAGACCGAGGGCAGTGACGACGGAGCCAATACCAAAGCGGTTTCTGATCCCAACATCCGTCGCCTGCAGGACGACCTGACGGAGCGATTGGGCGCTCGGGTCGCGATCCAACATGGCACCAAGGGTACCGGCAAGCTGGTGATCGCCTACAACAGCCTCGACGAACTCGACGGCATTCTCGCCCACATCCGCTAGCGGTGGCATCGCCCTGGTGCCGGCTCCTCAACGCCGCCGACGGCCAGCACCCTGAGCGGCAGCGGGACTCATGCCGGCGCCATGTTTTGTGCAGTGAAACATCGAAATTCTCGATGCAATGACGCCAACCTAACGGTTTCGGTGATCGTTGCTTTCCTCCGGAAGGCCACTTTCCAGAGTTAAAAGTCTCTGACTTGAAAATGTTTTTTCCGAGCAAGCCGCAATTTTAAGGATCAGGGTACCCCTGCAAAACGGTCTTCTGGCAACAGAGGCCAAGCTTGTTCGCATTTGACCACTGGTTTAACAAGCCCTTATACTTCGCGGCCTTTGAAGGAGGGGTCTTATTCAGACGAACGCGGATCCGATCGGTCCGGTTAACCGGGCGCAGCTAAAGCGACTGCTGCAATGGCAGATCGCCGTCGCCGTCGCCGCCGTGCTGATCGCCACGCCCTTGACCGCCGTGTACGGGTTTATGATCCTGATTTCGGTCGTCATCGGCGGGGTCGTTTGTCTCCTCGCCAACTGGGCATTTGCCCTAAGGGTCTTCAGGCGTTATCGGGCGCAACAGGCTGGCGAACTGGTCATGGGGATGTATGCTGCCGAGATCATCAAGATCCTGATCATCCTCGGGCTGTTTAGCATTGCCTTTGCGACCATCGAAGACCTCAATCTGCCGGCCCTGCTCGGCACCTATTTTGCGGTGCAGGTACTGCCTGCGCTGTTCGCTTCTAGGCCGGACGCAAGTTCGACACAGTGAGACCCGAATCGATGGCTTCTGAATCGTTGACTGCTCAGGAATACATCCAGCACCATCTCACCAACCTGACGTTGGGATGGCACCCGGAAGAAGGCCTGACCTTCGCGCACAACGCGCAAGAAGCCTCCGAGATGGGCTTTTGGGCCTTGCACGTCGACAGCATGCTTTGGTCCATCGGCCTGGGCTATCTGCTCTACCGCCTTGGCCGCAAAGTCGCCGAGCATGCGACCGCGGGGGTACCTGGGCCGGCACAGAACTTTGTCGAATGGATCATCGACTTCGTCAACGAGAACGTGCGCGGTTCATTCAGCGGCAAGAACGACATCGTCGCCCCGCTGGCGTTGACCATCTTCACCTGGGTCTTCGTCATGAACCTGATGGACCTCGTTCCCGTAGACCTAATCCCTTGGGCTTTCGGACAGTTCATGAGCCTGTTCGGAGCCGATCCGCATCACGTCTACATGCGCGTCGTGCCCACGACCGACCCGAACATCACCTTCGGCATGTCGCTCGTGGTCTTCTTCTTGACGCTCTATTACAGCTTCAAGATCAAAGGCGTCGGCGGCTTCGTGGGTGAACTGACGCTGCAACCCTTTGGCAAGTTCGGTATTCCAGCCAACTTCTTGCTGGAAGGTATCAACCTGTTTTCCAAGCCGCTTTCGCTGTCGTTGCGACTATTCGGCAACATGTATGCTGGCGAGATGATCTTTATCCTCATCGCGCTGATGTACGGCCACAGCGCGATCCTGGACGTGTCGGGCATGCTGCTCCAGCTTGCCTGGGCGATATTTCACATACTGATCGTCACCTTGCAGGCCTTTATCTTCATGGTGCTGACCATCGTCTATCTCGACATGGCTCACCAGACGCATCACTAATCTATCCTTCACCCATCTCAATCAATCCAATCCCAAGGGGAAACCAATGGAAATCGCAGAAGCTCTGATCATCGTCGCAGCCGGTCTAATGCTGGGTCTGGGTGCCATCGGCGCAGGCGTCGGTATCGGCGTTCTCGGCGGTCGCTTCCTGGAAGGTGCTGCGCGCCAGCCAGAGCTGATCCCGATGTTGCGCACCCAGTTCTTCATCGTGATGGGTCTGACCGACGCCCTGCCGGTTATCGCCATCGCCATGGGCCTCTATGCGATGTTTGCCCTCTGACGGATTCCTGAGCAGATCCTGATCAGGTCCTGATTCGCTTCCTGGCTAGATTTTGACCAGAATCCTGACCAGTTCCAGGTCTGAAATAGGGCGTCCCGGACGACCAGACTCTATTCGCTCGTCCCCCTAAGAGGCATACGGATGAATATCAACATCACCCTTGTTACCCAGATGATCGCCTTCGCGGTGTTCGTCTACTTTTGCATGAAACTCGTCTGGCCGCCCATCGTCAAGGCGCTGGATGAACGCACGTCCAAGATTGCCGAGGGCCTAGCAGCAGCCGAGCGAGGCCAGCAAGAGCAGGAACTGGGTCAGCAACGTGCGCTAGAGTTGATGAAAGAGGCCAAGACCAATGCCTCAGACATCGTCGGACAGGCGCAAAAGCGCTACAACGACATCCTCGACGAGGCCAAGCGCGATGCCCAGGCCGAAGCCGAGCGCATCAAGACCGCGGCCCATGCGGAGATCGAGCAGGAGACCAACCGGGCGCGCGAGGAATTGCGCGAGCGCATGGCCACGCTGGCCGTTGCCGCGGCCGAGAAGATCCTGCAAAAAGAGATCGACGCCGGCGCCCACAAGGCGATCGTCGACTCGTTCGCTCAACAGATCTAAGGCAACCACATGGCCGGAGACAGCACAACCATCGCGCGCCCTTATGCCGAGGCCGCGTTCGAGGTGGCTCAAGAGCACAAGGCGTTGGACCCCTGGTCCGACGCGCTCAGCACGCTCGCAATGATCGTCGAAGACCCGCAAATCGCGAGCCAAGTCGGCAACCCGAACCTACCAGGGGATACGCTTCGCGACCTGGTTTTCGGCATCATCGGCGACGGCTTGACCAACGAAATGCAAGGTCTGGTACGACTGCTTGCGGCCAACAAGCGGCTCATCGTGCTGCCTGACATCGCCCGCCTGTTCAACCAGATGAAAACCGCGGCCGAAGGTTTGAGCAAGGTGCAAATCACTAGCGCGTTCGCGGTTGATGAGGCCGAACAAGCGGCACTCGCGGCAAAGCTCAATACCTACTTAGGTTGCGAAGTGGAGCTCAGCATAGAGCAAGATGCCGAGCTAATCGGTGGCGTCATCATCCGTGCCGGTGACGTCGTGATCGACGGCTCCATTCGCGGCAAGCTCGACCAGCTGTCCAACGAATTGCAATTCTGATTCTTACCGGAACACCGCCATGCAACTCAACCCCTCCGAGATCAGCGATCTGATCAAACAGAAGATCGAGCAGTTCGACCTCAAGACAGAGGCTCGGGCCGAGGGCACCATTGTCAGCCTGACCGACGGTATCGTCCGCATCTACGGACTGTCCGACGCCCAGTATTATGAAATGCTGGAGTTTCCGAACAATACCTTCGGCCTCGCGTTGAACCTGGAGCGCGACTCCGTCGGCGCCGTCATCCTCGGCGACTACACGCAGCTGACCGAGGGCGATTGGGTCCGCTGTACCGGACGCGTGTTGGAAGTGCCCGTTGGCGAGGGCCTGCTTGGCCGCGTCGTCAATTCACTGGGCGCGCCGATTGATGGCAAGGGACCGGTCGACGCGGCTGCGACCTCACCGATCGAGAAGATTGCCCCCGGCGTCATCTCGCGACAGTCGGTCGACCAGCCCATGCAGACCGGCCTCAAGGCCATTGATGCCATGGTGCCGGTCGGGCGGGGGCAACGCGAGTTGATCATCGGCGACCGTCAAACCGGCAAGACCGCCGTTGCCGTGGATGCGATCATCAATCAGAAGGGGACGGGCGTTAAGTGCATCTACGTCGCCGTCGGCCAGAAGAACTCGTCGGTGGTGGCGGTGCAGCGTAAGCTCGAAGAACACGGCGCAATGGACCACACCATCATCGTCCACGCCGGGGCCTCGGATTCGGCGGCGATGCAATATATCGCTCCCTACGCGGGCTGCTCAATGGGCGAGTACTTTCGCGATAAAGGCGAAGACGCGCTCATCATCTACGACGATCTGACTAAGCAAGCCTGGGCCTATCGTCAGGTGTCGTTGCTACTGCGCCGCCCGCCGGGCCGCGAGGCATACCCGGGTGATGTCTTCTATTTGCACTCTCGCCTACTAGAGCGCGCGGCCCGTGTCAGCGCCCACTATGTTGAGCAGGCGACCGACGGCGCCGTCAAAGGCCAGACCGGCTCGCTGACCGCGCTGCCGATCATCGAGACTCAGGCCGGTGACGTGTCGGCATTCGTGCCAACCAACGTCATCTCGATCACCGATGGTCAGATCTTCCTGGAGACCGACCTGTTCAACGCCGGCATCCGGCCCGCGATCAACGCTGGACTTTCGGTGTCGCGCGTCGGCGGCGCTGCGCAGACCAAGATCATCAAAAAGCTCGGCGGCGGTATCCGTCTGGCCCTGGCCCAGTTCCGTGAGCTGGCGGCCTTCTCTCAGTTCGCATCCGATCTCGACGAGTCGACGCGCAAGCAGTTGTCGCGCGGCGAGCGCGTCACTGAGTTGATGAAGCAATTTCAGTATTCGCCGCTCAGCGTCGCACGAATGGCCGTTAGCCTGTTCGCCGCCAACGAGGGTTACCTCGACGACGTCGATGTCAAAAAGGTGGTCGACTTCGAGCGTGCCTTGCAAGGCTTTATGGGCAGCAGCCAAAAACCATTGCTTGAGAAGATCGATGCCACCGGCGACTATAGCGATCAGATCCAGCAGGAACTCCATGCTGCGATCAAAGACTTCAAGGCCAAGAACACCTGGTAAGGACCGGTTGTCGTCCGGCGCGGCCGGCGGCGACGTCCCAAGGGCCCGTGACACCGCATCGCTGGCTGAGATCTTCGGGCGCGAACGCTTTGCTCGCGCCGACCAGCACAGCGCATACTGCTTTCGGAGTTGACTAAATGGCAGGCGCCAAAGAGATTCGCACCAAGATCGCGAGCATTAAGAGCACGCAGAAGATCACGGGCGCCATGGAAATGGTGGCCGCGTCTAAGATGCGTCGGGCTCAAGATCGCATGAACTCCTCGCGACCCTATGCGCAGAAGATGTTGCAGGTCATCCGCCATCTGGCCAAGGCTTCGCCGGAGTACCGGCACAGCTTTATGGCCGAGCAGCGGGACATCAAGCATATTGGTTACATCGTCGTCTCTTCCGATCGCGGCTTGTGTGGCGGGCTGAACAGCAATCTGTTCCGAAAGCTGGTGGTCGATATCCGGCAAAACGCCAATCAAGGCGTTGAGCCCAAGTTCGTCACCATTGGCAGCAAGGCACTGGGCTTCTTTAAGCGCTTTGGCGGCAAGGTTGAGGCCGAAGTCACGCACCTTGGTGACAAGCCGCATATCGAAGACCTGATCGGTGCCGTCAAGGTCATGTTGAATGCATTCGAAAACGGCGAGGTAGATGCGGTCTATATCGCCTACAACGAGTTCATCAACACCATGACGCAGAAGCCGACGATCCAGCAGGTGGTCCCGCTAAAAGCCGAAGACGACGGACCGGCTGGACCCATCTGGGACTACATCTACGAGCCCGATGCGCGCGTCGTGCTTGACAATCTGTTGCTGCGTTACATCGAATCGCTGGTCTATCAGGCTGTGGTCGAGAATGGCGCCTGCGAGCAGGCCGCGCGAATGGTCGCGATGAAGTCGGCCTCCGACAATGCCGGTGGGCTGATCGACGAGCTGCAACTGGTCTACAACAAGGCCCGGCAGGCTGCGATTACGCAGGAGATCTCCGAGATCGTCAGCGGCGCGGCGGCGGTTTGATCGGCGCAACCGATGCTCGGCCAATTACCAGGGGGCGTCGTGCACAGCCCCTGTTTTAAACGAAAATTCGAACATCCTTTCGAACAGCCGCAAGGCAGAAGATTGAGGAAAGAACTATGAGTTCCGGTAAGGTGGTGGAAATTATCGGTGCCGTCGTCGACGTGCAGTTCCCGCGCGGCGCTATGCCCAAGGTCTACGATGCCCTAAAAATCGAATCCACCGGCCTGACTCTGGAGGTGGAGCAACAGCTAGGTGACGGTATCGTCCGCACTATTGCCATGGGCACCACCGACGGCCTCAAGCGCGGTGTCGACGTCGACAGCACAGGCGCGCCGATCAACGTCCCGGTTGGCGCGGCAACCCTTGGCCGCATCATGGACGTGTTGGGCAATCCCATCGACGAGATCGGGGACATCGGCCACGAGCAAACCTGGCCGATTCATCGCGACGCGCCAAAGTTTGAAGATCAAGCCAGCTCTACGGCAATCTTGGAAACAGGCATCAAGGTCATCGACCTCATCATGCCCATCGCCAAGGGTGGCAAGGTCGGCCTGTTCGGTGGCGCCGGTGTTGGCAAGACCGTCACCTTGATGGAGTTGATCCGGAATATCGCCGCGGAGCACTCCGGATTCTCGGTCTTTGCTGGCGTCGGCGAGCGCACCCGCGAAGGCAACGACTTCTATCATGAGATGAAGGAGTCCAATGTCCTCGACAAGGTCGCGCTGGTCTACGGCCAGATGAACGAGCCCCCAGGTAACCGTTTGCGCGTCGCGCTGACCGGCCTGACCATGGCTGAGTACTTCCGCGAGGAAGGCCGCGACGTGTTGCTGTTCATTGACAACATCTACCGCTACACCCTGGCTGGTACCGAGGTCTCGGCGCTGCTCGGACGCATGCCCTCCGCCGTAGGCTATCAGCCGACCTTGGCCTCAGAAATGGGAGCGCTGCAAGAGCGGATCACCTCGACGCACACCGGCTCGATCACGTCCTTCCAAGCCGTCTACGTCCCGGCCGACGACCTCACCGACCCATCCCCGGCAACGACCTTTGCCCACTTGGACGCCACGCTGGTCTTGTCGCGTCAGATCGCGGAACTCGGCATCTATCCGGCGGTGGACCCGTTGGACTCGACCAGCCGTATCCTAGATCCAAACGTGGTTGGCCAAGAGCACTACGACACCGCGCGTGCGGTGCAGGGAACCCTGCAGCGGTATAAGGAGCTGAAGGACATCATCGCTATCCTGGGTATGGATGAGTTGTCGGAAGAAGACAAGCTAATCGTTTCCAGAGCGCGCAAGATCCAGCGTTTTCTGTCGCAGCCGTTCTTCGTTGCGGAGGTCTTCACCGGCGCGTCCGGCAAGTACGTAACGCTGAAGGACACGATCGCCGGTTTCCAGGCCATCGTCAATGGCGATTACGACGCGCTGCCGGAGCAGGCCTTCTACATGGTCGGCCCGATCGAAGAAGCCGCTGCCAAAGCCGAAACAATGTAGCGCCCGCGGCGGCCTCAGTCGCCGCACAGCACGGCACCTAACGCCTTCGCCAACAGCACACGGAGCCCATTGCCATGGCAATGACCGTACATGTCGACATCGTTTGCGCCGAGGGGGAAATACACTCCGGCCTCGCCGCGATGGTCTACGCCCCTGGAGAGATGGGCGAACTCGGCATCGCGCCTCGCCACTCGCCGCTAATCACCCGGCTCAAGCCCGGCGATGTTCGCGTGGAGACGGACAAGGGCGGGATGGAGCACTTCTATGTCTCGGGAGGTATGCTTGAGGTGCAGCCCGATGTTGTGACCGTTCTCGCGGACACCGCGATTCGCGCCGAAAATATCGACGAGGCCAAGGCGCACGAAGCCAAGCGCCGCGCCGAGGATGCACTGGCCGGGCAGACGGCGCAGTTCGAATATGCCAAAGCGCAAGCCGAGCTGGCCGAGGCCATCGCGCAACTAAGGGCGATCGAGAAGCTGCGCAAGGTCAAGGTCGGCTGATCTCAATCCGCCCCATGCGGATCGATCCCGGCCTCTGGCGACCCGGCCGTCCCGCCAATCCTCCAGATTCCTGCCCAAGTACCCCCGCTGCCGCGGGGGTTTTCTGTTTGCTGGATCGGGCTCCATCGCCCGCGATTGCGTTATCCTTCTAGGCTGATCACTCGAAAAGGAGCTCTCAAGCATGAAACTTGGTGTCGTCATCCTCGCGGCGGGAAAGGGTACACGTATGCGTTCAGCGCTACCCAAGGTCTTGCACCCACTCGCCGGGCGTCCTTTGTTGAAGCATGTGCTTGATGCCGCACAGGCCCTCGGTGCCGCCGAGATCTGCGTCGTCTACGGGCACGGCGGAGCACAGGTGCCAGCGGCGCTTTCCGACGCTGGCTGCACCTGGGTTGAGCAGACGGAGCGCCTCGGCACCGGGCATGCCGTCGAGCAGGCAATGCCAGCGATGGAGGGCATGGATCGCGTGCTGGTGCTCTATGGAGACGTGCCTTTGATCGAGCCGGAGACGCTGAACCGTCTGGTTGCTGACAGCGCGGAAACCGACCTCGGTGTATTGACGATGACGCTCTGTGAGCCGGCCGGCTATGGGCGAGTTGTTCGTGATAAGCGCGGTCAGGTGTTGCGAATCGTCGAGCAAAAGGACGCCAGCGAGGCGGAACTCGGGATCACAGAGGTCAACACCGGCATCATTGTTGCCGACTGCGCCCGCCTAGGGCAATGGCTCGGTCGCGTCCGAAACGACAACGTGCAAGGCGAATTCTACCTCACCGACGTGATCGGTCTTGCCACTGACGACGGCGTCGGCGTCGTGACAGCGCAACCGGAGCGCATCGAAGAGGTAGCGGGTATCAACGACCGCATCCAACTCGCCGAACTTGAGCGCTATCACCAAAGCTGTTTGGCGCAATCGCTCATGCGCGCCGGCACAACGCTGATGGACCCGGAAAGGCTCGACATTCGCGGCAGCCTAGAATGTGACCGTGACGTGGTGATCGACATCAATCTGGTCTGCGAGGGCCGCGTGCGCATCGGTGCCAACGCCCGTATCGGACCCAACTGCATGCTGATCGACAGCGAGATCGGTCCCGGGGCCCTTGTATTGGCCAACAGCATCATCGAAGGGGCCAAGGTTGGTGCAGGCGCAAGGATTGGCCCCTACGCTCGGCTAAGGCCCGAGGCGGACATTGGTGCCGGATGCCATATCGGGAACTTTGTCGAAATCAAAAAATCCCTGGTTACCGGCGGCAGCAAGGTCAATCATCTCAGCTACATCGGCGACTGTAGTATCGGTGCTGGGGTCAATGTCGGTGCTGGCACCATCACCTGTAATTACGACGGCGTGAACAAGCACCGGACCCTGATTGGCGATGATGCCTTCATCGGCTCCAACACGGCGTTGGTTGCACCGGTCGAGATCGCGCCCGGTGCGACCATTGGTGCCGGTTCCGTCATCTGTGGTCAAGCCCCCGCGGGGAAACTGACCTTAACCCGTGCCAAACAAGTCACCTTTGACGAGTGGCGGCGACCGGTGAAACTGCCCAAGCCTGATCAGGACCAAGAGAACTAGACCCATGTGTGGAATCGTCGGCGGCATCGCCCAGAGACCGGTTTCGGCCATCCTCCTGGAGGGCCTGAAACGGCTCGAGTACCGCGGCTATGATTCCGCTGGGCTCGCCCTGCTCGATGCCGAGGGTCGGCTGCAACGCATCCGCGTGCTTGGTAAGGTCTCGAAGCTGGTCAAGGCCATGCGCGACAGTCCAATCGAAGGCTTGCTCGGTATCGCACACACGCGCTGGGCGACCCACGGAGAGCCATCAACCGATAACGCCCATCCGCACTTCTCCGGCGAGCGCTGCGCGATCGTCCATAACGGTATTATCGAGAATCACGAGGCGCTGCGCCGAGAGCAAATTGCTGCCGGGCACAGATTCAGGTCGCAAACCGATACCGAAGTCGTGGTCCACGCCGTCTACGACGAATTGGCGGCCGGCTATCCGCTGATCGACGCCGTTCGTCGCACCACCAAGCGGCTCGACGGCGCCTATGCCCTCGGCGTCATCGACAGCCAAGATCCTAACCGTCTGGTGGCGGCACGCCAGGGTAGCCCGCTGGTCATCGGCGTCGGCTTTCAGGAATACTTCATCGCGTCAGACGTGTTCGCGCTGCTGCCGGTCACCAACCGCTTCATCTTCTTGGAGGAAGGCGACCTTGCCGAACTGCGCTGCGACGGGCTGCAGATCTTCAATGCCGCTGGCGAACCCGTCGAGCGCAGCATCCGCGAATCTTCGGTCGCGGCCGATTCCGCCGAGCGCGGCGAGTATCGCCACTTCATGCAGAAGGAGATCTTCGAACAGCCGCGCGCCGTCGCCGACACCCTTGAAGGGCGGCTCGGTACCCATTGCCTACTGCCCGAGGCCTTTGGTATCAAAGCCGAGGCCGTTATGGCCGAAGTCAAGGCCGTCACAATCGTTGCCTGCGGCACTAGCTATCACGCCGGACTGGTCGCAAAATACTGGATCGAAGCCCTGGCCGGACTGCCTTGCCGCGTCGAAGTCGCCAGCGAATACCGCTATCGCAAGCAGGTCGTGCCGCGCGAAGCGCTGTTTGTCACGATTTCCCAATCCGGCGAGACCGCCGACACCTTAGCCGCCCTGCGCATCGCCAAAGACAGCGGCTACATGACCACGCTCGCCATTTGCAACGTGCCGGAGAGTTCGCTGGTGCGCGAGTCGGAACTGGTGCTGTTGACCCATGCCGGGCCGGAAATCGGGGTCGCGTCAACCAAGGCATTCACCACCCAACTCACCGCGCTGTTGCTGCTCACCATCAACCTGGCTCGCTATAATGGCATGGACGCCGACGCCGAGGCCGCCGCGGTCGCCTTGCTGCGCTCGGTACCAAGCCAGATGGACAAGGTCCTGGCCCTCGACGAGCGCATCGCCACCATGGCCGAGTCTTTTGTCGAAAAGCACCACACCCTCTTCCTCGGCCGCGGAGAGCAATATCCCATCGCCATGGAAGGCGCACTGAAACTCAAAGAGATCTCCTACATCCACGCCGAGGCTTACCCCGCTGGCGAACTCAAGCATGGCCCGCTGGCGCTGATCGACGAAGACATGCCTGTGGTTGCGGTGGCGCCCAACAACGCCTTGCTGGAGAAGCTCAAATCTAACCTTGAAGAGGTTCGCGCCCGCGGCGGCCAATTGTTCGTCTTTGCCGACGACGAAGTATCGATGCAAGAAGAGCCCGGCATTACGGTCATCCGCGTAGCCCAGACCGATGACCTGATCGACCCCCTTATCTTCACGCTGCCGTTGCAACTGCTGGCCTATCATGTCGCGGTACTCAAAGGCACCGATGTCGACCAACCGCGTAATCTCGCCAAGTCCGTGACCGTTGAATGAATCAGCCTGAGCCAGCGATTCGCTGACTTGACGAAATTAACTCGGTAACAAAGGAATAAACTCGGTAACAAATCGCTTCCGAGGCGAAATTAACTCGGTAACAAATTCGAGGACCCGGCCTGGGCGCACGGAGCGAACAGGTTTTGAACAGATCCGGGTAACCACGGTCCCAACCGCCAATCCAGACCGCGGACATCCAAGGGATTCCAAGCGATCGCTGTCGCCAACGCATGCGCAAGTCATCCGGGCCGCCATGCTCGGGACCGCCTCTGCGTCCGTCCGTAAAGTCCCGCCGGCGGTGGTGGCCTCCGACGCTCACAGCTTCCACCGAGTCGCGTCGTGCTCGCCGGCGCTTTGATGTTTGATGTTTGATGTAAGCATAAACTCGCTTCTATTCCGTCCGTATCCGGATGAGACGTTTTATAGCTTGCTATGTCGTGCCAATCGATTCACAGGGGGAAAACCTCCTCGCCCTACTGCGCAGTTCCTCTTCGGAATCCCCGCGGATTCACTCTGCCTACCAATTCCATACTCCCTTAATGCATTTCTAACCCAGCATGGGCTCGCAGATGAGGAGCACATCCGAGCATTTGTCGAGCAGACCACGTTCATCAGACTGTATAGCATTCGGCTCGAATCTGGCAGCGACTGGCCTTCACTTCCCATTCAGTCCTTCTTCAACGCGTACGACAGCCTCAATTCAGGCTTAACGCGCAGGGAGCAGCGCGGTCGGCTTCTGGCATTCTGTCCTAAGTGCGTGGAAGACGATCTCCGTGTCTTGGGGTTGTCATATTGGCGCCTCTGTCACCAATTTCCTGGCATTTGTGAGTGCCCACACCATCATTGTCGATTGTGGTGTCACAGGTATCTGAACCCAAAGTGTGGCTATGCTCCGACGCTGCAGCTACCGCATGAGGACCCCGTAGATGACAGATTTAGAGTCAAACCGATTTGCAGTTGGTCCCACTTTCATAATGTTCGTCTCTTGTCCCGTCTTCTATCCTGCGTGATACGCAAATTATTGACGATAAGGGGAACGGAAGGTAATCGAATACCGGAATATCTTGTCCGAAAAATAGACGCATACCACAGCGAAACAGTCTATTTTCCCCGGCTACTTCGGGGACGCAAACGCGCGCTTCTGGATTGTTGGGAACGCCTTGATGAAATCGGGGTCTCTTACGACTCAGAGTTCCTCGCCAGTATGCTGTTCGACTATGATCGATTCCGATTGAGCAAGCAGTCAAAACGCGAAGCTGATTTCGTCAATTTTTTATGGGTAATTCCATTCCTGTGCAAAGACGTCTATGCGTTCTGTAAGTCCTATGAACGCTTCATTAATGAATTTTTACCGCTCAATTTACCGCCATATTCAGGTCTCCAATGACGCCGCGAAGCTAAGAAGAAAAATCGTAGAGAATTTGGCTCAATCTGGATGCCTGCCGGTTGGCCGCCAGCGCGGCCCCTTGGCGACAAGCAAGAGACTCGACTGCTGGCAAGGTCAGATTGATCAGCTATGGCAAGTGAGTCTGGTCAACAACGGCTGTTGATCACGCCGGTGACCAAATTGCTCAGTCTTGGCTAGTTGGACAGTCTCGCTTGCAGATTGGTGTCCATCGGCACTTGGATGATCAGAACCGCCCTACGAACTGACCGCTGTTTTCCCGGCGCTGGCGTTTACCACCTGCTGCGGTGGCCACCAACCGAGAGAATCACCGGAATCACACGGATGCCTTGGTCATAACGGCGCTGCAGCAGCACTTTAACCCCTTGTCTGAGGAAGCCCTTGGAGATCAACAGCACGGCGACATCGCCGGCAGCGAGGGCGTTGGTGAGCTCTGACTCCCAGTCGGCCCCGGCCCAGATGCGGGGGTCGCCCCACACTAGCAGGCCCTCGGTCGCTAGCACGGCAAGGTAGGCGCCGCCCCGATCCTTGAGAGGCCCCTTATTGTAGCCGTAGCTGATGAAGATATTAGCCATGGCTTAGCCTTTCGAACGGGACTGCGAGAAACAACACTCTTCAAGAAAACGACAGTCTAGATAGTTGCTTGGAGCTGGGACATTCTGCGGCCACTACAAACCGCAACCAATCGGCACCGATTCGAAAACCACCTGATCGATGGATCAGCGTGCGTGTCGCCCCTTCTTTTTTCGGCGCTTCCTGCGGCTCGTTCCACCTGCCATCTGCTCGCGCTTCGTCTTCCTCTGGCTGGGTTCGGCGACCGTCGGCGCTGACCGTGCCCAAGCGGCAAGGAGTGTTCGGCGCAGCGCCCGATGTCTGGAGAAGGGCAGTCGACGAGTGATATTGATCAGCGAAACACGCAGCTCCGTTGCCAGGCGACGTGAGCGCCGGATCAGTCCTTCGAGCAGGCGCGCAAATTCACCGTCTGGGTCTTCCGGATACCGCGTTGCCAAGCCGTGCAGACAGCCGATCAAATAATCGCTGAAGACATGGGTCGCCTCGGTACCTCCGTGCCCATTGCAGGCGGCGGTAGGCTGGTCACCGCTGTCGACGCCTTCGGCCCAGCGATAGATCTGGGCCGCAATGGAGTCACGGTCGGATCGATATCGGATCGCGAGATCCGTCACGGGTATCAGCAGCAGGTGATCCGATGCGACCAGCGCGTCGATATCCAGTCCGCTGAGGATATAGTCCAGTCGCTCGGCCGGTTGAGCAGGTAGGCGACCATGCCGGACGGTCAACCACAGGGAGCGCCAGTGGTCCAGGCACCCCGGATCGGTTCCAAGTACGCTCAATAGTCCATCGACCCGGCGGGAGAATGCGTCCGGAGCGTAGTAGCTCGCCCCGTTCGGTCCGATCAGCGGCAGCATACTGACCGACCGGTCACCGCCCCACAGACAGCCCAGGGTGTCGGTCAGGAGCCCTGGGTCGCGCAGAAAATCCAGGTCTTCCGGCCGATCTGTTGAACCCGTTGCCAGGGCGTTGAGGCGCGTGGTCAGGGTTGACAGGTCAAGTCGCGATACGAGGTCCGGCTGTCGACTGAGGATTCGGCCCAGACCGGCAAAGACCAAGTCGGCCAGCTTGACATGCCAAGGCCAGGCCAGATCCGCCGTCGGCTCCGAGCCACCCGCATACAGATCGCGGTGCGGAAAGGGTGCCCATTTCTGCAAATTGCTCGCTAATGAGTTGGGATTTACCCCGCCCTTCAGCAGTATCGCGGTGACCTGTGTGGCATGCGCCCAGGCGGCCAACAATTGCCGGCGCGGTTCAATCCCGGTCTTCGCCGCTTCGTTACCGAATGCGCGGTAAGCCAGGTCTACCAGGGCCCGGGTCAGCTTCAGCGCATGCGCAAAGTCTGACATGCACAGGTGACCGATTTGCTCTTGAGCTAAATCTAAAGCCTCCGGCAGGCTGTCGGCAGCGGACAGCATCAAATCGATCAAATGCAGCTGCCCGATCGGATTGGCCATCCCAAGGGCGGCGTTTTTCAGGACCTCACGACGCGTCTCCAGGTCGAGCTTGCCGATGCTTCGATGAACAGTGTCCGGCAAAGGGCACGGAAGCAATGCAATCCGACGCAGGGGCTCGGCAAGGCCGCGAGAGGCTGGGATGGATTGGACAAGGGACTCCCAG
>JGI12109J20283_11137445_pt1 | contig 24105 bp, 23 predicted proteins | sample ElkSlonscriptome_12_FD_20283 | JGI IMG/M metagenome (IMG submission 20283)
GCGCGCACCTCGATCTGGCGCACCCGCTCGCGCGAGATGCCGTATTCGCGGGAGAGGTCCTCCAGCGTCATCGGCTCCTCGCTCAGGCGCCGCTCGGTCAGGATATGGCGCTCGCGCTGGTTCAGGGTGTCCATCGCCCGGGCCAGCAGGTCGCGGCGCTGGCCCAGTTCCTCGTGGTCGGCCAGCATCGACTCCTGGCTCTCGCCGTCATCGACCAACCAATCCTGCCACTCGCCCTCGCCGTCCATGCGGACCGGCGCGTTCAGCGAGTGGTCGGGGCTGCCCAGGCGGCGGTTCATGTTGACCACGTCCTGTTCCGGCACGCCCAGCTTGGTGGCGATCTCGGTGACGCTCTCGAACGGCAGGTCGCCGTCCTCCATGAGCTGGAGCTGGCCCTTCATCTTGCGCAGGTTGAAGAACAGCTTCTTCTGCGCGGCCGTGGTGCCCATCTTCACCAGCGACCAGGAATGCAGGATGTATTCCTGGATCGAGGCGCGAATCCACCACATGGCATAGGTGGCCAGCCGGAAGCCCCGGTCCGGATCGAAGCGCTTGACCGCCTGCATCAGGCCGACGTTGCCTTCGGAGATCACCTCGCCCATCGGCAGCCCATAGCCACGATAGCCCATGGCGATCTTGGCCACCAAGCGCAGGTGGCTGGAGACCAGCCGGTGCGCGGCGTCGCTGTCCTCGGTGTCCCGATAGCGCTTGGCCAGCATGTACTCCTCATCCGGGGCCAGCATCGGGTACTTGCGGATGTTCTGGAGGTACCGCGACAGATTGCTTTCCGGTTCGAGGCCAAGGAGGCCGCCGGGTGCGTTCGCCATGAGTCGCTCTCCTTGTTTCCGGCCCCGCGCGTTGGACGGGGGCTTGGTGCCTGTCTCGGCGGGACCGAGAAGCCCTGCCGAACTTGTTGGAGTGATCCTAACCTGCCTCCATGCCCGAGTCCAATCATACTGTACCGAATTGGTCAGAAATGAGGCCGCCAAGGTTACATCGCGTTCAGGCGGGTCAGGATGTCGGTGATCACATCCGGCATACGGGACTCGAACGTCATCGGTTCACCAGTCTCCGGATGGCGGAACCCGATCGCCACGGCGTGCAGCGCCTGCCGGGGCAGGGCGATCAGGGGCGCCATGACCTCGGGCGGCAGCGGCGGCCGGCGGGGCGGCCGACCATATGTCGCGTCGCCGACCAGGGGGTGACCAATGTGGGTCATGTGCACGCGAATCTGATGGGTCCGGCCGGTCGCCAGGCGGCATTCCACCAGGGACAGCGCCGTGCCCCACGCCCGCAGCGTCCGATAGCGGGTCAACGCCGGCTTGCCGCCCTCGGCAACGACGGCCATGCGGGTCCGCTGGGTCGGGTGCCGGCCGATGGCGCCCTCGATCTCGCCCGCCGCCGGGCTGGGCACACCCCACACCAATGCATGATACACCCGATGCAGGGTCCGGTCAGCAAATTGTGCGGCAAGCGTCCGATGCGCCCGGTCGGTCTTGGCGACCACCATGAGTCCGCTAGTCTCCTTGTCCAGGCGGTGGACGATGCCCGGGCGGCGCACGCCGCCGATTCCCGACAGGCTGTCGCCGCAGTGCGCCAGGAGGGCGTTGACCAGGGTGTTGTCCGCGTTGCCCGGGGCCGGGTGCACCACCATGCCGGCTGGCTTGTCGACGACGACGAGGTGCGCGTCCTCGAACGCCACCGTCAGCGGCATGGCGCTGGGGCGCGGCGTCGGGTCGACCGGCGGCGGTTCGGCCAGGCGCACCACCTCGCCCGCCTTCAGGCGCCGTCCCGGCTCTGTCACCACCACGCCGTCCATGGTCAAGGCACCCCCTTCGATCAAGACCTTGAGTCGAGAACGCGAATGGCCGCTGTGGGTTCCCGCCAGCCAGCGATCCAGGCGCTGACCGGCCGCGTCGGCCGGGACGGTGGCGACGAAGGGGGGCGGAGACGCGGGGGAGTCGTTGCCCTCGGTCATGGGAGTCCCTTAAACCTGGGGCGGATGATCGCTGTCATCCGTCCCCACCACACCGAGGATTCGCCGCATGGTCGCTGTCAAGAGTCTGGTCGTCTTCATGGGCGTTCTGCTCGTCCTGGGGCTCGGGTTGTTAGGGTACGGCATGATCCAGCAATCCGACAAAATGCGCCAACACGAAGACAATCGTGAGGCGACGTTCGGGCCGGCCGCCCTGGACGAGCCGGAGGGCACGCGCATTGCCCACATGCGCACGGACGGCGCGGGGCGTCTGCTGCTGGGGCTGACCGGGGGTGGCCGACCCGACCGCGTGGCGGTGGTCGACCTGGCCGACGGGCGCCATTTGGGAACGGTGCTCGTCACCGGGCCGGCGGACCGGTGAGCGAGGCGCATCCGCGCGCGGTGCTGATGCCGGCCGAGGTCCGGGCGGTGATCCTGGACCATGTCCGCGCCGGGTGGCCCGCCGAGGCCTGCGGGCTGTTGAGTGGTCGCGACCGGCCCGACGGGACCGTGCGAGTCGAGGCCGCGCATCCGACCGCCAACGTTGACACCAGCGGGCGGCCCGATCGCTTCGAGGTGGACCCGGCCGCCCGCATCGCGCTGACGCGGGCGCTACGCGGCGGTCCGTGCCGGATCGTGGGCCATTTCCATTCCCACCCCGGGAGCGATCCGGTGCCCAGCGAAACCGACCGCCGGGCGGCCTATGAACCGGACCTGGTGTGGCTGATCATTGGGTTGCGCGGTGGGGACGACCCGGCACCGGACCTGACGGCGTGGGCGGTGGTCGGTCCGGCCGGGCCGGAGGGGGCGGTCGGGTTTCGGCCCGTCGTACTGCGCGTCGAGGGGCCAATCTGACGCCGTCCGTCGGAGGCCAATACCAGGGGCTGGCGGCGTTTCGAATGCAGGCGACCATCGCATTGCGGACGCCGCTGGCCCCCCTTATATTTTCGGGGCGTTTGCGGGGTTCACGTCCCCAAGCGATAGCCTTTGCGTTGCAGTGAGCGAGCGCCTGCAACCGAACGAGCCGATCCACGCCGCAGGCACAGCCGACGCGATGGAAACGGGGCTCGCCGCACGTTGCTCCTTGAGGTGAAAAATGGCATCGATCATTGTTTCGATCGTCATTGTTTCGATCGTCAGTGCGATCATTGCTGTCTTGTCACTTTCGGTGTCCATATTCCTTTTTCTGAAGCGGCAACGCCGGGATACCACCATGCTGGTGTATCGGGCGCACCTCGATTCCATTCAGATCGGCATTGACCACCCCTATGTTCTGAACTGGGAACCGGAGCGCGTGGGCGAGCTTAATTCCGAACAGACGAAAATTTACTACCAGTATGTATTTTTCCTCTTGAATGTCGTCGAAATGTCGGAAAAGTCGGAAAGCGTGATGCTCGATCGCGGGCAGCTCATTGATGTCTATGCAAATGTTCACAAGGATATTCTGATGAAGATCCCACCTGAGATTTGCACAACGTTCTCGGAAACGACGCGAGCGCAACTCAGGGCTCGTCTTCCCGGCTCCAACTGGTAACGCCAGAGGCTGCGCGACACAAAAAAAGCTGGCAGTCCGCCAGCCCGTTCGTCACGTGCCTTTGGCCTGCCAGCCTTCACCCTCGATCGCGATCCACCATGGGATCCCGTTCCTCCTGTTTACACGGCCGCTTTCGGTGTTCCGGACACCGCCGGAACCACTTTGGCGAGGCGTTGTTCGAACGCCTTCATCTCTTCAGCGACATGGTCATCCACACGGGGTCCGTGGAACGCCATGGCGTACCGGAAAAAAACAAGGAAGCGCAACATGACCGCGTCCTCCCTTTCTGGGTGTGAGCCGTTTCGACGCCCAACGTCGATGTCTTTAATGTAACGACGCCGGTCCTCGAGCGCAATAGAAAAAGCGCACCCGGTGCGCAAAAATCCGAAAAAGCGTTTTGTACTAATTTGATATTGGTCGACAACGCGGCCCGCCCCGCGCCGCGTAAACGGCGCGGGGCGGCGGGCTTCTCCCGCCTTGCGCGCTGGCCGGGTGGCGTCAGGCCGGCACGTCCGGGGTGGTGGTGACGGCGGGGTCCCGAGCCATGGCGCCGATGGCATCGACCCGCTTTTTCAGGCTCAGGCGGTCGAGCGATGAGAGCGGCAGGCTGACGAAGATCGCGATCCGGTTGTAGAGCATCCGTATGGCGTCGTTGAACACGGCCGCCGTTGCCGCCTCGCTGCCCTCGAACGCCGCCGGATCGGGCACCCCCCAGTGGGCGGTCATGGGCTGGCCGGGCCAGATCGGGCACGTCTCGCCGGCGGCGTCATCGCAGACCGTGAAGACGAAATCCATGTGCGGCGCATCCGGGCCGGCGAATTCGTCCCAGCTTTTCGGCCGCAGGCCCTCTACCGGATACCCGTCCCTCTTGAGCACGGCGAGGGCGCGGGGATGCACCGCGTCCTTCGGGAAGGAGCCGGCGGAATAGGCGCGGAACCGGCCCTGGCCCTCGTGGTTCAGGATCGCCTCGGCGATCTGGCTGCGGGCCGAGTTGCCGGTACACAGGAACAGAACGTTTTTCGGGGTCACATCGTTGCTCGTCATACTGAAGCCTCCGGGCAGGGTGGCGATGTCCTGTGGCGCGCCGCCGGTCGCGATGGCTGGGCAAAACCCCCTCGTCACGTTTTGGCCCAGGGCCTCCAGTGCGATGAGGTTGGCGATGTAGTGCAGCGTCCGCCCCTCCCGCCGGCTCTCCACCAGTCCCGCCTCGCGCAACTGGCTGAGATGAAACGACATGGTGGACGGCGACACGCCGCACAGCGCCGCCAAATCTCCGGCGGGGACGCCCTTGCTGCCGGCCAGGACCATCGCCTGCACGGCGCGGACGCGGGGTTCGGCGGCCAGGGCGGCCATGAGGTCTGCGATCAGGTTCGGTTTCATGTTTCGAATATAATCGAAATGAGGGCGGGCGTCACGAGTTATTTCGATATATATCGAAAGGACAGCGCCGGACCAGACCCTCGCCCCGAACGGCTGGCCGAAGCCGCGCGGGTGGGGTAGACCGGGGACCCCGTTCGCTCTGGCCAGGTTCACGATGACTCCCGGATCCCGTCTTCATGCCGCCCTCGATCTGCTGGGCGAGATCGCCGCCTCGCCCCGTCCCGCCGACGCCGTGGTGCAGGCGTATCTGCGCGGGCGGCGCTACATGGGCGGCGGCGATCGGCGCGCGGTGACCGAGCGGGTCTATGGCGTGCTGCGCCGGCACGCCCGCCTGGGCTGGTGGACGGGGGAGGGGACCCCGCGCGAGCGCCTGATCGCCGATCTGGTGTTGACCGACGGCCTTGATGCCGCGGCGCTGAAAGCGCTGTTCACCGGCAAGGGCCACGATCCCGCGCCGCTGACGGACGACGAGCGGGCGCTGGCACGGCGCCTGTTCGGGCAACCGCTGGAACCCCCCGAGATGCCCGAGGCGGCGCGGCTGGAGCTGCCCGAGTGGCTGGCGCCGCTGCTGGCGGACAGCCTGGGGGAGGACTGGCGCGCAGTGGTCGCCGCCCTGAACGGCGAGGCGCCGCTCGACCTGCGCGCCAACGCCCTCAAGGCCGATCGCGACGGCGCCCGCGCGGCGCTGGCCGAGGCCGGGATTGTCGCCGAGGACGGGCCGTTGGCGGCGCTGGCGCTGCGCGTGCGGGGGCGTGTGGCGCTGGCGGCGACGGCGGCGTTCCGCGACGGGCTGGTCGAGGTGCAGGACGTCGGCTCGCAGGTGGCCGCCGCCCTGGTCGGCGCCGCGCCGGGCCTGGCGGTGTGCGACTTCTGCGCCGGCGCCGGCGGCAAGACGCTGGCCCTGGCCGGCGCCATGGGGAACACCGGCCGCCTGCTGGCCTGCGACGTCTCGGCGACGCGGCTGGACCGGGCGCGGGTGCGGCTGCGCCGGGCGGGGGTGCACAACGCCGTCCTGCGCGCGCTCGACGAGTCGTCCCGCAAGTGGCTGAAGCGCCAAGCCGGCGGGTTCGACCGCGTTCTGGTGGACGCGCCCTGCACCGGCACCGGGGCCTGGCGGCGCAATCCGGACGCGCGCTGGCGGCTGGTGTCGGAGGACCTGTCGCGGCTGACGGGTGAGCAGGACGCCATCCTGGCCCGCGCCGCGCGGCTGGTCAAGCCGGGGGGACGGCTGGTTTATGTGACCTGTTCGCTCCTGCGCGCCGAGAACGAGGAGCGCGTGGCGGCGTTTCTTGGCGGCACGGCGGGGGCCGCGTTCACCCCCGTGCCGGTGACCGACGCCTGGGCCGAGGCGCGGCAGGCGGGCACCGTGACCGGGCCGTGCCCGGCGCCGGAGGGCGCGACGGCCCTACGCCTGTCGCCGACAGCGCACGATACGGATGGGTTCTTCGTCGCCGTCATGGCCCGCGCGCCAGCCTAACGCAGACCTGTCATACGAAGTCCGCTTGATTCGTTCCGGTTCGGTTGGCGTTGGCCGGTTCCTCCCCCCGTCGGCTATCTGATTCACACAACTTTACTCTTGCTCGTCATTGCGAGGAGCGAAGCCCAAAAACCAAAACTGGGGCAATCCAGGGCGGATATCTGCGTTTTACGCCCTGGATTGCTTCAACCTTGTCTTATACCGGGCGACGATAGGAATGACTCGTCCCCATTCGCCGGGCGCGGTGCCGAGGCGGGAGATCCCTCGGCTCGCTGTCGCTCGCTCGGGATGACGTATGTTTTTGTTTTTTATAAACTTATCCGCCATCCCGAAGCGTCCGTCAGGACGCGGGGATCTCCCAAGGTGGCGTGCCCACGGTCCGGAAAACGTGTCACGATTTCCGTTGCTTGGTATTACGACGAGGGTTCGCAATGACGAGTCATGGTCCTGTTCGCAGCCGTCGTAGGGTGCGTCTGGAGGCGGCAACGCCGCCGACGACGCACCAGGTGGCCGCGAAGGCCGCGAGGCGGTGCGTCGCCCGCCGCGTTCGCGGCGGTCAGACGCACCCTACGAGCTGGCTGGCCCGCGCGCCGGTGTAACGCACACCCGTCAGTTTCGCGCGCCGGAGGCGTCTTCTTCATCCTGCTCGGGAAACAGGGCGCGGGGTCCGCGCGGCGCGCCGACGGACTGCGGCACATGGGCGTCCAGGAACGCCCGCACGCGGCCCGCCGCCCCATGTTCGAACAGGTCGACGTGCGTGCCCTCGGCAAAGACGACGACGTCGCTGCGGCTGTTGCCGGCGTCCAGGGCGTTTTCCCCCAGCGTGTAGGCCATCTCCAGCGGCACCAGATCGTCCCGTGCCCCATGCATGACCAAGAGCGGCGCGCGAAGGGCGCGCACGGCCTCCAGGTTGTCGAACGGATGACGCAGCAGCCAGGACGCCGGATAGATGGGGTACTGACGCCGGGCCATGGCCACAATGGACGTGAAGGCCCCTTCCAGCACCACGGCGGCGGCGCCCCGCTCGACAGCCAGCGGCAGGGCCGTGGCGGAGCCGATGGACTCGCCGTAGTGCACCCGCCGGGCCGCGTCGATGCCCTGCGCGTCCAGCCAGTCCAGCGCGGCCTGTCCGTCCAGCCGGAACCCGTCCTGTCCCGGTGTGCCCGGGTTGCCGTTATACCCCCGGTAGCCCACCATCAGGACGCCATAGCCCGCGTCCAGCAGGTCGCGCGCCTTGTAGGCGCGCCCGGCCATGTTGCCCGCGTTGCCGTGGAAATAGACGATGATCAGGCCGTGTTCGGTGGGCGGCGCGTACCACGAGGTCAGGCCCAGCCCGTCCGCCGTGGTCAGCGTCACGGGCCGCAGTTCCGGCGCCTCGGTTTCGGACGGCGGCGGCGGGGGTGGTCCGGGGGCGAACAGAAAACTCTCCTGAAAGGCCCACAGGTAGGCCCCGCCGGCCAGATAGAGCGCCAGCACCCCGCCCGCGATACCGGCGATCCAACTCAGCATGGGACCAGGTCCATCCGGGCGTCTGAGGCACGGCTGAGCATGGAGGCGATGGCCTTCGAGGACACGAGGAACGACACAGCGAGACACACAGGAGTCCCGCATTTTTTAATCGCGCGGCGAAGGCAAAGCAGCCCGAGGCCGGCCCTGCAGGACTGCGCCGCATCGAAGCGCGACACGACGGTGCACCCTGAGGCCTGAGACTTGCATCATGTGTCTACAAAGAAAAGCATAATGTCGTTGCCGACGGCGGGAACGCCCATTACCCCGCCGTCGCGTCGGTCTTGGCCTCGACCCGCGCGGCCAGGGCGGCGGCCATGAAGCGGTCCAGGTCGCCGTCCAGCACACCCTGGGTGTCCGACGTCTCGACCCCGGTGCGCAGGTCCTTGATCATCTGATAGGGCTGCAGCACGTAGGACCGAATCTGGTGGCCCCAGCCGATGTCCGTCTTGGAATCGGCCAGCGCCTGCGCCTCCGCCTCGCGGCGTTGCAGTTCCGCTTCGTACAACCGCGCGCGCAGCATGTTCCACGCGTGGTGCCGGTTCTGGTGCTGCGAGCGTTCCGACTGGCACTGCACGACGATGCCCGAGGGCATGTGGGTGATTCGCACCGCGCTGTCGGTGCGGTTGACGTGCTGACCGCCGGCGCCGGAGGCCCGGTAGGTGTCGATGCGGCAGTCCTTCTCCTGGATCTCGATCTCGATGCTGTCGTCGATCACGGGATAGACCCAGACGGAGGCGAAACTGGTGTGGCGCCGCGCCGAGCTGTCGAACGGCGAGATGCGCACCAGCCGGTGCACGCCGCTTTCGGTCTTCAGCCATCCGTAGGCATTCGTGCCCTTGACCTGCATGGTGCAGGACTTGATGCCGGCCTCCTCGCCCTCGCTTTCCTCGACGTAGTCGACCGTGTAGCCCTGGGAGTCGGCCCAGCGCGCGTACATGCGCTGCATGATGCGCGCCCAATCCTGGGCCTCGGTGCCGCCGGCGCCGGCGTTGATTTCCAGATAGCAGTCGTTGCCGTCGGCCTCGCCCGAGAGCAGGCTTTCCAGTTCGCGCCGGGCGGCCTCGTCGCGCAGGGACCGGAGGGCCTCCTCGCCTTCGCCGATGCTGTCCTCGTCCCCCTCGGCCTCGCCCAGCTCGATCAGGGTGCGGGCGTCCTCCAGCTTGGCCTCCAGGTCGCGGAAGCCGGAGATGGCCTCCTCCAGACGGGTGCGCTCGCGCATCAGCTTTTGCGCCGCGTCGGGCTTGTCCCACAGCGTGGGGTCCTCGACCAGGGCGTTCAGCTCCTCAAGGCGTCTGACCGCGTTGTCCCAGTCAAAGATGCCTCCTCAGCAGCGCCATCGACTGCTGGATCTGATCGACAAGCGTTTGCGCCTCGGCGCGCATGGGGGTGTCTCCGTCTCTAGGGCCAATTCGTGAGGGCAGAGGACCATAGTCGGCGCGGGCCGGAGCGTAAAGGGTCGGGTCGGGTGCGATTCATGGGGTGGCGCCATGCGGTATTCCGTCGGATACTTCCGACCGCCTGTACAATGATCGCATCAGGAGGAAACGTCATGCCCATCCCCGCCCCGCGCCGTTCGGCGCCCGTGCTCGCCGCCGGCGCGCTGGCCGCGGCCCTTGGCGCCGCCGCCGCCCCCGCCCAGGCCGAGACGTTCCGCTGGGCCTTCCAGGGCGACTTCCAGGCGCTGGAGCCCTATGTGCTGAACGAGACCCACACGCTCGGCACCCTCAGCAACGTGTTCGAGGGGCTGGTGCGCCGCGACAAGGACCTGGGCATCGAGCCCGCCCTGGCCGAATCCTGGGAGATCGTCGATCCCACCACCTGGCGCTTCCACCTGCGCGAGGGCGTCACGTTCCACAACGGCAACCCGTTCACCGCCGACGATGTCGTGTTCTCGCTGGAACGGGCGGCGAAGCCGGGCTCCGACATGTCCAGCCGTGTCGCCGCCGTGGAAGAGGTGCGCAAGATCGACGACTTCACCGTCGACATCGTCACCAAGACGCCCTATCCGATCCTGACGTCGGACATGACCGATCTGTACATCATGGACCAGGAATGGGCCGAGGAGCACGACGCGGTCGAACCGGCCAGCGTCAAGGCGGGCGAGGAGAACTACGCCACCCGCCACGCCAACGGCACCGGCCCGTTCATGGTGACCGAGCGCCAGCCGGACGTGCGCACCGTGTTCGTCCCGAACCCGGACTGGTGGGACGAGGCGACCCACAACATCACCGAGGCCATCTTCACCCCCATCACCAGCGACGCCACCCGTGTCGCCGCCCTGTTGTCGGGCGAAATGGACCTCGTCTATCCGGTGCCGCTGCAGGACGCGCCCCGCGTTGAGGCCGCCCCCGGCGTCGAGATGCTGGCCGGCCCCGAAACGCGCACCGTCTTCCTGGGCATGGACCAGTGGCGCGACACCATGTTCGAGGGCAGTGTGACCGACGCCAATCCGCTGCAGGACCCGCGCGTGCGCGAGGCCTTCTACCGCGCCATCGACATCCAGGCCATCAAGCAGAAGATCATGCGCGGCAACAGCTATCCGGCGGCGCTGCTGATCGGGCCGCAGATCAACGGCTTTGATCCGGCATTGAACGACCGCCCGGCGTTCGATCCGGAGCGGTCGAAGGAACTGCTGGCCGAGGCCGGCTATCCGGACGGCTTCGAGATCGGCATGGACTGCCCCAACAACCGCTATGTCAACGACGAGGCCATCTGTCAGGCAGTGGCCGGGATGCTGGCCAAGGTCGGGGTCCAGGTGAACCTGCTGGCGCAACCGAAGAGCAAGTACTTCGCCAAGGTGCTGGCCTTCGAGACCAGCTTCTACCTGCTGGGCTGGACGCCCTCCAGCCTGGACGCCCACAACCCGTTGCGCGACCTGATGTCCTGCCGCGAGGAAGGGCAGGGCAAGTTCAATCTGGGCGGCTACTGCAATCCGCGCGTCGACGAACTGGCCCACGCCATCCAGAGCGAGATCGACCCCGAGAAGCGTCAGGCCATGATCACCGAGGCGTATTCGATCGTGAAGGACGACTGGGGCTACATCCCGCTGCACCAGCAGCCGCTGTCCTGGGGCAAGAAGGAGTCGATCGACCTGCACCAGCGCGCCGACAACATCTTTGAGCTGAAGTATGTGACGGTGGAGTAAAACCGGCGTCCGGCGGGGCGGAGCGGGGCGACGATCCCGTCCCGCTCCGCCAAAGGCTCGCCCCACCCATCACCGATCCCCATATCGCCAGTGGCACGACGTTGGCGAGGGAGGGACCTACGCAATGAGCAGACTGACGGTCTCCCTGTCCGAGGACCTGACGGCCTTTGTCGGCGAGCAGATGACCGAACGGGGATACGAGAGCGGCAGCGACTCTGTTCATGACCTGATCCGCAAGGAACGCGACAGGCAGCGCCTTCGTGGCCTATTGCTGGCCGGCGCGGCGTCCGAACCAGATACCCCGGCCGATGCGGCGTGGTTCGAGGCATTGCGTGATCGCATCCGGGGCCACGCAGGCCAGTGATCCGAAAACCGGATGATCCATTCGCACGCGCCGGCATGATGTACGATTCTGGCGGAAACCAGCGGCGTTGGATGTGTATGAATCAGATAGCCAACGGGGCGAGGTGACGGCCAACGCCAACCGAACTGGAACGGATCAAACGGACTTCGTATGATACCGGCTGGCCGCGTTTCCCGTGTGCCGACGGCCAGCGTGCAGGCTATCACGCTCCAAACGTGAACCAGTCCGGACACTCGCGCAGCAACGGCTGGCGGCCGTCCTTGTCGGACAGCACCGGGGCGTCGAGTCCGTCCGGCAGCGGCCACGTGATCCCCAGGTCGGGGTCGTTCCAGGCGATGCCCTTGTCGCAGTCGGGGGCGTACAGGTTGGTGACCTTGTATTCGACCTCGGTGTCCGGCTCCAGGGTCAGGAAACCGTGCGCGAACCCCACCGGCACCAGGATCTGGTTCCACTCGGCGGCGCTGATGGTGGCGCCGACCCATTTGCCGTAGGTGGGCGAGCCAGTGCGAATATCTACCGCCACGTCGAACACCGCGCCCTTGACCACGCGCACCAGTTTGTCCTGGGCCATGGGCGGGATCTGGAAGTGCAGGCCACGCAGCGTACCCGGCGTCGCCGACATGGAATGGTTGTCCTGCACGAAGTCCAGGTGAATGCCGGCGTCGGCCAGGGCCTTTTTGTTGTAGGTCTCGGAGAAGAAGCCGCGGTGGTCGCCGAACTTCCTCGGCCGGATGATCTTGATCTCCGGGATCTCCAGCGCCTCGACCTGCATCGTTGTGCCTCCCTCGCGCGACTGCCGTTCGCGGGTCGGTTTAGGCCCCATGCGCGGCCGGGACAACCCCGAAACCGCATGACACCAAGGCTCCGGGTCCGCTATACCCCCAGACGCGACAGGTGTGCAGAGGAGGCGGGGTCTTGAAAGTACTTGTCACCGGCGGGTGCGGCTTCATCGGCTCGGCCGTGGTCCGCCATGTCCTGGAGTCCACGGACGCCCAGGTGGTTAACGTCGATGCCTTGACCTATGCCGCCAATCCGGCCTCGTTGGCGGACCGCGCCGACGATCCGCGCTATGCCTTCGAGCAGGTCGATATCCGCGACGGCGCGGCGCTGGAGCGGGTGTTCCGCGCGCACGATCCCGACGCGGTCATGCATCTGGCGGCCGAAAGCCATGTCGACCGCTCCATCGATGGCCCGGCGGACTTCATCGACACCAACATCGTCGGCACCTATCAGCTTCTGGAGGCGGCGCGGACGCACTGGAAAGGGCTGACGCCGGAGCGCCAGGCGGCTTTCCGCTTCCATCACGTCTCCACCGACGAGGTCTTCGGCACCCTGGGCGAGACCGGTCTTTTCACCGAGGAAACGCCCTACGCCCCCAACAGCCCGTACTCGGCGTCAAAAGCCGGGTCGGATCATCTGGTCCGGGCGTGGCACCACACCTATGGCCTTCCGGTGGTGTCGTCGAACTGCTCCAACAACTACGGTCCGCGCCAGTTTCCGGAAAAGCTCATCCCGCTGATGATCCTGAACGGGCTCGACGGCAAGCCGCTGCCGGTCTACGGCAAGGGCGAGAACGTGCGCGACTGGCTGCATGTCGAGGACCACGCCCGGGCGCTGTGGCTGGTGTTGACCACCGGCCGGGTGGGCGAGAGCTACAACGTCGGCGGCGACAGCGAGAAGCGCAACATTGAGGTGGTGGAAACCATCTGCGACACGCTCGATGCCCTGCGCCCCGCCGAGCGGCCGCGCCGCGACCTGATCACCTATGTGACCGACCGGCCGGGGCATGACTTCCGCTACGCCATCGACGCGACCAAGATCAAGCGCGAGTTGGGCTGGGCGCCGACGCACGACTTCGCCGGCGGCATACGGCAAACGGTCGACTGGTATCTGAACAACGAGGCGTGGTGGCGACCGCTTCGCGCCAGCGTTTACGACGGCCAACGCCTGGGGACGAAAAAATGACGGCACGCGTCCTGGTGACCGGCCGCACCGGACAGGTGGGCACCGAACTGGCCCGCGCCCCCTGGCCGGCCGGACTGGTGCCGGAGGTCGTGGGGCGCGAGACCCTGGACCTCGCCGATCCCGAGCACGCCGCCGAGGTGGTGCGCACGGGCGGGTACGCGCTGGTCATCAACCCGGCCGCCTATACCGCCGTGGACAAGGCGGAAGAGGAAGAAGATCTCGCGGTCCACATCAACGGCGAGGGGCCGCGCGCGCTGGCCATGGCCTGCACCGACGCCGGCATTCCGCTGATCCACGTCTCCACCGACTACGTGTTCGACGGCGCCAAGGACGGCCCGTACACCGAGGACGACCCGGTGGCCCCGCTGGGCGCCTACGGTCGCTCCAAGCTGGCGGGAGAGGTGGCGGTGCGGGCCGAGTGCGCGCGTCATGTGATCCTGCGCACCGCCTGGGTGTTCAGCGCCCACGGCAAGAACTTCGTCAAGACCATGCTGCGGCTGGCGGCCGAAAAGCCCGAATTGCGCGTGGTCGCCGACCAGCACGGCAGCCCGACGGCGGCGCACGATATCGCCCGCGTCCTGGTCGAGATCGCCCGCCAGATCGTGCTGGAAGGGCGGAACGACGCCTGGGGCACGTACCACTTCGCCGGCGCCGGCCCGACCACGTGGCATGGCTTCGCCGAGGCCATCGTCGCCGCCCAGGCCGAACGCACCGGCGCGCGCCCGCCGGTGCATCCCATCACCACCGCCGAGTTCCCGACCCCGGCGCGACGGCCGGCGAATTCGGTGCTGTCCTCAGCCCGGCTGGAAGAGACCTTCGGCATCACCCCGCGCCCCTGGCCCGACACGCTGGCCGAGGTGCTGACGGACCTGGGGGCGGCGTAGCCGGCACCGTCACGGCAACCGGATGGGCACGTCGGGTGTGAGTGATCCTGCGGCCCGACCGAGTGGCCCATGGGTGCGCCTGTCTCGCAAACGTCATGCTCGCGCGCGTTGACAAACCGAGTGGCGTTGGTCACTATCCCCTCTTCCTTGGGCCGTGCGTGGGCAGCGTGCGGCCCGTTGGTTTTTTCACCCGGGTCCCTTCGGTCAGGACATCGGCGAGCCGCGGCACCCAAGGGGTGCGGCGCGGCCAAGCGATTCCCGATCGGCGGCTCCCCCGGCTCCGACAGGTGGATCAGGTCCATGGCCACCCCCGCCCTGATGCGGAACTATGCCCGCACCGACCTTGCCTTCGATCACGGAGAAGGCGCCTGGCTGACGGCCACCGACGGCCGCCGCTTCCTCGACTTCGCCGCCGGCATCGCCGTCTGCGGGCTGGGCCACGCCCACCCGCGCTTGGTCGCCGCCCTGCGCGAACAGGCCGGCAAGCTGTGGCACACGTCGAACCTGTACCGCGTGCCGGGGCAGGAACGGGTGGCCGAGCGCTTGGTGGCCAACTGCTTCGCCGACTCCGTCTACTTCTGCTCCACCGGCCTGGAGGCCAACGAGGCGGCCTTGAAGATGGCCCGCAAGGTGGCGCACGACGAGGGCCACCCCGACAAGGACCGCGTCATCGTCGCCACCGGCGCCTTCCACGGCCGCTCGTTCGCGTCCATGGCGGCCACCGGCAACCCGAAGCACATGGCCGGATACGGTGCCTTGCTGGACGGCTTCGACCGCGTGCCCTTCGGCGACCTGGAGGCCGCCCGCGCCGCCGTCACCGACCGCACGGGCGCGATCTTCGTCGAGCCGGTGCAGGGCGAGGGCGGTGTGCGCCCGCCGCCCGAGGGATACCTGCGGGGCCTGCGGGCGCTGTGTGACGAGCGCGGCCTGCTGTTGATCCTGGACGAGATCCAGACCGGCATCGGCCGCACCGGCACCCTGTTCGCGCACGAGCACGCTGGCATCACCCCGGACATCCTGTCCGCCGCCAAGGGACTGGGCGGCGGGTTTCCGGTTGGCGCCCTGCTGGCCACCGAACGCTGCGCGCGCGTTCTCACCCCCAGCAGCCACGGCACCACCTTCGGCGGCAATCCGCTGGCCATGGCGGTGGCCGAGGCGGTGCTGGACGAGGTGCTGGCCCCCGGGTTCCTGGAGCACGTGCGCCGGATCGGCGCCACCCTGGGCGAGGCGCTCAACGCGGTGGTGGCCGACCATCCCGGCGTGCTGGCCGAGGCGCGCGGCCTCGGCCTGATGTGGGGCTTGGTCTGCACGGTCCCCAACACCGATCTCATCGCCGCCTGCCGCGACCAGGGTCTGTTGCTGGTTCCGGCCTCCGGCAACGTGGCGCGGCTGCTGCCGCCGCTGATCATCGACACCCCCGAGGTGGACGCCGCGATCGCCAAGCTGCGGGCCGCCTGCGCAACGCTGACGACATGACATGACCACCATGCCCAGCCTGAAGCCCGCCCCGGGCGATCCCCGGGCCGGCGGACACCCCCGTCATTTCCTGGACCTGGATGACCTGGACGCGACCACGCTGAACGGCATTCTCGGCTTGGCCCGCGCCATCAAGGCGGACGGGCCGAGCCCGGCCATGGGGACCGACAAGCCCCTGGCCGGCAAGACCCTGGCCCTGATCTTCGAGAAGAACTCGACGCGAACGCGCGTGTCCTTCGAGGTCGCCATGCGCCAGCTCGGCGGCGACGTGATCATGCTGGACGCCGAGAAAAGCCAGCTCGGCCGGGGCGAGACGGTGGCCGACACCGCCCGCGTGCTGTCGCGCTACGTCGACGCCATCATGCTGCGCTCGACCTCGGCCGAGAAACTGGGCGAGATGGCGCGCCACGCCACCGTGCCGGTCATCAACGGCCTGACCGACAAGGCGCATCCGTGCCAGCTCATGGCCGATGTCATGACGTTGCGCGAGTACAAGGGCGAGGACCTCAGCCGCTGCGTCGTGACCTGGAGCGGCGACGGCAACAACGTTGCCACCTCATGGGTCAAAGCGGCGGCCCGCTTCGGCTTTGAACTGCGGCTGGCCTGCCCGGAAAGCCTGCGGGTCGACCGCCAGGTGATGGCCTGGGCGCGCGCCAACGGCGCCCGCCTGAGCGAGGGCGCCGATCCCGAGGCGATGGTGGCCGGTGCCGACTGCGTCGTGACCGACACCTGGGTGTCGATGGGCGACAAGGACGCGGCCAACCGCCACAACATGCTGCGCCCGTTCCAGGTCAACGAGGCGCTGATGGCCCGGGCCGCGCCCGATGCCATCTTCATGCACTGCCTGCCGGCGCACCGGGGCGACGAGGTGACCGACGGCGTCATCGACGGCCCGCAGTCGGCGGTCTGGGACGAGGCCGAGAACCGCCTGCACGCACAGAAGGGGGTGCTGGCCTGGTGCCTGGGCGGGTGAGCGGCCGGGCGGGCGTTGCATTCCCTCGCCGAACCGCTTTTTCGAAGGCCGGTGATGGACCCGAAAAGGAGCCGGACGGAATCGGAAACCCCGTCCGGCTCCCTATAAAGGGTGTGTTCGCCAAAAATTTTTGCCCACATGATGGGCCCACAAAATGGGATGCTCTGGCGCTACCAGACGTTGCCCGGGCCGGGTGTGTAACTCCCCCCGGCCACATGAGTCGCGACCAAAGTATCACACTGCATGATGCCGGTGGACATCGTCACGGCGGCATTGAGTTGAATGCTGGATGCGTTAATGCTGGTCATGGCCGCATTGATTGAAAGGGACCCGGCGCAGTTGAGCGTGATGCCGGATGGCCCGATCATGAGACGGGATTCAAGGACGCTCAAACGGCCCTCCAGCTCCGCGATGCGCGCGGACATGGCCGCCATCACTTCGGCCTGATTGTTTGCGCCGGCCTGCGGCAACGGTTTGCCGGGCGGGGGCTTGCGTCCGAGACCGCCGCCATTCGACCGCCCCGCCGTGGGGGACGTCATCTGCGCCGGGGCGTTGATGGGACGGGCCGGCAGTTTGGCCATGGCCTGCGCCGCGGCCATCGATTTGTTCGGTGGCATGGGGATCTCTCCTGTTCCACGTCTTCCATGTCGCCGCACCCGTCAGACCCCGGTGCTGTCGCGAGTTGCGAACTGCAATTATAACACAGTAATTTTTAGCGATGTTTTTCCACCGCGTCCATGGGCGTCGAAACCCTCAGCCTTTGACGGTTTTCTAACAGATCCCTACCAGATGCCTAACAGATCCGGGGCAACTGCTCGCCGGCCAGCCAGTCGATGATGCGCCGGCCGCCGAACGCCGTTTCCATCTGCACGAAGCGGTCCGGATCGTCCGTCACCGTGCCGATGATCGCCGCCGCCTCGCCCAGTGGGTGCGCTCGCATGGCGGCGAGCAGAGTCTTGGCGTCCTCGGGCGGGCAGATGGCCACCAGCTTGCCCTCGTTGGCCACGGTCAGCGGGTCGAGCCCCAGCAGTTCGCAGGCGTTGCGAACCTCCTCGCGCACCGGCACGTCGGCCTCGCGCACGACCATGCCGACGCCGGACTGGTGGGCGATCTCGTTCAGGGTCGCCGCCAGCCCACCCCGGGTGGGATCGCGCAGCACCCGGATGCCAGGCGCGGCGGCGACCATCGCCGCCACCAGCCCGTTCAGGGGCGCGCTGTCGGAGTGGATCGGCGTTTCGAAGGCCAGGTTCTCCCGCTTCGACAGGATGGCCACGCCGTGGTCGCCGATCGGACCGTTGATGAGGAGCACGTCGCCCGGCCGCGCCCGATCACCGGAGATGTCCAGGCGGTCATCGGTGATGACGCCCACCCCGGCGGTGGTGATGAACAGGCCGTCGCAAGCGCCGCGCTCCACCACCTTGGTGTCACCGGTGACGATGGAGACGCCGGCGTCGCGCGCCGCGCGGGCCATGGATCCGGCGATCCAGGCCAGTTCGCCCAGGGCGAAGCCCTCCTCGATGATGAAGCCGGCGGTCAGGTACAGCGGCACCGCGCCCCCCATGGCCACATCGTTGACCGTACCGTGCACCGCCAATGACCCGATGTCGCCGCCCGGAAAGGCGCGCGGCGTGACGACATGGCCGTCCGTCGTCATCACCAGGCGGCCCTTTGGCATGGCTACGGTGGCCTGATCGTCGCCCCGCCGCAGCGCCGCATTGTCGAAGGCGGCGACGAAGACATCCCGCACCAGTTGGGCCATGGCCCGGCCCCCGGCGCCGTGCGCCATCTCGACGGTGCCCTTGGTCAGGTCAAGCGGGGGATGGGGCGGCATTCTCTCTCCCTTTCGATGGCGTCTGGCGAAGGCGGCCATAGGTCCGCCCATAGGTCCACTGGGCGGCGCACGCCCCCTCGGACGAGACCATGCAGGCCCCCAGGGGCGTGTCGGGCGTGCAGGCGGTCCCGAACAGGCCGCAGTCGCGCGGGTCCAGAACCCCGCGCAGCACCGCGCCGCACTGACAGGCGCGGTGTTCCAGCCCGCGCCGGTCGCCCAGCGCGAAGCGTCGCTCGGCATCCCATCGGGCGTAGCGCTCGCGCAATCGCAGCGCCGAGCGGGGCAGCGCGCCCAGGCCGCGCCACTCGAACGACGGCCGGATCTCGAACACGTCGGCCATCAGCGCCTTGGCGGCGGTGTTGCCGGCCGGTGTCACAGCGCGGATGTACTGGGTCTCGACATCGTGACGGCCGGCGTTCACCTGCCGCATCAGCATCAGCACCCCGTGCAGGATGTCGAGCGGCTCGAACCCGGCGATGACCACCGGGGTCCGGTGTCCCTCGGCGACGAAGGCATAGGCCTCGGCGCCGATCACGGTGGAGACGTGCGCCGGGCCGATGACCCCGTCCAGACTGACGCCGTCGTCCTCGGCGTCGAGGATGGCGCTGAGAGCCGCCGGCGTCAGGACGTGGTTGCAGAAGACGGAGAAGTTGCCCAGCCCCTCCGCCTCGGCCTGTTTCAGGGCCAGGGCCGTGGGCGGCGTGGTGGTCTCGAAGCCGATGGCGAAGAACACCACCGCGCGGTCGGGGTTGGCGCGGGCGATCTCCAGCGCGTCCAGGGTCGAGTAGACCATGCGCACATCGCCGCCGTCGGCGCGCGCCTTCAGCAGGCTGTCGCGACCGGAGCCGGGCACGCGCATCATGTCGCCGTAGGTGCACAGGGTCACACGGTGCTCGCGCACCAGGGCCAGGACCATGTCCAGGCGCCCCACCGGCAGCACGCACACCGGGCAGCCCGGCCCGTGCACCAGACGCACCGCCTCGGGCAGCAGGTCGGCCAGTCCGTGCCGGGCGATGGCGTGGGTGTGGCCGCCGCAGAACTCCATGAAATGGTAGCGCCGGCCGGGCTCGACGGCGTCGGCGATGGCCCGCGCAAGGTCGCGGCCCCGGGCGGGGTCGCGGAATTCGTCGACGTACTTCATGACGGCGCGGGCTCCTCTGTCAGGCTGGCGATCAGGTCGAGGGTCTTTTGCGCCTCTTCGGGCTTCAGCCGCGACAGCGCGAAACCGACGTGCAGCAGCACGTAGTCCCCGACCTCCAGGTCATCCACCAGGGCGACCGAAACCTCCTTGGTGGCGCCGCCGGCATCGACACGCGCCATGTTTTCGGGCAGCAGTTCGACCACGCGGGCGGGCACGGCGAGGCACATGGCAGGGTCCTTTTTTGCTGACCGAATGGGCCAGGGCCCATCGGTCGTCAACGCGGTCACCGCGACACCCCTGTCGCAAGACCTATCACTGTCACACACGTCGGACGGCGGCGCGTTCCGCCTGAACCCCCTCCCCACCTCCCCCATAAATGGGAGAGGAGTCCGGGCGGCGGGCTCCGGCCGGAGTCCTTCCCATGAAATCTATCCGATTCACACATCTTTACTCCCTCTTGTCATTGCGAGGAGCGAAGCGACGAAGCAATCTAGGGCGTATTTTTGCGTTTTACGCTCTGGATTTCTTCACCCTCCTCTTGCGACGAGGGTTTGCAATGACGAGTTACATCGCCTCGCGAGCGAAGAACAGCCGCTTCGGCGGAAAGACGTGTGAGTACGGTAGCATGAATGGGAGAGGACTCCGAGCGGTGGATGCCGCTCGGAGTCCTCCCCGTTCACGGGGAGGGTTGGGGAGGGGTCTTGCGCCGCTCTGTCAGCTTGCGTGAACGCTGGCGGAGAAGTCCGAATACGATACCATTCAGGGAGCGAGGCGCCACGCCCGGACGAAATCGTGGCCCGTCAAGGCCGTCGAAAACCGGGCGGGGCTGACGCCGGCCGGGCCGGCGGCCATTTCTCTACTGGGCCGCCGTGGCCTCGGCCGCCTCCACCAGCACGAATCGGCGCGAGCAATAGGGGCACACCACGTCACGCTCACCCGGCTTGATCTGCAGATACACGCGGGGATGACCCAGCGCGATGCCGATGCCATCGCAAGCCACATCGGGGCTGGTCACCTCGACGGTTTCACTGACGGGGAAGGTGGGTGTGTGCGCCATCGCGCGGCTCCTCGACTTCTGCTCATGGCGTCCTATGTTGGGGGCGGGGCCGCCGTCCGCCGGGCTGCGCCCGCCCAGGCCCCAACGACTGTCGGGTTCAAGGACCTTAGGCATCATAGCTCGGCCCGGCCGGCGCGCAACATCGCGGACGCATGACCGCCTCACCAAACCCGCCGCCCTCAGCCCCTGCGAGGCTTGCCTTGACCGTCGACACCACCGCCCCGGCTTCGGACACCGCCCTTGAGACCGCCCCGGACAACGCCATCGAGATCGAGCGCCTGACCAAGGTCTACCGCGCCAGCGGCGGCCAGCCGCCCCGCAAGGCCCTGGATGAGGTCTCGCTGTCCATTCCGCGCGGCAGCTTTTTCGCGCTGCTGGGGCCGAACGGGGCCGGCAAGTCGACGCTGATCAACGTCATGGCCGGGCTGGTCCTGAAGAGCGCCGGGACCGTGCGCCTGTGGGGCACCGACATCGACCGCAATCCGCGCCAGTCGCGCGCCGCCATCGGGATTGTCCCGCAGGAACTGAACCTCGATCCGTTCTTCACGCCGCGCGAATTGCTGGAAGTGCAGGCGGGCCTGTACGGCCTGTCCCGACGCGAGCGGCGCACGATGGAGATCCTGGACTCGGTCGGCCTGGCCGACAAGGCCGACGCCTACGCCCGCACGCTGTCGGGCGGGATGCGCCGGCGCCTGCTGGTGGCCAAGGCGATGGTGCACAGCCCGCCCATCCTGGTACTGGACGAGCCCACCGCCGGCGTGGACATCGAACTGCGCCAGCACCTGTGGACGATGATCAAGGGCTTGAACGCGCGCGGGACCACGATCCTGCTGACCACGCACTATCTGGAAGAGGCGGAAACGCTGTGCGACCACACCGCCATCATCAACAAGGGGCGGCTGGCGGCGTTTGACACCACGCGCAATCTGTTGCGGCGGCTGGATTCGAAGACCATCACGGTGACCGTCGGCGAGCCGGTGCCGGCGCCCCTGCCGCCGGCGCTGGCGGCGTTGGACGCGTGTCCCAAGGGCACGGACCAGATCGTCGTGCGCTACAAACCCAGCGGCACGCCGGTCGGCGCGATCCTGGAGGCCTTCCGCGCGGCCGGCCTGGAGATCCGCGATCTGGTGACCGAGGAAACCGACCTGGAGGACATTTTTCTCCAGCTCACGCGGGACGCGGCCTGAGCGCGCGCCCGCATGGGGCGTTGCGCTGTCCGGCGGACACCTAAAGATACTCCCAGGGAACGATGCGGACAGCCACGCGGACAGGCCGTGGGCCGCACCGGCCAGAATAGGCGATTCGCCGCATCCGGCATGGCCAGCCCCTGAATTCAAAACAGGGCTTGGAAAAACGGGGCGCCGGACCGCGATATAAGATCGGCCTCGTTGCGCACTTGAAACCAATGAGCGCTCGCTTGGTGGCCGGCCTCCACCAAATGGGGGAGGGCAGAAAATCGCCGCCTCCATCGAAAGGGGAGGTGGGGTGGCCCGGCACCCTCCATCAGATGGGTAAGGCGGAGAAAACGGGTTTACAGAAGACGATATTTAGGCAAATGTTATGTCGAAATTTATCAGACTGTGGCGTTGCGGTTTTCCGTCCGGCAAGGCGTTTGGGATCAAGGCAAGCGGCCAAGCGGATCGGTCAACCATCGCCACCGGAAGGGTGTCCACACCGACGAGGCGTGAGATGCCGAGAAAGGGGTGGCCCAGAAGGGGGTGGATTGCCTTTCAACTGTGACCAAACCAACGATCAGCGACCATCAGGGCGAGAGCTTTGGTGCCAGGTAAGGAGGAAAGGCTCATGGGCTTGAACAAGACTCTTCTCGGCGGTCTCAGCGCGGCCGCGCTCGGGGTTGCCTTTGCGGTTGCAAGCGTCGGCAGCGCCCAGGCGGCGTATGTCGCGCCGACCGCCGTTTATTGGGATAACAACGGGACGGTCGGTTCGGGTCGTGACAGCGCGACTGTCGCGACGGTGAAAGACAAGGACGGCGACTTCTTCAGTCTCGGCCTGGGCGGCAACGCCGTGTTCGACTTCAGCGGCGAATTCACGGCCGGCATCGTCGTCGAGGTGACGTTCAACTGCGGCACTGACTCCGGCGTGTGCCCGAGCCATGGCGAAAAGGCCGATGTCTACGCCTTCAACAATCTCGGCTTTGGTGCGGGAGATTACGTGAAGACAGGCAGGACTACCAATCCGTTTGATGATGAGTACAGCGGCGAGACGGACTTCGCGAAGGTGGCAACCATTCCGAACGCGGAAGCCCAGGACGGCTTTAAGTTCACGGTCGGGACCGCCTTCACGCACCTGGTCTTGGTCGATACCACCGACTCTGGCTCTAATTCGTTTGACGGGTTCGACGTGGATCAGGTCGGCGTCACACCGCTGCCGGCCGCCGCGTGGTTCATGCTGACCGCCCTCGGTGGTCTGTTCGGCTCGCGTTGGCTGAAGGGCCGTCGCGGCGCGCAGCAGGCCGCGTAACCGGCACGTCTCTCCCCCCCCCACACACACAAGGGGAGATCCATCAGCACCGCCCCCGGCATCGGCCGGGGGCGGTGTTTGGTGTTTGGGGGTGTGGTCTCGGGCTTAGTGCCCCCTCGCCCGCCCCCCTATCTGATTCACACATCATTACTCTTCTTCGTCATTGCGAGGAGCGTAGCGACGAAGCAATCCAGAGCGGATACTTGCATTTTTCGCTCTGGATTGCTTCACCCTCGTCTTACGACGAGGGTTCGCAATGACGAGTCGTATCACCGCGCGAGCGAAGTGCCGCCGCTTCGGCGGAAAGAAGTGTGAATATGATAGGCCCGCCCCCCGGGGCACAAAAGGCCCTAAAGGGTCGCCGGAAGCTGGCCCATGCGCCCCAAAAGGTACTCCAGGTCGTCGGACTCGAAATCCACGCCCAGGTCGCCGTACTGGGTCAGCACGCGTTCGATCATGCGCCGGCTGAAACGCTCGCGGTCGTTTTCCAGGCCGTCGTAGGTGGTATGGCCGAACACGTCGACGGCCGCGCGCAGCGCCGGGAACACGCTGTCCGGCAAGCCGGAGCGTTCGTGGATGCCGCGCAGGCCCAGTTCGCCCGAATCGTGGATCAGCTCACGCGCGTTGGTCAGCGAGACACCGGCCAGTTCGGCCATGGCGCATTCCAGAAAGATGAAGTCGCCCATGCAGGCGGCACGAACGATGATCGACGGCGTCAGGCGCTGGTGCTGGCGCAACTGCCGAACCAGCCGCAGGACGCTGTCCTCGGACGAGCCGGTGGACAGGCCGATCGTGGCCCGCTCGCGCGAATGCAACACCAGCTCGGCGGCCGTCGACGCCGACAGGGCATGGCGCTCCAGCAGGCGCTCCCGCAGGGATTCGGAGGCCGTGTTGACCAGCTTCTCGGCGATGG
>JGI12109J20283_10333644_pt1 | contig 24042 bp, 23 predicted proteins | sample ElkSlonscriptome_12_FD_20283 | JGI IMG/M metagenome (IMG submission 20283)
CCTCCAGCACCACCTTCAGTGGCGGGGCATCGCTCATGCCCGCAGGCGAACGTAGATGGGCGCGAAGGGCTCGGCCTGTACCAGTTCGAGCAGCGCCTCGCGCACCAGTTCCAGCACCGCCAGCAGGGTCACCACCACCCCGAGGCGTCCCTCCCGGACGCTGAACAGGCTCTGGAACTCGCTGAAACGGGCCGGCTCCAGCCGCTCCAGGATCTGGCTCATGCGCTCGCGCACCGACAGGGTCTCGCCCTGGATCTGGTGATGCTCGTGGAGCTGGCTGCGCGCCAGCACCCCGCGAAGCGCCCCCAGCAACTCGTCCAGGCTCACCTGCGGCTCGCTCTGGCGCGGCCCGTGCCGCGGCGCGGCCACCCGCGCCGGGTGCAGATCCCGCTCCAGCCGGGGCAGGCTGTCCAGGGTCTCGGCGGCCTGCCTGAAGCGCTCGTATTCCTGGAGCCTGCGCACCAGCTCGGCGCGGGGGTCGGTCTCGTCCTCGGCGTCACCGGCCGGGCGCGGCAGCAACAGCCGGGACTTGATCTCGGCCAGCATGGCCGCCATCACCAGGTACTCCGCCGCCAGATCCAGGCGCTCCTGCATCACCGCGATGTAGGCCATGTACTGGCGGGTGATATCGCTGATGGGGATGTCCAGGATATCCAGGTTCTGGCGCTTGATCAGATACAGCAACAGATCCAGCGGCCCCTCGAAGGTCTCCAGGAACACCTCCAGGGCATCCGGCGGGATGTAGAGATTTTGCGGCAGGCGGGTCAGCGGTTCGCCCCGGACCCGGGCCAGGATCTCGGCGTCGGCCTCGCTCATGACCCCATCCGACCCGGCTTTCAGTAGTTCAGCCCCATGGCCTGGCGCACCTCGGCCAGGGTCTCGGTGGCCACCTCGCGGGCTGCCTCGCAGCCCTCGTCCACCGCCTTGCGCACCAGCGCGGGCTCGGCTTCCAGTTCCCGGGCGCGCTCCTGGATGGGGGCGAGTTCGGTGAGCACCGCCTCGATCACCGGTTGCTTGCACTCCAGGCAGCCGATGCCGGCGCTACGGCAACCCTGCTGCACCCATTCCCGGGTATCGTCGTTGGAGTAGATCCGGTGGAACTGCCAGACCGGGCATTTCTCGGGTTCGCCCGGATCGGTGCGCCGCACCCGCGCCGGGTCGGTGGGCATGGTGCGAAGCTTGCGCTTCACCTCCTCGGGATCCTCGCGCAGGGCGATGGTGTTGTTGTAGGACTTGGACATCTTCTGGCCGTCCAGCCCCGGCATCTTGGAGGCGGGCGTGAGGAGCGCCTGGGGTTCCACCAGAATCACCCGGCTGCGCCCGTCCAGATAGCCGAACAGCCGCTCGCGGTCGCCCATGGTGAGGTTGTCGTGGTTCTCCAGCAGTGCCCGGGCGATGTCCAGCGCCTCCTGGTCGCCCTGTTCCTGGTAGCGCTTGCGCAGGGATTTATACAGCCGGGCGTTCTTCTTGCCGAGCTTCTGTACCCCGGCCTCGGCCTTGGCCTCGAAGTCCGACTCCTGGCCGTAGAGGTGGTTGAAGCGCCGGGCGATCTCCCGGGTGATCTCCACGTGGGCCACCTGATCCTCCCCCACCGGCACGTGGGCGGCCTTGTAGATCAGGATGTCGGCGCTCTGCAACAGCGGATAACCCAGAAACCCGTAGGTGGCGAGATCCCGATCCCGCAGTTTCTCCTGCTGGTCCTTGTAGCTCGGCACCCGCTCCAGCCAGCCCAACGGGGTGATCATGGACAGCAGCAGGTGCAATTCGGCGTGCTCGGGAATCCGCGACTGGATGAAGATCCGCGCCGACTGGGGGCTCACCCCGGCGGCCAGCCAATCGACGATCATCTCCCAGACGTTCTGACCGATCACCTGCCGGTCCTCGTAGTGGGTGGTGAGGGCGTGCCAGTCGGCCACGAAGAAGAAACTCTCGTACTCGTGCTGGAGTTTGATCCAGTTTTTCAACACCCCGTGGTAATGCCCCAGGTGCAATCGTCCGGTGGGGCGCATCCCCGACAGGACGCTCTGATGTTTGATGTTGGTCATGACGTTCCAAAAAAGGCAAACACGATGTCGCGCAGGAAATGTTGCACCCAGCCGGCGGTGGGGGCGAGGATCATACCCAGCACCCCGGTGGCCAGCAGCAGCAGCACGATCAACAACCCGTAGGGTTCGACTCTGGCCAGCGCCATGGCGCCCCGGGGCGGCAACAGGCTGGCGAGGATGCGCGAGCCATCCAGGGGCGGCACCGGCAACAGATTCAGGATCGCCAGCACCACGTTCACCAGGATACCCACGTTGGCCATCAGCAACAGCGGCACCCCCAGCCAGCGCTGTCCCAGGCTCCAGGCCAGCAGCGCCAGCCCCATCAGCAGTGTCCAGCAGAGCGCCATCAGCAGGTTGGCGGCGGGACCGGCGGCGGCCACCAGCGCCATATCCCGACGGGGCTGGCGTAGCCGCCGGTAATTCACCGGTACCGGCCGGGCCCAGCCGAGGATCACCCCCCCCAGCAGGTAGAGCAGCGCCGGCACCAGCACCGTGCCCACCGGGTCCACGTGTTTCAGGGGATTGAGGCTCAGCCGGCCCTGGGAGCGGGCGGTGGCATCGCCGAGCCACAGGGCTGCCCAACCGTGGGCGATCTCGTGGAGAGTGATGGCCAGCAGGATGGGCGGCGCCCACACCACCAGCAATTGAATCGCGTTGAGTTCTTGCATCGAAAAATTATACGGATCAGGCCCGTCCAAGGATAGGGAAACTACAGGAAGGCGCTGGCATCGCCCCGACCCTGGCGCAGCACCCGCGGCTCGCCCTCCTCCTCCAGATCCAGCACCGTGGTGGGCTCGGCGGCACAGGGGCCGCCGTCGATCACCAGCGCGACATCGTGCTGCAAACGCTCGCGGATCTCCACGGCGTCGTTCAGGGGCAGTTCCTCGCCGGGCATGATCAGGGTGGAACTCATCAACGGCTCGCCCAGTTCCTCCAGCAAGGCCTGGACGATGGCGTGTTCGGGGATGCGGATACCGATGGTCTTGCGACGGGGATGCTGGAGGCGCCGCGGCACCTCCCGGGTGGCCCGCAGGATCAGGGTGTAAGGTCCGGGGGTGAGGTTACGCAGCAGCCGGTACTGACTGTTGTCCACCCGGGCGTAGCTGGCGATTTCCGACAGATCGCGACAAACTAACGTGAAATTATGATCCCGGTCGAACTGGCGGATGGCGCGGATCTTATCCACCGCGGCCTTATTGTCCAGTCCACAGCCCAGAGCGTAGCTGGAATCCGTGGGATAGGCGATCACCTCGCCGGCCCGGAGGATGGCCACCGCCTGACGGATCAGCCGGGATTGGGGATTGACCGGGTGTATCTGGAACAACTGACTCATGGATGCAATGCCAATATTTTCGGTGACCGTGCCTGGCGGGCACTTTAACAAGTCACGGTGGTCCCGGTCACTAATATCGACAACCACAGCAGAAGGAGATTCCCCATGCTCTACGCCATCGTCGGCCGCGATGTGGATGACAGCCTGAGCAAGCGCCAGGCGGCACGCGCCGCCCATCTGGCGCGACTGGAAGCCTTACAGGCGGAGGGTCGGCTGGTACTGGCCGGCCCCTTTCCCGCCGTGGACAGTAACGATCCCGGTGCTGCTGGCTTCACCGGCAGCCTGATCGTCGCCGAGTTCGCCTCCCTGGAGGAGGCCCGTGGCTGGGCCGAGGCCGACCCCTACGGCGCCGCCGGGGTCTATGCCGGGGTGGAAGTCAAACCCTTCAAACAGGTGTTCCCGCAGTAGAGGGATTCCCCCATGAAAGACCGTGTGCAGAACATCGACGACCGGCTGCGGGCGGCGCTCTCCCCCAGCGAACTCCAGGTGGTGGACGACAGCGCCGCCCACGCCGGTCATCGGGGCGCCAGGGAGTCCGGTGGCGGCCACTTCAACGTGGTCATCGTCGCCGACGCCTTCGCCGGCAAGTCGCTGCTGGAACGCCATCGTCTGGTCTACGATGCGGTCCGGGATATGATGCCCCGGGATATCCATGCCCTCAGCATCAAGGCGCTGACCCCGGACGAACTGCCCTCCACCTCCTGAAAGGAGCCCCCATGCCCCTAGCTTTTTCCCCGCTTTTTCCGGTGGCGGTGTGGCTACTGATCATGCTGTCGAGCCCGGTCGGGGCCCAGGACGCCACCGCGCCGGCGGCCCCGGATGCCCCCCCGCCGGCCCAAAGCGCCGCCACCGCCACCGAGCCCGAACCAGTGGTGATCGTCAACGGTCGGCCCGTCTCCCGGGCGGTGTTCGAGGCCTACGCCGCCCAGCGCAGCAACCAGCTGGGCGACCCCGGCAACCCGCAGGTGCGCGAGATCCTGCTGGATGAACTGATCATCCAGCAACTGCTGGTGGAGGAGGCCAGTACCCGCGAGTTGCTGGACCGTGATCCGCAACTGCGGTTGCAATACCGCAACCTCATGGCCACCGCCGCGGTGCGCCAGTTGATGCAGGTCTATCAGCCCACCGCCGAGGCGGTGGAGGCCGAGTACCAGGCCATGGTGGATAACTATGACGCCCGCGAATATCAGGCCAGACATATTCTGGTGGACAGTGAGGAAACCGCCGCGGCGCTGATCGGTGAACTCGATCGGGGCGCCGATTTCGCCGAACTGGCCCGCGCCGAGTCCAGCGATAGCTCCTCGGCCGGCCAGGGCGGCGATCTGGGCTGGTTCAGCAGTGACGACATGGTGCAGAGTTTCAGCGAGGCGGTGGCCCGCCTGGAACAGGGCGAATACACCCGTGAGCCGGTGCAGACCGAGTTCGGCTGGCACGTGATCCAGTTGAACGAGGTGCGGGAAACCCCACCCCCGCCCCTGGATGAGTTACACCCACGCATCGTCCAGCAACTCCAGAGTCAGATGATCAACGATTATCTGGTGCAGCAGCGCGAGCAGGCCGACGTCGAGATCAACGCCCCTTGAACCGCCCGGCCCCCCGTTCATGAGTGTTCCGGTACCCTCCGGGCGCACTGGCTGGCGTCTGTGGCTGGGGCGTGGGCAGGGCTGGTACCGGGGCACCCCCAGTAGCCTCAAGGGTGTGCTGCTGATGTTGCTGGCCACGGTAATGGCCGCCGCTTTGCACGCCACGGTGCGCTATCTCACCGACACTGGCCTGCATGCCTTTCAGGTGGCGTTTTTCCGGAACTTCTTCGGATTGCTGGCCCTGACCCCCTGGATCGTCAGTGGCGGCGTGATGGCCGCCCTGGGCACCCGGCGCCTGGGCACGCACCTGCTGCGGGCCATCACCAATACCGTGTCCATGCTGATGTTCTTCAGCGGGCTCAGCATGGCGCCGCTGCCCCAGGTACAGGCGCTGAGTTTCACAGGTCCCCTGTTCGCCACGCTGCTGGCCATTGCGCTGCTCGGCGAGCGCATCCGCCTGCGCCGGGCCAGCGCGCTGGTGGTCGGTTTCCTGGGGGTGATGATCATCGTCCGGCCCGGCTTCCAGACCGTGGATCTGGGCACCTGGCTGGTGCTGGGGGCGGCGGCCCTGTGGGGCAGCACCATCATCATCATCAAGCTGCTGTCGCGCACCGATTCCTCGGTGACCATTACCGTGTACATGGGGCTGCTGATGTCGCCGCTGTCGCTGCTGCCGGCGCTGCTGGTCTGGCAATGGCCGGACCAGCGGCAGTGGTTCTGGCTGGTGATGGCGGGCATTCTCGGAATGCTGGCACAACTGTGCATGGCCCAGGCGTTCCGACTGGCGGAGGCCACGGCATTACTGCCGCTGGATTTCCTGCGATTGGTATGGACCAGCCTGATCGCCTATGTGCTGTTCAACGAGTTGATCGACGGCTGGACCTGGCTGGGGGGTACGGTGATCTTCGTGAGCGCCACCTACATCGCGCTGCGGGAACGGCGCTTGAAGCGGGGCCGGGAAGCCTGATCGAAGGACCGCATCCTCAGCCCCGGGCCAGACGTTCCAGCAGCGGCCGGTAGTGGACGAATCCCGGCACCGCCACGTCCGGATCCTTGGCCATCTCGTCCCAGCGCCGCACCCGCACACAACTGTCGTGCCAGGGCAGGGCCTGGAAGGCCGCCACCTCGTCGGCCCCCATGGGTCCGCCCTGGCGCCCGGTTCCTCGTGGTGGTGATCCACGGTGTCTGCCGGACCGGCGTCGGCGGTGTCGGGGGATGGATCGGGGAGTGAGGGGGTCACGGGTTCTGTCTCCTGAAGCGTCGGTCGACCAACCCTATCACGGTCCCGTGACCTGAAAATAACCGGGCGAGGGGCATCACCGCCCCTCGCCCCTCAGGCCGGCGAACGCCTCAGGAGTCGCGTTCGATCACCGCGCAGGCCAGCCGGGGACCGGCATTACCGGAGGGCTGGCTGCTGTAGTCGTCGGCATCGGCGTGGATGATGAAGGCCGAACCGTCCTCGTCGAACAGGGTGCCCTCGCCCTCGCCCAGGGTCACCCGGTCGTTACGGATATGACTCCGCAGGACGCCATCGTCCTGCACGAACTGGTTGGGCATATCGCCGGCGTGGGGACCACCCTCCACCAGAAAGCCGTGCTGATTGCCCCGGGGCGCGTAATGGCCACCGGCGGACTGGAAATCCGGGGTCTCGCAGCTGCCGGTCTCGTGGATATGGAAGCCGTGTTCGCCGGCGGGCAGGTCGGTCACCTCCACGTTGATCAGTACCCCGGTGGGCGTCTCGGAGAGGGCGGCGGTGCCGATCTCCTCACCCTCGCTGTCAATGAAACTGGCGCGGGCGGTCATCATGTCCTGGGCCAGCACGGGGGTGGCCAGACCGGCGGTCAGGGTCAGGATAAGGGCTCGTCGAAGCATGATTCCTCCATCTTCAGGAATGGTAGTTGTTGAGAATCCTGGCGGCTGCCAGGATGCGCCGGAGCGCATCGGATTGTTGTTTTTCAAGCTTCACGCCAGTTTCGGCAGGCGTCTGTTCCGCCTGGAAAACCCTCGCCGGGCAGGGCGCCCGGCGGGATTCAGGCGCATAATTTACAAGAGTTCCTGGTAACTCCCACCGCCGCTCAATCGGCCCCCACCGGGTCGACATCGGGTTCCACCACCGGACCGCTCCCCACCGCCTGCGCGGCGCTCAGAAACAGCGTCAGCAGGGGCGGAATGATGGCCAGCGTCAGCACCGCCGACAGCGCCAGCCCCGACACCACCACGGTACCCAGTCCCCGGTAGAGTTCCGAACCGGCGCCGGGAAACAACACCAGCGGCAACATCCCCATCACCGAGGTCAGTGTGGACATGAAGATCGGTCGCACCCGGTTACGGGTAGCCTCGATGATGGCATCCTCCAGGCCCATGCCCTCCTCGCGCAGGTGATACAGGGTCTGGTGGACCAGCAAAATGGCGTTGTTCACCACGATACCGATGAGAATCACGAAGCCCAGCAGGGTCAACATATCCAGCGGCTGGAAAACGAACAGATTCAGGAACGCCAGCCCCAGCACCGCACCGGCGGTGGCCAGCGGCACCGCGGTGATGATGATCAGGGGGAACAGAAAACTCTCGAACAGCACCGCCATCACCAGATAGACGATCACCAGCGCCACGAGCAACTGCCAGAGCATGGCGTTCCAGGTCTCGGTGAGCTGGTCGGCGGTACCGGACAGGGACAGGGTCACGCCCGACGGCATACCCTCCGCCTGCAGGGGCGCCATGACCTGCTCCTCCAGGATCTCCATGGCCGCCTCCAGGGGAATTCCCGGCGCCGGACGAATCTCCAGGGTCACGGTACGCTCCCGCTCCAGGTGGCGAATCTCGGTGGGACCGGCGGTGAGCACCACATCGGCCAGCGAGCCGGTGGGAACGATCTCACCGGCTGGCGTCACCACCGGTAGAAAGTTGATGCCCTGGGTCTCGTCGATGTGTTGATCGCGGCCCTTCAGGGTGAGATCCATGCGCTTACCGCCCACGGTGATCTCGGCCACCCTGAGCCCGTCGTTGAAGGCATCCACGGTGAGACCCAGTTCCCGGGCGGTGACACCGTTGTCGGCCAGTAGTACCCGATCCGGCACCAGCCGCACCTCCGGCGCCCCCAGTTCCAGACCCGGCAGGGGGCGCAACTGGTTGCCCTGCTCCCGGGGCATGGCCTGCCCCACCAGCCCGGCAGCGCGTAGCGCCACATCCAGGATCACTTCCAGTTCCGGCCCGGAGACATCCAGGTTCACCGAACGTCCACCGCCGATACCCCGCCCGAAGATCGACGGCTGGGTCATGAAACCGAAGGTGCCGGGCTCGCGGAACACCGGCCCCTGCAACACCGGGATGAGTTCTCCAGCGCGGGTCTCCTGCACCGCCGAGGCCCCCACGAAGGTCTGCGAGCGGGTGGCGACGAAGAAGAAATTATCCATCTTCGGTGGTCCACCCGGCTCAGGTTCCGGGCCGGTCTCGGCGGCCCACAGGGGCCGTACGGTATCCTCCAGACCCTGGGCGATATCGGTGGTGGTGTCCAGGTTATAACCGGGCGGCGGCAGGATGATACCGAACACCAGATTGCGATTGCCCTCCGGCAGGTACTCGAGCTTCGGCAGCAGGGTATAGGTGATCACCACGGCGGCGGCGATGAACGCCGTCACCACCGCCACGGCCAGCATCCGGCTGTGCGCCACCCGGTGGGTGAGCCCCACCACCGTGGCCAGGAACAACCGCCCCAGATCGTCCACCACCGGCAGTCGGCGATTGATGTGGTGCTGGGACACATCGCCGGCCAGTAGCCGCCGGGACAGAGCCGGAATCACCGTGACCGCCACCAGTAGCGACAGCGACACCGCCACGGAGATCGCCACCGCGATATCCCCGAACAACTGCCCCACCTCCAGCTCCAGGGTGAGGATGGGGATAAACACCATCACCGTGGTGAGCGCCGACACCAGAATCGCGCCCCACACCTGTTTGGCGCCCAGATAGGCGGCCTCCTTCACCGGCAGATTCTCCTGACGCAGCCGGAAGATATTCTCCAGCACCACGATGGCGGCATCCACCACCATACCCACGGCAAAGGCGATCCCGGCCAGGGAGATCACGTTCAATGATCGCCCCATGGCCGCCATGGCCACGAAGGAGCCCACCACCGACACCGGGATGGCCACCGAGACGATCACCGTGGCGCCGATGGAGCGCAGAAACAGCAGCAGGATCAGCGCCGCCAGGCTGCCACCCACGTAGATGTTCTGCTGTACCAGGGTGATGGCCGAGTCGATATACACGGTCTCGTCGTAAACCTGCCTGAGCGTCAGGCGCTCGGCAGGCAGGGCCTGCTCGTTGAGTTCGGCCACTGCCGCGCGAATACCCACCATGGTCTCGATGACATTGGCGCCGGTCTCGCGCACCGCGTTGACGGCCATGGCCGGTTCGCCCAGGAAACGGATCCGCGCCCCGGGTTCCTTGTAGCCGAAACCGACCTCGGCCACATCCCCCACCCGTACCCGTGCCGCCCGCCCGGTGGCGGGATCGCGACTGCTGAGCAGCACCACCGCCTCCACCTGCTCGGGGGACTCGAAATCACCCTCGGTGCGCACCACGTAGCGGCGCTTACCCTCGTCCACATTGCCCGCCGACAGGGAGATGTTGGCCGCGCGCAGGGTGTTGGTGACGCCCTCCACGGTGAGCCCGTACTGGGCCATCCGCGCCGGGTCGATGACCACCTGCATCTCCCGCTCGCTGCCGCCGTAGACATTCACCCGGGACACCCCCGGCACCCGCTCCAGGCGGGCCTTGATCACATCCTCGGCGTAGTCGCCGTAGGTGTACATCTGGCGAGGATTGCCGGCCTCGCGGCGCAGGATGAACCAGGCGATGGCGTTATCCTCGGCGCCCGCGGTCTCCAGGATGGGCTCGTCGGCCTCGTCCGGATAACCCGAGACCCGGTCCAGCCGGTTGGCCACCAGCAGCAGCGATCGGTTCATGTCCGTGGAGACCTTGAACTCCAGGGTGATCTCGGCCTCGCCGTTTTTCGAGGAACTGACCATCTCCTCCAGGCCCTCCAGGCCCTTCAGCACCTCCTCCTGGCGATTCACGATCTCCCGCTCCACCTCGGCGGGCGCGGCGCCGAACCAGTTGGTGGTGACGGTGATGAGGGGTTTACGCACATCGGGAGCCAACTGCACCGGAATGGTGTTGAGGGCCAGCCAGCCGAACATCAGCACCATCAACACGGCGGCGATCACCGCGATGGGGCGTTCTATGGCAGCGCGAATGATATCCATGGGTATCTAGCTCCGGATTATCCCTGGGTGGCCGAGGCCTGGGCGTTCTCCGGCTGGCCCGGATAGCTCACCTGCTGGCCCGGGCGCAGCCGCTCGTTACCGCGCACCACCACCACGTCGCCGGGGGCGAGTCCGTCCAGCACCTGGAAGCGACTACCCACCGCCTCGCCCAGTTGCACCGGGCGGATCTGCGCCGCGCCCTCCTCCACCACGTAGACCAGCGCCTGCTCGCCGCGGCGCAGCACCGCGTCCTTGTCCACGGTGACCACCTCGGCCTCGGCGCCGGCCGGGATCAGCAGGGTCACCGGCTGGTTGGTGGCGGCGCGGGCATCGGTCCAGTCCACGGTGGGCACGAAGCGCACCGGGCGGGTGCGCGAGGCCGGGTTCTCGTCGGGGATGATGGCCCGCACGGTGGCCCGGAACTCGGCTTCGTTGTCCATCAGCGCCAGTACCTCGGCGCCCTCGCGAAGGCCCGTCAGGCGCTCGGTGGGCACATCGGCCTCGATCTCCAGATCCCGGTCGTTCAGCAACCGCACCACCGGGTCGCCCACCGCCACCCAGCCGCCCTCGTTGATATAACGCTCGGTCACCACCCCCGGAAACGGCGCCAGCACGGTGCCGTCGTTCAGCTCGATGGCGGCCAGTTCCAGGCTCACCTCGGCGCGGGCGATCTGCGCCTCGGCCTGAAGTATCGCGGCCCGGGCGGTGTTCAGTTCCTGCACCCGCTGGTCGAAGGCCGACTGGGCAAACGCGGCGCTGCCGCGCAGTTGCTCCAACCGGTCCAGTTCCTGGCGGGCGAAGGTCTGGTTGGCCTGGGCGGTGGCCAGGCGTGCCTGGTATTCCTTGATCTCGGCCTCAGCCTGCTGGAAACGCGCCCGTAGGCGATCCTGGTTGAGCACCGCGAGATTTTCGCCCGCGCCCACCCGATCCCCCACCCGCACCGCCACGGTCTCCACCGGCCCCTCGGCACGGGCCGCCACCACGCCGCTCTGGCGGGCCACGAAGCGGCCGATCACCGGCACGGTCTGGTTCATGGGTTCGCGGCTGACGGTATCCACCCCCACCGGCGTGGCCGGCGGTTGTGCCAGCGCCACCGTGATTGCGGACAACCACAGGAGCGCCATGAATCCGCCACAGCGATGGATCACGCGGGTTTTGGGATTGAGGCTATCAACTGTCGTAGTGGTCATCGTATGGTACCTGGCGGTCCTCCCCGAAAATAAATGGTTCGCGATGAACCCGGTGGATTCTCCGGGTAATCTATAGTTTGAGCGTCGAAATAGACAGCGTTATGACTGACGGTCACGGTCATCGTTCCCGGGATACAGACCTGCCGGGGCGGTCCGGGAGTCCCGCTGGGTTCCCGAGAATCCCTGGATCTTCCGGCCTGATTGTTTCAGTGGTATTGCTTGCAGCAAACCGATATTTTCCGTGACCGAGTACCCGTACGCCAGCTATAGTGGCCGAGCACCCACTTCACATCCAGCGTATGGACAGCCGTTCAATCCGGACACCCGCTGAATTCACATACCCGGCTATCCGAGCGGGCGGCGAGCAACGTCCAGCGACAACAATATTCATAGCCCCGTGAGCGAACTCAGAGCACTGTTCGATCAATATTTCGAGTTTATCCCGGCCCTCGATGATGCTCTCCGAGACGAGGTTTTTCGGATTCGCTATGGGGTGTATTGCGTCGAGGGATTGATCCCCGGCTTCGATGCGAAACAGTTTCCCGATGGTCTGGAACGGGATTGTCACGATGCCCAGTCGGTGCATGCCCTGCTCCGCCATTGCCCCTCCGGCACCTGGGCGGGCACGGTGCGCCTGGTGCGCCCGGACCCTGTCATCGCCAGCGGTTTGCTACCCATCGAGCAACACGGTATCGGGCGCTTCGACAGAGCCCTGGCGGGTACTCTACCCTCCCGGGATCGGGTGGCGGAGATTTCCCGGCTGGTACTGACCCGGCAGTTTCGCGCCCGGCCCGGCGAAAGCCGTACGCCCTATGGCGCCAGACCGGACCCGACTATCCCCGGTAGCGATTCCCGTCGACGGTTTCCCCACACCGCCCTGGGCCTGTTCGTGGCCATCACCCGCCTGTCCGTCATGCACGGTATCGATTTCTGGTACGCGGCCATGGAAGCCCGCCTCAACCGCCTGCTGCAGGGTTTCTCCCTGAAACTCGACCAGATCGGCCCCGAGATCGAATATCATGGCTCCCGGTTACCCTTTTTCTCCGAAGCCGATGCGGTGTTGCGACGCGCCCGGACACTGCAACCCGAGATCTGGGATCTGTTGACCGAGGGTGGGCGTTTCCAACCAACGCCCAAGGACGCCACCACCAGACCGCCGGATTCATAATGCCCCGGTGTCTTGATCACACTCATCGCTTCCCAGCCGGTGCAGCGCCCATCATCGGCAAACCCCGCGCGATGGCGGGGCTGATCCTTCTGTTGTTGCTGGGTTTCCCCGGCACCGCCCTGAGCCAGGGGACGGTGGTGGTCAACCCCGGCATGGACGTGACGGCGCTCAGCCAAAACGCCATCCGATCCATTTTCGGAATGCGCCTGCGCAACTGGCCGGATCAACAGCCCATCCGGGTCTTCGTGCTGCCCGATCAACACCCCGTGCACGAGGAGTTTTCCAAACAAGTACTGAACATCTTTCCCAATCAATTGCGTCGCGCCTGGGATCGGCTGGTCTATTCCGGTACCGGTCAGGCCCCCATCCAGGTGGAAACCGAGCAGGAAATGCTCGAGAAGGTGGCCAGTACCCCGGGGGCCATCGGCTATCTCAGCGGTGACTGGCTCGCGGATACGGTGAAACCCGTGAGGATCGACTAGGATGGTCTGCCGGTTGTCCCGATTGCTGCTCTGGCTGATCCTGGCGTTCATGCCAGGTCAGGGGGCGATGGCCCAGAACCGATGGTTCGATCTGCCGCCCTCGGTACAGCTCCACGGTTTTCTCAGTCAGGCTGCCATCCACACCTCCGATAACAACTTCTTCGGCGAGACCGACGATAACGTGGATTTCGGCTTCCGCGAGATCGGCCTGAATGGCTCGTGGCGGATCCTGCCTCGCTTGCAGCTATCGTTGCAGGTGCTGTCCCGGGAGGCCGGTGGTGGCGACGATGGGGATCTGCGCATCGACTACGGCTTCGCCGACTACAGCGTGATCGCCGATGCCGACGATCTCTGGGGCATCCGCATCGGTCGGGTCACCAATCCGCTGGGCCTGTACAACGATACCCGCGATGTGGCCTTCACCCGGCCGAGCATTCTGTTGCCCCAGTCCATCTACTTCGATCGCACCCGCAATCTGGCCCTGTCCGCCGACGGGGTACAACTCTATGGCGAGCGGCGCACCGATCTGGGTGATTTTTATCTGCAACTCAATCTGGCCTACCCCCGGACCGACGATCCCGATATCGAGGTGTCGTTCCTGGGCGCGGACTTTCCGGGGGAACTGGCGGACGACCCGTCTTTTCTGGGCAGGCTGCTCTATGAGCGCAACGGCGGCCAGCTACGCCTCGGCGTCTCCGGCGGGATGGTCAACATCGACTACCAGGCCGGCACGGCGGATCCCCTGACCTCCGGCTCGATCCTGTTCGCGCCGTTGATCTTCTCGGCCCAGTACAACGCCGAGTACTGGAGCCTCACCGGCGAGTGGGCGATCCGCCGCTTCGAGACCGAGGATATCTTCACCCGACTGGGCCAGCGCCACGTGGAGGTCACCGGGGAGAGCTGGTACATCCAGGGCAGCTACCGGTTCCGCCCGGATCTGGAGGGTTTCGTGCGCTACGATGTGCTCTACACCGATCGCGACGACCGCGACGGCGAGGAGGCCGGACCAGGGCGACCGAGTTACAGCCGCTACGCCAAGGATTTCACCGTGGGGCTGCGCTGGGACGTGACGCCCTCGTTCATGTTGCGGGCGGAGATCCACGACGTGGAGGGCACCGCCTGGTTGCCGTTCCAGGACAACCCGTTTGCGGGCGCCACCACCAAGGACTGGACCATGTTCATGATCCTGGGCTCCTATCGCTTCTGAGAGGCACGATGCCAGTCGACGGTCGAAGCCTGTGGATGATCATCGCCGTGTGCCTCTGTGGCACCATGCCGGTCGGCGCGGAGCCCGGGTTGTCCCTGCCCCCCTCGTTACGGATCAACGGTTTCCTGTCCCAGGGCCTGATCCACACCTCCCGCAATGATTTCTTTGGCGACAGCGAGGACGGCCTCAGCACGGATTTCCGTGAACTGGGACTGAATCTCTCCTGGCAACCCCTCCCGCGATTACGCTTCGCCGGCCAGTTGCTGTCCCGGGAGGCGGGCAACGGCGACGACGGCGATCTGCGCATGGACTATGGCTTCGTCGACTATGCCGTCATCGCCGACGCCCAGAATCTCTGGGGCCTGCGCCTCGGCCGGACCCTGAATCCCTACGGGTTATACAACGACAGCCGCGACGTGGCCTTCCTGCGACCCGGGATATTCCTGCCCCAGTCCATCTATTTCGACACCACCCGGGCGCTGAGCCTGTCCGGGGACGGGCTGCAACTGTACGGCGAGCGCCGCGACGACTGGGGCGACCTCACCTTCCAGTTCAGCGCCATCCTGCCCCGGGTGGGCGACCCGGAGACCGAGCAGGAACTGTTCTTCGGCGATGCGCCCGGGGAGTTGCGCACCGAACCGTCGTTTCTGTCGCGCCTGATCTACGAACACGACGGCGGGCGGATACGGCTGGCCACCTCCGCCCTCACGGTGAACGTGGATTACGCACCCGGCCCGGTGGATATCTTCCAGGTGGGGCGCTTTCGCTTCAGCGCCCTGTATCTGTCGGCCCAGTACAACGCCGAGCGCTGGAGTCTCACCGGGGAGTACGCCCTGCGCAATTTCCGCTTCCGGGATTTCGGCGCGGCGCTGCCCGACAACACCTTCACCGGCGAGAGTTTCTATGTGCAGGGCGATTATCGTTTCGCGCCCCGGCTGACCGGTATGCTCCGCTACGATGTGCTGCGCGCCGACCGGGACGATCGCAACGGGCGCGACTTCGCCGCCGCCACCGGTCTGCCCGCCCACCGGCGCTTTGCCAGGGATTTCACCGTGGGATTGCGCTGGGACGTGACGCCCTCGTTCATGTTGCGGGCGGAGTACCATGACATCGACGGCACCGGCTGGCTGCCCTTCGTGGACAATCCGGACATCTTCGCCACCGAACGGCACTGGCGGTTGTTCTCGATTCTCGCCTCCTACCGGTTCTGAAGGATACACGGCGATCCGACGGCCCCGGCCCGCGAACTTTTCCCGCCCGCGTCTGCCTTTTCAGGCAATTCCCGCCACTTCCGGAGCGATGCCACCGTGTCCACCGCCCTCGTCTGGTTGCGCCGCGATCTGCGCCTCACCGACAACCCGGCCCTGCACGAGGCCGCCAGCCGCCACCGGTATATCATCCCGGTATATATCCACGCCCCCGAGGAGGCCGGCGACTGGCTCCCCGGCGCCGCCAGTCGCTGGTGGCGACACCGCAGCCTCAACGCCCTGAGCCGAGAATTGCATCACCATCATGCCCGGCTGATCCTGCGCCGGGGACCGAGCCTGGCGGCGTTGCGGGCATTGATCCGCGAGACCGGGGCCGGGGCGGTGTACTGGAACCGCCTGTACGATCCGTTGCTGATCCAGCGGGATAAAACCATCAAGGCGGCGCTACGCGAGGACGGCGTCCACGCCGAGAGTCACAACGCCGCGCTCCTGCGCGAGCCCTGGACGGTGCAGACCAAAACCCGCGAGCCCTACAAGGTCTTCACCCCCTTCTGGCGCACCTATGGCGAGGTGGAGATCCCCGGGCCCCTGCCGGTACCGCGGTTATCGACGCCAGCACGCTGGCCCGATTCCCTGGCGCTGGAGGATCTGGCGCTGCTGCCGAGGATTGCCTGGTACCAGGACATGGCGGACTTCTGGGAGCCCGGCGAGGCGGGCGCGGCACGGCGCCTGCAGAGCTTCTGCCGGGACTGGCTGGTGACGTACCCGGACAACCGCAACCGCCCCGAGGTGGACGGCACCGCCCGGCTCTCGCCCCATCTGCACCACGGCGAGATCTCGCCCCGCCAGGTGTGGCGGGCGGTGGCCGAACGGGTGGGGGGCGAGCCCCTGCAGGATAACGCCGCCGAGGCGTTCCTGCGGGAGATCGGCTGGCGGGAGTTCGCCCACCACGTGCTGTTTCACTTCCCGGAAACCGTGGAAAAGCCCATGCAGCGGCGCTTCGAGCGCTATCCCTGGCGGGAGGATGCCGATGCCCTGCGGGCCTGGCAACGGGGCCGCACCGGCATCCCGCTGGTGGATGCCGGCATGCGCCAGCTCTGGGAACTGGGCTGGCTGCACAATCGGGTGCGGATGGTGGTGGCCTCGTTTCTCACCAAGAACCTGCGCGTTCACTGGCTGGCAGGCGATCGCTGGTTCTGGGATACCCTGGTGGACGCGGACCTGGCCAGCAACACCCTGGGCTGGCAGTGGGCCGCCGGTTGCGGGGCCGACGCCGCGCCCTATTTCCGGGTGTTCAACCCGGTGAGCCAGGCCGACAAGTTCGACCCGGAGGGACGCTACATCGCCCGCTTCGTGCCGGAACTGGCGAAACTGCCCATGAAATACCGGGCGCGCCCGTGGGAGCTGCCGGAGGGCGAGGCCCGGCGCCTGGGCTTTCATCCAGGCCGGGACTATCCCGAACCACTGGTGGATCTGAAGCGTAGCCGCGCCGAGGCACTGGCGGGCTACCAAACCATCAAGGGTTAATTGCCGCCCCGTACCAACTGGACAATCTCCCCCGGATCGGCCTCCTCGTCCAGCCGATGCACTTCCACCCCCACCTGACGGGCGATCTGGGTGAGCGAGAACATGCCACAGATCCGCTGGGTGCCGGTGGCGTCATCCACCTCCACCACCAGCACGTGCTGGCGCCCCATCTGCCGCAGGGTCTCGACGATATGGCCCACCCGCACCCGGCTCACCGCATCCAGCGCCAGCACCTCGGTCTCGGACTGCGGGGCCATCACCATGGCCACGGTGATCTCCGAGCGCCACAGCCGGCGCTGGTGGAACAACGCCACGGGTTTCTCGCCCTGGATGTCCTGGCTGGATACCACGCCGATGAGTTCCTCGGCGGCATTGGTGACCAGCAGCAGCCGTACCCCCGCCACCCGCATGGTCTCCAGCGCCGAGTCGATGGGCACATCGGGGGCCACGGTGATGGGCTGGATCACCATGAAATCGGTCATCACCGAACTGGCGGGGCTGTCCATCCGCACGGCGCCGGGGGATGAAGGGGGGCGCCGGAAGCCGGTGCCGCCACGCAGTTCGATGCGGGGTTGTTCGGTGTATCGCATGGGCTCAGGCTCCTGTCAGCTTGATCGAGATTAAGTTTTCTTATTTCCGGCAGTTTGGTGGATATAATTGATCGAGTCCAGGCGCCGCCCCGGGTTCCCCGAAATCGGCAAGCGGTGGCGCCTTGCGAGCCGGCTCTTCCGTCCCCAGTTCATGAGACATCGCCCACTGCACCCGATCGGCAAAAAATTTCCGCCTCTTGAAACCCGCCAGACTGGCCCCATCTATAGTGCCAGATGAGGTTAACACACTGTTCGGAGGTAAATTCCATGAACCTTACTCAACGCAATCCCTGGTCCGCCCTCGACCAACTCGACCGTCAATTCAACACCTGGCTGCGTCAGTTCGACAATGCCCGGAACAACGACGACAGCGCCGTGGTCACCGGCCGCTGGCTGCCGGCGGTGGACATCCGCGAGCAGGACGACCAGTTCCTGATCCAGGCGGATCTGCCCGGCATCGATCCCAAGGACGTGGAGATCACCATGGACAGGAACATGCTGACCCTCAAGGGCGAGCGTCGTCACGAAAGCGAGGCGGGCAAGAACGGCTATCGCCGGGTGGAGCGCGCCCACGGCACCTTCTATCGCCGCTTCAGCCTGCCGGAGACCGCCGATGCCGGGCGCATCGAGGCTCGCAGTGACAACGGCGTGCTGACCATCACCATCCCGAAGCAGGAAAAAGCCCAACCCCGGCGCATCACCGTGGCGGCCTGATCCCGCCTCGATCCCCTGACCGACAGGCATTGCGGGGCTCCGGCCCCGCTTTTTTGTGGCCGCGTCTCAACCCTCGCCGGTGCGTTGGAAGCGGACCCCGTTCTTCCCGGCGAAACGGCGTCTCGGCGCAGCGGTGCTCCCGGTGAACTCGGCAAGGATGGCGTCGATGGCGGCTGGGGACATGGCGCTGGCTCCGGGGAGATGGCAGAATTTCAGAGTGGATTGCAGGGAGTATCATAGTCCCTGGGGGCGGCGCTAACAGGGAGGCCAGGGAAATCGATGCGCGGGCGGCGATGGTGCTTCATGCTCTGGCTTGCATTACTCGTCCTGCCGGCGAGCGTGCCGCCAGCCACCGGCGATCCCGCCCGGGTGCTGGTGCTGCACGCCTACCACCAGGGGTTTTCCTGGACCGATGCGGTGCAACGCGGCATCCGTCATGGATTCACCCGGCAGTCCCTGCCGGTGGAACTGGACGTGGAGTATCTGGACGGCAAGCGCCATGCAACCACCGAACTGCTCCCCCGGCTGGCCACGCTGTATGCGGTCAAGTTCCGCCGCTGGCGGCCGGAGTTGATCGTCTGCGTGGACGACGACGCGCTGCGTTTTCTGTTCGAGTACCGATCGGAACTGTTTCCCGGCGTGCCGGTGGTCTTCGGCGGGCTCAACGTGGAGGATTACGATCCGGCCTTGCTGGCCCGCCGCCAGGGCTACACGGGGGTGGTGGAACGGCTGGATCTGGCCTCCACCCTGGACCTCATCGAGCAATTGCAACCGGCGGTGCGGCGGGTGGTGTTCGTGCATGACCGCACCACCTCGGGGCTGGCCGACCGGCACACCGTGGAGGCGCTCCATCCCCGCTACGCCGGACGCCTGGAATTCGTCTTTCCGGACCGGGGCGAGGGACTCAGCGAGGCCGAGTTGCTGGCTTTCCTGAGCGCCGTGGGGGCGGATTCGGCGGTGTATTTCCTGGGCTTTTTCCAGGATCGTTTCGGCAAGCCCCTGCCCCTGGACTACATCGTGCCCCGCATCGTCGACGCCGCGCCGGTGCCGGTGTATACCCACGCCGAGGATTTTCTCGGCCACGGCGTGCTGGGTGGCAAGCTCCTGAGCGGCGAGGTCCATGGCGAGGCGCTGGCCGCCAAGGCACTGCGGGTGTTGCGGGGCACCCCGATAGCACGGGTGCCGGTAACCGTGGAGAGTTCCAACCGCTACATCTTCGACGACCGCCAGCTGCGCCGCTTCAATATCCCCTACGCCCGGTTGCCCGCCGGCAGCCTGCTCCGCTTCCAGCCGGCATCGCTATTCCAGCGCCATCGGGTGGCCATTCTCTGGGGCGGCGCCGGACTGGCCGCGCTGGTGCTGCTCACCGTGGGGCTGGCGGTGAACATGGCGCTACGGCTGCGGGCCGAGCGACGGCTGGCCGAGAGCGAGCGCAACTACCGGCTACTCATCGAGAACCAGACGGATCTGGTGGTGAAGATCGACCCGGGCGGACGTTTTCTGTTCGTCAGCCCCAGCTACTGCCGGACCTTCGGCAAGTGCGAGGCGGCATTGCTGGGCCAGACCTTCATGCCGCTGGTCCACCCGGACGACCGCAAGGCCACCGCCCGGGCCATGGAGGCGCTGCACCGCCCGCCCTATAGCTGCCAGCTGGAGCAGCGCGCCATGACCGTGGCGGGCTGGCGCTGGCTGGCCTGGTCGGATACCGCGGTGCGCGACGCCGAGGGCCGGCTGGTGGCCATCATCGGTGTCGGCCGGGATATCACCGAGCGGGTGGCGGCGGAGGAGAAGATCCGCCATCTGGCCGATCACGACGCCCTCACCGGCCTGCCGGGCCTGCGGCTGGCCCGGGACCGGCTGGCCATGGCCATCCAGACGGCGCGGCGCCACCAACACCGGGTGGCGCTGCTGTTCGTGGATCTGGATGGCTTCAAAGCGGTGAACGACGCCCACGGCCACGACGCGGGCGATGCGGTGCTACGGGAAGTGGCGAACCGGTTTCGGGCCGGCGTACGGGCCAGCGACACGGTGGCGCGCATCGGCGGCGACGAGATGCTGGTGATCATGGGCGATCTGCGCCATGCCGACGAGGCCGGGGTGGTGGCCCGCAAACTCATCGACAGCCTGCTGCCCGACATGGTCTGGGAGGGCCACGCCCTGCGAGTGGGGGCGAGCATCGGTATCGCCATGTTTCCCGACGATGCCGACGATGCCGACGCCCTGATCCGGCTGGCCGACCGGGCCATGTACCGGATCAAGCACTCCACCAAGAACAGCTATACCTTCACGGATGCCTGAGGCAAGCGCGAACCCGCTCCCGGCGAAATAGACTACGCTTAGCGCATCGGTTTCTCAGCCCCGGAGGTCCGCGGCGACTTATGCTCACAAGGATCGGTTGTTCTGCTCTTGTCCCCCTGCTGGCCCTGCTGCTGGGTGCCTGCACCGGCCTCGCGCCACGTCCGGACGGGGATTTCCTGACCGTCAACGGCAGCCTCCCGCCGTTCCCGGTGGCCGGGGGCACGGTGCTCACCGACAACGACATGGCGCTGGGCCACAAACTCGATCTCATCGACGGCGCTCGTGAGCGCATTGATCTGGCCTACTACATCCACAGCGACGATTATTCCTCCTCGGTGCTGAACCAGGCCCTGCTGGAGGCCGCCCGGCGCGGGGTGCAGGTGCGAATGCTGCTGGATTACCACAGCAACTACCAGCATCTGGATCTCTACCGGATGCTGGAGGCGCGTGGCGACGGGCGCATCCAGGTGCGGTTGTTCAACCGCCCCACCGTGAATATCATCCGTGACGCCGCCTACCTGAGCCTGGGCTGCGCCGCGGTGGGTGCCACCACCGACCCGGGGCAATGCGACGAGGCCAAGCTCGCCGCCATCGACGCGCAACTGGCCGCAAGCACCGATCCCCGCAACGCCAACGTCGCCGGCTCCGGGTTGGTCCTCGCCGGGCTCTACGGCAAGGATCCGCGGCTGCTGGCCAGCGCCATCCTGGAGGGCCAGCAGCTGGACCCGACGGCGCTCCAGTCCGACGCCCCCGATCCCGAACAGCGGGCCAGGCTGCAGGAATTCCTGCAACTGTACTGGGACGCCCGCTTCGGCAACGCTTTCGAACGACTCCTGGCCGGCCTGCAACTGGATCTGGCCTTCACCCTGTACGGCGCGGAACTGACGCCTGTACGTGACGCCCTGGAGAGTTATCTGCCCCTGGGTCGCCGGGACGCCGACGACGACACGCTCCGGGACTGGGACTACCTCACCGATTTTCTCCACCACAAGCTGCTGCTGATGGACGACCGGGCACTGATCCTCGGCGGGCGCAACGTGGAGGACGCCTACCACATGGTGCCCAACGCACTCACCGAGCGCTACGTGTTCAAGGACGTGGACCTGCATCTGGAACTGGATACGCCGCAACCGGCCCTGGGGGAAAGCTTCGAGCGGCTCTGGAATTTCCGGGAGATGGTGGCGAGCATCGACGAGGTGGTCCAGCACGCCCCCATCGAGCCGCTGCTACTGGCCCGGGCCGAGCGCGAGCGCTGCGCCGACACCGCCGAGGCCAGCGAGGCGCGTCGCCAGTGCCTTGAGGCGCTGGCCACCGAGTTCGCCGATCTGGATGCCCGCCTCGCCCAGATCCACCGGCAGATGCAACAGCACGCCGACACCTACCGGCGCCGCTACCTGCCGGCGCCACCGGGTCCGGCACGACCGAGTTTCCCGGTGGATGCCGGGGCGGTGGCCTATTACCTGGAAAACCTGCCCATCGTGCCAGGCAGCGCCCCCCCCCGACGCCAGTACGGCGCGCAAAGCGGCGGGGAGCGGACCGATGCCAAGCATATCCACGCGGCGTGGCGGGCTGCCCTGCGGGACGTGTGCCAGCGCCCCGGCCCCCAGCGGGTGGTGATCCACAACGCGTATTTTTTCCTGCCGGCCAATATCCGCGAGGATCTGGCCGCCATGTTGAGCGGGCGCTGGGACTGCGCCGACACCGAGATCGTGATCCTCACCAACTCGCCCCGGACCACCGATCTGAACGTCATCAACGTGGCGGCGGGCTACTCGCTGCGGGCGCTGGGCGAGTATCTGGGCGAGCGCGCCTCGCCCCAGGCGGCGCGCCTGCGCTTCTACGAGTACCAGCCGCTGGCCGACCCCGGCGCCCCCAGCACCGTCTCCTTCCATGCCAAGGTGATGCTGTTCGGCGACGATATCTTCATCGGCTCGGCCAACGCCGATGTACGAAGTTTCATGATGGACACCAACAACGGCGTGTATCTGCGTAACGCCCCCCGTCTGGCGGCCGCCTACCGGGACTGGATCGACACCATGCTGGCCGACCCTGAGCAGACCCGGGAACTCACCGCCGAGCATCTGGGTACGCCGGTGGCCGAGCGCCTGCCCCGGGATCTGGCCTTTCTGGACGGGGAACTGGCCCGCCGTGGCTGGGACCGGCGCCTGACGCCAGAACAGGGCCAGCAACTGCGGGATCGGGTGGAGGAGATCCTGCTGGATATCCACCGGCTGGCCAGCGAGGCGCTGCGGGGCGGGCGTGAGGCCGAGCGACGCTTCGACGAGCGGTTCAAGGTGTTGTAAACATGAGCGCTGCGGCCGACGGCACCCTGGACTACTGGCTCGGCGCCCCGGAACTGGCAACGCTGCGCGGTCTATCGGTGGCGCGGCTACTGGAGGCATTGCCGGAGACGGCACTGCGCCGGGGCCGGGGTGGCCAGCCGGAGATCGCACCCCCGGCGGTGCGCCATTATCTGGCCGATCTCGGCGCCGATTACCACTTCCGGGTGGTGGCTCACATCAACCTCAAGGGCGGCGTGGGCAAGACCACCACCGCCGTATCCCTGGCCACCCGCGCCGCCCAGTACGGCTACCGCTGCTGTCTGCTGGACCTGGATTCCCAGGCCTCGGCCACCCTGGCGCTGGGGGTGGAGATCGACGACGACCACCCGGTGTTCGTGGATCTCTGGCAACGCCCCGGGGAATTGCTGGACAGTAGCCTGTGCCGCTTACAGGCCGAACTGGCGGTACTGCCCTCGTCGCTGGACAACGCCCTGCTGGATGTGAACCTGATGAACCCCAGTGCCCAGAAGCAGGCGGTGCGCGGGGTCTGCGACGAGTTGCGGGGCGACCGGGATCTGGTGATCATCGACTGCCCGCCGTCGCTGGGCGCGGCGGTGGTGTCGGCGGCCTGCGCCGCCGATATCGTGGTGATTCCGCTGGGCTACGATGCCTTCTCCCGCAAGGGATTGCACCTCACCGTGACCGAGATCCACGAAATCCGCCGCACCTTCGGCCTGCCCGAGCCGGTGATCCGCCCACTGCTCACCTTCCACGACCGGCGGGTGACCCTGGCCAGCGAGCGTCTCGCGGAGTTGCGAGCGAGTTTCGGCCATGCCCTGTTCGACCATCCCATCCGCACCAGTACCCAGTTCGCCCGGGCGGTGGAGACCCATCGCTCGGTGTTCGCCGCCGGGGGCCGCGGTCCGGCGCGGGACGACTACGACGCCTACACCCGTCAGTTGCTGGGGCTGGAGCGCTGGCTGCGGCCCCGGGAGAACGCCTGATGTCCGACCACGACACCCCGCCCCCCGCCCGGGTACGCCGCACCCGGCGCCGTCCCTATCATCCCCTGCCGGCGNAGGCCCCCCCGGAGCCGGTGACGCCGGTGGTGGTGAGTGGTCTCGCCCCGGCCGTTCCGGACCCGGCAG
>JGI12109J20283_10010196_pt1 | contig 24020 bp, 16 predicted proteins | sample ElkSlonscriptome_12_FD_20283 | JGI IMG/M metagenome (IMG submission 20283)
ACGGCCCCCCCACACACGGCCCCCCCCCCCACGCCCCCCACACACACACGGCCCCCCGCGCCGCCCCCGCCGTGCGTCGTTCACCGCCGCCCCGGGCGTACCATCCGGCCCCTATGGCCCGAGACGACACGCCCTCGATCGCCGCCGAACCGCCCGACGGCTCGGCCGCCGGTCCGCACAATGCCGACGCCCACGAACACGCCCGCCGCCGCGAGGGCCTGTTCTTCGGCTTCGCCTGCTACGGCTACTGGGCCCTCGTCTTTCCGCTTCACCTCAAGTGGCTCAACGCGGCCGTACCGGGCGAGACCGTCCGCGATCAGCCGTGGTGGGCCGCCGAAATCCTGGGCCACCGCATCGTCTGGTCGCTTCTCGTCTGTGTCGCGCTGCTGTTCTGGCTCAACCGGGTCGCCGACTTCAAAGCGCTGCTCAGGCGCAAGCGAAGCGTCGCCCTGCTCGCCCTCACGGCCGCGCTCGTCAGCGTCAACTGGCTGATCTTCATCTACGCCGTCGCCAGCGATCAGCTCTACCGCGCCGGCATCGGCTACTTCGTCACACCGTTCGTCCAGATCGCCCTCGGCATGCTCGTCCTCGGCGAGCGCCTCCGCGGCCTCCAGTGGGCCGCTCTTTCGCTCGCCTTCGCCGGCATCGTCTGGCTGATCGCCGCCGCCGGCGTCTTCCCGTGGATCGAGCTCTCCCTCGCCGCTTCCTTCGGCTTCTACGGCCTGCTCCGCAAACGAGCCCACGCCGGCCCCATCGTCGGCCTGACCATCGAAACCGCCGCCATCACGCCCATCGCCCTCGGCTGGCTCGTCTACGCCGCGCTCGCCTTCGATCGCCCCGCCGCCTTCGTCGGCGCCGGCCCGCTCCCCACCGCCCTCCTGATCGCCACCGGCATCAGCACCGCGCTCCCGCTGCTGTGGTTCGCCGCCGCCGCCAAGCGACTCCCCCTCACCACCATCGGCTTCCTCCAGTTCGGCGCCCCCGTCGGCCAGTTCCTGCTCGGCGTGCTCGCCTTCGGCGAACGACCGCAAAAGCCCATCATGTGGTTCGGCTACGCCCTCATCTGGCTCGGCGTCACCGTTCTCTGCGCCAACTCGCTCCACCACCGCCGCCGATCCAAACGGAACGCCCGCCCGGCGCGCCCCGACGCCGAAGGCGCGACCGTCGCACGCGAATAGCCGACCGACTCCACCCGCTCGCGCGATCCCGTCACCACAAGAACCGCAGCCCGAGCACGAGGCCCCACTCGGTCTCGGGCCGATCGTCGACGCTTCGGTACACCGGGACCTGCACGCCCGCCTCCGCGGCCCAGGTCGTGCCCTCGTAGAGCAAGCCCGGGCTCAGCAGCAGCTCGACGTCGCCGTTCGTTTCGTACACGCCGTTCAGCTCCAGGACGGCGTACGTCGACGCGACGTATTCGCTGCCGTACTCCGCCGGGCTGAGGCGGTAGAGATACGCCGAGTCGAACCGCACGAGGTCGGCCAGCGAATCACCGGGCCGCAGCTCGCCGTCGGTCGCGCCGGTCGTCAGCGTGTACGACGCCGACTGGTTGAACCCGTGCCGACCGCCGATGTACATGAACACCGCGCCCAGAACCGGGTCGACCGAGTCCGACGAGAACGCCGCCGCGCCCGTCGGAAGCTGCGCCCCGGCGAATACAGCCGCTCGCGCCGTGTCCACCGGCCCGAAGTCATCCTGCCAGAACCGGTGCTTGAACGTCAGCGTCGCGTCGCCCAGCCCGGCTTCCACGTCACGCTCCGCGCCCGGCTCGTCCACGTCGCGGCGGATCAACGCCACGTCCAACTGCGCCGACCAGTCTTTCGACAGCCCGTATTGCAGCCGGTGGTTGAACGTCAGGTCGTCGCCGCTGCGGTCGGCGCCGGTCGGGTCGTCGCCGTACCGCGCGAACCGCAGCTTCGACTGATACACGAAGTGGCCCGTCGAGGGCTGCGTCGCGGCCGGCGTGTTCAACGCCTCCTGCGCGAGCGCGGCCGGCGGGGGCGCCAGCGCCAGTGCGAGCGCGGCCGCGAGCGCGAAAGTCGTCCATCGCCGCCGGCTCAACGCAGCACCCCCGCCTCCGCCTCACGGATCGACACCAGCGTGAAGCCCGAGTTCTCGATCGCCCGCGCGAGGTCGGCACGCGACGGATGCCCGCCCTTGCCGCCGAAGGTCACCAGCACCTCGCCGGCGCCCATGTCGATGTGCGTGCGCTCGACGCCCCCCACCTCGGTCAGTTGCTTGTCGATGTTGTTCGCGCACTTCGGACACGACATGCCGTTGACGCGCAGCACCGCGGCGCTCGCCGCGATCGGCTCGCTTTCCCAAAGGCCGCCGTCCGACGCCGGCACGTCCACCGCCGCCGCGGCCATCGAGTCGTGCTGCCCGGATTGTCGGTCGTGGTGTTGCGCACGCGGCGCCTGGTCCGACGCCGAGCCGCCGGACGAGGCGCATCCAGCCGCCGCGAGCAGCACAACGCCGACCAGCGGCGCCGCAGCGAGCGAGAACGGACGACGGACAGAGACCGAACGGTTGGTGAGATCGAACATGATTGGGTTCTTTCGCTGAGTGAAGGGAGGCGCGATTCGGAACGCGATCGCGCCCGCTCGGCGCCCGCGCCGCATCGCAACAAAGCCGTAGGGCGAACGGGCGTCGATTGATCGAGGTTTCGAACGAACGGGTTGCCGTGGAAAGGTTGGTGAGGTTCGTGCGCGTTCGCGCGCGGGGGGCCTCGTGGCGGGCTCGCGTCGCGCTGCGACGCGCTGCGCTGTGGAAGCGCCCGAACGCGGCAGCCGCGACTATTGCCGTGGCGTGCGAGCCGCGCGAGCCGCGCGAGCGTGCGCGGTCGGCGCTACGTCCGCCATCGGCAGAGCGCGGCGCAGCGTTGCGGCGACGTCGCGACGCCGCAGCGCGCTCGCGGCGGCGCCGATGACGAGCCGGCGTCATCGAGCGGTACGAGATCCAACGCGTGGCCCGAGCCGCCCGTGACCGCGATCAACCAGCCGCTGCCCCCGGTCGTCTGCGCCGGCGCGGGCGGACCACGCTGCTCGGGAACCCCCGCACACCCGCACGAGCACCGCCCGCTTTCCCCAGCGTCGCAGCACGCGCCGCCGACCGCGACCTCGCAAGACGCGTCGCGATCCGTCGCCGCCGCCTTCGATTCATCCCCCCGCGGCTCATCCCCCCGCGGCTCATCCCCCCGCGGCCCATCCCCCCGCGGCTTATCCGCGCCCGCCAACTCGCCCAGCGGACAGCACGCGCGACCCTCCGCGACTCTCGGCGTCGCCCGCTCCACCGCCTCCCCACCGTGCAACGCGCCAAGCTCGCCCGACGCGACGAGCCGATCGACCGCGCACCAGCACGCCGGCGCCGTCGCCAGCGTCGCCGCTGCCGCCGCCCGCGGCACGCCGCTCAGCAGCCACGCCGGTTGCAGCGCGATCAGGATGACGCATAGCCATTGACGCATCGCTGGAAGCATCGCCCCGCCGACCGACTCCGTCAACGCTTTCTTTCCGATCACGCGAAAACGTCCGGCGTTCGACGATCAAGACGCCGCGGACGCACCCCATGCCCCGTCCGAATCCCGATCATCGCGGGGCGAAGCGCGCGGCGCCGCGGGCGGGCCGACGCGTCGCACCGCTCCGCGCCGACCCCGTCCCCGCCCCCCGGCCCCGTCCCGCCCCCGACCTCTTTCCGCCACGACCTCCAGCCCCGCCACGACCCGCGCCAGCCGACGCCGCCTCAGCGGGCGGCTAGCATCGACCGCGGCCCGCTCATCGCCGCCCATGTCCCACCCCGCTTCCCGCTCAGGAGCTTTCTTCATGACCGCCACGCTTCTCGCCCGTCGGCCGCTCGCCGCTTCGCTCGCAGTCATCGCCCTCGCCGCGACCGCCGGCACGCTCGCCGTCGCCACCCAGCCCGACGACGCTCCGCGCGGCCCGGTCGATCTCTCCGCCGAGGCACCGCCGATGGAGGGCGTTCGCCTCGTCACCGTCCTCGACGGCCTCACCAGACCCTGGGGCATGGTCTGGCTGCCCGAAGCGACCTTCGAAGACGGGGATGACCCAACCACCGACACCGACGCCGACGCCGCCGACGCGCCGACTTCCTTCGACATGCTCATCACCGAGCGCGGCGGCGCGCTCCGCCTTGTCCGCGACGGCATCTTGCAGACCGAGCCCGTGCCCGGCGCGCCCGAGGTCTTCGCCGGCGGCCAGGGCGGCTTGCTCGACATCTCGCTCCACCCCGACTTCGCCGACAACGGCTACGTCTACCTCACTTATTCCATCGGCGACCGCAGCGCCAACCGCGTCGCCATGGGCCGCGGCACGTTCGACGGCGAACGCCTCAACGACTTCCAAGAACTCTTCCGCAACGACCGAACCAAACGCGGCGGTCAGCACTTCGGCAGCCGCATCCTCTGGCTGCCCGACGGCACGATGCTGCTCTCCACCGGCGACGGCGGCAACCCGCCCGTCCGCCTCGACGGCGAATTCATCCGCAACAAAGCCCAAGACCTCGGCTCGCACTTCGGCAAGGTCCTCCGCTTCAACGACGACGGCACGATCCCGGACGACAACCCGTTCGTCGGCCGCGACGGCGCCGACCCGGCTGTCTACAGCTTCGGGCACCGCAACATCCAGGGCATGGCCCTCGACCCCGACACCGGCCGCGTCTGGGCCAACGAACACGGCGCCCGCGGCGGCGACGAACTCAACATCGTCGAGCCCGGCAAAAACTACGGCTGGCCCGAGGTCACGTACTCCCGCGAGTACTTCGGCCCACGCATCAGCCCCGACACCGCCGCACCCCAAGTCGTCGATCCCGTCGTCGTCTGGACGCCCTGCATCGCCCCATCCGGCGCCGCCTTCTACACGGGCGACCAACACCCCGAATGGCGCGGCGATCTCTTCAACGGCGCTCTCGTCCTCGAGCACGTCCGCTACGTCGATCTCGACGAGCAGGGAAACGTCCTCGACGAGCGCGAAATCCGCACCGGCAAACGCGTCCGCGACGTCCGCCAGGGCCCCGACGGCCACCTCTACATCATCACCGACGAACCCAACGGCGAACTGATCCGCATCGAACGCACCGACCAACGGTGACCGCCCACGCGGGGCGCCCGCTCCCCGCCCGGCGCTCGGCGTTTCCCGCCGCGATTCACAGCTTCGCGAGCGCGTCGGCCAGATGGTCGATGTGTTCGCGGGTGTGCGCCGCCGAGATCTGGCACCGCAGCCGCGCCTCGCCCTCCGGCACCACCGGATAGCCGAAGCCGATCACGTACACCCCGAGGTCCAGCAGCCGCTTGCTCATGCTGATCGCCTTGCTCGTCTCGCCCACGATCACCGGGCAGATCGCCGTGGGCGAGTCGATCACGTCGAAACCCACGGCCTTGATCTTCTGCCGCGCATACGCCACGTTGTCGCGAAGACGCTGCACCCGCTCCGGCTCGCGCATCAGGATCTCGATCGCCTTGTCCGCGCTGCACGCCACCGTCGCCGGCAGCGCGTTCGAAAACAGCGTCGGCCGACCCCGCTGCACGATCATGTCCACCACCGGCTTCGGCCCCGCGATGTACCCCCCCGCCCCGCCGCCGAGCGCCTTGCCCAGCGTGCCCGTGAACAGGTCGACGTCGGCGCCCGCCATGCCGTAGTGCTCGTGCGTGCCCCGGCCGGTCTCGCCCATCACCCCCGTCCCGTGCGAATCGTCCACGACCAGCACCGCCCGGTACTCGTCGCACAGACGCCGCATCGTCGGCAGCTCGGCGATCGAGCCTTCCATCGAGAACACCCCGTCCGTCACCACCCACACCACCGCGTCGTCCGCCACCGACGCCCGCGCCGCCTTCAGCTTCTCCTCGAACGCCCCCATGTCGTTGTTCGGGTAGATGAACTTGCCGATCCCCTTCTGGATCACCCCGGCCAGCCGGATCGAGTCGATGATGCACGCGTGGTTCAGCGCGTCGGACACGATCGCGTCGTCGGGCGTCGCCAGCGTCGGGAACAGCGCCTCGCTCGCGTTCCAGCACGACACGAACGTGTAGCTCGCCTCGACGCCGAGCATCTCCGCGATCCGCGCCTCGATCCGGTGGTGCGCCTCGAACGTCCCGCAGATGAACCGCACCGACGCCGTCCCGGCCCCGTATTTCTTCAACCCCTCGATCCCCGCCTCGACCACCTCGGGGTGGTCCGCCAGCCCCAAATAGTTGTTCGAGCACAGACACACCACCTCCTTCACCGAGCCGTCCGCCATCCGCAGCTCGACCGTCGGCCCCATCGGACCCTCGATCGTCTGCAAATGCTTCAACTCCCCGGCTTGCTCAAGCCCGTGCAGAATCGACTCCGAACGGGCGACAAGCGAATTGGCGGCGGCGGTGGTCATGGCAAAGCTCCTCACGGTCGGCGTTTCGGCCCATTCTAAGCCGCGCCGAACCACGCGACACTCAGCCCCGCACCCTTCCGCGCAGCGATCGAGTTGGCGATCGGGCGCCGGCGTCGCGGTGCGTCCCGGTCAACACGTCGCGATCGTTCCGATGCCGCTCAACGAAACAGCCCACGCCGCGCCGACGCCCCGCTCGCCGACGCCTCGCCCCGGCCACCCCCACGAAGCCGCGCCTCACCACCCGCTTCCACTCCGTCCCCGCTCGACCCGACCCTGCCCGTCTCCCCCCCGCCGGTCTCGCTCCGACCGCCCTCCCGCCGCGGCGTCTCCGCCGACGTCAGCAGGCCCACCAGCGCCAGCATCACCCCTGCCGCCAGCAGCCAAGGCCGCGTCTGCCGATCGCGCGACCACCGCCCCAGCCGCGATTCCCGCTCCGTCGGCGGCAGCGGCATCGTGAACGCCGGCTCCAACGACTCGAACGGCGACGCCGAATCCGCACCGGGCTCGTCCAGCACCGCCAGCGGCGTCACGTTCGCCGGCGCCAGGTTCAACTGCGTCAACGCCAGCGCGCGCAACGCCTCCGGGTCCCGTCCGTCCACCGACGCGATGAAGTCGCTGTAGCTCGCCAGCCGCTCCGCGTGCCAGCCCGCCACCGCCCGCGCCACGTCCCGCTCGTGCTGCGCGTGCTCCAGCCCTTCCAGCGCTGGGATCAGCATCACCGCCGCAAGCAAACCGGCCCCGGCGATCAAAAACAACCATCCCGCGTCCAGCCGGCGGGTCACCGGCCGAAACAACCCAGCCGTGATCAGCGGCCGCCGACCCGCCAGCAACGGGTTCGGCCCGGCGCTCAGCAAACCAACTGACGCCTCCCCGTGCTTCCGCGAGCGCCCCACCTCGCGTACCCGCCGTCCCGCGCGTACCCGCCTCCCGGCGACGCGGACGCCGCGGCTGACGATCTCGGAATGGCCGGTCTGCCGAGCTTCCATGCTCCTCACGTTCCCGCAACGGCCGCCTCGCGAGACGCCGCCGCCACGACGCCGGGACGCGTCCTGCCGCCCGCGCCTTCGACCCTACCCCCGCACGCCGGGCGCACCGTCGGCGCCGCCGCCGACGCGCACTCTACCTTTCATCATCGTCCGCCCGTCGACGCCCGCTTGATTCGTCCGCCGCCCGCCAGCCCTCCACACCCCGCGAAGCCGACCCGACCTCCGACCCCCGACCCCACCCCCGGCCCAACCCCCGATCCGAGTCGACCGCAACCCGACCCCACGCCGGACGCTGTCGAAGATCCGCCCACGCTTTCGCTTCCGCCTTCATCGCACACCCCCCAAGGACCGATAGATTGTCCGGCGATGGAACACACGGGCGGATCCACCCGATCGGCGGAGGCGGTCGCCGCGCAGCGCGACGCGGCCCTCGCCGACCCTGCGCACGCCGCTGACTCGACCAGCCCCGCCTCGACCAGCCCCGCCTCGCCCGACGCCACCCCACCCGAGCCCGCCGTCCGCGTCCGCGGCCTCGTCAAACGCTTCGGCGACACCACCGTCCTCGACGGCATCGACCTCGACGTCTACCCCGGCGAAACCATGGTCATCATGGGCGGCTCCGGCTCCGGCAAGTCCACCCTCCTCCGCAACATGATCGGCACCTTCAGCCCCGAACACGGCTCGATCGAACTCTTCGGCCGCAACATCTGCGGCATGAGCGAAGACGAACTCAACGGCGTCCGAACCAGGTTCGGCATCCTCTTCCAGTCCGGCGCCCTCTTCAACAGCATGACCCTCGCCGAAAACGTCGCGCTCCCCCTCCAGGAACACACCGACCTCACCCCCGAGATCATCGACATCCAGGTCAAAATCAAGCTCGAACTCGTCGGCCTGCGCAACCACGCGAACAAATACCCCGCTGAAATCTCCGGCGGCATGAAGAAACGCGCCGGCCTCGCCCGCGCCCTCGCCCTCGACCCCCGCATCCTCTTCTACGACGAGCCCTCCGCCGGACTCGACCCCGTCACCAGCGCCCAGATCGACCAGCTCATCCTCGCCCTCACCAAGCAGCTCGGCGTCACCTCCGTCGTCGTCACCCACGAGATGGACTCCGCCTTCACCATCGCCGACCGCATGGCCATGCTCGACAAGGGCAAGATGATTAAGGTCGCCGAACGCGCTTGGTTCGAACGCGCCCGCGACGCGGGCGACGCCGACGCCGCGGCGATGTCCGAACAGGAACAACTCATCCGACAGTTCCTCCGCGGCGCCGCTGAAGGACCGCTCTCCGCTCGCATGGACCAGCAGGCCTACGAGCAAAGCCTCTTCGGTGAGGTCGTCAACGTCCCCGGAGACATCCCCTCCATCGTCCCCACCCGCGCTCGCTCGATGCCTAAACAACCGCAACACCAGGTCGCCGACACACAACGAGAGAACCAACCCGGAGGCGGACGATGATGGCCAAGCTCCACGGCAGGCGAAACAACGTGCTCGCCGGCACGCTCGTGATCCTCGCGATCGTCGGCGCCACCTTCGCCATCATCCTCCTCGGCGGCGCGCTCGACGTGCTCGGCAAACGACAGTACATGGTCCGATTCCCCCTCGACATCGGCGTCGGCGGCCTCGTCGAAGGGTCCGCCGTCCAGGTCGGCGGGCTCGAAGTCGGCGCCGTCCGCGAGGTCCGCCCCGTCGTCGACGACGGCGCCTTCACCGGCTTCATCGACGTCGAGATCGCCGTCGACGACCGCGTCGTCTTCCGCCACGGCGCCGAAGCCCTCCTCCAGAAACCGCTCGTCGGCGGCCTCTCCTCCATCAACTTCATGGGCCTCGGTGAAAGCGCCGCCGCGGTCGTCGAGCCCGACGAGATCATCCCGGGCCGCATCGCTCCCCCCGAAATCCTCGCCTCCGCCGGTTACGGCGAGGCCCAGGCCCAAGCCCTGCGAGCCCTCATCGACGCCGCCGCCGAGGGCGCCGAGAACTTCCGCGCCATCTCCAGCAGCCTCCGCGACTCCACACTCCCCCGCATCGACCGCCTCACCGAGCGCGTCGACGCCGACTACCCCCTCTGGTCGCAGAACGTCACCTCCACCCTCGAAAGCGTCAACGCCACCGCCGAGCGCGCTCCCGACATCGCCGACGGCGTCCGCGACGCCATCGAGACCGTCCGCACCAACGCCGGCCGCGCCACCGACGCCATCGTCTCCAATGGCGCCGCCTTCGAACGAACCCTCGCCGAGATGACCGCCTTCCTCGACCAGCTCGAGCAATCACGCCGCAGCGCCGAGGGCTTCCTTCGCCAGCTCGACGAAGACGTCGCCCCGCGCGCCACCGCCTTCCTCGACGAGTCGCGCGAAGCCGTCGAAGACGCCGGCGCCGCCCTCGAACGCGCCCAGAGCATCATGGGCGAGCAAAGCCCGCAGATCCGACGCTCGCTCGCCAACTTCCGCATCGCGAGTCAAGAGCTCCGCTTCATGACCGCCGAAGTCCGACGCTCACCTTGGCGCCTGCTCTACCGCCCCGACGCGCGCGAACTCGAATACGAACTGCTCTACGAATCCGCCCGTACCTACGCCGCCGCCGTCACCAACCTCCGCGCCGCCACCGAGAGTCTCGAAGCCGTCATCTCCGCCGACAACCCACGTCTGGCCGCCGAGGGCGCCGACCTCGCCCAACTCAAGGCGGAGGTCGTCCGCGCTTTCGAGAACTACGAGACCGCCCAGCGCCGCTTCATGGACGAGCTCATGGAAGAGACCGCAGAATGAACCACCGGGCGAAACGCCCGACGGCCGCCGCTCCGGCGCGGCCACCAGCCGCGCGCCCGCGCGGAGGCGGAGCGCATGCACCCGGCCAGCGATGATCCATCTCCCGATCGGCCCGAGGGCCAGCCCCGGGCCGACACCGCCCCCGGCGCCGCCCCGCCCCACCGCAGCGCCGAAGCCCTCGGCAAACGCGTCGGCGGCGGCATGGCCTGGATGCTCCTCGCCACCGTCACCGCCAAGCTCAGCACGCTCGGCGCCCAGATCGTCCTCGGACTCCTCCTCGCCGAAGACGACTTCGGCGTCTACGCCGCCGCTATCGGACTCGCCGCCTTCATCCAGGCCTTCCGCGACGGCGGCGTCCGCCAACTCCTCATCCAGAAGGGCTCGGCCCACTGGGAGGGGCTCGCCGGCGCCGCCTTCTGGCTCGCCTCCCTCGTCAACCTCACCATGGCCGCCCTCCTCGCGCTCGCCGCCGCCGCGATCTACGCCCTGCCCATCGGCGGCGCCACCGCCTACGCCGACCCCCGCCTGCCCGCCGTGCTCCTCGTCCTCGCCGCCGCCCTCGCCGCCGCCTCGCCCGTCCTCATCTTCCAGGCTCGACTCAGCACCCAGCTCCGCTTCCGCAGCGTCGCCGTCATGAACACCCAGCAGGCCCTCGTCCGCAACGGCTCGATGATCGTCTTCGCCCTGCTCGGCTTCGGACCGCTCAGCTTCGCACTCCCCATCCTCGTCGCCACCCTCTACGTGAACGTCTGCGGCTACTACCTCACGCGCGACCGCCTCTGGACCCGCGCGCCACGACGCCGACTCTGGCCCGCCATGATCGCCCGCGGCAAATGGCTCGTCCTCATGGCGATCGCCCTCGCCGCCCTGCTCCAGGGCGACTACTTCGTCCTCGGCTGGCTCGTCCCCGCCGGCCTCGTCGGCCTCTACTTCTTCGCCTACCAGATCACCGCCCAAATCCAGATCCTCCTCGGCGTCAACCTCCAACTCGTCCTCTTCCCCGCGCTCTCCAAGCTCCGCCACGAGCCGCAGCGGTTCCGCGCCGCCACGCTCCGCGCCGTCCGCGTCCTCTCCCTCTTTGCCTGCGGCGCCGGCGTCGGACTCGCCCTCGTCTACGACCCGCTCCAGCGCCTCATCTGGGGCGAGAAGTGGGCCGCCACCGTCCCAGCCGTACAGATCATGGCCGTCAGCTTCCCCTTCCGAATGCTCGCCAACGTCATGAACAGCGCCATGATGGCCCGCGGGCTCTACAAGCCCCTCGCCCTGCTCACGCTCACCGCCGGCGGCGGCCTCATGCTCGCCGCCGCCGCCGCCGCCGCGACGACGTGGGCCCTCATGGGCGACGCCCTGCAAACGATCGCCGCCGCCGCCGCCGAAGCCGCGCCCGACGGCCCAGCGGTCGGCTCCATCGCCGGCGCCGATCACGCCCTCACCATGCTCGCCGCCTTCACCGCCGCCTTCTTCGTGCTCGGCGTCACCGCCCTCACGCTCGTCGGCCTCCGAAAGGCCGGCGCACCCGCCTTCCGCGTCCTCGCCGGCATCCTCCCCGTCTGGACCCTCGCCGTCGCGCTCGGCGCCGCCCTCTACGCAATCGAACACGCCGCCTCCGCCGCGGCCGGCGCGCAACTCCCGCCGGCCCTCCGCATCGTCGCGCTCGGCGGCGCGTTCACCTTCGCCTACGCCCTCGGCGTCCGCTCGCTCGTCCCCCGTGCGCTCGACGATTCCCTCGCCGTGCTCCCCGCGCGACTCGCCGCACCCACCCGCCGACTCCTGCGGCTGCCGCGCAATGCCGGCTCGGACGAGCCCCCGTTATGATCTCGACCGCTCCGACCCCACAAGCGACGTCGGCGACCTCGGCAACGAAAGGCGGCGGGCGATCGTGTCATCAGGACGAAGGCTGTTCTTCATCGTCGGCTCTCCGCGATCGGGCACCACGCTGCTCCAGTCCATGCTCATGCAGTCGCCGGGCGTGACCATCCCCCCCGAGACGCAGTTCATGGGGATCATCTACCGGCGTCGTAAGCGGCTCGGCCCGATCGAGTCCGATCGGGGCTGGGACGCGGCCGTCAACGCGATCGTCGCACGAAACGACCGTGCCGAGTTCCCGATCACGGGCGAAGAGTTGCGGGCACGGCTGACGGCGCCGGGCGAGCGGTCATACCGCCGACTCCTCTCCGACTGGCTCGAACTCTGCGGCGAACGCGCGGGCGCCGACATCGTCGGCGAGAAAAGCCCCGCCCATACCGAGTACGTCGGCGAGCTCGCGGAAATGTACCCCGACGCGCGCTTCGTACAGATCGTGCGCGACCCCCGCGATGTCGCTCTCTCCCACCGCGAAGTCTGGAAACGTCCGCCCCTGCAAGCGGCTTTGCGCTGGCGCTTCGACCAGCAATCGTTACGCCGGCATCGCGACGACTCGCGTCAAACCCGCTTCCGCGCCGTCCGCTACGAGGACCTCGTCGCCGACTCGGAGCCCACCATCCGTGAACTCGCCGAGTTTCTCGGGCTCACCTTCGTGCCCGACATGGCCGATCCCTCGAAACGCCGCGAGACCGGCTTCGCCGCCCATGAAACCCACAAGCTGCAAACCCTCGAACGCCTGACCACGTCCCGCATCGGCCGCTATCGCGGCAAACTCTCCCACGCCGATCTCCAGATCGTCCAAGCGGTCTGCGGCGGCGAGATGCGCGCGCTCGGCTACGAGCTGGAACAAGCGTCGAAGCTCGCGGGCTGGGCCCGCGCCATCTCCCTGGCGCCCGGCCTGGCCGTCAAACGCCGAGCCAAGCTCAACGCGAGAGACCTCAAGCTCGATCGTGAAGCACGCCTGGCCGACGCCGAGACCTAATACGCGCCGAAACGCCCTCTCCCCCGATCCGCTTCACGCTCGCGCCGTCTACTGATCGTGTCCCGTGAACTCCGGGATCGCGTGCCCCGCGTCCTTCAGCGTCTTCTCGCGCGACGCCAACTCCACGTCGTGGTCCACCATCATCGCCGCCAACTCCTCCACGCTCGTCGTCGGCGCCCACCCCAGCTTCTCCTTCGCCTTCGCCGGATCGCCCAGCAACAGGTCCACCTCCGCCGGACGCAGATACCGCGGATCGAACTCCACGTGCTCCTCGAAGTTCAGCCCCGCGTGCGAGAACGCCATCTCCGCGAACTCCCGAACCGTAATCGTCCGCCCTGTCGCGATCACGTAATCGTCCGCCTCCTCCTGCTGCAGCATCAGCCACATCATCTTCACATAGTCGCCCGCGAAGCCCCAGTCCCGCTTCGAGTCCAGGTTCCCCAGAAAGACCTTCCGCTGCAAGCCCATCTTGATCCGGCCCACCGCACGCGTGATCTTCCGCGTCACGAACGTCTCACCCCGACGCGGCGACTCGTGGTTGAACAGAATCCCGCACGACGCGTGCAGACCGTACGACTCCCGATAGTTCACCGTCGCCCAATGCGCCATCACCTTCGCGCACGCGTACGGGCTCCGCGGATAGAACGGCGTCGACTCCTTCTGCGGCGTCTCCATCACCTTCCCGTACTGCTCCGACGACGACGCCTGGTAATACCGCACGTCCGCATCCGTCGCGTCCCGATACTCGCGCACCGCCTCCAGCAGCTTGATCGCCCCCATGCTCACCGTCTCCGCCGTGTAGATCGGCATGTCGAACGACACGCGCACGTGGCTCTGCGCCCCCAGGTTGTACACCTCGTGCGGCTTGATCGAGTGCATCAGCTTCGACAACACGTTCGCGTCGCACAGGTCCCCGTAATGCAGACGCAGCTTCGGGTCCGGGTTGTGCGGGTCCTGGTAAACATGGTCGATCCGCTCCGTGTTGAACGACGACGAGCGACGGATGATCCCGTGTACCTCGTACCCCTTGTCCAGCAGAAACTCGGCCAGGTAAGAGCCGTCCTGTCCGGTGATCCCGGTGATGAGTGCTCGTTTACCGTCGCTCATGATGGTCGGCTCCGCTGATGGCTTCAAAGGAAAGTCGTCGCGTCCTCGGGGCGAGCCGCGCGCTCCCGCGTTCGCCGGGCGCACGCCCCGCCGCGCGGGCGAACACTGTACCGGACAGCCCCCACAACGCCACGCCGCCGCCGCCGGTTCGATCCAACCCCACGCATACCCATCCCCTTATTCCCCCGCCGGCCCCCGACTCACCCCACGCCCCGCAGTTTCCGGACCTCGCGCCCCGCCCGCCGCCCCGCCCGCACCGCCAGCGGCACCGCCCGCCCGCCGCTCAACGCCCGATCCACCCGCCGCACGCGCTGCGACCGCGCGTACCGCCGCAACGCCCCCCGCATCGCCTCCGCCAATCGGCGATGCTCCGCAACGCTCTCGTCCGCCGCCGCGATCATCTCCCGATACGCCGCCGCCCCGTATTCGTTCAGCGGCAGCCGTTCAATGTGTCGCCCTTCCAGCTCCCGCGTCTGAAACAATCCCTCGGGCTGCCCCGCACCAAGCAGCTCCAGCGCGATCTTCGTCCGCACGCATTTGCCGCACCGACCGCAGTTCAAATACCCCGCCGGCCGCGCCTTCTCCGGAACGAAACACACCTGCAACCGCGCGAGCAACTCCGGATGCCGCGACACCACCCGCGTCTTCTCGAACCGCGTCAGGTCCGCCCCGTGATGCAACACCGATAGGTCCGCCGACGAAAACCAATGGTCCATCACCGCGTGACTCCCCCAAGGCTCGATCCGGTCCGCCCGAAACGTCGAGCCGATCGACGCCCGACCGAACCGGTCCTTCAGCACGTGCGCCGCCGCCGCACAACCCGCCCCGTGGTGCGCCCGCTCCCAGAACCCGTTGTCCCGCAGCAACTCGATCAGGTTCGTCCGCACCACCCACAACCGCACGCCCCGCGGCGCCAGCATCGCACGGCACGTCTCCGCCGACCGCGCCATCATCGACCCGTCCGGATCGGCGTGGAACCCGCCGATGTCGAAACCGTCCACCAGAATCGCGTGCCGGACCCGGTGCGGGCTCGCCTCCCCGAACCGCTCCGCGTTGTCGGCCAGCAAACACGCCGCGTCCACGCCTCCCGAGAACAGCGCCGCCGCACCGTCCGCCGGCGCCCGCTCCTCAAAGCCGTCCGCCTCGATCTCGATCGCCGCGTGCCCCGAACCGCGCCGCCAACCCTGCATCGTCAGCCCCGCCACGCGGAGATTCTGCGACAGCAGCGGACACACACGCCCCCGCACCAAGATCCGCCGCTCGCCCAACTCGATCGCCGGCATCAACGCCGCCACCAGCGTCGCTTCCAACACGCGCGCCGCGGCAGCCGTCGCAGGCTCCTCCCCCTCGACGCCTGTTTCCGCCGCCTCCGCCGACTCGCTGACTCCGCCAATTTGCTCGACCCGCCATCCGACACGCTGCTCAGCTCGACCCGTCGCCTCCCAACGAACGACGATCTCGCAGCACGAACCGCCGCCCGAACCCGCGAGATCGTCAACCTCGAGAATCATCCCCGCAGCCGCACCTTTCGACGACGCGTTCAATCACCGCACGCGGCGGCGTGCCCGACCCCTCCACCGCGGACGCCCGACGACCGCTCAGTATACTGCCCGCTCGCGTCGCCCCCGCCATCGCGACGGGCGCCGCCGAACAACGCCGGCCCCGTTCGCATCTTCACGCTCGGAGCTCGCCATGCCACAGATCAAACGCATCCTCGTCACCGGCGGCGCCGGCTTCCTCGGCTCCCACCTCTGCGAACGACTCTGCGACATGGGCCACGACGTCATCTGCCTCGACAACTTCTTCACAAGCCAGAAATCCAACGTCTCCCACCTCCTCCCGCTCCCAAACTTCGAGCTCGTCCGCCACGACGTCACTCAACCCGTCTGGCTCGAAGTCGACGAGATCTACAACCTCGCCTGCCCCGCCGCCCCGGGCCATTACCAGTTCAACCCCATCAAAACCATCAAAACCTCCGTCCTCGGCGCCATCAACGTCCTCGGCATGGCCAAACGCTGCAAAGCCAAAGTCCTCCAGGCCTCCACCAGCGAGGTCTACGGCGATCCCGAAGTCCACCCCCAGCCCGAGAGCTACCGCGGCGCCGTCAACATGCTCGGACCCCGCGCCTGCTACGACGAGGGCAAACGCGTCGCCGAAACGCTCTTCATGGACTACCACCGCTCCAACCGCGTCAACATCCGCATCGTCCGCATCTTCAACACCTACGGCCCACGAATGCACCCCTACGACGGACGCGTCGTCTCCAACTTCATCCGCCAGGCCATCGCCGGCGAACCCGTCACCATCTTCGGCGACGGCAGCCAGACCCGCTCCTTCTGCTACCGCGACGACCTCGTCGAAGCCATCATCCGCATGATGAACGGGCCCGACCACTTCGTCGGACCCGTCAACATCGGCAACCCCGACGAGTTCACCATCAAACAACTCGCCGAACTCGTCATCGAACTCACCGGCTCCAGCTCCGAAATTATCCAGAAGCCGCTCCCACAGGACGACCCGAAGCAACGCCAGCCCGACATCTCCCTCGCCAAAGAAAAGCTCGACTGGACGCCCTCCACCAATCTCCGCGACGGCCTCGCCCGAACCATCGACTATTTCACGTCCATCGACTTCTCGCACTTCCGGGTGCCGACGCCAAACTACTGAAACCCACCCGGCCCGCCCACCACAGGCGCCGCCTGACCGCCCACGCTCCCGCCGCCCTCGCTCAGCAGTCCGCCCCCGGGCGCCCGCGCCCGCCCGCGCTCCCGCCGAACCCCGCATAACCGTGCACCCCCGTCCCGCAGCGGGTCCGCCCCGCCGGCCTCCCGTGCAAACCCTGTCGATCTCTTCTCCGTCGCCGGGCCGGGTGCTACGATCGGGGTCCGGCGTCACAAGCGACGCCCGCTCTACACATGGGGCCCGCATGAGCACGACGCCACAAGATCTTGCGACAACTACCGAGCCGGCCGCCGACGCCGCGCCGCAACCCCAGCACCCCAACCAACGCCTCGGCGAAGGCTTCGTCCACCTCCACCTCCACTCCGAATACTCCCTCCTCGACGGCGGCAACCGCGTCGACCGCCTCGTCAACCGCGTCAGCGAACTCGGCATGCACGCCGTCGCCGTCACCGACCACGGCAACCTCTTCGGCGCCCTCGCCTTCTACAACCAAGCCCGCGACGCCGGCGTCAAACCCATCCTCGGCTGCGAGGCCTACGTCGCCCAGGGCGACCGCCAAGACCGCACCCACACCGGCGTCAAAGACGGCGGCTTCCACCTCGTCCTCCTCGCCGAGAACGAGACCGGCTGGCGAAACCTCATGTACCTCGCCTCCGAGGCCTACCTCACCGGCTTCTACTACAAGCCCCGCATGGACCGCGCCCTCCTCGAAAAGCACAGCGAGGGCCTCATCGCCATCAACGGACACCTCGGCAGCGAACTCGCCTTCCACCTCGTCGAATACAACAAAACCCGCGACGCCGCGCATTGGGACGCCGCCGTCGAGTCCTGTCAGTGGCACCAGCGAGTCTTCGCCCCCACCGACGCCGGCCCACGCTTCTTCGTCGAACTCCAGCACCACAACGCCGAGCAGTGCGCCATCAACCCGCACCTCATCCGCATCGCACGTGAACTCGACCTCCCCATCGTCTGCGACAACGACTCCCACTTCCTCCTCGAAACCGAGTGGGACGCCCACGACTCGCTCGTCTGCATCAGCACAGGCAAGGTCAAAGACGACCCCACCCGGATGCACTACCCGCGCGAGCTCTACGTCAAATCGCCCAGCGAAATGCGCGAACTCTTCCACGCTCACTACGACGAACCGTGGACGTCCCTCGACGGTTCGCAAACCACCGTCGGCCGGGAAGCCTGCGACAACACCATCCGCATCGCCGACCGCTGCGACGTCGACCTCGCCTTCGGCAACCACGCACCCGTCGTCGAAGTCCGCGCTCCGAAATCCAAACTGCCCTACAAAGGCGAACGCGACCGCACCGCCTGGTTCAAACGCTTCTGCGCCGACTACGCCGTCGAACCCTTCGACGCCTCCCACGGCGTCTCGCAAAGCGAACTCAAAGCCGACTGCGACCGTACGCTCCGCGAACTCTGCGAAGCGGGCGTCGTCTGGCGCTACGGCGCCGGCGTCCTCGAACGAAACGGCAACGCCGACGTCTCCGCAAAGCTCGCCGGCGACATCATCGATCGCCTCGAACGAGAACTCACCGTCCTCTGCGACAAAGACATCTCCGCCTACTTCCTCATCGTCTGGGACTTCGTCAACTGGGCCAGACAACGCGGCATCCCCGCCAACGCACGCGGCTCCGGCGTCGGCACCATGGTCGGCTACGTCCTCGGCCTCTCCAACGCCTGCCCCGTCCACTACGGGCTCCTCTTCGAACGCTTCACCGACCCCGACCGCAGCGAATACCCCGACATCGATATCGACCTCTGCCAGGACGGTCGCCAAGACGTCATCAACTTCGTCCGCGAGAAGTACGGCCACGTCGCACAGATCATCACCTTCGGAACCCTCAAACCACGCGCCGCCATCCGCGACGTTTCCCGCGTCCTCAATCTCGACCTCAAGGCCGCCGACAAACTCGCCAAGCTCGTCCCCGACCAGCTCAAGATGACCTTCGCCAAAGCCCTCGAGCAGGAACCCCTCCTCCGAGGCGTCCGCGACGACGATCCCGCCGCCATGCAGGAAGTCTTCGGCGATCAGCAACCACCCGCCGGCCTCGTCAAACGCGTCATCGACACCGGCGCCGTCATCGAAGGACAAGCCCGACACTCCTCCGTCCACGCCGCCGGCGTCATCGTCGCCACCAGACCGCTCCACGAAATCGTCCCCCTCTACCGACCCCCCGGCACCGAAGACGTCGTCACCCAATGGGACGGACCCACCTGCGAAGACGTCGGCCTCCTCAAAATGGACTTCCTCGGCCTCCGCACCCTCTCCATCCTCGAACGCGCCAAAGCCCTCATCCGCGAAACACTCTCCAACGACCAAATATGGCGAGCCCTCTCCTACGGCCGCGATCTCCCAGATCAAAAGACACGCGAAGAAACCGACCCCCTCGACCTCGAAGTCCTCGCCTTCGACGACGACCGCGTCTTCGAACTCTTCCGACGCGGCGACACCACCGGCGTCTTCCAGTTCGAGTCCGGCGGCATGCGGCGACTCCTCACCGAGATGCAGCCCGACCGACTCGAAGACCTCATCGCCGCCAACGCCCTCTACCGACCCGGGCCCATGGACCTCATCCCCGACTACAACGCCAGAAAGCACGGCGCCCAGCCCGTCCCACAAGTCCACCCCATCGTCGACAAGTTCACCAAAGACACCTACGGCATCATGGTCTACCAGGAGCAGGTCATGCAGATCGTCCACGAGCTGGGCGGCATCCCACTCCGACAGGCCTACACCCTCATCAAGGCCATCTCCAAAAAGAAAGAAAAGGTCATCAACGCCAACCGAGCCGCCTTCATCGACGGCGCCGGCGACAAAGGCCTCGACGCCAAAGCCGCCGCCGACCTCTTCGACCTCATCCTCAAGTTCGCCGGCTACGGCTTCAACAAATCACACTCCACCGGCTACGCCATCGTCGCCTATCAGACCGCGCTCCTCAAAACATACTTCCCCAACCAGTACATGGCCGCCTTCCTCACCTTCGAAAGCCAAGCCCAAAAAGTCGAAGACTGGATCAAGTACAAAGACGACTGCCGCCGCACCCGCTTCCTCAACGGCAAAGTCGGCGTCGAGATCAAACCTCCCGACATCAACCTCTCCGACGCCGACTTCACCGTCGTCTTCGACGACGACGAACCCAACGACGCCCACCACGGCCACGTCCGCTTCGGCCTCCGCGCCCTCAAAGGCGCCGGCGACAAAGCCATCCGCGCCATCGTCGCAGAACGCAAAGCCACCGGACCCTTCAAAAGCCTCTACGACTTCGCCGAACGCGTCCCACCCGGCACGGTCAACAAGGCCACCATCGAAGCGCTCGTCTGCTGCGGCGCCTTCGACTCCGTCCACGGCCAGGACGCCCGCGCCAGCATGGTCGCCTCCATCGACGCCGCCGTCTCCGCGGGCCAGGCCGTCGCTCGCGACCGCGCCGCCGGCCAGGGCGGACTCTTCGGCGCCGCCGACGACGCGCCCAACGCCGACCAAGCACCCGAACCCGCACTCTCCCGCGCCCCGACTTGGGACGAACTCGAAACGCTCGCCAAAGAAAAAGACGTCCTCGGCTTCTACGTCTCCTCACACCCGCTCGACCAATGGGCCCGCGAGATCGAAACCTTCGCCACCGCCTCCACCGACCAGGCCGCCGCCATGCGACAAGACGCCTGCGTCGTCATCGGCGCCCTCGTCAAACAGGTCCGACCCGTCGTCACCAAAAAGGGCGACCGCATGGCCATCATGACCATCGAAGACGCCGCCGGAACCATGGACGCCGTCCTCTTCCCGCGCACCTACGCCGACCAAAGCCAGCACCTCGTCAAAGACGAAGTCGCCTTCATCGCCGGCAAAGTCGACCTCCAACGCGGCGACCCGCAGATCATCGTCGAACGCATCGTCCCCGCAAACCGCGCCGCCCAGCACCTCGCCTCCGCCGTCGAAATCACCATCGACGCCGCCGCCGCCAACGGCAGCCTCGACAACCTCCTCCACCAACTCCGCGGCGTCCTCACCCGCCCAGCCTTCGGCGCCAACACCGACGCCGCCCTCCGCGCCCCCGTCTCCATCCGACTCCGCACCACCATCCCAGCCACGGCCGCCACCGCCTCCGCCGCCAAACCCCACGACGTGCTCCTCAAACCGCGCGACTGCACCCTTTGCCCGACGCCAAACGCCATCGCCGAGATCGAACACGTCGTCGGCCCACGCTGCGTCTCCATCTCCGGCGGACTCCCCAACTGGCTCACCGAACGCGCCAACGGCGCCGGCCGACGCAACTACCGACGCACCGGCTCCGACGACTAACCAACAACATCACCCAACCCCGACCCTCGCCTCACCCAACCTCAGCTCCCACCATTCTCACCCCTCACCCCTCCCCCAGCAGCGGCACGAACCGCACCGGCCCAAGCCGCTCCGTCTCGAACGCCGCTTCACCGTCCGCACCGCCACCCGCCGCGCGCCGCCGCATCCGCAACAACACCTGCTCCCCGCCGTCATCGCCCACCGGGATCACCAACCGCCCGCCTCGCCCCGATCCGCCCTCGCCCCCGCGCCAGCCTCCACCAGCCTCGCCGCCGCCCGGCGACGCCAACTGCTCCTTCAACGCCCCCGGCACCGCAGGCGTCCCCGCCGCCACCGCCACCGCGTCGAACGGCGCCCGCTCCGGCCAACCACGCTGGCCGTCACCGTGCGACACATGCACGTTCGCATAACCCAGCGACCGCATCCGCTCCGCCGCCAGCGACGCCAACTCCTCGTGATACTCGATCGCGTACACCTCTCCCGCGATCCGACCCAGCACCGCCGCCGCGTACCCCGAACCCGCCCCAACCTCCAGCACCCGGTCCGACTCGCCAAGCTCCAACGCTTCCGCCATCAACGCCACAACGTACGGCTGACTGATCGTCTGCCCCGCCTCGATCGGCAACGCCGAATCCGCATACGCCAACTCCCGCTCGCCCGCCCGCACGAACGCCTCACGCGGCACCTCCCCCATCGCCGCCAACACCCGATCATCACGCACACCCCGCGCCACCAACTGCCGCTCCACCATCTCCACCCGCTCGGCCGCAAAGTCCCATCGTCCGTCCATCTCCGCCGCCATACCGCTCCTTCACCCACCACCGTCTAATCTCGCCACCCGCCGTCACCCTCTTCCCCATCACCCGCCACCGCCCTCTCCCCATCACCACCGCCGGTTTCACCGCCAACCACCGCCGCCGTCCCACAATCGCCGCGGTCCCACAGCCGCACCCTAGGAACGCCCACCTACCAAATCAGCAACCGCCGGCGAACCACCCAATTCCGCCCCACACCCCCGCCGCCAAGCGAACCACATCCGGACCCCCGCCCCTCAATCCAAGTCGTCACCCAATTCCATCGCAACAATCAACTTCCAGCATTCGGCGTACTCTCCTGCCGACGGCGTCTCCGAGCCGTCGAGGCCACCCGCTGACCACAGGGCTCAAGAGACATGACGAACCCACCCCCAAAGCGACACGTCCGCGACGTACCACTTCGATGCTCGGCTCGCACTGTGGGCTTCGGCTGGCTATCGCTTCTCACGACGACGCTGTGCCTCGCATGTTGCACAAGCCCGGCCTCCAAATTGACATGGAGCGTTCGCAATGACGTATCAATCCATAGTCGAACGGACTGGTTGTACGGCATGTCACGATCGCTCTATGTGATCGACAACCCGTTGGAGAGCGCGAACGCCCGAATCGAAAGCTTCAGCGTGTCGCTCGAAGGCGACCCTATGCTGACTCACACAGACTTATTTTCTTTAACGCACGTCGCTGGAGGTGACGATGAGTACCTTTGGATTTTAGGAGTCTTGAACCCGATGGTCGCCTTTGATCCGCCGGTCACGTTGGTGCGTGTACCACTCAGTCGGTTCGACGAGCGCTCTCCGACGCTCCGAGGCGAGATCGTCATGCGTTGGCTAGGTTTCGGCGGCCAGCTTTACTTTGAACGCGAAACGCCGCTCGGCGCCGCCGTCTTCGTCGTGACGTCCGGCACGCAAAACGAAGTGCACGCGCTCTGCCGCCAATCGGGCGATCCCCTGACTGAACCGCTCGAAGTCGCCTCGTCCGCCGTAGCGCACGTCTCCGAAGCGGTCGTCGCCTTCCCCTCAGCGGGCTCGATCGTCATCGACGATGTCGCCGATCCCGCTCCATGGATAACCGATATACCCGGTACGCTCGTCCCGATGCAGTCGCCCGGTCCGACCATCGTCGTCCGCGACGGCCGCGACCTCGTACTCATCGAAGTAAGCCACCCGCAACGATCATGGACCGAAGCCCGCCGCTGGCCGATCGCGCACCAGGTCCCCGATGAACGCCTCAACAAGTACAGCTCCGGCTTCTGGACGTCCGACGGACCGGCGTTGCTGTACAACTACGAGTTGCCGTGGTACTCCCGCATCATCGTCGGCGACAGCATCGCCCGCATGAGTCGCAACGCCTTTCGCATGACCGAAACAAAGAGCGTGTTCGTGAACTATCGCCGCTAGCGTGCATGCAGCCAACTCCGCCGGAACCAGCGCGATCAGTCGAGCAATCGAACACGCAATGACGCTCGGGATTTTGAGCAGAAAACCGATCTTCTCGAACGTGCGAGTGCGACCGCGTGCCGAGCGATCCGCCACGTACGCGACGATCGGGTTGGTGGCTCACTCTTCCTGTCGATTGAAATCGTGCGACGATCAATCGGTCGCTCGCTACGGTGACGCGGTCGGCGAATCCGCCCGCGACGACCCCATGCTTCGCTGACTCCTTCTTCGACCTCGGCGGAGCCTCAGCGTGCGAGTCCTCGGACATGTCTCCCTCTGGAACGGCGTCTACGCGGTCGCCGCCGCGCACGGCGCCGCCGTCGCGCTCGGGCTCATACTCCCGCCGCTCTTCTACGCCTGGCTCTTCGCCACCGCTTGGGCCGCCTTTCTCCTCGACCGCGTCAAGCTCGCCGACCGCTTCGCCGAGCCGGCCGACGCACTCAGCTCGCCCCGACGCACCGCATTCCTCCGCCGCCACGCACGACCCGCCCGCATCCTCCTCGCCGTCCTCGCCGCCGCCGCCCTCGCCCTCGGCGCCGCCATCCACCCCGCCGCCCCCGCCACCTCCCTCGCCGCCTGGACCGCCGTCTTCCTCTACAGCCTCCCCCTCCCCCGCACCATTCTCACGCCCAAATCCCACCCCAGCACGAGCCCCACCCCCAGCCCCACCCCCAGCCCCACCCCCATCCCCACCCCCAGCCCC
>JGI12109J20283_12679084_pt1 | contig 23995 bp, 15 predicted proteins | sample ElkSlonscriptome_12_FD_20283 | JGI IMG/M metagenome (IMG submission 20283)
GAGCGGGAGTCCCGGCTTCAGCCGGTTCCGGCCACACACCGGCTGAAGCCGGGACTCCTGGGGCGCTGTCCGGTGTCGCAGGGCACCCGGCATGCCGTGGGACCGACGCGAATCATCTTTTCAGACAGTCTCTTAGAACATAGCAGATCAGGAGGTTATCCCAACCAATATCACGTCATCTTGCCCGAGATGACACGGGAGTATACCCAATTGTCGATAGGATAGGGATAGTGTTAAGGAGCAAAATTCATGAACAGTGTTGTCCGACAATCCACCGTTGTACTGGTCGTACTTACCGTTGCCCTCCTGTTGCCGCCGCTTGCCCGCGCTACCACGTTCATAGAGATGCTATCGAACCAATCGCCCCCCCGGCAGAACATTACCCCCACTGCCGAGACAATTACCGTAACCACAACTGAAGACCTCGATACCTCGTTAAGTGCGACATGCGTGGACAATCCTGGCGACCCATGTACGCTTCGCCGCGCCATTGTTCAGGCGCGCGAAAGCACGAATAAACCGGTGACGATTGCATTTGATCTGCCTACCAGTGATAATGGCTATGACAACACCAACCAGGTATGGGTGTTCGAGTTTAGTGGTATTGGCAGTGAGCTAAGAAATCCCAATGGGCAGGTTATTATCGACGGTACAACGCAGTCTGACAACACGGGAGCCCGTCCTACAACCAGCGGGCCGGCGGTGTTTATTCGTGGCACCCCGACGGCAAACCAGTTTACGAACATTGTGTTTGACGGCGATGGCAATGAACTACGGGGTGTGGGCTTTCAGTATGTCGGAGTCCAATTTAACGGCAACAACAATGTTATCGAAGACAACTGGCTTGGTCTGACGCTTGATGGCACAGCGATTCAATTCCCGCTGGATGACCCGGAACGCAATAATCGTGCTGTTATCAGCACGGCTGAAACCCCTCCTGGCGGTGACGGCAATAACACCATTCAAAACAACACGGTAGCAGGCGGGCGTACTGGCGCTATCGAACTGCGTAGTGACAACTCAACCGTAACGGGGAACAACGTTGGCACACGGGCGGACGGTACCCTGCCTGATGTACCGGAAAATGTCGTATGCAGTCCAACAGCACAGATAGCAGACAACTGGTTTGGCGGCGACGGTATCAATGTGTCAGGGAGCAACAATACCATTACAGGGAACGTGATAATGGGTTTGCTGGTTGCCTCAAATGATGCCAACAGTACCCAGGCTCCGGCGATCGAAATCGGCGGCAGCGATAACACCGCCCAGAATAACCTGATTGGTGTGCAGGAGGATGATACCAGACGCTGGATATGTGGCATTGGTATTCGCCTGACCAATGAGGGGCAAGATGTATTGGGCAACCAGATCTACGGTGCGCGCGGCGAGGGAGCTATCGCTATCTTCGGTACTGCCGCTACCATTGGCAGTGGCGGTATTACCATCCAGGGCAACATTATTGAAGAAAGCTCACCGGCTATTTTCTTCGGCCCGCTCGTTCCCGAACGCTACGCTAACTTCAACCCTGCTCAGATCACCTCGATTGACGGTACAAGCGTAACGGGAACCAACGGTCCCGATGGGGTAATTCCACCAAACGAAACATTCCCCAGTACCTGCAACGGCTGCACTATCGAAGTGTTTGCGGATGACACAGATGACACTATTGAAACGCTTGAACTGTTGGGGACTACAACGTCCAGCACTACCGATGGCACATGGTCATTGACACTTTCGCGGGAACTGAATACCGGCGAAGGCTTACGTACCATCAGCACGACTTCCGAATTTGATCAGATACAGAATCTGGTAGCGGGTACCTCAACAGGTGTATCGGTGCTCTATAGCTCTGCCGAAACAGTCTATTTACCGTTGATTGTCACTACACCATAGACGCACTCAGAAGCAGGACTTACGCGGTCAGCATTCAAATGGGCCGTTTGCTCCCGATGGTGGCGTATTTCGCCGGCGGCAGCATGGTACGTTTTTGTCTTTTCCGGAACATGTGGCACGTTGTGCCACATGTTCCGGAAAAGAATGTTCCATTCCACTCTGCCGGAGGCGAATCGGGCCATGTGTCCAGGCAGACGCCTGGTTTGGAACTGACCGCGTAAGTCCTGTCAGAAGGGGAATGATTTACATGCTAACTAGTAGCCCCCGCAAGTGTGGGATCTGCGGGGGCTACTAGTTGCTATCACCGCAATATTCCATCGGCATCGCGGAACACAAAAGAAGGGCGCTCGGGTCAAGAATATGCCCGGTGCCCCGATCTACTCCTTACCCCGCCAACAACCCATTGATCTCCTCCAGTGAGGGAATACCCGCCCGCCCGCCAAAGGCGCGACATTTGAGCGCGGCGGTGGCGCCGGCGAAACGGGCCGTCTCGCGCAGAGACCAGCCTTGCAGCAACCCATAGATGAAGCCGCCATGAAAAACATCCCCCGCGCCGGTCGTGTCATGCACATCAACCGTGAAGGCCGGCGTGTGAAATGCCTCATCGGGGCCTACGCACCAGCTTCCATGCTCACCCGCCGTGACAATGGCAACACCGCCATAGCGGGCATGCAGGAACCGCGCCGCCGCGTCCGGGGCGGCTTCGCCGCTTATCTCGCGGCCAAAGCGCTCAGAGACAATCATCAGGTCGCAGTAGGGCAGCAGCGCAAGCGTACTCTCCTTGAAGCGCTCCGCGTCGATCATCACTAAGCCATCAGCCTCCTGCATCCAGCGGGCCGCTGTCAGCGCAACATCGGGCATATTCGTGTCGAGGTGCAGCAACCGCGCTGAAGTAACAATCTCGCGGCTCAGCGTCACGCCCTCGAAGACCGACGGATCGTTATGCCACCAGATGGTGCGACGACCTGACCCGGGCTCGGCCAGCGCGAAGGCGATATGCGAACTGCCGGGGCGCACCTGAAAGCCATCGACACAGACCCCTTCCTGAGCTAACTCGGTGATAATGCGCTGACCATACATGTCATCCCCAACCGCGCCCGCCATGTAGACACGCATCCCCAGCCGGGCCAGCGTCACCAGCGCCGTCGCAACCGGCCCGCCGCCTGCTTCAATCCAGTGGGCCAGCGGCTGTTTTATTCCCAGGCGGGGCTCGCCGTCCGCCACGCCGATAAAATCCAGCGTAGCAACGCCCAGACCGACAACATCGTAGGCTTGTGGTACAACAATTCTCGTTGGCATGCAACCTCCAGGATTATGCAGATAGCTCGCGCTGACGCAGACGTTTCAGACGTGCGGCGGCGGCATCAAGGGTTTCCAGCCGTTTGGCAAAGCAGAAGCGCGCCAGCAGGGGCAACGCACCGCGTGGGTTGGTCATCCCGTTGCGCTCAGCATAAAACGCCGATGGCGGGATGGCCGCAACGCCGATCTCGCGCGTGAGCCAGCGGCAAAACGCTACATCATCGGTAAAAGCGGTGTTACGAATATCGGCCATGATAAAGTAACTACCCTGCACAGGCAGTGGCGGGAGACCGGCTGCCCGCAAGGTCTGTTCAAGCCGGTCGCGGCGTTCGCGGTAAGCATTGCGCAGTTCATCATAGTAGCCGTTGTGCGCCGCCAGTTCCAGTGCAACGGCGGCCGCTTCCTGGAGCGGGGTGGCGACGGCGAAGGTGATCCACTGGTGCGCCTGCCGCAGCGCCTGCGTCAGGTGGACCGGACCAACGGCATAGCCGATTTTCCACCCGGTCAGGCTGAAGGTTTTGCCGGTGCTGTTCACCGTCAGCGTGCGTTCCCACATGCCGGGGAGCGTAGCGAGGGGAACATGCACCGCTGCGTCGAAGATGATCTGGTCATAGACCTCATCACAGACGGCGATAACGTCGTGTTGTCGGCACAACGCCGCAATCTGCGCTAACTCAGCCGGGCTGAAGACCTTGCCGGTCGGGTTATGTGGGGTGTTGAGCATAAGCAGCCGGGTACGCGGCGTAAAGGCCGCCGCGAGTTCTTCCGGGTCAAACCACCAGGACAAATGTTGCACACCATCTGACGTTACGCTCTCGGTGGGGCGTGGGGGATGCAGGCGGACGTAGCGCGGGATGCCACCCGCCATTGTGATATCGGGTACGTAGGCATCATAGTAGGGCTCGAAGCAGATGACCTCATCGCCAGGATTGACCAGCGCCAGCGTCGCTGCGAAGAGTGCCTCGGTTGCGCCCGCGGTTATCGTCACCTCGGTGGTCGGGTCCAGCTCGCGCCGGCCGCTATGCGCCCAGTGTGCGGCAATCGCGTTGCGCAGGCGGGGCAACCCGGTACCGGGAGCGTACTGGTTCAGATCGGCGGTAATCGCCGCCGCTGCTGCCTGCTTAACCCAGTCGGGACCGGCAAAATCGGGAAAGCCCTGACCAAGGTTAATCGCGCCCTGCTGGAGCGCCAGCATCGTCATCTCTGCAAAGATCGTCGTGCCAAACCCGCGCACCCGCTGCGCCGCCACAAACTCGCTCATCATCTGCTCCTCATCGGTTCCACTGTAGTATCAACGGTGCCCACATTCCATACCCATCGCGTAAGTTCTGTTATCTGACAGAACTTACGCGGTCCCTGACCCGGAAGATAGCTCCGCCTCCGGCAGGGTGGAACAGACCATCCTTTTTCACGAAAATTTGGCTCAAGGAGCCAAATTTTCGTGAAAAAGAAAAAGAAAGTACCATGCTGCCGCAGGCGAATCTGGCTTCCACCGGGTGAAATGTCCCGTTTGAATGCGCACCCCGTAACTCCTGTTATCTGACAGGAGTTACGCGGTCCCTGACCTGGAAGCTCATGTCGCCGCCGGCAGGGCGGAAGAAGCCACCTTTTTTCACAAACATGCTGCACTATGTGCAACATGTTTGTGAAAAAAGAAAAAGAAAGTACCATGCTGCCGCAGGCGAAGCCGGCTTCCATCGGGTCAAACGTCCGGTGTGGATCTCAACCGCGTAGGTTCTGTCAGATAATACCACATCCTGATCTTGCGGAAAAATGAGCGCAACACTCGGCACACCCGCAACGTAATATAGGCAGACGATACGCAACCCTGTGCAAGCAACACAGGCCAGACTAATAATAAGGAGCTAAACTATGCGCATTGATCAAAAACAAGCCCGCTACCTCGGCATTGCCCTCATTGTCCTGGGTGCCATCGCTGTTCTGAAGTTCTGGGGACTGGTGCTCCCGCTGACCCTGGGTGGTCTGGGTGGTTTTCTGTATATGCAGCGGCGGCAGATGGGCCGCATCGGCGAAGCGGTTCAGTTTGGTTTCTGGCTGATTGGGTCAGCCCTGCTCTTACTGGTGAATTTCTTCGTGCCGGGTGTCCTGCTGCTGGGGGGCGCAAGCCTGCTGCTGCGCGGACGTGAGTCGGAGGTTGACCGGAAGGTGCAGTACTACCTGGGCCGCATTCAGGCACGCCTGAGCAACCGCCAGCAGCCAGGGGCGCAGAGTGTGCCGGTGCAGCATTCGCCCCAGGACCATACCAACACCGCGCAGGCACAGACCGAAGACGATGATGCCGCAACTGGTAAGACCATTCGGTTGTAGTTGTCAGTCTTCCAGGTGATGTCAATCGTTTATACACAGGCGGGACAGTTTGTCACTGTTCCGCCTATCGATTCTCGGCGGACGCGCAGAAGCGCGTCCCTACCGCTTCCCGCCATCACCCGGACGCGTAGAAGCGCCTCCCTACATCAACACCCCGCATCGGCTCACTGTGTCACGCGCAGGCGGTGTTTCCTCCCCAGGGCGGCATCGTCCGGGTTAGCGGTGGGGGCAGCACGCGGGGGCGGCGCAACGAAGCTGCCCGGCGCAACCACTCGCGCCAGGTAGTCCTGCGTGTAAATGCCGGGGGCCAGGTCGGTTCCGACAAACTGCAACCGCGCATCCGACCAGTCGCTGACGGCCAGTGACCATGGCTGCCCGCCGGCAATCTTCCTAACACCTGATCCTACCCGCCATTCGCTGACCACGGGGGCAAAGGGTGCCGGCAGCGGCGCATCCAGCGTAACGCCATCCAGCGGCTGCAGGGCCAGCAGCGTGAGGCGTACGCGCACCAGTTGCCCCACTTGAAGCGCTTCCAGGTCAAGCGGCGTGTTGCCGTCCGGGTCAAGCAACTCCTGATGAATAGCGAGTTCCTGCGTACGCGTGATCGTGGCGGGAATCTGTTCCCGCAGGCGATAGGCCACCAGCAGCGGCGCAGCCGCGGCGCTATCCGCATCACGCGGGACGATGCGCAGCAGGTTGCGGGCACGCAGTTGCTCCCCGGTCAGCAGCAGCGAACGGGTGGCACTGCGCGACTGGCTGCCACTCACCAGGGTATCCTCATTAAGCACGAGTTCGTAGGCGTGGGCATCATCTGAAGGCGAGGCGGCCGGGTCAGCTTCGGCGGCGAGCAATGCTAGAGCGGCCCGCGCACTCGCAAACGCAGTCGGCCAGCCATCAACGCCCCAGGCGAGGCGCAACGTCCGCAACGCCGGCGGTATCTGGGGACTGTCGGGCTGCAGCCGCTGGAGCGCCAGCACTGCCACTGCTGTCGTGCTGACCAAACTATGGTCCGGCGAAGCGGTGGTTTCCGCTTCCCAGAAGAGCCGCACAGATCCGGCCGGGTTAACGGCCGAAGTGCGGCGGACCAGCGAGCGCAACCGTGCCAGCGGCGTCGCGGCCTCGTCAGGCGGTAGGGTTAGCGCCAGATAAGCCAGTCCATCGGCACCCAGGTCTAAGTCCAGCAGGGCACGGGCAGCTTTCGGATCACCTGCGCCTACCTGCGCCAGCACATACTGGATGTAGGCGCGTAGATCGGGATCGGTGGCGGCTGTGTCGGCCTGGCGCAACCAGCGCAGCGCATCGGGATCGGGTTGAAATGGCTCATCGAGGGCGGCGGCGGCCACGGCCTGCGCCTCGAGCACATACCCGGTCAGGAAGGGCGTGGAAGCGGCATCCGGCCATGTACCCCAGCCGCCTGCTTCGGTCTGGGCGGCGGCGAGGATTGCGTGAGAGCGGCGGATCTGTGCATGCCATGGCGCTGTGTCCGCTGCATCCGCCGCTGTGCGAAACAGGGTTGCGCTCAGCAGCAGCAGGCCGGCTTCCTGTTCGATGCTGCGCTCCGGCAGATCGAGCAGATCGTGGGCACTCCTGACGATGGCCGCACGCGTCGTCGGTGCAATCACGAGTTCCAGCGCGGCCCAGGGGCAGTACCCGGTGGACTCCCGGCAGGCAATCGGCGGCATATCTTCCATGGTAGCGGGCGTCTCGCGGGTGGAAGTAGAAATATACTGCGATACCGCTCCGGTTACTTCCAGCGTTTCGGCAGTTGTACGCGTGGCACCGCCGGGCGCAATCGGCAAAGTCAGGCTCGTGCCGGCGCGCACGCCATCGGTAGTGGTCGCGCTAAACCGTAGTCGGGTCTCGGCCGGCGCGTTCGCGGCGGTATTGGCACGCAGGGACCAGGCAAACCGGGCGGCAGCACCCGGCGGCAATGCCCCGCTCTGCGCGGCAGAAGCGCTGTCTTCCAGCATTGCGCCGTCGGCGTTCAGTGTTACGCGTAGCTCGCGGGTCAGGCTGGTAGTGTTACGTACAACCACGGCAACCTCGGTGCGATCCCCGGCGCGCAGCAACGGCGGCGTCTCGGGCGTTAACTCCAGCGGGGCAACCGCCGCAACAACCGTATTGGCCTGCCCAAAGAAGTTGGCACCTCTGGCGGTGAAGGCCGTGATACGCCAGTCGGTCGACTCCCGTGGCAGCGGCACGCGCACAACCAGCGTACCATCGTAGGCCGTTCGCAGCCGGGGAGCCCAGTAGGCAAGCCGGGTTAGTTCCGGATCGAACCGTAGCGCCGCATCGGTTGCGGAATTGCGCGGGATCACCGGGCCATAGCCGGAGTAGCCCGCCCGCGTTACTATGCCGGAGGCGGTCAGCAGGCCGGCAGGGAGCGGTGGGTACACCTGCTGCGGCAATGCGAGATCCGGCGGTGGCAGATCGTTACCACGCCGATTATCCCCGTCCCCGGATACAGAGAGCAGCAGATTGGCCGAGACACCTTCACCATCGGCGTTACGTGTAGTAACCGTCACCGTGGCCGTTTCGCCCGGCATGTAGGTTTCCTGATCGGTCGTAATGATTGTCGTCACCGTCGGCAGGTCGGCAACCACATTCAACCGGGCATAGCCATAACGCACACCGGCCGGCGCGCGTCCCGTTCCCTGCTCCACCACAACCAGACCAATATAGGTGTTGGGGGCCATCTCCGGCGTGATGGGGATGTCCAGTAGTTCACCGGCGCGCAACGACTGCACTTGCGGGCTGACCGTGCCGTTCTGCTCCAGCGTCACCAGGGCCGCCGCAATCTCAAACGGCGAGGTGACCAGCAGTCGAGCCGTATCGCCGGGCCGGTAGCTCTCCCGGTCAGGAATAACTTCAATCTGCGCGTCGGCATTCGTCCAGCCGGTGTAGCCGGGAGTCGTTGCCCAGAACGGTGCCGCGCTACTCAGTACGTCGGCGCGCGCGACCACGCGATATTCGCCGTTGGCCGTCACGGGCAGTTCTAACCGCAGGCGACCCTGGTCGTCGGCACTGACACTGCGGGTCAAGAGCAGTCGGTCCTGCGGTTCCAGGAAACCGGTTGACTCGGGCGACTGCGTCCAGGTGCGTTGGTAGAGTTCGACGGTGATGCGCGCATTGGAGACGGGTGCGCCGCCGGCATCCAGCGCCAGCGCTTCAACCACAGCCGGATCACCCGGGGTGACAATATGTTCGGCCAGACGCAGACCAACCCGTGTCCCGGTCGGTTCAAGCGTTACGCGTGTTGCGGCCTGGCTGCGTGTCCCACCCGGCCCCTCCACTTCAACCGAAACAGCATAGTGCAGCGTCCGTGTCAGCATAGCCGGATCAACCAGGGGAACGGCAAACTGACCGGCGGCATCGGTCTGGCCGTGCCCCGCCTGAATGATCGCCGGAGCGAGTGACTGTTCCGGGTTACCAAAGTAGAAACCGGACGGCAGCGCAGGTGGCGGACGCGGGTCAACCGGAGAGGCCCGCAGGCTCCAGTTCAGCTCCGCTCCGGCAACGGGAACCGCAGCACTGGTGACATGCAGGGGCAAGACCGCTCCCGCCTCAGCGAATGTTGTGTCAAATGATAATGCATCAGCCTGCACCCAGAATGGTACCTGCGCCACGGCATCACCAACGGTTGCGCGGACGGTGTACTCGCCGGGCGCGAGTAGTTGATCCAATTGCAAGCCGGCGCTTACAACACCGCTCACCGGAAGCGCCACAGTTGTCCGGGTCATAATCGTGTTACTATTGACCGGCTGCACCAGTAGTTCGAGCGGCGTTCCGGCACGCGGAAGCGCCAGCGTACCATCGGACAGAACCTGGCGCACAAAACCACCGACCTGCACCGTTTCACCTGCCGTGTACGCCTGACGGCTGGTTGTAAGTACGCTGCGGTAACGTGCGAGATCCACCGGAGCTGCGCCCGGTAGCGTAGTCGGCAACTGCCAGGCGCTGCTGACCACTGCCGGCGCCGGATCACCCGCAAGCACCAGGTAGGGCGGATCATCCGCCCGGCGACTATGCGCGACCTGCCACAATCCGCTGCCGTTACTGCGCCCACGCGCCACAACCGCGTCACCCCGGTAGAGCGTCAGCGGGAGATCGGCCAGCGGGGTACCATTGCTACGATCAACCGCCCAGACCAGCGCCTCGGTTGCGCTCTGTTTGAAGAGCAGTTCAATATTCGAGACCAGCAACACCAGATTTTCCTGCGGTCCTTCGGAAGCGCTCAGGTGCAGGTAGTATGCGCCGGGCGGCAGCGGTGCGGCCGCTTCCGTTGCCGCGAGCGACAGGGGGCTCCGGATGGTCTGATCCGGCGGATCATCGAGCGGCACGCGCCAGGCGCGCAGGCGCGACTGGTTGTAGCGCTCCGGGCGAAACGCACGCCAGTCGGCGGGGCTGAAGGTGAGCGTGCGTAGCAGCGTTGCCGCATCCAGGCTATAGAGTTCCAGCTCGAGCGTCGTGAGATTGGTCCGCTCAACGGTGAGCGTAACCGGCTGATCGGCGGCCGGCACACTCAGGATATGCGCGTTAACCTCCGGCAGACTGAGGCTGGCAGCGGCGGGCGCGGTGCGGAAGTCCAGACGATACTCATTCTGTAAAGGTACCCCGTTGCGATCAACCACATCGGCGGGAATGGTCAGGGTGTAGCTGGTCGCGGGTTGCCAGTCGGCCGGCAGGCGCACCATCGTGTCATCCACATCCACGCGCAGATCATCCACAGGCGGATCAAGCGTTAACCCGGCGCTCAATGCAGTTGCATCCATCGGGGTGCTGAAGATGAGTCGCACCGATTGACCACGCGGCAGAAGCTGGCCCTGACCGGGAAAGCTGCCGGTCTGCTCCGGCTGCGGCGCGGTGGTAAAGCTCCAGGTCACAGTTGCGGCGGATGGATTGGACGCTGCAACCCTCTCCTCCTGGGAATTATGCTGCCTGAGCCGGAACAGGGCGCTGTAGGTGTGATCCGGTTGCCAGTCCACGGTTGGCGTAAAGGTGATCACCTGGCTGCCCGTAGGCAGAGTAGCTGTCGCCAGATCAATCGGCATGGTCGGCGTTAAGACCAGCCGCTCGCGCAGGGTTGCCGGGTCCAGGGGTTGCGCGAGGGTCAACTGCAATGGCTGCCGGGGAGCCACCCAGCGGTCATCGGCGGCGGGAGTGTACGCCAGCAGGGTCGGTGCCTGCGTGTGCCAGTTCCAGGTAACCGGCTCCTCCAGTTCCACTCCGCGCACATCGGTCAGACCGGCGATGGTGGCCTGGTAGCGCGTGTCCGGCTGGAGCGGGGCGGTGGGGCGTAAGAGCAACGTATCGACATCGATCCAGTGCGCAGAACCCGCCAGGGGCGGCTCAACGCGTAGTTGCGGCAGTTCAACCGGCGTGTTCAGCAGCGTGGGCGGGACCATCGGCCGGCTAAAGACCAGCGCAATCGGCGTGTCGGTCGGAATGTCGGCGGCATTGGGTAGAGCGGCAAGGACCGTTGGTGAGCGCACCGTGCGAAAGGCCACCCGGACCGGCTCCGCCAGCGGACGCCACCAGCGGCTACGGGCGCCCGCTTCCAGGCTGACGGTGTAGGTAATGCCCGAGGTGAGCGCCGGATCGGGGCGAAAGCGCAGTGTCTGCCCATCATCAGTCCAGGTAAGTGTGCCGGAAGTGGGCGGATCGATCTGCAGAGCCTGTTCCACCGAGTGGCGATTCATAGGTCGGCTAAACTGCAGCACGATACGGCTGCGCGGCACAACATCGGCAGCGCCACTTGTGGGGGTCATGGTGACCGTTGGTCGGGCCAGCCAGGGCGCGTGGGGCAGCCCAAACCGGACGGTCAGCCCTGACAGCAGCAGCAGGACAACCATGCCCAGCAGAATAGTCCAGATACGACTGATGGCGCGCAACCTTCGCACGCATTCTCCCACAGTTGAACGGTAACGGCGCGGTTAGTATAGCACAGCATTCTGCCGGATGCATCATGCACGCCGGTCGCTACTCGTCGTGCTTTGCTTGCATAACGCGCTCGATCACCGCCTGCATCCGCGCAAAGTGGGAACCCTGCCAGTAGATCTGGCCGCACTCCCGGCACTGATGAAAGACATGGTAATACTGGCGCGTCCGCGGCTCCAGCAGATGGTCGATCTGCGCCTTGTCCACCCGTTGCACCAGACCGTTGCAGCGCATGCAGCGCTCGAACGAGGCTGCGGCATGTGCCAGGTTAAAGCGCTGTGCCACCTCACGCAGTTGGCGCTCCGGGTCAGTTGCGCGCACAAAGTAGCCATAGATTACCAGGCTGCGCTTGAGCAACCCGATATCGCGGGTCAGCAGGATACGTGCCTGATCATGCGCCAGGCGGGCCAGTTCCGGGTCGTCAAAATCGTTGCGATAGAGCGTATCAAACCCCAGCATACGCAGGTAGCCCGCCAGCCGTCCCAGATGCGTATCGAGGATAAAACGCGTTGTCGTCAGCGGCGGACGCAGGCGCACAGCAGGCTGCGCCCCACCCGCGGATGAACCCGAACTGGGGGAGACCTCAATCTGATCGCCGGGCTGCACCAGGTAGGTAAAATCGACCGCTGCGTTATTGACCAAAAGCAGCCCGATCTCCGGGTGCGGCACTCCGACCGACTCGATCAGATTCTTGATCGAGCCATTGTCCACCCAGGGCACCGTGAAGGGTGTATCCTGCCGGTCGCGCGGCAGGAAATCATTCAGTTCGGCGTGGCAGTGAATGGTAACGTTTGGCATAGAGAATAAAGGACCGAGAACTGAGAACTGAGAACTGCATTGTACCAGACGCGCAACAACTTTGCAGCATGCTTTGTCGTTGGTACGTTTATTGCACTCCTCAAGCAAGATCGGGCCGGTGGTGGGCAATGTACGCAACGCCGGCCGGGCCTGATTGAGATTGGTGGAGTTCAAAAAATGCAAGTGAACGTGTAGGAGGTAGCTTTGGTTAAGCGTACGATTGCGGCTTCGACAATTTTTGTGCTGTTCATTATCTCCGGGGGGATCTGGATCTCGCTGACGCGCTTTCTGCCGACCGGTGTTCCCCGAACTATCGTCATTGTTGGTTTTGGCGGGCTGTTTGTTGTAATGTTTCTCTGGTTGCTGGTAACACAGGTGCGCCAGGTGCTGGGCGGCACGGAGCATATGCTGATGGACATCGGGTTAATCTTGCTCAATCTGGCGCTGCTGCTGGTGGCGTTTGGCTGGATGTACCAGATTCTGGGCATTGTTGATACCACCCGGGATGGGAATCCGGTTACGAGTCGGTTCTCGACCTGTATCTACTACTCGATTGTCACGTTCACCACGCTGGGTTATGGCGATCTGCAACCGCAGGGGCTGGGGCGCGTACTGGCAGCGATGCAAGCGCTGACAGGCTACCTGATCCTGGGTATCCTGGCCTCAACCGGGGTGACGCTCTTGTCGCCACGGGAGGAGCCGTATGTGGGGCAGAATAAGCGCGCCAGGAGTGGGGGTTAGGGGTTAGGGGTTAGGGGTTAGGGGTTAGGGGTTACGGGCTCACGTATTTACTTATCAGCGTAGTAAGAATTTTGAGCATCTTTATCATGGATTAAAAGATCTGATCTTGAACTGTACGGGCATCTGTCCTAATTGGCTGCGCTGATCTCTTCCCGCGTTTCCGGCGTGATCGTCTGCTGCTTGAACTGCCCCAGCGGATACCAGAGCGAGACGATAAAGCCCACCAGGATATGCTCCAGGGTGATCAGCAGGAAGAGCGCGGAAATGCCCAGCGCCTGCTCCTGGCTGTAACCCAGCGGCGCAAGGGTGGCGATCAGCACCGCGTCGCGCACACCCACCCCTGCAATCGAGATCGGCAGCACCTGTAGGACCGCGATCAGCGCGGAGCTGCCGACGGCCAGGTAGAGCGGCACGTAAACATCCAGGGCAATAAAGAGCAACCAGAGCCGGAAGAAGGTAAAGAAGGCCGAGACCAGCGAGGTTCCCGCCAGCGTCAGCAGCAGCCGGGGGTGCAGTGCCAGCGAGGTAAACTGGTTGTTCCACCGAGTGAGCGCCACACACAGCCGCGCCGGAAGAACCGCCGGCAACGCCCGCATCAATAGCCACTGGCGCGGGCCACGCGCCACCAGCATGATTGTTGCGATGAGGATTGAGGAACTCATACCGACGACTAGCAGTGTACGCAGCGCCGGATTGGGTAGCAGTTGACCCAGCGCAAAAATCCCCAGTGTGGCAACCACGGCCATCACCAGCAGATCGCACAGCCGGTCCAGCACAACGCTGAGCATTGCGGGCGCCAGCGGTTGCCCGCGCTCTTGCAGATACCAGGCTTTCACCAGATCGCCAGCCTGGCCGGGCGTGGTTGCGCCCAGGAAGATACCGACGATATAGAGGCCAATCCCGGTGCGCATTGGTAGATCCAGCCCCAGTTGCCGCAAGATGTAGCGCCAGCGTAGCGCTTTGAAGAAGATGAAAGGTGGCATCAGCAGCAGCGAGAGCAGGATCGGCCAGAGGGCGGCGTTCAGGAGCATGGAGAAGAGTTGCTCCAGGTTGCTGTTAAGCAGGAAGAGCAGCAGTAGCGCCGGGCCAAGCAGACGCAGCAGCCAGGGCAGGATTGCACGAAGTGGGCGCAGCCACCCGTTTGCGCGGGGCGCTGCCGGTGCCATCGGAGAGCAAGCCTCCTCCGGCGTCTCCGGGCCTGATTTGGATTCTGCGGAGTGAGTCATTGGGCGTGTACCTGACACTCAAAAAGGAACCTGTATGTATCATACACAACCGGCGTAACCAGCAGGGCACAGGAACCGCCGGCTCACGGGGGTCGCTGGAGCCGGAGCGCCGCGATCTGCTCGGCGAGCAGGCCAAACATAAAGATGACCACGCTGCCAATGAACAGGCCCAGCGCCGAGTTGGGAATGTAGAGCCCGCGCTCCGGCTCAATCACCAGGATGTTCAGCAAAAAGGAGAGCATCCCCAGCCCAAACATCACCAGCGCCACCGGGAAGTAGACCCGCAACGGCGCGAAGAGCGAGATCATCCGCAGAATGATCAGGCCAAACTTGATGCCGTTGCGCAGGAGTTTCTGGCGACTGCGGCCGGCCTGTCGTCGTTGCCCACGGATCGGTACAAACCCTACGCTGTAGCCCGCTTTTGCCAGCGCCAGCGTGCTGGTGGTCGGGTAGGAGTAGCGGTTGGGCAGCAGATGGATAAACTCCATAATCACCTCGCGGCGCATCGCCCGGTAGCCGCTGGTCAGATCCTGCACTTGTGTCTCAACCAGGTAGCTGCCCAGGCCATCAAGCGCGCGGTTGCCCAGACGGCGGAACAGCGTATCGCCCTGCGTATCGGGGGTGCGCGCACCGACAACCATATCGTAGCCTTCGGCCAGGTTGCCCAGGATCGCCGGGATGTAGCGCGGGTCCATCTGCCCGTCGGCATCCATCAGCAGAACCACATCACCGGTGGCATTGCGGATGCCGGTTTTAACCGCCGCGCCGTTACCCTTGTTCAGCGGATGGCGTAACACGCGTGCCGCGGCCTGGCGGGCCTGCTCTGCCGTCGCATCCGCCGAGGCATCGTCGATCACCAGCACCTCGGCGTCGGGGAGGTAGGCGCGAATGGTTGCCACCACCGTGGCGATGCCATGCTCCTCGTTGTAGGCCGGGATCACCACAGTTACGCTGAACGGGTAGGCCGTGGGTTGCGTTTGCAGGGTGGCCAGCTCCAGTTCCGCTACCAGTTTATCACGCATCCTGCATCTTTCTCACTCAACGGTTCCAATTTCCACCTGCACCGCGCTGATCATCAGGCTGAGCGGGCGCAGATCTTTGCCGGCGGCATCCTGCAATGCGGGAATAAACTGCGGTGCTTCCAGCCTCAGGGTCAGGTGCTGCTGCCCGACCAGCGCCGGCGGCACCACCAGGCGATAGGCGCGCCACATGCCCCCCGTCACCCACACGCTTGTGCTGGTGCCGTCGCTAAAGCGCAGGCGTAGCGGCGTACCGGCTCCTCCCCCGGCCATCCGCAACGTCACTCGACTGCCCGACGGGAGCGGCTCCGGCAGCGGCAACGAGATGCGCCCCTGTCCCTGCAGCCAGCGGTAGGTTAACTGGTCGCCATTCGGAAGTTCGGCCTGCTCACCGAAAGAGAAGCCCGTCAGGTAGCCATAGTCCAGATCGTTCCCCAGGTTCAGGTAGGTTGTCGGCGGTGGGGCGAGCCAGGCCAGCGTTAACTCCTGCAGATCTTCGCCCTCCCAGCGCGCCGCATCGCGGAAGTAGGCCGCGGCCAGGTCGGGATTGCCCCGGGCACGGGCGATAGCGCCACGCAGCACATTCGCCCGGTTCGCTTCGCTATTGCCCAGGACCGCCAGCGCTTCGTCGTAGCGCGCCTGCGTCAGCAGGACCCGCGCCAGTTCAACCCGCCCATCAATTGAGCGCGGATCGGCGGCAACCATCTGCTCGAAGGCGGCGACTGCCGCCGCCGTGTCACCGGCAGCGGCAGCCCGCGCACCCGCCAGGTAGTGCCACTCGCGCTGCACACCGCGCGAAAGTGCCTCCGGGTAGGTGCGATAGCTGAAGAAGAGCGTGAGAAAGGCTGCCGGCAGCAGTAGCGCCAGCCCGCCGCTCAGCCGACTTCGCCGCAACATCCCCAGCATGGCCGCCGGAGCACTCAACGCCCAGGCCGCGTAGAGCATCAGCACCAGCCAGATTGGCATCAGGTAGCGTGGCTCCACATGCAGCAGCAGCACCGTCAGCACGGTATAGCCTAGCCAGCCGAGCAGCAGCAGGCGAAATGGTCCCTCGCGTAGCGGTGCCGCCAGCGCCGCCAGCCCGCACAGGGTAAAGCCAAACCAGAGCAGATCGCCCAGGATGCCCAGTGGCCAGACGGCCCGCAGCGGCCGGGTATGAAAGTTGCTCTTGAAGAGAAAATCCTCAACAAACTGCGCCTTCCAGATATGCTGAAAGTTGGGCCAGGCATTCTGCCAGAGCCGCAGCGGGTCATCGCTGAGGATGCGCTTGAGTTCGCCCACCGCAAACGCCTGCCGGTCGGCCTGGGGCATGGTCTGGAGTAGCGCGATATTTTCGCGGCGATTGGGCAGCAGATCCAGCCAGAGATTGGGCGGTCCCAGCGTATCAATCGGGATAAAGCGCTCGTAGACCACATAGTTGCGGAAGGTCCAGGGACCGACCACCAGCACAAACGCCACCAGGAAAACCGCCCAGCGCCGCGCCGTCAATCCGAGGAAATGCAGGTTGCGGAGTTGATCCAGCCACGCACGTAAGGTATGCTGCCAGGGTACGGTCTGTTCACCCGGTTCCATCCGTTCAACCAGCGTCACCAGCGCCAGCCAGCCGAGCACAAACGTTGTCGCATAGAGCGCCGGGGAGCGGGTCAGCGCCGCCAGTCCCAGCGCCAGCCCCGCGCCCACCAGCCAGTGCCGGTGCCGGGCATCCCGCCAGCGCAGCAGCAGCCAGAGGTGCAGCATAAACATGACAAAGAAGAGCGGCTCGCTAAAGGTATGGATCGGCAGCTCAATCAGCGGATACCAGACGGTCAGCAGGGTGGCAAAGATCAGCCCGGCGCGTGGATTGAACAGCCGCCGTGCCAGGTCATAGCCCACCGGAATGGTCAGCAGGAACAGGCCAATCTGCACCGCCCGGATCAGCGTCAGGCCCATGGTCGGATCACCCAGGATGATGCTGATGCGCAGCAGCAGGGCAAACAGGAACACATGCAGCGGCGGGCGAATCAGCCAGAAGTCGTCGATATACTGGCCGGTGATCGCAAAGCGCTGCGCGCGGTAGTAGTAGTCGCCGTCGTCCGCCATCGAGAAGCGCGGATCGAGTGCGTTGACCGACAGAAACCAGAGGCGGAGCGCCAGCCCCAGCAACATCAATCCGGCAATCAGCAGCGCATGCCGTCGCTGGAGCAGCGCATGCCAGGCGATAACGACCCGTGTCGGCTTCCAGGAGCGGGTATGCGGTTTCGGTTGTTGTTGCCCGCAGGTCAATCCCTCGGCCATTGCACTCCTCGCATATCAGGGCAGCGTCAACTGGTAAAGCTCATAGCCCCCCGCCACCGCAACGCGGGTCGCGTCCGGATCAGGCAGCGCAGGCACTCCCAGACTGGCATCCCAGAGCAGGTAGGCGACACCCTGTTCCGCCGCCCGCGCCAGTGCCGCGCTATCGTTAGATATCTCCGGCCAGGGCACAACCCGGTGCGCAATCGCCGAATATTTCGCCAGCGGTACATCGGCGGGAACACGCGCCAGCAAAAGCGCATCCGGCGGTAGCGTCGTCTGAACCATTTGGAGCGCCGCAACTTCATCCGCCGGTTGCTGCTCCAGCACATAGCGCGCGCCGATGCCAAATCCACTCCACAACAGCACTAGCAAAATCAAGCCCACGACCAGCATTTTGAAGTATGCGTTCGTCTTTCGTCTTCCGTCCCCCGTCCTCGGTCCTGCGTCGCCGATCACCCACACAATCAACCCGGCAGCGGCGGCGGCATAGATCGGCACTAACGGCAGGAAGAAGCGCGGCAGGATAAAGGCCATGCTCACCGCCAGGACATACAATCCGACAAAGAGCAGGAGCAGCGCCTGCGGTGCGGCGACCAACGCCCGAAGACGCATCTGCCGCCGGCGCCAATCACCAACCAGCAACTGCCCGATCCAGAGCAGCACCCCCGCGACCGCCAGCCAGTTTGCGGGCCAGCCCAACAGCCGCAGTTGGATCGCCCGCCCAAACTCGCCGGTATCCTCGGCCCCCGTGCCGACAAAGCCGCGCAGATTGGCCCACCAGTTGCCCAGAAAGCGCCCCGGATCGCGCAGCACAATCTCCGCCGGCGGGATCGAGTTCGGCACCTCGTCCCAGCGCCCCCAGTCGATATTGCCATACACCGCCAGCCAGATATTCTTGGCCTGCTGGTTGTAGAGCGGTTGCCCGGTCTGCGCCACATTCACGACCAGTTGGGGCAGCGCGGCCAGCATAAACCCGAACAGGAAGGCCAGCGGTAGCGCGTAGCGGCTTAACCAGCGAAGGTGATGCGTACCGGACCCTGTGTCACGCTTGCTTCTTCTGAAGAGCAGCAGACTGGCGAGCAGGCCCCAGGGCAGCAGCAGCAGTCCCAGGTGGCGCACCAGAAATGCGCATCCCGCCGCCAGTCCCGCTAGAAAAACCCGGGCTAACGGTCGCCTGCCGGCATCCGGTGCCGGTTCGGGGGCGGCAACCAGCAGCGTCAGGGCCAGCGTAGTCAGCGCGGCAAAGGGCATATCGCTGCCGACGTAGAGCGCATGCTGCACTACCAGCGGGCTCAGAGCCAGGATCAGCAGCGCCAACACCCCGCTCAGGCGATGTAGTTGACGTTCCCGCAACGGCTCGACCCGCGCCGGCAGACTGCGCGCCAGCCAGGAGCCTGCCGGCAGCAGCACTGCTCCGCTCAACGCCGCAACGAGCCGGGCCGCCAGAAAGGGATTATCGGCGGTCAGGGGTTGTACCAGCCAGAGCAGCAGCGGATAACCCAGGTTATAAAAGCCGTCAGCGCGAAAAACCTCCGCCAGGTTATCGGTGCGGGTGGCAAAGACGCGGAAGTCATTTTCCACCCCTGGAACGGAGAGCGTCAGATGATTCTGCGCAGCCGGCAGCAGCGCCCCCAGCCAGAGCAGCACTCCGGCCGGAACCAGCAGATCCGGCAGGACCGGGACACGCGCGATCAGCGCCGGGCCATAACGCAATCCCAGCAACGCCGCCAGCAGCAGATTGATACCGGGCAGCAATCGGCGTAGCGGGTAGGGATAGAATGGCGGCTGGAGCCGGTAGAAAACCAGAAAGAACAAAGTCAACAAAGAACAAAGAACAAAAAACCAGATGCGCTGCCTCCGCCGGTTTGTTCTCTGTTCTTTGTTCTCTGTTCTTGCGATCAGCAGCCAGAGTAATCCGGTTGCCAGCGCGCCATAGGCGACCTGCGCCGGGTAGGGCCGAATCAGGCCGTCCGGTCCGGCATGCACCCGGTAGGTTGCCTGATCCAGCAGTACCCCGACCGTGCGTTCTTCACCGGGGAGACGGGTGGTGGAGGCGCGTAGTTCGAGAAAAATATCGTTGGCCTTGAGCAGCCCGCCCCGGATCGGGAAGTCATACTCAGCCCATGCGGTGCTCGTCTGAATAGTTCCCAGCAACTCCCGTCCGTTGAGCCACACTTCAACCGTGGGTGGCGGTATGTCCTTGGTGCGCCAGCCCCGCAGCCGCAGGGTGACATGGCCCGGCAACCCGGCCTGGGGAAAGAGCAGAAAGGAGCGCTCACGACTCCAGCGCGCGCTGCCGTCGGAACCTGCGAGGTAGGGCGGCATGCCGGTTGGCGTGGCGGCAAACTGCGCATCGTGGAAGCCCTGTACATAGGCGGCATCATAGCCGCCGATATCGACAGCGTGAGTGGCGGGAACCTGGTAGACCAGCAGAATCAGCAGCGCTCCCAGGAGCATGGCCCCCAGCAGTCCCGCCGGCCTATGTAGGAGTGCCTTGACCCCACCGTGACGCCGGCGGGCAGCCACCTGCTGTTGACTCGCGCGGAGAATCCGACCCACACCCATACCTGCCTCAACTCCCGCCGGTACCCTACGGTGCCGACGTGGGAGTAGGCGAAGCAAGCTCCTCAATCGGAACATTGCCCTCGGGTTCCGTGACCAGATTGTAGTAGATCCAACCCGACTCGCTGCCATCGGGGTTGTTAATCGTCGCATTTGGCGAACGCCCCTCCAGGCGGATGCGGTACCACTGGCTGTCGGGGGTACGCCCCAGGAAGATAATCTGGTCATTCAGTTTGAGCGACCCGATCGGCTGGTTGTTGACACTGGGAAAGGGGCGCACATTAGCCGCCTGCAGCACGCGCCCGGTAAGTTCGCCACTCTGCGCAGGTGTGGGCGTGCTGGAGGGTTCCGGTGGCGGGGCTGCTTCTCCCTCTGGTGCGGCGGCATCGGGATCGACGGCGGCAGCCGGAACCGCGGTTGGATCGAGGGTTTCTGTTGGCAGTGGCGTGCGTACATTTGCATTTGCGGCCACTGCCGGCACATTCCCCGCCGCAGCATTGTCGATACGGTTTAACTCACCCTGCAAGGTTGTGATAACACTAAACGCCAGGATCAGCGCGAGGATCATCAGCACACTGGTAATGGCCGTCTTGACCAGTTCCAGACTCTGACCCCACATGCTCTGGGTGCGCATCTGATCCAGGACACTCTGGGCCGACTCCGCAATCGACTCGCCCCAACTGGTCTTGCCCTGATCTTCCTGAGCAACGCGCCGGAGTTCCATCAGCGCCCGCAGATCGCCAATCTGGGCCAGCGCGTGGACGGCGCTCCAGCGGACATTGCTATTGGGATGGCGTAGCGCCTGGATCAATGGTCCGGTTGCGCGGCCACTCCCGATACGCCCCAGCACGTCGGCGGCCCGGTAGGCCACCGGCCAGGGATGCTGCGGGTTGAGCAAATCGTTCAGCGCCGGGATAACGGGCGTGCCGATCTGCGCCAGTTCCTCCATGGTCCGGTTATGGTTGGGATCTTGCGGATTCTTCAGCACATCAAGTAGCGCCGCGATATGCTCGCGTGACGGTGTCGGACCCGAGCGTACGGGTGAACGCGCCTGCTGCCGGCGTTTCCCGGCGGGCAACCGCTGCGTCAGCTTACCCAGATCCTGCAATGCCTGACCGACCTGTGTAATCGCATCCCGATTTTCGGTGCGCCGTCGTTCTTGATTTCCAGTAACGCGTGTTTGTTTTTGTCTATCAGAAGCCATATAATATTGATATTGATAAGGACACATGACGCAAAATAGAGCACTACCGGGCGCTCCATCCCACATTACCTGTCCTGGTTGAAAGCCAGATAACGTTCGACAATTGCCGCAATGATCGCCGCTGCCGCCTGCTGCTTGGGTTGGCGTGACAAAGGCGTACCAGTACCATCCGCATCAAGCAGCGTGACCTGAATCTCGGCCTGCCCGATACTGGTCGTAGCATCATTGGCAACAATCATAGTGAGACCTTTGCGGGTCAACTTGGCGGTCGCATTCTCCACCAGATCCTGTGTTTCGGCGGCAAACCCCACCTTAAACAGATCTCGTCGCTGCGCCAGTTCACCCAGGATATCCGGGTTGGGGACAAGCTGAAGCAGCAGACCCGCATCGCTCTTCTTCATTTTCTGCTCAACCACGTCTGCCGGGCGATAGTCGGCAACCGCGGCATTCATCACCAGGATGTCGGCATCCTGACAGGCAGCATGCACCGCGTCGCGCATCTCCAGGGCGGTTTCAACCCGGACGAGCGCCACCGCCGATGGCGGAGTCAGTGCGGTTGGGCCGGTAATCAATGTCACTGTCGCGCCCAGATCGCGGGCAGTAGCGGCCAGCGCATAACCCATCAACCCGGAGGAGCGGTTGCCCACAAAGCGCACCGGATCAATCGGCTCGTGTGTGCCGCCGGCAGTGACGACCAGCTTCCGCCCACGGAGCGGCCCGTTATGTTGCCCCAGCAGCGCGCGTAGCTCCCCCTCAATCGTGGCAACCTCCGGCAGGCGACCTTTGCCGACCATCGGCTCGGCCATGCGCCCTACATCCGGCTCCAGGATGGTAAAGCCACGTCGCTGGAGCGTGGCAATATTCTCCTGCGTCACCGCCGCCTCATACATATTGGGGTTCATTGCCGGAGCGCAGAGAATGGGAGCCTGCGTCACCAGCACGGTCGTGGTCAGCAGATCATCCGAGATGCCCGCCGCCAGCCGGGCGATGGTATTCGCCGTGGCGGGTGCAATCACCACGATATCGGCATCCACGCCCAGCGAGACATGGCCGACCACACCATCCTCGGGCAGACTCCACATATCGGTTAACACCGGGCGTCCCGTCACCGCCTGAAAGGTTGCCGTGCCGACAAAGCGCTCAGCCGCCTCGGTGAGGATCACATCGACCAGCGCGCCGGCCAGCGTCAGGTTGCGTGCCAGTTCGGCCACCTTGTAAGCCGCGATACTGCCGCAGACTCCCAGGATAACCCGTTTCCCACTCAGCACATCTATCATCTGTAACCGCCGGTTATACATAGTAGCATGCGGCGGCAATTGTAGCATCAGGAACGGGAAGCGTCAACAGCATGTGTCCGCGCTTTAGCCGAATGCAGTGCAAACACAGCGTAAACAGGGGTGAGACTACACGGCTTAACCCATGTTTCAATGCCCCCGGCCCCCGCGTGTGTGGATGCCAATACAGCACAAATAGCGAAACGCGCCTGATCCAGGAAAGAGGGAAGGAATGGTATGCCGTCGTGGACACATTCAGACCGCGGTGAAGAAGTACATGCCGGGACAGCGGCACACCTGCCATCGGGGGGACGCATGTCCCGGCATCGGATATTCCGTGGGAGCCGGAATTACTCCCCAACCGTAAACCCAACTTTAATAGTCACCTGCCAGTAAGCCACGTTATCGTTGTCGATATAGCCTCGGGTTTCCACCACCTGAAACCAGCGCATATGTTTGATGCTCTCGCCGGCTTTGGTGATAGCATTCCTGATGGCATCGTCGCTGCTCTCCTTCGAAGAACCAACCAGTTCGACTATTTTATAGGTGTGTTCGCTCATGGAACCGCTCCTTTACAACTCAACATGGGTCAGGAAATATGGAAGGTCAGGCATAACCGTACGGGTTGGTGGTTCTTTTCCGGCAAAAGTGTGGAGCACCTGTACGAATAAATGTCTACACAACGCCGGTTTTTTTTGCATCAAAGAGGAGTACATTTCCGCAGGTCTGGCAGACCAGTTGCACCATCGGCGCAAGTACACCGCTAAGACCGCTGGTATCGACAATCTCGCCGGCGTCCCAGGTTGCCCGTCCACAGACGGTGCAGGGCATCGGGTAGTTGGGCACATTGGCCGTCAACCAGGTCTGGAACTTCTGCTTCTGAATATTTCCCATTGGCATAGTCAGGTAGCCCCTTCATCCCATAGCACATCTTAAGAACAAAGAATCAGAAAACAGAGAACAAACAGCTTCCCTGGTGGAAAACACTCTCCGCGCTGTTCTCTACCACACGGTAGCCCGGCAGGCTCGAATCGGGAACTCGCCGGATTAAAGGTAATACACGGGTTTCTGCTATTATAACGGATGTATGGGACGTTTGTACAATCGGGGGGGGTGGGTCCGACATGCGCTGATGCCATACCTTGTCAGGATCACGCGGATACACTATGTGACTCAGGTGCCCGATCACTGGCTTTATATTATGAGAACTTCGCCGCTGATAATCAGAACATGGGGATGATGCGATACTCTACCGATTTCGGTTCATCAAGGAGGAACCCCTGCTCAATATCGTATGGTATACTAAAACAAAGGTTTGATAACTTAGAGACTGTCTGAAAAGATGATTCGCGTCGGTCCCACGGCATGCCGGGTGTCCTGCGACACCGGACAGCGCCCCAGGAGTCCCGGCTTCAGCCGGTGTGTGGCCGGAACCGGCTG
>JGI12109J20283_10345130_pt1 | contig 23980 bp, 19 predicted proteins | sample ElkSlonscriptome_12_FD_20283 | JGI IMG/M metagenome (IMG submission 20283)
CGCAACCATCGAGGCCGCTCGCGCCGGCGAACACGGACTGGGTTTCGCGGTGGTCGCCGAGGAGGTGCGGGCCCTTGCCCAGCGCACACAGGAAGCGACCGATACGATCGGAAAGTCGATCACGAAGATGAACGACGTGACCCAGCGGTCGGTCGAAGAGATGGGCAAGGGTGCCGGGGTGGCCGACGACGTCCTCGCGCTCGCCGAGCGAGCTGCGTCCACGCTCGGTGTGATCGCCGAAGGCGTGGAGAGGGTCGGTACATCGGTCGGGAGTATTGCTGCGGCTGCGGAGCAGCAGTCGTCCGCGACGGGTGAGATCGCCACGACGATCGACGCCATCGATACCGCGACTCGGGCCAACGACGAAGGCGCGCGCGAGTCGGCCGAAGCGTCGAAGGCACTGCTCGACGACGCGCAGGAGCTCCAGGACCAGATCACGATCTTCCGGATCTGAGTTCTCGTCTCCGGCTGCACGATCGCGCCCGTGGCCGGAGACTCTCGCATCGACCACCCTCTGGTCGAGAACTGACCAGTTGTCCCCCCAAAAGCCTTCATCCCGCGCCTGAAGCCGGTTTCGGCCTCTGGCACCCGCCTTGCGCTTCCGTCGACGCCCTCGTCTGCGTTCGAACGGAAGGACACCACTGGTGAAGGCCATTCTCCTGGCAGCCGGTCAGGGAACCCGACTCCGCCCGCTGACCGACGACCGGCCGAAGTGCATGGTCGAGGTCGACGGCACGCCGCTGCTCGATTGGCAGCTCTACGCCCTGCGCACCGCCGGAATCGACGACGTGACGGTCGTCCGCGGCTGGAGCCGCAGCGCGATCTCCGGCGACGGTCTGCGCTTCGTCGACAATCAGCGCTTCGCCGAGACCAACATGGTCCAGAGCCTGCGCTGCGCCGCCGACCATCTGCACGGCGACGTGATCATCGCTTACACGGACCTTCTGTATCGGCCCGATGTGATCCAGCGCGCGCGGCAGAGCACGGCCGACGTCGGCGTGGTCGTCGACCTCGATTGGCGCTCGCTGTGGGAGCGTCGCATGGACGATCCGCTGTCCGACGCCGAGACCCTGCGCACCGACGGCAGCGGCCGACTGACCGAGATCGGCCATCGTCCGACGAGCTACGACCAGATCGAAGCGCAGTACCTGGGGATCCTCCGTCTCTCGCCGGCGGGCTGCGAGATCGTGCGTGCTGCCCTCGACCGCGCGGCCGAAGACGACGCATGCGGACGCCCCGCCTTCGGCAGCGAACGCACGCTCGACCGCGCCTACCTGACCGACCTGATCGACGGCCTGATCGCCGAGGACTACGTCGTCAAGACGATCCCGATCCGCGGCGGATGGACCGAAGTCGATTCACACGAAGACCTGCGCGTGGCCGAGGCGATCGTTCGCGAGGAAGAGTGGACGCGTCCGCGTGCCACGATGGAGAAGGTGGGCTGATGAAGGCGGTCGTGCTCGGTGCGGGCCGCACGGTCGTGGCGGCATCGGGAGCTCCGGTTCCCAAGTGCCTTCTCGAAGGCATCGCTGGTTGGCGCGTGCTCGACTGGCTGCTGAACGCCCTACGTGAAGGAGGCGGCGTCGACGACGTCGTTTTCGTCGGTGGCGACGGAATGGACTCGATCGAGCGCAGCTATCCGCAGTTGCGCTTCGTCGCCAACCCGAACTGGGCCGAAGAACACGTCGTCGGATCGCTTTTCGCAGCAGCCAACGAGCTCGACGCGCCTTTCTACTTCACCTACGCCGACATCGTCTACCGACCCGACGTCGTGAAGCGTCTGCGCGAGGCGACCGGTGACGTGGTGATCGTCGTCGACCGGTCCTGGCGGACGCGCTACGAGGGACGTGGTCCGAACCAGTTGCAGGATGCCGAGAAGGTCGTCGCCGTCGACGGACGTGTGCGGCGCATCAGCAAGGAGATCCCTCTCGACGCCGACATCGCCGGCGAGTTCATCGGCCTCGCGCGCTTCAGCGATCGTGGCGCGGCGTGGCTGCGTCGCACCTACGACGCGCTTGCCGTGGCCTACCGACACCGCAGCTACCGCGGTCGGCGCAATCTGCACAACGCCATGCTCTCGGATCTGCTGCAGGAACTCGTCGAGCAGGGCCTGCACGTCGACGTCGTGGAGATCGACGGTGACTACGCCGAGCTCGACGCGGCGAGCGATCTTTCCCAGTTCGTCTTCGGTACGAAGGCGGAGACGCTCGAACGCCTGCGGCCGCACCTCCGCGCGGCCGAGATCACCGACGGCCAGCTCGTGCGCGTTGGCGACTGGGCGGAGAACCCGCGCGCGGTTGCCGATCGTCTTGCGTCCCGTTTCGGGGGCACGCCTCTGGCCGTGCGCAGCAGCGCGTTGGCCGAAGATCAAGCGACCGGAAGCGCAGCCGGACGCTATCACAGCGTGATCGGCGTGACCGGCGGCGACGTCGCAGCGATCACCGAAGCCGTCGACGCGGTCGTCGCGAGCTACGACCGCGACGGACGACGCGACGACGACCAGGTCCTCGTCCAGCCCTGCCTGACCGACGTCGCCATGTGCGGCGTGATGATGACGCGTGACCTGGACAGTGGCGCCGAATACCTCGTCATCAACTACGACGAATCCGGACGCACGGACGGCGTCACCTCGGGCGACGCGACCCCAACGGCGACGGTCCGTGTCCATCGCGGTTCGACCGCGCGTCTCGAGGATCGGCGCCTCGCCGCCCTCGTCGACACTGCCAGTGAGCTCGAAGCGGTCACTGGATCCGATGCCCTGGACATCGAGTTCGCGTTCACGCAGGACGGTGGCCTGCACGTACTGCAGGTCCGTCCGATCGCGCGTCGCCGCGAGTGGACGCCGGTCGACACGCGTGCGCATGCCGACGAGATCACGTCGCTGCGTTCTTTCGTGGAGCAGCGTCAGGCGCCCGTGTCCGGCGTTCCCGGATCGACCACGATCCTCGGGCAGATGCCCGACTGGAATCCCGCCGAGATGATCGGCCCCTTCCCGTGCATGCTCTCGCGCACGCTCTACGAACTCCTGATCACCGACGCCACCTGGCGCGAGGCGCGTGCCGAGATCGGCTACGCGGACGTCTTCCCGCACGCGCTCATGGTGGAACTCGCCGGCCGGCCCTTCGTGGACGTGCGGTTGAGCGCCAACAATCTGCTTCCCGCCTCGCTCGAGGCTTCGGTGCGCGGTCGCGTGGTCGATGCCGGACTCGAACGGCTGCGTCGTCACCCCGAACTCCACGACAAGATCGAATTCGACGTCTTCCCGACAGCCTTTCATTTTCGTCTCGACGACTCGATGCGGGCGCTGGTCGAGGCCGGCCTTCCGCACGAAGACGTCGAAGCGGTGAAGCGCGCGGTCCACGACCACACGCGGGCCCTGCTTGCACTCGGCGCCGAGGGCGTGGAGTCCTTCCTCGGCCGTACGGTCGCCCTCGACACTTGCGTCGACAAGGCGCTGCAGGACGAAGGCGATCCGCTCGTCCGTGCGCGCACGCTACTGGCCGAGACGATTCGCTACGGCACGCGGCCCTTCTCGGTGCTCGCGCGTTTGAGCTTCGTCGGGACCGCCTTGCTGCGCTCGCTGCGCGAGATCGGCGAGATCGGCGCCGAGGACGTCGACGACTTCGCCGCGAGCGTGCGCACGATCAGCACGGAACTCGTCGAGACCCTCGATGCGGTGCGACGCGACGAAGTGTCGCTCGAAAGCTTCCTCGACCGCTTCGGACATCTGCGGCCCGGAACCTATGACCTGCTGTCCCCGCGCTATGACCAGGATCCCCATCAGTACTTCGGACAGGCAGGTGGACCCGCGGCGCGTCGCGACGACGTCACGGTGGATTCCCTCGCCGCGCGAATCGACGGTCGCCTGGCCGCGGCCGAACTCGGGATCGACGGCACGGACTTCCTCGACTTCCTGCAGGCGGCGATCGCCGGACGCGAGTTGGCGAAGTTCCGCTTCTCCAAGGCACTGAGCGCGGCGCTCGAGTTGATCGCCGCGGCCGGCGCGGAACACGATCTCGAGAGACAGGATCTCGTACATCTCGATGCGAAGGCGCTGTTGGCTTTGGCGGACGCGGCGCCGCGTCCGGATCGCGGCGACGAACTGCGTCGTCGTGTGCTCGCCGGTCGGCTGCGCCGTGAACGCGATGCTCTGATCCACCTGCCAGGACTGATCGTGAGCGAGGAAGACGTGACCGTCGTGCGATCTTCGACCAGCCGCCCCAACTTCGTCACCGGACGTCGCGTGCGGGCCGAGGTCGCGGTCCTGAGTCCGGGCGCCGACGTACCGGATCTCGAGGGCAAGCTCGTCGTCCTCGAAGGGGCCGATCCCGGCTACGACTGGATCTTCACGCACGGCATCGCCGGGCTCGTCACGCGCTATGGCGGGGCGAACTCGCACATGACCATCCGTTGCGCCGAGTTCGGGCTGCCTGCCGCAATCGGTTGTGGCGACGCGCACTACGCTGCCGCGTGCGGAGCTCGCGCGATCGAACTCGATTGTGCCGGGGAGACGCTTCGTGTCGTCGCGTGAACGGCATCGGGTGGCGGTGAGCCTGCGTGTCGACGTGGCGCTGGGCCACGGCGAGCGTCGCGACGGTCTCGCCCACGACTGGTACGCCTGCTTCGCGCGGTGGGGGATCACACCGATCCTCGTTCCCAATGCCGCGCCCGCGAGCGTCAGTTGGCTCGACGAACTCTCGATCGACGCCGTTCTGCTCACCGGCGGCAACACGCCGGTGACCGCGGACATGGTTCCCGACGACGCCGCGCCCGAACGTGACGCCGTGGAAGACGCGTTGCTCGCCTTCGCGCGGGATCGCGGCCTGCCGCTGCTCGGCGTCTGTCGTGGTGCCCAGTTCCTCGCGACACGCTTCGGTGCGCGCCTGATCGAGGCCGACGGGCACGTCGCGCGCGACCATGCGGTCACGTGGCGACACGGTCGTCACGCCCATCGCGCCACCACGAACAGTTTCCACGGCTGGGCGCTCGATTCGGCCAGCTTCCCGGATGCCTTGCGCATCCTGGCCACGGCCGACGACGGAACGGTCGAGGCCTTCGAACACGTCGACGAGGCGATCGCCGGAGTCCTCTGGCATCCCGAACGACCCGGTAGCGAAGATCCCGTACTGGCCGCTTTCGTCGACGACTTCTTCGCGCCCCGTGCGACCTCGGAGGTCGTTTGATGCTCGACACGTACCTGGGCCCGACGCGTCTCGAAACGCGTAAGCCCTACAGCTTCTCTCCGTACCACGGCGACGCCTTCGTCGATGCGCATCGCGAGGCCCGCGCGCAGTGGATCGCAGAACTCCAGGAACGGGGAGCGACCGTGGAGCGGTTCGGAGCCGTCCTCGATCCGCGCGCTCCCCGCGACGATGCCGACCGCCGTCACGCACTCGACGTTTGGTTGCAGCGCACGGCCACCGAATCGCTCGCGACCCAGCCTCTCGACGCCGGCGCCTGGTCCGAACGGATCGGCCGCGCGCATCTCGACGCCAAACTTCCCCTGATCGAGGATCGCGAGGCCAACTGGAGCTTCGAGACGATCGAACACTGGGTCCAGCGCTTCGAAGCCTTCGGCTGCGTCCACACGCTCTACGACGGAGGCGGGCGTCGAGTCGTACGCGACCCGAACCGTACACCCGTGGTCCTACGCCTCTCCTTCGCGACCGCTTGGGCTGCGGTGAGCGCACGCGATGCCGCACAGTGTGTGATCCTGCTGAACGCCCTGCTCAAGATGATGGACCTGCTCCAGGCACAGGTGCTTCACGGAGGCGCCGGGCTGGACGACGACGAGGCCTCGATGGCTCTCGCGACGCTCCTCATGGAACGCCGTGTCCTCGACCGTGTGTCGACCGGTGTCGGACGCATGAGTGAAGGGACGGCGACATGAAACGCACGATCTTCGTCCTGCATCCTTCGATTCGTGCGCGGGCCTATCTGCAGAGGGCTTGCATCAACGGTCTGAAGCCGGGCAAGGTGATTCGACTCGGCAGCGACGCGGACGACGTCGCATCGCGGGCATGGACGTCGCCAGCGGACCGGAGTTTCGATCCACAGGAGTCACTCCGCGAAACGATCCGACGCTTCGACCTGAACGAAGTCCATGTCGAGGACCCCGACGTGAACTCCGAGTCCCTCTGCGCGGCCGTGCGCGCGGTCGATCCCGATCTCGTCGTCTTCACCGGTGGTGGAGTATTGCAGCCAGCGACCCTCGCGTCCGCTCCCGCCTGGTTGCACGTGCACCCCGGGCGACTTCCCGATCGTCGTGGCAGCACCTGTATCCACTACGGCCTTCTCCTCGACGGCGCCGTCGAGGCCTCGGCCATGATCATGCGCGCCGGCCTGGACGAGGGCCCGGTGATCTGCACGCGACGCTTCGAAGCCTCCACGCAGTGGAGTGCCGAAGGACTCGATCATGTCGACGACGCTTGGATTCGCTCCAGCGTTCTCGTCGACGCGCTCGCGCACTGGCGCGACGTCGTTCCGCGCCAGCAGACGGGAACACCGCGCACCTTCTTCGTGATCCACCCCGTGCTCAAGCATTTCGCCCTCGGCCTGCTCGAGGAAACGAACCCGCGCGCACGTCGCGTCGACCACCTGGAGGCGATCTCGTCGTGAGCATGTACTTCTGCGTGCAGCATCCCTGGTACTACCGCAACTGGGAACCGGTGCTGAAGCACTTCGAGCCGGGCGAGGCGGCGATCTACGTCTCACCCTGGTATTCGCACCTTCCGCAGGATCCGCAGGTCCACGCGCGGCAACAGCAGCAGACGCTCGACTGGTTGAAGGCGCGCGGCGTCGAGGCCGTGACTGGCGCCTGGGAGATCGAACCGCACGTCTTCGCCACGCACGCGATCGAACAGCGCGTCGTGGGGCAGCGTTGGTCGAAGCAGGTGCGCCTGCTCTACGCGGTGATCAGCAAGAAGTACACTTACAGTGCGATGAACGGCAGCTACGACTGTGTGCTCGTGGCGAGCCAGTTCGGCGCGAACCTGCTGCGCCAGCACGGCGTGCGGACGCAGGTGGTCGGCTACCCGAAGCTCGACCCCTGGTTCGACGGCACGTTGACGAAGGCGAAGGCCCGCGAGCGACTCGGTCTGGATCCCGATCGTACGATCGTTCTCTATGCACCGACCTTCGGTGGCCTGTGTGCCCACGAAACCTACGCACAAGCACTGAACGAACTCGATCTCGACGTCGAGTTCGTCGGCCAGTTGCATCCGGTGACCTACATGACCGAGCTCCAGCGCTTCGCGGGGACGCTGCCGCGCGCGCGTTGGATCGAACCCGAAGAGGCGGGCATCCATGTGCTCGCCGCCGCCGACGCGATCATCACCGACTACAGCGGCGTGACCTTCGAGGCGTGTGCGATGGACGTTCCGGTGTTGTTGTTGGACAAGCCGGGCGTCGCACCGAGCGAAGACGTCGAGGTCAAGTACCGCGATGCGGGGCCGCGCGTGATGAGCGCCGAGGAGCTGAAGCCGCGGCTCGAAGAATTGCTCGCCTCACCGGAGCGGTGGGCGGAGCGCCGGGCCCACTATCGCGAGACCTTCTACGAGCATCACGGCGACGCCGGGCGTCGCGCGGCGAACGCGTTCCGGCAGATGGCCGAAGAGGCCAAGCGGGCGCGAGAGCAGGACGTCGATCGGATCTACACGCGGATGCGTGCGCTGGAAGTGTCGGCGGGGCGCTAGACGACGCGGACGAGCCGCTCCCTGTCCCCGGTCAGGACAGGATGTTCACGATCACCGACACGGAGGCCGTCGTCGTGTTCCCCGCACTGTCGGTGGCCTCGAGCGTGATCGTGTACGGCGTTCCGAAGGGTTGCTTCGAATAGAGACGGGCCGTCAGGTTCTCTCCCGTGCCCAGCGTCTCCTGATCGTGTCCGTCGGCCTGGGCCTTCCAGACGATCGACGACGCCTCGACCTCTCCGTCTTCGTCGTCCATGACGGTCGAGGTGAACGAGACCTCGATGTACCATTCACCGGCGGTGTCGTCGTAGGTGTCGACGAACCAGGAGTCGTTCTCTTCCGGCGCGGTGATCGTCACCACGGGGGGATCGTCGGTCGTGCGCGTCGGTGAGGACGAGGAGTCCGAGTCGCAGCCGGCAGCGATGAGAACGGCGAGAAACAATGCGATCGTCGGCGTGAGATGTCGCAAAGTAGGACCTCGTTCTGGGTATTCGTTCGGGGGCAGAAGTCGTACACCAGCCGCGCTCGCCGGACAAGGGACAAGGCGAGGGTGGACGGGCGAGCCCGGACCTCCAGCCGGGGCCTCTCTCAACGCACCAACGTGACCTTCCCGCGCTCTTCCGCCGCGGACGAGCGCACGCGAACGAAATACACGCCGCTCGCGACGCCGCGTCCCTGGTCGTCCGTGCCATCCCACCTTGCCTGGTGCTCGCCAGAGTCCAGCGAGGCTTCGATCAGCCGTCGCACGTGACGTCCACGCACGTCGTAGAGGTCGATGCGCACCGGACCTGGCTGGGTCAGCGTGAAACGGATGCTCGTTCCCGGATTCATCGGGTTCGGCGCGATCGAGTCGAGTTCGATTCCACGGCGGGCGGCGCGCGGTGAGAACTCGATCCAGCGATTGAATTCGAGACTCCCGGACACGCCGTCGCGAGCGAAGAAGCCGCTGACGTAGAGGTCGTCGTCGTAGGAGGCGAGCGCGACGCCGCGGCGGTATCGCAGGTCGGAGTCCTCGGACCCGGCGGCGACCGCGCTCCAGCTCTCGCCGTCCCAACGCGCGAGTCCGCTGACCGGGACGTCGCCCGCGCGGTCGAAGGTGCCGGTGGCGATGAGATCTCCGCCGTGAACAGTGATCGCCTCGACGAGAGCGATGCGCGGCCCGAAATCGGGGACGGCGTCCAGGAAGAACCCCGTTCCGATCGGCGACCACGTGCTTCCGTCCCATCGCGCGATCGACCGCGCCTGGATCGTGTCGCCGACCACATTGAAATGACCACCGACGACGAGAGCGTCGTCGACCACGTCGAGGACGTGCACCTCGCCACCGACGTCGCCGCCGACCGGAGTCCACTCGACGCCGTCGTACGCGGTGAGCATGAACGCGCGTTGTCCGGCGAAGCGGAAGAAGCGCCCGCCGACGTACAAGCGATCGTCGTAGGAAGCCATCGTGTGGATCGCTTCGTCCGACCCGAGGTCGACGATCTCGAAGTCCACGCCGTCCCACAGGATCAGGCGTTGATAGGAGCGGCCCTCGTCCGGATACACGGTCGTGGCGATTGCGATTCGATCGCGCCAGACGACGGCGTGGTCCACGTGGTCGTAGTCCGGCCAGTCGACGTCGGTGAGCGGAGTGATGATGTCGCCGGAGAAGGTCGCCACGGGCGCGTACTCCCAGGCGGGGAGCGGATCTCCGGTTTCGTCGGTCCGCACGTGGAAGTCGCCCACCGCGAACGTGGACCCGCGTACGTCGACGAGATCGATCGGCTCGCCGTGTGTGTTGCCAGGCAGGGTCTCTTCCCAGCGCGCGCCGTCCCAGGTGACGGGTCCATTCATGCGCGCACCGCCCGCGGCCCAGATGTCACCGAACACCCAGAGGCGATCGTCACGTACCCTCAGATCCCACGCCGACCCGACGAGGCGATCACTGCGACGCAGTTCCCGCCAGCCGTCCTTCGTTTCCTGGGCCAGTCCCCTCACGTGGCGGCCGTTGGCGTAGGTGAACGCGCCGTAGATCAAGGTGCGGCCGCGCCAAGACGTGAAGCCCGCGACGGTGATCTCGCCGTAGTCGATGCCGTCGTCGTCGCGCGTCCAACGCGTCCCGTCCCAGGTCGCGATGCGCGCCGTGGGATCCTCGTCGGGAAGATCGAAGAGGCCGGTGATGCGAAGGGTGTTGCCCTCCACACGGAGGTCCGTCACGACGCGCGACCAGAAGAACCTGGCGTCGCCACGGCCGGGCAACCCGCTCGCGAACGGCTCCCACGAGGTTCCGTCCCACCGGTGGAGGATCGGCACGCCGGTTTCGCGGCTCCGCGTTCCGACGATCAAGTCTCCGCGCCAGCGCGTGACTGCGGTGACGGGGCCGAGAGAGGGTCCGATCTGGCGCCAGTCGGTTCCGTTCCAAGCGCACAGTCCGTTCAAGGTGCGTCCGTCGAGCGTGGTGACCGTGCCGGAGACGAGGAGGTCGTCGCCGTCGACGAAACACTCCCGTTCCAACTCGGCGCCGACGCCGACGATGCTCTCCCAGGCCGTGCCGGTCCACCGCATCACGCGTGTCTCGCGTTCCTGTCGGGAGATCACGAAGGAACCGACCAGGTAGACGTCGTCGCCGACGACCGCGATGTCGTACAGGAAGCCGGGAACGTCGCCGCCGAGGCTCTCCCAACGACGGCCGTTCCAGGTGCCGACGGCGAGGTAGTAGGGCGGAGCAGACCCCGCGCGCGCCCAGTTGGTTCGCGTCGCGGCGACGACGAGTTCGTCGCGCAGTCGATCCATGCGCCACAAGGATCCACCGGAGAGCCGCACGCTGTCGGTGTCGACTTCCGCGAAGGGTCCCTGGATAGATGACCAGGACGATCCGTCCCACGTCCAGAGATCGCGCGTGCTCTGGATCACGTCGGAGTACGAGCCGGACACGACGACGAGATCACCGCGCCACTCGAGCGCATCGGCGGGTGTCACCGGCACCGTGTAGTTCTCGAAGCGTGTGTCCCAGGCGCCCGATCGCGGACGCACCGGGGATTGGGCCATCGCCGACGACGACAAGGCGAGAGACGTCGCGAAGAGGAACAGCCACGAGAATGGAAGTGCGATTCGGATCGGTGCCAAGTCCAGTCTCCTCGATCGAGAGTCCATTCGAGTCCTGTGTACGGGAACACACTAGCACAACCATCGCACGACTCCTGTTTCGACAACGGCGCTCTCGTCCGCCGGGAGCGCACGAGATCACAACTTTCCCACGCGTCCCGATCCGGTCGGGGCTTGAAAGCGCGATCCGCTCGCCCGACACTCGTCGTATTCTCGCGCCAAGTAGGTCAATTCATGACGGATCCCACCTCCCAGGGCGATCAGCGCCCCGGCAAGGTCTCGCTCTTCGCCAACCCGATCTCGGTGATCGGGATCTGGCTCGCCGGCATCAGTCTCATCGTCATCCTCCTGTTGATGGCCTACGAGGCGACTCTCCACGGACACAATCCCTATCTCGGGATCATCACCTTCGTGGTGCTGCCGACCTTTCTCGTGCTGGGAATCGTCCTCGCGGCCATCGGCGCGTTGCGCGAGCGACGTCGACGGGCGCGTGGTGAAGCCGATGCGCACTGGCCGATCCTCGACCTGAACGTCGGCGCGCAACGCCGTACGCTCGGCCTGCTCTCGATGGCAGCGGTCGTCTTTCTCGCGATGTCGGCCTTCGGCAGCCTGAAGGCCTACGAGTACACCGAGACCAACGAGTTCTGCGGCACGGTCTGCCACACCGTCATGGAGCCTGAGTACACGGCCTACCAGAACTCCGCGCACTCGCGCGTGCCGTGCGTCGAGTGTCACATCGGGCCGGGCGTCGACTGGTTCGTGAAGTCGAAGCTGAGCGGCGCCTACCAGCTCTACGCCGTCGCGATGGACAACTACCCGCGACCGATCCACACGCCGATCGCCAACCTGCGTCCGTCGCAGGACACCTGCGAGAACTGCCATTGGCCCGAGAAGTTCTTCGGCAACAACTACGTGACGCGCGACTACTACCTCCAGGACGAGGACAACACCCACGTGCGCGTCGATCTCATGCTGCGCGTCGGTGGGGGCGACGGCCGCGAGGGGCCGCAGGACGGGATCCACTGGCACATGAACATCGCCAACGAGATCGAGTACATCGCCGCCGACGAGCGACGCCAGGAGATCGACTGGTTCCGCGTGACGCGCCTCGACGGGACCGTGAGCACCTACGTGCGCGACGGCAGCGACATCGCTCACGACGAAGTGCCCGAGGGCGAGATCCGTTCGATGGACTGCATCGACTGCCACAACCGGCCGTCTCACCGCTTCTTCCCGCCGCAGGTCAGCATGAACGCGGCCCTCGCGCGCGGCGAGATCTCGACCACGTTGCCGGGCGTGAAGGGACTGGGCGTCGAGCTCCTCGAAGGTGACTACGAGACCACCGAAGAGGCGGTCGCGGCGATCGAGGCGAGCGTTCGCGACGAGTACGCGAGCATTGCGAGTCCCGCGGACGTCGACGCCACCGTCGCGACGATCCAGGAGATCTACCGCAACAACTACTTCCCGAAGATGAACACCAACTGGAAAGCCTTCCCCGAGAACATCGGCCACATGTGGGCGCCGGGATGCTTTCGCTGCCACGACGGCGAGCACGTCAACGAAGCCGGCAACACGCTCACGCGCGACTGCAACGTCTGCCACGTGATCCTGGCCGAGGAACCCGCGCAGGGTGGATCGCTCATGTCACTCGTCGGCGTGCCGTTCCAGCACCCGGAGGACATCGGGGAGGAGTGGAAGGAAGTCTCTTGCGTGGAGTGTCACGCGCCATGAGTCGGTGTGGAGGCGCTTGACTTCGGGCCCCTCGCCACACTCGAAGACAGCTCACGTCGATAGTCTCCCCGATCGATCTCGCCTCCGGGGAGTGCACCCTGTGATCCGTCGCTCTTGGCCCGAGTGGTGGGCCTGGGAGCTCGAGCTGAACTTTCACGTCATGCGGCATGATCGATCGTGGATTCTCCGAGATCGACCTGCGTACCATGTTGCATCGAGCGTCCAGGATTCGAAACGATCACGAAGCTGGACGATTCGTGGTCGAAACGCGACACCGGCGAAGGGTCTGGCACGTCATCGTCGAGCCGGATTCCGAAACTCGCCTCCTTAGTGGTCGTCACGGCCTACCCCGTAGGATAACGGCCATGCAGAAGACCTATCTGGAAGTGACGTTCAGCCACGGCCGCCCGGTCGCGGCCTATCTCTATCTTCCTCGTGACGTGTCTCAGAAAAGCGTCCGGACCGTCGAACTCGCCGCCGGTATCCTCGTCGACTACGGGAGCGGCGGAGAGCCGATCGGCTTGGAGCTGACGTCGCCGCAGCGCGTCACGCTGGACGCGCTGAACTCCGTTCTCGGCGAGATCGGCTGTCCTGCTCTGACGTCCGAGGACCTCGCGCCGCTCGAGAGGGCCTGAGCCGCGCTTCGACTCGCGCTGCGCCCCCTCGATCGGCGCCGCCCCGATCTGGCGTCCCCCGACCCGCTGTGCTACCTTCCGCGCCTCATGATCGAGCGCTACCAAACGCCGGAAATGGCCCGGATCTGGGCGGACGACAGTCGCTTCGAGATCTGGCGCGACGTCGAGGTGGCCGCCTGCGACGCACTCGCCGAACTCGGTGAAATCCCGGAAGATGCGGCCGCGACCATTCGCGAGAAGGCCGGCTTCGACGTCGCCCGCGTGCACGAGATCGAAGCGACGACCAACCACGACGTCATCGCCTTCCTGACGAGCATGGCCGAGCACATCGGTCCGGCGTCGCGCTGGGTCCATCTCGGCATGACCAGTTCGGATCTCCTCGACACGACCCTGGCCGTCCAGTGCCAGCGCGCCGGCGAGCTGATCCTCACCGAGCTCGACAATCTCATCGAAGCCGTCTTCGACCGCGCGGTCGAGCACAAGCGCACCGTCATGATCGGGCGCAGCCATGGCGTCCACGCCGAGCCCACGACGATGGGCCTGAAGATGCTCGTGTGGGCCGACGAGTTGAAGCGCGACCGCGCGCGGCTGGTCGACGCGATCGAGCGCGTCGCCGTGGGGCAGATCAGCGGACCTGTCGGCACCTTCGCGCACATCGCGCCCGAGGTCGAAGCCAAGGTCTGCGATGCCTTCGGTCTGCAGGTCAGCCCGGTGAGCACGCAGGTCGTCCAGCGCGACCGTCACGCCGAGTTTCTCAATGCGATCGCCCTGTGCGGCGCCACGCTCGAGACGCTCGCGATCGAGATCCGGCATCTGCAGCGCACCGAGGTGCGCGAGGCCGAGGAACCCTTCGGCAAGGGCCAGAAGGGCAGTTCGGCGATGCCGCACAAGCGCAATCCCATCCTGTGCGAGCGGCTGACCGGCATGGCGCGGCTGCTGCGCACGAACGCTCAGGCGGCGATGGAGAACGTCGCGCTCTGGCACGAACGCGACATCAGCCACTCGAGCGTCGAACGCGTCATCCTTCCCGATTCGACCACCTTGCTGCACTACATGCTGCGCAAGACGGTTCCCATGATCGCAGGCCTGCGGATCTTCCCGGAGAGGATGATGGAGAACCTCGAGTCGACGGGCGGTCTGTACCACAGCGGGGCGATCCTGCTCGCGCTCGCCCGCGAAGGGCTGACGCGCGAAGAGGCCTACCGCATCGTCCAGACGGCGGCGATGCGTTCGTGGGAGGAGAAGCGACCCTTCGAAGTGGTCGCGCGCGAGGACGGGGAGCTGACGCAGCATCTCGATTCCGCCGCCCTCGACGCTTGCTTCGACCTGCAGCGCCACCTGCGCCACGTCGACACGATCTTCGCGCGGGTGCTCGGCGACGGCCCCGCCACGAACTAGACCACGGGGCGCGGAACGGGGCGCCGGGGCGCTCCGCGGGACGCGTCCACTCACCGGAGGCCCGCCCTCTTGATCGTCTCCGTCTCCCAGATGGACGATGCCGCGCTCGGCGACGCGCTGCGCGACCTGTCCATCACCATGACCCTGGGTGAAGCGCGGAAGGTGGCCGAGCTGATCGGCCGCGATCCGACCGACACCGAGCTCACGCTCTTCGACACCATGTGGAGCGAGCACTGTTCTTACAAGAGCAGTCGCCGCGTCCTCAAAGAGCACCTGCCGACCCAGGCTTCGAACGTGATCATCCCGGTCGGCGAGGACGCGGGCATCATCCGCTTTGCCACGATCGACGGCGTGAACTACGGCATCGCCGTTGCGCACGAATCGCACAATCATCCGTCGCAGGTCATGCCCGTCGAGGGCGCGGCCACGGGAATCGGCGGCGTGGTGCGCGACGTCTACTGCATGGGCGCCGACGTGATCGGCGTGCTCGATCCGCTGCGCTTCGGCAACCCGCAGGGCGAGAACGGCGAACGCAGTCTGGAGATCGCGCGCGAGGTCATGGAAGGCATCGCCATGTACGGCAACGCACTCGGCGTACCCAACCTGGGCGGCGACATCGTCTTCGACGACTGCTACGACGACAACTGCCTCGTGAACGTCGTGGCCCTCGGCGTCGTGCGCGAGGACCACGTGGTCCACAGCCGCGTGCCCGAGAACGCGAAGAACGAACCCTACGACTTGATCCTCGTCGGCAAGCCGACCGATTGGTCGGGCATGGGAGGCGCCGCCTTCGCGAGCGCCGATCTCGACCACGCGGCCGCCCTGGACAACAAGGGCAGCGTGCAGGTCGCCGATCCCTTCCTGAAGCGCACGCTCGTCGTCGCCAACCGCGCGGTGCTCGAGTACTGCCGTTCCCAGGAGGTCGAGATCGGCTTCAAGGATCTCGGCGCCGGTGGGATCGCTTGTGTGTCGAGCGAGCTCGCCGACTCTGGTGGCTTCGGCATCGAACTCGACCTGGCCAACGCGAATCTCGCCGAGGACGATCTTCCCGATCGTGTCGCCGCGTGCAGCGAGACCCAGGAGCGCTTCGCCCTGGCCGTCCCGCAGCGGCTGACCGAAGAGGTCCTGAAACTCTACAACGAGACCTACGACCTGGGTTCGATGTACGACGGCGCGGGCGCCGTGGTGCTCGGGCGCATCCTGCCGCCGGTCGACGGCGAGAAGCGGATGTACCGTCTCAAACGCGGCGACGAGGTGCTCGTCGACGTGGCGATCGATCTGATCACCGAAGGCGTGAAGTACGAACGTCCGCAGAACCCCCGCGAAGCGAACTTCAGCGACGCGCCGCTCAACACCGAGGGGCGTGACGTCGGAGCGATGCTCACCGAGCTCCTCGCGAGCCCGCACCTCTGCAGTCGACGTGAGTTCTACCAGCACTACGACAGCGAGGTTCAGGGACGCACAGCGATGAAACCCGGCAATGCCGATGCCGGCCTGACGATCCCGGTGCCGGGTCACGCTGCCGGTCTCGCGGCGACGGTGGACGGGAACCCACGCGTCTCGCGTGTCGATCCCTACCTGGGTGGCGTCTACGCCGTCGTCGAGGCGGCGCGCAACCTGGCCTGCGTCGGGGGCATTCCCGCCGCCATGACCGATTGCCTGAACTACGGCAATCCCGAGGTGCCCGAGGTCTTCCACGACTTCGAGCTCGGCGTGAAGGGCATCGGGGACGCCTGCCGTGGCATCGGCCGCGTCGACGCGCCGGGCGAAGCCCTTCCGGTGATCAGCGGTAACGTGAGCTTCTACAACCAGAGCAGCAGCGGCCGCGCGATCGCGCCGTCGCCGATCGTGTGCGGCATGGGCATCGTGGCCGACGTCGGTAAGAGCCGCAGTCTTTCACTGAAGAAAGCTGGCAATCTCCTCTACCGCATCGGCGGATTCACGCCCGAGCTCGGCGGAAGCGTCGTCGGGCACGTCGTCGACCCGACGTGGCGCCAGGCCCCGCCCGCGATCGACTTCGATGCCGTGAAGGCCGAGATCCGCACCGTGCTCGAGGCCTACCACGAGCAATGGGCACACGCGATCCACGACGTCAGCGAAGGCGGCATGGTCGTCGCCGTGGCCGAGATGGCGCTGGGTCCGAACGGAGACCTTCGCCGTGGGGCTCGTCTCGAACTCAGCGGCTTCGTGGGTGAACACGGAGACTTCGCGGCCTGCTTCGGTGAGGCCGGCGCCTTCGTCGTCGAGGTCGCGTCGGAGGACGCAGAGAATCTCGAGGACGCCGCGCGTCGTCACGGTGCCCTGGCCACGCAGATCGGTGAAGTCACCGACGAGCAGACGCTTCGCATCGAAGGGCTCTTGCAGGGCACCGTCGCCTGGTCGCTCGAAGATCTCGCGAAGGGTCGCGAGGCCACCATGCCATCCCTGTTGAATCGTCGGGCTGCCGCAGGAGGTGCACGATGAGCGACGTGAAGATCGCGGTCCTCCAGTTCCCCGGTCTGAACTGCGAGGACGAAACGCTCCGTGTGCTCGACTTCGCAGGGTTGACCGGCGAGCTCGTGCGGTGGAACGAGCCCGGGAGCCGCCTCGCCGACTTCGCCGGATTCGTCGTCCCGGGCGGATTCAGCTACCAGGACCGCGTGCGCGCCGGAGCGATCGCGAGCCAGTCACTCCTGGTCGAGGCGCTCGTGAGGGAAGTCGAAGGCGGCAAGCCCGTCCTCGGCATCTGCAACGGCGCGCAGATCCTCGTCGAGGCGGGGATCGTGCCCGGCACCGAGCCCGGACGCGTCGACGTGGCCATGGCTCGCAACAAGGTCGAAGGTCGCGACGGCTACAACGCCCAGTGGGTCTTCGTCCGCCGTGGCGAGACCGCGAAGTGCTTCTTCACCGAGGAGCTCGACGAGCCCTTTCCGGTGGTGATCGGCCATGCCGAGGGTCGCTTCGTGTCCCGGGAACCGGGCTTTCTGAATCACATGGGGAACCGGGAGAACCGCACTCTCTACTACTGCACTCCCGAAGGGGACGAGGCGCAGTCGTATCCTTGGAATCCGAACGGGGCGATGGGCGCGCTCGCCGGCTTGCACGGACTCGACGGGCAGGCGCTCGCCTTCATGCCGCATCCCGAACGTGCGGCCTGGTTGTGGCAGGTGCCTGAGGACATCGCGGGCTCGTGGGGCGAGCGGCGTCGTCTGGCCGTCGGTCAACCGATCGCGCACGCCGAAGGTCCGGGCCTGGCCATGATCAAGGCTTTCAACCGTCTCTCGAAGGTGGAATCGGTATGAGCACGCTCTCCTTCCTCGTTCGCGGTCGCAGCGTCGACCTGGTCGCGATGACCGCATTCAACACTTTCAAGAACACGCTCGGTCTGGGCGACGAGATCGTCGGGCTGCTGCGCGACGACCTCTTCGCGATCGAGGGCATCGACGAGAGCGCAGCCGAGACCTGGGTGGCTGCCTGCCAGGCCCAGCAGCATTGGTTCAATCCGAACAAGCACCGCTATGCGGCTTTTCTCGCGACCGACGGTGCGGTGGCTTGCGTGCGCGACGACGGCTCCTGGCCCGAGCCATGGTTGCAGTCGATGGTCTCGTCGGATCGCCCGGACCTGGAGAGCGCCGACGTCGAGGACCCGCGCCGCGCCTGGATCGGCGTGCGTCCCACGACCGGGGCCTACGCCGTACCCGTGGTGGCATGGGATCGCGAGGAAGGGGCCGGCTCGTTGCCCGGCGGTGACTGGCCCGATGGAAGTCTTGCGCGCATCCGCGGCGTCGTCTGGACACTCGTGTTGCGCGCCGATCGCCCGGAAGAAGCATCGGCGCGCGCCGAGGGCCTGGTCTCCACGCGCGCGCGGCGGCAAGGGCTGTTGGTGCATCCACACATGGAGGGTTGGACCGCCTGGGGCGCTCCGCTCGCCGAACTCGATCCCGTCTCCTGAATCCCCCGATTCCCAGGACCCGCGAGGAATACCGTGAGCCACGATCCGATCGACCCGCACGGAGACGACCGCTTCCACGACGAATGCGGTGTCATGGCCGTCGTGAATCATCCGGAAGCGGTGTCGCTCACCGCGATCGGGCTGAGCGCACTGCAGCACCGTGGCCAGGAGAGCGCGGGGATCGCGGCCGGCGACGGGCACGTGCTCACCAGCTACAAGGCCATGGGTAAGGTCAGTGACGTTCTGACCGACGACGCACTGGTCGACGTCAAAGGCCACATCGCGGCCGGTCACGTGCGCTACAGCACGACCGGATCGAGCAATGTCCGCAACGCCCAGCCGATTCACGTGAACACCAAGCACGGTAGCATCGCCATTGCGCACAACGGCAACCTGGTCAACGCGATCAGTCTGCGCCGCGAGATGGAGAGTACGGGCTCGATCTTCAACACGACGAACGACAGCGAGGTCATCCTCCACCTGATCGCGCGCAGCATGCAGGAGACCGTCGACCGCGCCGCGGCCGAGGCCCTGCGGCAGGTGAAGGGCGCGTTCAGTCTGGTGCTCGTCGATCGCGAGCGCGTGATGGTGGCGCGGGACCCACGCGGTTTCCGCCCGCTGTGCATCGGCAAGATGGGGGATTCGTGGGTGGCCGCGAGCGAGACCTGCGCGCTGGACATCGTCGGTGCCGAGTACGTCCGCGACGTCGAACCGGGCGAGATCGTCGTCTTGCACGCCGACGGCCGCATGGACGCCTACATGTTCGTCGAAGAGCGAGAGAAGCCCTCGATGTGCATCTTCGAGTACGTGTACTTCGCGCGTCCGGACAGCATGATCTACGGCGAAGCCGTCGACAGGGTGCGCCGCCGCCAGGGTGAGATCCTCGCGCGCGAGGCGCCCTGTCCCGGGGGCGACATCGTGATCAGCGTGCCCGATAGCTCGAACACCGGTGCGCTCGGGTATGCGAACGCCTCGGGGATCCCCTTCGAACTCGGTCTGATCCGTAACCACTACGTGGGCCGTACGTTCATCCGTCCGAGCCAGGAGATCCGCGACTTCGCGGTGCGCCGCAAGTACAACCCCGTACGGGGGATTCTGAAGGACAAGAGCGTCGTGGTGATCGACGACTCGATCGTTCGCGGCACCACGATGAAGCAGCTCGTGAAAATGATCCGCCAAGCCGGCGCGAGAGAAGTGCACCTGCGGATCAGCTCGCCGCCGATCACGCACCCGTGCCACTACGGAATCGACACGCCCGTGCGCAAGGACTTGATCGCGAGTTCGCACTCCGTCGAAGAGATCGCCAGCTACCTGCGTGTCGACTCGCTCGCGTACCTGTCCGAGGCCGGTCTGATGGAATCGGTGCGTTCGACCGAGGGCTTCTGTCGCGCCTGCTTCACCGGTGACTACCCGGTCGCCTTCGAGAACACGGGCAAGGACGTTTTCGAGAGCGCCGTGCGGAGTGGAAAGGTGCGGGCGACTTCGGCGGGCAAGACCCCAGAAGAGGCCTGACCGCATGGATCTGACCCGTCGCCAGGTGCTGCTCGGCAGCCTCGCCTTCGCGGCCGTCCACCCGGTCAGCCTGCTGCTCGGCTGTGGAAGTGACGAGCCGCCGCCCGATCCGATCCTGCGCGTGCCTCTGGCCGAGATCCCCGCCGAGGGGCGCCTCGAGCGCGAACATGCGAGCGTCGCGGTCGAGTTTCGTCGCGTCGACGGCGAGATCCGGGCGCGTTCGATGATCTGCTCGCACCAGCTCTGTCGCGTTCACTGGAAGCCCGAAGAGAACCACTACCTGTGCCCGTGCGACGAGGGATTGTTCGCCGCCGACGGCACCGTGAAGTACGGTCGTGCGAAGAAGCCCTTGAAGGAACTCACCGTCCAGATCGTCGGCGACGAAGCCTGGGTCGACACACACGAGATCTATCGCGCCTCGTCCTGAGCCGGCCGATCGCGCCGGAAGGAGTTCGCATGGCCGACATGAAAGGCGTCAACGACTACCACCGGGAACTCACCCGGGATCAGATCGCGCGCAAGGTCCACCGCGAGTTCATCGGCGGCATGTGGGACGAACTCGGCCAACTCCAGTTCGACTTCCTGAAGCAGCAGGGGCTCGAGCCGCACCATCGATTGCTGGACATCGGGTGTGGCGCCCTGCGCGGCGGACTGCACTTCGTCCGCTACCTCGATGCGGGCAACTACTGCGGCCAGGACATCAACCGATCGCTGATCGAAGCGGGCGCCTTCGAATTGCAGGAAGCCGGTCTCGCGGACAAGGAAGCGAAGCTGATGGTGGACGACGCCTTCTCCTTCGGCGGCTTCGGTGTCGAATTCGACTTCATGCTCTCGGTCTCGCTGTTCACCCACCTGCCCTTCAACATGATCGTGCGGTGTCTCGACGCGGCCCGGCAGAGTCTGAAGCCCGACGGCACCTACTACGCGACGTATTTCCACGCGCCGTCGCCGGCGCACGTCGCAATGATCACGCACGAACCGGGTGGGGTGGTGTCGCGGTACGACGCCGATCCGTTCCACTACGCGATCGACGAGCTCGGCTACATGGCGAAGATCACCGGACTCGAACTGACCGAGGTCGGCGATTGGGGACATCCGCGGGATCAACGCATGGCGGCTTTCCGCCGCTCGAGGTGACGAAACCGTTGCTCGGCGAGAGCTCCATCGGCGAGACTCGTCCGATGATCCGATGCCATCGCCGTGCCGCGGTCCTCATCTGGCTGCTTCTCGCTGGGCTCATGGGCTGTGAGTCGTCGCCCGCGCCCGAGAGATTCGAGCGCGAGGATCTGCTCGCACGGACCTGGCCGTGCAACGTGTTGGTGGTCCTACTCGACGCGGCGCGCGCCGATCACTTCGGGTACCTCGGCTACGACCGGCCGACGACGCCGAACATCGATCGCCTGGCCGCCGAATCGATCGTCTTCGAGCAGGCCTACGTCCAGGCTACGGGGACGGCGAATTCGATCTACTCCATGTTCACGTCGCGCTATCCGGTCTTCGAGGCTGTCCCCGATCTCGTCGGACAGAATGCGATCTTCCTGGCCGACGAGGCGACGACGTGGCTGGAGGTGCTGTCCGAGCGGCATCCGCACCGTCTGGTCCTGTCGACCAATGCCTTCGTGCGGGAACGACTGGGGCTGACGCAGGGCGCGACCGACGTGATCGAGGACTGGCGTCCGCCGGCGCGTGAACGCCGCGGCGAACCGCCTCTCTACGCGACACGTGTCACCGAACCCGCTCTGGCCTGGATCGACGCGCACGCCGACGAAGGGTTCGTCGCCTATCTCCACTACCTCGAGCCGCACGAACCCTATCTGCCTCCCGAGCCTTTCCTGTCGCGTTTCGCGGGCGATTCACCCCGCACACAGCTCGGCCAGACGAAGCGGCTGCGACAGCTCGCGCGGAGGACGCCACAGCCGCTCATGGTCGACGCGGTGCGCGATCTCTACGACGGCAATCTGGCCTACGTGGATTCCCACGTCGGTGCGTTGATGGACTCGCTACGGACACGTGGCGTGTTGGACGACACGATCGTCGTCCTCGTCTCCGATCACGGCGAGGCATTCTGGGAACACGGGCGTCGCGGTCACGGGCACGCGCCCTACGAAGAGCTGATCCGTGTGCCGTTGATCGTGCATCTGCCGACCGTGCCCGAGTTGGCCGGCACGCGCATCGCAGAACCCGTCGAGTTCGTCGACCTCATGCCGACCCTCATGGACTTGATGGGTGTTCCTCTCGAGACGCACGAACTGGCGGGCCGGTCTTGGGTCGACGTGATGATCGCCGGCCTTGGCGATCCCGAACGGACGATCCATGCGCGATCGAACCGCACGAAGAATCCGGTCTACGCGCTGCGCCGTGGCGGTTGGAAGTGGCTCATGCACTCCGTCGATGGCCGCGAGGAACTCTACGACCTCGCGACCGATCCGGGCGAGACCCTGGACCTGGTCGCGGCCGGAACCGCCGATCCGGATCTCCTCGAGGGGTTCCACGGCGCATTCCGGGATTGGATCTCCGGCGAAGGGTTGCCAGCCGACGCCACCACGCCCGTCGACAACCGCGCCATGGATCCGGAGGTCATCGAGTCGCTGCGGAGCCTGGGTTACATCGATTGACGGTGCCTGTCGGTCACGACGACAACATTTTCTAGGGTGTCGACCGTGCTCAGCGCCAGTCCGGGATCTCCTCGAGCGGCGGACCGTCGACGACCGGATTCGTGAGCGTTCCGACCCCGGGAATCTCGACGCGCACCAAGTCGCCGTCGACGAGCGGGCCGACGCCCTCCGGGGTGCCGGTCAGGACGAGATCGCCCGGCTCGAGCGTGAAGACACGCGAGGCGTAGGCAAGGCAGGCGTCGATCGGGAAGAGCATGCTGTCGCAGCCGGCTTCCTGACGGACCTCTCCGTTCACCGTGACCCGCACACGCATGGCCCGCTCCTCGGGCGCGGCGCCGACGCGCACGACCTCGGGTCCGACGGGGCAGAAGGTGTCGAAGCCCTTCCCACGTGCCCAGGTCTTGTCGCCACGCTGGAGATCGCGCGCCGTCACGTCATTGGCCGGGACGAAACCGAAGACCGCCTCGGCGGCCTCGTTACGCGAGGCGTTCTTCAGCCGGCTTCCCACGACGACGCCGACTTCGCCTTCGTGGTGGACGACCTCACTGAAAGCGCGTGGCCGTACGACCGCTTCGCCGTCGCCGATCAGGGTCGACGGGGGCTTCAGGAAGAGCACGGGCTCGCCTTCGATCTCGTTGCCGAGCTCCCGCACGTGATCGGCGTAGTTGCGGCCGATGCAGACGATCTTCCGCGGCGCCACGCAGACCGTGCGAGGCTGGTCGCTGGCCAGCTCGAGGCCCGTTGTGCAACCGCCGAACGGATCGTCCACCGCGAAGGTACGCCCGTCGATCGAAGTGGCCCAGCGCGGGCCGAGATTGGGGTCGATCACCCGGAACAGTCGTCGGACTTCCATGATGCATGCGCCTCCGTGGACGTTGAACACTTCGGGCCTCGTTGCTAGTCTCCCGCATCGACCCGACGCGTGGAGGATGCACGACCATGGCCTATTCCGGCAACAACCTGGCTCTTCACGAGGAGATCGCCCTGCTCGCGCTCGAGGATCGCAAGGGGACCTTCCAGTGGACCCTCGCGAATCCCATCCTCGGCGCTTCGATCTTCGCGGAGCTCGTGCTGGCCGGGCGCGTGAACCTTCCCGAGGACGAGAAGGATCCACTGATCGACGTCCTCGACGACGAACCGCTCGGCAATCCGATCCTCGACGATGCCCTCGAGCGCATCGCCACCGCGTCGCGGCGGGCACGACTCACGCACTGGATCTCGCGCCTGGGCAATCAACGCGGGCTCCAGCACGAGGTCGCCCGAGAGCTCTGCCGACGAGGGATCCTGCGCGAGGACGAGGAGTCGGTTCTCGTGTTCTTCCGCCGGAAGGTCTTTCCCGAGGTCAATCCCGTGCCCGAACGCCATCTGATCCAGCGCCTGGAG
>JGI12109J20283_10319908_pt1 | contig 23972 bp, 17 predicted proteins | sample ElkSlonscriptome_12_FD_20283 | JGI IMG/M metagenome (IMG submission 20283)
TACCCAAGCAGGGCCTGAAGGGCGAGCTGCTGGGGCGCTTCATGATCGCGCGCTACGGCGACCCGGAAGTGGATCGCTACGTCCTGCGCCAGCAGCAGGAGATGCTGCGTGGCCAGCTGCGCCAGCGCCTGGCCATGATCGCGGTGCTCGCTTCGGTGGCCCCGCTGCTGGGGCTGCTGGGCACGGTGCTGGGCATGATCGAGAGCTTCGAGGTCATCAGCATCTTCGGCACCGGCAATGCCAGGGCCCTGGCCGGCGGCATCAGCATGGCCCTGGTCACGACCCAGGCGGGTCTGGTGATCGCGGTGCCGGGGCTGTTCATCAGCGGCTGGCTGATGCGCAAGGCCCGCATACTGGAAAATTCCCTGGACGAGTTCGTGCAACAGATCGACCGCCCCCTGCGGGGCCTGGAACAGGAGATGGCAGCCTCATGATCAGCGTGCGTAGAACGATCCGCGGCGGCGGGGATACCGCCGACATCAACATGGGGCCCCTGATCGACATGGTGTTCCTGTTGCTCATCTTCTTCGTGGTGACGACCAGCTTCGTCAAGGAGACGGGCATCGATGTCTCGCGCAGCAACGCCGCCAGCGCCGAGCCCAAGGAGAGCGCCAACATCATGATCGGGGTGAACGAGCAGGGCGAGGTCTACTACGAGGGCAAGGAGATCGACGTGCGCAGCGTGCGCGGCCTGGTCGAGCGCGCCCTGGCCGACGACCCCAATAGCGGCGTCATCGTCGTGGCGGACAGGAGCAGCGAGACGGGCGCCGTGGTCAAGGTCATGGACCAGGCCCGGCTGGCCGGCGCCGGCGAGGTGAGCCTCGCGGCCCAGAAGGCGCAGGCGGAATGAGCACCCTGGTTCTCAAGCGCGCGGCCGGCGGGGGCCTGGTGGTGGGCGGCGCGCTGCTCGCCAACCTGATCTTGCTGGTCGTGCTCGGCATCCTGACCAACCAGCACCGCACGCCGCCGGTGATTCCCGACGCGGTGGGCGTCAGCCTGGTCAACCTGGCTCCGCCCGAACCGCCCCCGGTGCAGGAGGTCCGCGAGACCAAACCGCCACCGCCCCAGCCCAAACCCGATTTCGCGCCGGACCTGGTCCAGCCCAGCCTGGGCGACCTGGGCGGCGGCGGACTGAGCATCGATCTGGGCATCGAACACGTCGAAACAGGTAACGACAGCCAGGACTTCATCTTCGATTCGGTCGACCTGGATCAGCCGCCCCGGGTTCTCGTGCAGATCCCGCCCGAGTACCCCTTCAAGGCCCGCGAGCAGGGCATCGAGGGGTACGTGGCGGTCAAGCTGCTGGTGCGCGAGGACGGTTCCGTGGGCAGCATCAATGTCCTGAAGGCCAGGCCCGAGGGACTCTTCGAGGACGCCGTGCGGCGCGCCATCCCCGGCTGGCAGTTCCAGCCCGGCAAGATGGCCGGCGAGTCGGTGACCTCGTGGATCGTGACCACGATCCGATTCGATCTCAATTAAGATTGGAGAATTAGAGATGAGCCTGAAGTCCCTCATTCCTTTCATCATGGCGATCCTGGTGCTGGCCCCCTTGCCGACGCGCGCCCTGGACAGCGATTCCACTCCCGGTCAGGATCTGCCGGAGCAGGGCGTCGGATCCATCCGCCTGGATCCCTACTCCCTGGACCATGTGCCGCGCCGCCTGCGCAAACCCATCTTCCGCGCCACCGTGCTGGCCAAGCGCGGCGAGCACGAGGCCGTCGTGCGCCTCCTGGGCGAGCAGCTGGAAAACGAGCCTGACCTGGACCACGCCCTGCTACGCTACCACCTGGCCCGCAGCCTGGCCCGCCTCGCGCACCATGCCGAGGCCGTCGAGCAATACCGCGCCGCCGTCACCTTGAACCCGGAACTGGACCGCGCGTGGATCGGCGTGGGCGACAGCGCCTACAAGGTGAAGGACTACGCCACGGCGGCCGAGGGTTTCGAGAAGGGCTTCCGCGCCTCCCCCGAGCGCCCCATTTCCGTGCTCTACAGCGCTGCTGCCGCCGCCCTGCAGGCCGGCCGTTCGGAGAAGAGCCTGGAGTTGTTCCAGGAACTGGAAACGGGCCGCTGGGGTACCATGAAACCTGAGTGGTACCGCGGTCTGGCCGCGGCCGCCATCCATTCCAAGAATCCCGCGGCCGCCCGCCCCGGCCTGGAACGTATGCTCGGCCGCTACCCTGATGAACCCGCCTCCTGGCACCTCTGGTACCAGTTCAACGTGGGCCGGGAGGACTACCGCGAAGCCGCCGTGGCCCTGACCATCACCGGCTACCTGCGCGATCTGACGGAGAAGGAACACGACCAGCTGGGCGATCTGTACAACATGCTGGGTGTGCCCGCTCTTTCGCTTGAGCAGTATCGCGGCGCCATCAGCCGGGAGCCCGATGCCCACGAGTACGAGAAGCTGGTCAGCGCCGCTCTGGCCGCCCACGATACGGACACGGCGTTGGCGACCATTGACGAGGCCCTGGCGCATGAGGAGACCGCGCGTCTGTACAGCCTGCAGGGCGATGTTTATTACCGCCTGCGGGACTACGAGGCGGCGCGGCGCTCTTTTGCGAAGGTGCTGGACATTGACCCGGATTACTCGCGCGCCTACCTGATGGTGGGGTATTGCAGCGTGGAACTCGGGGAGAGGGAGCAGGCGCTGAACAACCTGGGGCGGGTGACGGATGACCCGCAGCATGGGGATATAGCGCAGCTGCTGATCCAGAGGGCGATGCGGTTGGAGGAGAGCGGCGGCTGATAAGAAGATGAGTGGATGAGAAAGGGCTTCCTGTGAAGGAGGCCCCTCTTCTTTGTCCGGATACCCGCCGGCGGGTATGAACCGCCGACGGGTCGTGCCACGCCCCATGACCCCGCGGAAGTGGAGGGAGTCAAGCGGAGCGGCCCGGCAGGGGCCGGGGATTGCGGGTGGCGCGCACCCTGCCCGACGTTACCATGTTGACCACGACACCGGCAGCCATCATTATTCGCAACAAGCCAGTCTTCTCCGTCGGAATGAAGGGAACGCCCCCATGGACATCGATCTCAATCTCCTGCACCGCCTCTTCCGCGCCCATCCCTGGCACGGTGTCAGCATCGGCGATGATGCGCCCGAGATGGTCAACGCCTACATCGAGATCGTGCCCTCCGATACGGTGAAGTACGAGCTGGACAAGGCCTCCGGCTACCTGAAGATCGACCGGCCCCAGCAGTTTTCCAACGTGTATCCCACCCTCTACGGCCTGATCCCCCAGACCTACTGCGGCCCGCGCAGCGCAGAATTCTGCATGGAAAAGAGCAGCCGCACCGGCATCGTCGGCGATGCCGACCCGCTGGACATCTGCGTCCTGGCCGAGAAGAGCATCAGCCACGGCGACATCCTGCTTCCGGTGCGCCCCATCGGCGGCCTGCGCATGCTGGACGGCAACGAGGCCGACGACAAGATCATCGCCGTCTATCGTGGCGATGCCATCTACGGGCACATGAAGGACATCTACGAGTGCCCGCCGGCCATGATCGACCGCCTCAAGCACTACTTCCTGACCTACAAGGACGCCCCCGGCAAGCGCGGCAAGCGCAATACCGAGATCACCCACGTCTACGGCCGCGAGGAGGCCATGGAGGTGATCGAGTTCTGCCAGCAGGACTACACCGAGAAGTACGGGGAGTTGCAGGGACTTTTCGAGGCTCTGCGCACCCGGTAGCGCCTTTCCTTCGGTCCAGGGCAGGAAAACGGGGGTTTAAGGAAATCACATAATTCCCTATCATGGATCAGGCATATAGCCTACCATGCCAAAAGGGGTAGATGACATGGCCCGCCAGGCTCCATGGAACCGTGAAGCGTTGAAAATCACCGCCGTCTACCTGCTGGTCGGCGCCCTCTGGATTTTCTTTTCCGACCTCGCCGTAGAAAAGCTTGCCGCCGATTTCTCCTTCCAAAGCCAGTTGCAGACCTACAAGGGCTGGTTCTACGTCCTGGCGACCGCCTTCCTTCTTTTCTTCCTGATCCGGCGGGGGCTGGCGGCCGTCGCGGCGGCCGAAGCCCGGGGCCACGAGGAGCGCCGGGCCCTGGAGGAAAGCCGGAATACCCACGCCCGGCTTTTCGAGACCATGGCCCACGGGGCGGTCTACCTGACTCCGGACGGGGAGATCATCGAGGCGAATCCCATGGCCGAGCGGATCGTGGGGATGACTTCCGAGCAGATGCGAGGCCGGAAATCCGACGATACGGTGTGGCGCATCGTCCGGGAGAACGGAGAAGAATCACCGGTCGACGAGCACCCCGCTTTGGTGGCGGGCAGGACCGGCCGGTCGGTAGGGAAGGTCGTCATGGGCTTCCATAACGCGACCCTCGACGAAACCCGCTGGATTGAAATCCACGCCGTGCCCGAATTCCGGCCCGGCCAGGCCCGGCCATTCCAGGTATTGACGACCTTCGACGACATCACCGATCGGAAACGTCTGGAAGAAGAGCGGGATCGCTTGACCCGCCAACGCCTGCTGGCCCTTCATGCGGCCCGGCTGGGGTGGTGGCATTTCGACCCGCGGACCGAAATCGTGTCCTTCGACGAGCGCTACCGGGAAATTACCGGTGTCGAGGGCCTGGAAGAGCAGAGGGCCGAGATCATGGAGCGGGTGCACCCGGAGGATCGCCCCGGGGTGCTCACGGCGATGGCCGGGGCTCTCGATCCTGAGGATCCCCGACCCTACGCCGTCCAGTGCCGGATGAACCGGCCGGATGGGGGGCAACGCTGGGTGGAGGCCTTCGGATTGGCGGATTTCTCGGGTGTGGGCCCGGACCGGGAAGCGGTGGCTTTTGTCGGCACGGTGGCCGACATCACCCAACGCAAGGAGAGCGAGATCCGGCGGCAGCTCATGATCGACCTGCTGAACCTGCTCTCGGGCGCCGAGGACACCAGGGAGACCCTTGCTGCGGTCCTGGGCTACCTGAAACGATGGTCCGGCTGCGAGGCCGTGGGCATCCGTCTCAAGGAGGGGAAGGAATTCCCCTACTACGAGACCGCGGGGGGGGCGGAGCCCATCCTCCTTCAGGGGAAAAAACTCTGCCGGTATGACCAGGACAGACAGGTGATGCAGGATGCGGAGGACTGTCCGCCCATGGATTGTCTGTGCGGGAACATCATCGCGGGCCTCCACGATTCATTCGGGAGCCACCTGACGAAGGATGGTTGTTTCTGGAGCAACAACAACACCGACCTTCTGTGGACCACCGGCGAAGGTCAGGGGAAGGAGGGGGCCGGGATTCGCTGCCAGGGGTTTGGTTACGAATCGGTGGCCCTGATCCCCCTGCGCGCCGGGAACGAGACCTTCGGCCTGATCCAGTTCAATGACAGCCGGGAGGGGATGTTCAATCCGGACCTCATCGCCCAGTTCCGCTGGGCGGCGGACAACCTGGCGCAGTTCCTGGGGCGTCGGCAGGCCGAGGACGAGAATACGCGGCTGGGGACCCAGCTCAACCAGGCGATGCGTCTGGAGGCTGTCGGACGGCTGGCCGGCGGCGTCGCGCATGATTTCAACAACCTTTTGACCACGGTCATCGGCAACGCCTCGCTGTCCCTGCTGGATCTGGATGAAGGCGACCCCATGCACGACAATCTGGTGCAGATCCAGAGAGCCGGCGAAAGGGGCGCGAGATTGACGGGGCAGCTTCTGGCCTTCAGCCGGAAGCAGGTCATGGAACCGCTGGTCGTGGATATCAACAAGATTCTGCGCGGCCTCGAGGACATGTTCCGCACCCTGCTCGGGGAAGACATCGATGTCCGTTGGTTCCTCAGCGAAGAGGATTGCCGGGCCAAGGTCGATTCCGGTCAGATCGAACAGGTGATCACCAATCTCTGCGTGAACGCCCGCGATGCCATGCCCGAAGGGGGCAAGCTGACCATCGAGACGGCCATCCGGGATCTGGGGCCTGATTTTAATCGGGAGCACCGCAACATGAACCCCGGCAGGTACGTGATGGTGGCCGTCAGCGATTCCGGGGAGGGTATGGATCCCGAGACGCAGAGCCGGATCTTCGAACCCTTCTTCACCACGAAGGCCGAAAACCAGGGAACAGGATTGGGGCTGTCCACCTCCTTCGGCATCATCAAGCAGCATGGGGGCCACATCGAGCTGTACTCCGAACCGGGGCTGGGGTCGACCTTCAAGATCTACCTGCCCCTGGTCGACGCCCCCGCCAGCGCGGTGCCCGCGGAGTCCTCCCGGGAGGAGGTGGCCCGGTGCCACGAGACGATTCTCGTGGTCGAGGATGACGAGGGCGTCCGGGAGGTCGCCGTCCGGATCCTGCGGCCCCTGGGCTACATGGTGATCGAGGCGGTCGATGCGGAGGAAGCCCTGAAGAGGGCGGCCGCCAACCGGGGTAGGATCGACCTGTTGATGACGGACGTGGTTTTGCCGGGGATGAACGGGCGCCGCCTGGCGGAAAAGCTGCAGGCATCCCATCCCGATCTCAAGGTCCTTTTCGCTTCCGGCTATACGCAGGATGTCATCGCCAGGCAGGGCATCCTGGAGGATGGGATCCAGTTCGTCGGCAAACCCTACAGCCCGAAGACGCTGGCGCTGAAGGTTCGCCAGGCTCTTGCGGACTAGGCGGCACCCGGTCGGCAGGATAAAGGGGCCTTTTTTTGCCGGAACGCTCCTTGCTTGGCTACCCGGAAAAAGACCCCAACCCGAACCGGGAGCCTGGCCCATGAGCGTCTCCAAGACCGCTATTTCCATCATCATCACAAGCCATAACCAGATGGACGCCTTGAAGTTGACTGCCCTGGCGCTGCTGGACCAGAAACCCCTGGTGCCCACGGAGATCCTGGTGGCCGACTGCGGCTCCACCGACGGCACTGACCAGTTCCTGATGACCCAGGCCGGGAAAGGTACCATCCGGGCCCTCTTCTACGGTCCGGAGCTGGGCCGGACGGCGGCCCGCAACCGGGCTGCGGCGGCGGCCGACGGGCGGCATCTGATGTTCCTGGACCCGGGCATGCTGGTTGGGCCGGGCTGGTGGCAACCCCTCTTCCGGGTGCTGGAGAAGGACCCGCGGGTGGCGGCCGCCTCGGGCCGCATCCTTTTGCCGGACGGCACCCTGGACCACGCCGGTCTTTCCCTGCTGCACCACGAGGCCAAGGAGAACGCGCGGCCCCGCCTGGGGGCGCGCACCGTGCACGCCGGCAAGCCCGGGGACCACGCCCCGGCCGCCCAGTCCCTGCAGGGGCGCGCCACGGCCGGCGAGGCCCTAATGACCCGCGCCACCGCCTTCTTCTCGGTAGGGGGCTTCTCCGCACGTCTGGGGCGCGAACACGGGGGCCTCAAGCCGGACTTCGCGGGCGATCCCTGCGGCGTCGATCTGGGCCTGCGCTACAACCAGCAGGGCTGGTCCTGCGTCTACCAGCCGGACAGCATCATGACCCGGCTGCGGAAACCGGGAACCGATATCAAGGATTTCGAGCGGGACATGAGCACCCTGAGCCGCACCTGGCTGGATCGCGTCCAGGCCGACTTCCGCATCTCCGCCCAGGGCTCGGTCACGCCCCTGGATCGCGGGGGCGTGCGCACCTACGTGGAGCCCATGCTGAACTTCGACAAGACCCCCTCCCGGGGCCTGATCCACCAGGACGGGGCGCGCACCCGGCCGGCGGCCACCATCATCCTCGATACGGGCGATGAACAGGCCGGGACCCGGGGAGCCGTCGAGAGCATCCTGAAGGGAACCCTGGCCCACACCGAGCTGCTCCTGCTGGATTCGGGGACGGACCCGGAACTGAACACCTACCTGAACTCCGTGGTGGAGCGGCACGAGGCCTGCCAACTGATCCTGGCCGCCGCCGAGGAGAACCCGGCCGAACGCCTGAACCGGGCCCTGGCCGCGGCGGAAGGGCGCCACGTCGTGCTGGTGGACCGGAAGATCCGGGTGGCGACGGGCTGGCTGGACGCCCTGTTGGGTGTGGCCGAGATGAACCCGGACGCCGGCCTGGTGGGGCCCGTGACCAACGGCCTGAACGGCATGCAGCAGGTGGCCGCCGTGGACTACGATACCCTCACGGGGGACGGCCTGGAGGCCTTCGCCATGCGCCAGATGCTGAACCACGGCAGCGGCCACATGCGCACCCTGCGCCTGAGCGGGTTTTGCCTGCTGATCAAGCGCGAGGTGCTGGCGCGCCTCGGGGGGCTGGACCGACGCTTCGACGGCGGTTTCTACGAGTTCAACGACTACAGCCTGCGGGCCCAGATGGCCGGCTACCAGTGCCTCATCGCGCGCGGGTGCTTCGTGCATCAGGAACCGCGGGTTGCGGATCCCCTGCTCAAGGAGGAGCGCCTGCTGCAGCTGGAACTCCAGTGGGAGATATTCAAGCGTAAGTGGGGCATCCCCATGAGCACGCGCCTGGAATCGCGTCTCGACCTGCGTTCGGTGCTGCGCGGCGCCTTCGATCCGGCCCGGCATTTCCAGGCTCTGGTTGCGGGTACCGGGGAAGCCCCGCGAGCCCGTCCGGCCCTTCAGGTGTCGGCCCGGACTTGATTCCCGGGGCATTCGTGCCGACAATGTGCACCCCGGGCCGTTGGGGCCCGGGGTTTTTCATCTGGAGAAAACCATGCGCAAGTTGAGCCTCGTCTTCCTGCTGTTGCTGGGCGCCTGTTCGCCCCGGGTGGAGGTCACCTCCGAGGCCTCCGGTTTCGATCCCGCCGTGGCCGCGGCCGAGAACTGGGCCGTGGGGCCCGTGGTCCTGGATTCCCGCCTGCAACTGGACGGCGTGGCGGAGCTGGAGGTGCGCAATCTGGGCGGCAACTGGGCGGGTCTGAGCGAGCAGTACGCCGAAATGCCGTTCTTCGCCCTGCTGGAACAGCGCCCGGAAATGAATCTGGCCCCCTACACTGCAGTGGCCGGTAATGTGGATCCGGTGCTGCTGGATGGCCTGGCCCGGCCTCTTTCCCGCGGAGAGAAGGTCTCACCGGCAGTATTGGAGGCCATTGGCGAGCGTATGCCCGATACGCACTACCTGGTGACCGCGATCATCAAGGAGACCCGCATCTCCACACGCACGACCACGCCCGATATGGAGACCTTTCCCCTGCGAAAGGACGAGAAAGGTTTGCCTGCGGAGGAGCACCGGACCCGGGCCGCCTCGGTCACCCGCTGGGCCACTGTGCGTCTGATGATCTTTGATCTTTATCTGGGTCACAGCGTGTGGGAGGGGGAATCCGAGGGGCGTCGGGATGAACTCTACAACTGGAAGCGGTCTCCCGAGGATCCAGGCGTGAAGGTGGAACGCGAGGGCGAGGATCCCGTCCGTATCGATCTGGAGGGATCACCCCTGCGGGCCCCCAGCCTGGAACGGGCCCTCAAGCCGGCCTTCAACTCCCTGGCCAAGACCCTTTTGCCGACCTTGAAAAAGGACTGACATCCGGTATCCGGAAAAAAGAAGGCCCGGTCCAGCGACCGGGCCTTTTCCCTGGCGGCTGGGATCGTCTCAGGCCGGCAGGTCCCCGGCGGGAACCACCAGCGCGGCCTGCGGGCGGGGTCTCTTGTCCTTGACGATCTCCGGCCGGTTCAGCTCGGCGATCACCAGAACCACGAACCCGCCTATGACCAGCAAGGTCAGCAGCACCACGATCCAGATCCACGGTCTATCATACAGCCACTTGCCCATTGTTCTCACGGCCCCCGGAAGCGTACCTTGGGTTTCTGCACCACACCGGTCGCCGAATCGGTGACCGCGAAGCGGAAGTCTTCGGGCAGAGAATAGCTGCTCCTGGGCATCATCGCAAACAGGGTCAGCTGCTGGTCTTCCAGGGGCGCCAGGGCCACGCGCGGCTGGGGAATGATGTAGTCCACACCCGCGTACCCGGCCAGGGCATCCTCCGCCGGTGCGATGAAGTACACCTGCTTCTCGTCCGTCTTGTTCTGCAGGTGAACGGTGTAGAGGTTGCGGATCTGGTCCCCGTCGATGATGTAGGGCATACCCTGGCTGCGCATGATCGTGACCTGGAAGTTCTCCCGTGCGGTGGTGCGCTGGATGAACAGGGCGAACAGGGCGAGCATCACCACGGCGTAGATCCAAAACCGCGGCCGGAAGGGCCGGCGTTCACCCGTCTCGAATCCCCGGGAACTGTCGAAGCGGATCAGTCCCTTGGGTTTTCCGATCTTGACCATGATGTCGTCGCAGGCGTCGATGCAGTTGGTGCAGCCGATGCACTCCATCTGCAGGCCGTTGCGGATGTCGATACCCGTGGGGCAGACGTCCACGCAGCGCCGGCAGTCGATGCAGTCCCCGCCCTTGTCCACGCCCTTCTCACGCGGTTCGCCGCGCCTCTCGTCGTAGCCGATGATGATCGTATCGTAGTCCACCAGGGTGCTCTGCAACCGGCCGTAGGGGCAGATGATCAGGCACGTCTGCTCGCGGAACCAGCTGTAGTCGAAATACAGCAGGCCGGTCCAGAACAGGCTCCAGAGCAGGGCCGTGGGATGCCCCGGAAAAAAGGGCGCCAGGCCGTGCAGTTCCCGCACGGGGATGAAGTAGGCCATGAAAACGAAGGAGAAGAACCAGGAAAAACCGAGGAACAGGGCGTGCTTGATGATCTTGCGCACGACCATGCCCCCGCCGCCCTTCTTGTTGCGGCGGATGCGGGCGATGCGGTCGCCCTCGACCAGACGCTCGATGGGCCGGAAGACCCCTTCCATGAAGACCGTCTGGGGGCATATGAAGCCGCACCAGACGCGGCCGAAGAGGGAGGTCACCACGAAGATACCCAGGCCTATGCCGATCAACAGGAAGAATACCAGATGGAAGTCCTGGTTGGTGAAGGTTCCGCCGAAGATGTGGGCGCTGCGGCCGGGGATGTCGATCAGGAGGGCCGGTTTTCCTCCGATCTTCAGCCACGGGGTGCCCAGGAAAACGATCAGCAGGATGTAGTAGGCGGTGTTGCGCAGGCGGTTCCACTTGCCCTTCACGTCCGCGACATTCAACATGTTGCGTGAGCCGTCGGGATTGATGGTGTAGATGGTGTCCAGGTCGGGCGCCCGCTTCTTGCTGCGCGACCTGTCCTGCTCCTGCCCGTTGTGCTCGGTCATTCTCGATTCCTTTCAGTGACCGGAGTCGAATTCATGGTCAATTCCTGTGACTTCCCAAAGATAAAAGGGCGGCCGCTGTAACGCGACCGCCCTTTCCATGGCCTGCGACGGGGATCGATCCTACTCCCAGGTGCACGGCTCGCCTTCCGGGGCCTTGCCCTCGACGTCCGTATTCCTGAGGGTCATGACGTACGCGACGACGGTCTGCACGCCTGACGGGCCCAGCTGGTTGCCCCAGGCGGGCATTCCCTTGGCCGCAACGCCCTCGGTGACAACCTGGTGAAGGTCCACGGGTTCGCAGCCGTGAATCCAGGCGCCGTCCGTCAGGTTCGGTCCGACCGAGCCCTGCCCCTTGTCCAGATGGCAGGCCACGCAGAACTTGGTCCATGTCTCGCGCCCTTCTTCGACCTTGGCGGGCATCTCCGCCAGGGCCATGAGGGACTCGTTGGTCACGGGATTGTCCTTCATGCGCTCGAACTGGGCCTCCTCGGCCTTGCGCATCTCGTTCTCGAAGTCCGCATGGGACAGGGTTCCGATTTCCAGGGTGTGGAAAACAATCCAGTAGAACAGGGCGAACACGATGCTGCCCCACATGATCCACATCCACCAGTTCGGCAACTTGTTGTCGAACTCCTGGATGCCGTCGAATTCGTGCTCCATGATCGTGTCGGCCCGGTAGTCCGACCGATTATCATGGTTGTTGTTATGCTCACTCATTGTCCTGGGCCCTCCCTTCAACGTGGCCGTCGGTTTCGTTTTCGTCGTCCAGCGGCAAGGCCGCGATTTCGTCGACTTTGTCCTTGTTCTTCAGCCCGATGAACACGTAGCCGAGGACGCCAAGGAAAATCGCGAGAAAGATCACCAATCCCACCAGGGGCCAGATCAGAAGATCACTCTTGGCGTAGAACTCCTGAAACATCTCTTCCCCTTACTGGGCAGCCACTTCCGGCGCCGTGGGCTGAGGCCCGCGACCCAGTCGCTGCAGGTAGGCGATCACGGCGGCCATCTTGCTGTCGGGCGCCACGTTGACATCGTTCTTGGCCAGGTAGTCGGAAATCATCTGGCCCTGGCTCTCGAAGCGCTGGATGGCCAGATCGAAGTCCTCCTCGGTGTAGGGCACGCCCAGCTTGGCCAGGGTCTTCATCCGGTGCAGGGTGACCTGCGGATCGACCGTCTGGGTCTTGAAGTGCGTGTACGTCGGCATGTTGGACTCGGGCGAGGTGCTGCGCGGGTCCATCAGGTGCAGGTAGTGCCACAGGTTGTCGTACTTGCCGCCCACGCGGGCCAGGTCCAGGCCCGTGCGCTTGCTGCCCCACTGGAAGGGATGATCGTAGATCGATTCCTCCAGACGGCTGTAATCGCCGTAGCGCAGGACCTCGTGCCGGAAGGGCCGGATCATCTGGCTGTGGCAAACGTAGCAGCCTTCGGACACATAGACGTCACGACCGGCCAGTTCCAGGGGGCTGTAGGGTTTCTGCAGCCACTTGGCGGTCTCGGCCAGCTCCGGATTCTCGGCGATCATCTCGTCGGTGATCTCCGTGGGCACCTTTTCGCTCATGATGACGGTGGGGATGATCTCCACGGCGCCGCCGATGAGGATGGCCACCAGAGACAGGATGGTGAAGACCAGGGCGTGGCGTTCGACCAGCCCGTACCACTCGCCCCATTTGCGCTGGTGGGTGCCGTAGCTGATGATCGTGGCGATGAACAGGATCAGCAGGGCGGCCAGGAAGATGGGGCTGACCATGTCGCCGGCCAGGCCGAAGAGCAGGGCCATCACCAGGATGCCGCCGATGAAGAGCATGGGCATGCTGGTCAGCAGGGCCAGGGCGCTGACACCGTCGCCCTCGGGCTTGCGGGCAGGCACCTGCACGCTGACGGTCTTGGGGCTGCCCTGCCTGGCGGTCATGATCATGTTGACCACGGCCAGCAGGGTGGTCAGGGCGTACAGGCTGCCGCCGAGCAGGCGGGTGTGGTACATGGCCTGGCTGTTGGTCAGACCCTCGATGAAGTCGGGGTACTTCAGGAAGCCTTCGGCGTCCAGGGCGCGCCAGAACAGACCCTGGCTGACACCGCCGACCCACATGGAGACCACGTACATCAGGATGGCGACGGTGCCGATCCAGAAGTGGGCCTCGGCCAGGCGGTTGCTCCACAACTTGGTGCCGTACAGTCGCGGCCACATCCAGTAGAGGATGCCGAAGGTCATGAAGCCGTTCCAGCCCAGGGCGCCGGCATGCACGTGACCGATGATCCAGTCCGTGTAGTGACCCAGGGCGCTGACGCTCTTGATGGACAGCAGGGGGCCTTCGAAGGTGCTCATGCCGTAGAAGGTCACCGCCACGACGAAGAACTTGATGACGGGGTCGGTGCGCAGCTTGTCCCAGGCACCGCGCAGGGTCAGCAGGCCGTTGAGCATGCCGCCCCAGCTGGGAGCCCACAGCATGACCGAGAAGATCATGCCCAGGGTCTGGGCCCAGTCGGGCAGGGCCGTGTAAAGGAGGTGGTGGGGGCCGGCCCAGATGTAGATGAAGATCAGGGACCAGAAGTGGACCACCGACAGGCGGTACGAGTAGACGGGACGCTCGGCCGCCTTGACCAGGAAGTAGTACATCAGGCCCAGCGGCGGCGTGGTCAGGAAGAAGGCCACGGCGTTGTGCCCGTACCACCATTGCACCAGCGCGTCCTGCACACCCCCGAAAATGGGGTAGCTGTGCGTCAGGCTGGTGGGGATCTGCAGATTGTTCACGATGTACAGCACCGCGATGGTCACGATGGTGCTGATGTAGAACCAGATGGCCACGTACATGTTCTTTTCATTACGAATGGCCAGGGTCCAGAAGAAGTTGATGGCGAAAATCACCCAGACGAGGACGACCAGCAGGTCGATGGGCCAGATCAGCTCCGCGTATTCCTTGCCCTGCGTCAATCCCAGGGGATAGGTGATGGCGGCGGCCACGATGACCAGCTGCCAGCCCCAGAAGTTGGCCCAGCTGAGAAAATCGTTGGCCATGCGGACCTTCAGCAGGCGCTGTGTCGAGTAATAAATACCCGCGAACATGCCGTTGCCGACGAAGGCGAAGATGGCGGCGTTTGTATGAAGCTGGCGCAGACGTCCGAAGCTCAGCCATTCCAGTCCGAAATTGGCCTGCCAGAACGAAAGCTGGGCGGCGATGAGGGCACCGGCCAGCAGGGCCACCACGCCCCAGACGATCGTGATGACCGAAAAGGCGCGCACGATAGAGTCGTCATACACTACCGTCTTCATTTGGGTGTTCGTTGCTTCCATGTGGAGAACCTTCCTCCTTTACGACTACTTTTCCCGACTACCCGTCAAGGGCAAAATACGACGAAAAAGCCCAAAATTGGACCTAATCGTCGGATTGCCCCTGAGCATTAGAACTCAATTTGTCCGAATTGTCATCCGTCTTTTTTTTCTCTGGACGCTCTTCTCCCGTATCGTCTTCCAGCGGTAACAGACTCAGCCGTTCCCCGTGTTCGAAGTCGCCGTCGAACAGCCGGGTGAAGAAGAAAACCAGCCCCCCGATGACCAGGGTCAGGCTGATGAAAACCAGGGCAATGATCACATCCATGACAGTCTCCTCGTGGCCAGGCGCACGGCCGTCAGGGACACCACCGACACCGAGCTGAGGGGCATCAGGATGGCGGCGATCACGGGGGTGACCAGGCCGAACATGCAAAGCGTTACAGCCAGGACATTGTACAGGATGGCAAGCACCAGATTGTCGCGCACGACACGGCGCAGGTGCCGGGCCGCCTGCAGGGAGCGCCGGATGGCGGCGATGCCGTCACCCAGGAAGTAGAAATCGGCCTTGCCGGGCAGCACCGGCCGGTCCACTGCGGGGGTGGCCGCGCACAGGGCCGCCTCGAAGCTGGGGCTGTCGTTCAGCCCGTCGCCGACCATCAAGGTATCCTTCTCATCGACGGAGCGGACCATGTTGGCCTTCTCGTGGGGGTTCAGCCCGCCGAAGGCGCGCTCCCGGGGCAGGCCCAGGGCGTCGGCGGCGATATCCACCTTGGCCTGCGTATCGCCGCTCAGCAGATACAGCTCGAAGCCGTCGGCGCGCAGTTCCTGCAGCTCACCCGCGGCGTCGGCCTTCAGATCCTCGCCCATGCCGAAGATGGCGATGATGTTCCCGTCACGGGAGAAGACCGTCTGCCGCCGACCGCCGCTGCTGTCGAAGGCCTCGCCACCGGCCGCGAAGTCGGCCTTGCCCAGGCGCCAGACGCCGTCGGGCAGGGGCAACTCCAGGCCGGAGCCGGGGAGCTCGATCAGGTCCTCGTCCGGGACGGTCAGCTTCTCCTCGTCGTCCCGGCGGGGCATCTTCTCCAGGGCGCCGGCCAGGCACTGGCTGACGGGGTGGTTGCTGCGCAGGGTCATGTGGCGCAGTACGGAGGCCTGGTGGCCCGTGAGATCGGTCAGGGCGCCCTGGCTGTCGGTATCCAGGGCCAGCTGACCCATGGTCAGGGTGCCGGTCTTGTCCAGCAGGATCTTGTGCACGGAGAGGGCCTTTTCCATGAAGCTGCTCTTGCGCAGGAAGACCCCGCCACGGCGCAGGGCGAAGTGCACCAGTTCCTCGGCCAGGGGCGTGGCCAGACCCAGGGCGCAGGGGCAGGTGACCACCAGGATGCTGATGGTCACCTTCAGGGCCATGGTGGCGTCGCGGCCCACCCACAGGCTGAAACCCAGGGCGGCGCAGAGCAGCACCAGGGTGACGTACCAGGTGCTGATGTTGTGCCACCAGCGGGGCCGGAATTCCTCGTCGCTGGCGGTGCCGCCGCGCAGCAGGTCCTGCAGGCGGCTGTCGGCGAAATCCTCGGTGGCGGTGACGCTGAAACCGTGGTGTGTGCTGTTGAAGGCGCCGGCGGGCACGGTGTCCCCGGGCTCGAAGCTGATCTGGTCCGACTCGCCCGTGATCCAGTCCAGGGCCACCTGAGTGCTGCGGCGCATGAGCACGCCCTCGACCGGGAGCAGGTCGCCGGGCGCGATCCAGAGTTCATCGTTCCGCAGGATTTCGGTGGCGGCCACGGCCTCGGGCTCGCCCTCGCGCAGGCGCTTGACGGTGAGGTTCTCGGCGCCGCTGCTGTCCAGCAGGGCGTTGCGGTTGCGCTCCAGGATGTGCTCCTGGGCCCAGCGCCCCACCAGCATCAGGGCGATGAAGATGGTCAGGCTGTCGAAGTAGGCATCCTCCGGGCCGTGGGCCAGGAAACCCCACACGCTGCCCAGGTAGGCCAGGGTCATGCCCAGGCTGATGGGCAGATCCAGGTGCGCCACTCGGCGCTTCAAACCGGCGATGGCCCCCCTGTAGAAGATTCCGCCGCCGGCGATGAGGCTCACGGTGGCCAGCACCAGGCTCAGCCAGCCGAAGAAGCCGTACAGGTTGCTCTCCTCCGGTGCCAGCCCGAAGTAGTAGCTGAGGCTGAACATCATCACGTTCAGGGCCATGCTGATGCTGATGGCCATGCGCATGAGCAACCCGCGCGAATGCTTGTGCGCCCCCTTGCGGCTGGGGCCCAGCCTGTAGCCGAACTTCTCCACCTCGGCCAGGAAGCCCTTCAGGTCGCCACGGTCCGGATCCCAGGTGAGATCCACCTTGCCCAGCGTGGGGTTCAGGCGCAGGGAGATGCCGGCCTCGCGCCGCTTGAAAAGCTCCTCGATCAGCCACACGCAGGCCGCGCAGTGCACACCCTGGATATCCAGCTGCAGATGCAAGACACCGGGGGTGGCGGTGGGGGAGACCGTTTTCTCGGCCAGGAGACGGTCCAGCCAGTTGAAGCTGTCGGCGCGCAGGTGGGCCGACGGGGCCACCGAATCGGGCTTCAGGTCATAGTAGCGTTCCAGGTTTTCCTCGTGGATCATCCGGTACACGCTCAGGCAGCCGCGGCAACAGAAGGGGCCCTCGTCCCGGTTCCAGAACCGGCCCAGGGGGTTCCCGCAATGCACACAAACACCGCGCTGGGCGGCTTCATGCCAGGCGGTTGGCCATTCAGTGGTGAACTGGCCGTCCAGGGTGTTCGAGGACATGGCTACTTTCCAGCCGCAGGGATGAGATCCCGGCCTGGGTCCGGCAGGACATCATGCGTGCGGCGGAGCTGGGAAGGCGGACCTGTCACGCGCCGAACGGGCCCTTGAGCGGCGCGCGGGGACATGGGGCATCCAACAAGAGGGATTCTAGACCATAAAGCTCCTGAAGTCAAATTTTGCGGGAAATTTCAAGACCCCAAAGCCCATGGAAACACTAGGTTTAAGACCGGAATAGTCCCTTTTGTCAATCATCCCGCAGGTTGCGGATCTCCGCCTGCAATTTCCGGGGCAGGGAGGCGAGAATCAGATCGTAGCTGTGATCGATCAGCTCGCACACGAAATCCAGATCCACCGAGCCGTCCATGGTCACGGTGTTCCACAGCTTCTTGTTCATGTGGTAACCCGGCGCCACCCCGGAATACAGTTCCCGCAATTCGATGGCCCGCTCGGGATCGCACTTCAGGTTGATGGTCACCGGCACATTCTCCCACCCGATGAGGGCGAACATCTTGCCGCCCACCTTCATGACCATCACCTCGGGTCCGAAGGGGAAGGTCTCCTCGGCGCCGGGTTTGCCCAGGACATAATCCCGCAGAGGCTCGAGTAGAGGATCCAGCTCGGTCTGAGGCTCTTTCATTTCCAGACACTCGTTTTCAGATGATCCATCGGGGTCAGGGCTTGAACCTGCTTTTCAGGCCATCCCTAGCCCGGATTATTCATGAAGGTGCTACTGCGGTTGGCCGGAATCAATCCACACAAGGCGTACTCGGTTTTGCTCGGTCAACGTACCGCAACGGGTACGCCTCCTTCCCAAAACTTCCGTGCACCTTGTCTGGATTGATTTTATCCCAACCCCGCTACGCCCCTTCATGAATAATCCGGGCTAGACAGAGTTTCCGTTCCCACCGTATGTTGGGGTTTCCCCTCCAGGTTCCAATACGGAAAATAACATACCATTTGAAGCGGTGCCCCACCATCGTGAGTCCCCCACCATTCATATTGGCGGAATCGAGTGGGCTGAAAGGGGGGCAGAGTGTATCTTGCCGGGACGGTAGAATGGCCCCAACACGCAAGGACGACGCCCCCTCCATGAAAATGATTCACCTCATGCTTCCGACCGTACTCGCTTTTCTGACCCTTGCAGGGACCATGTGGGCCGCGGAGTCGGAGCGCGTGCCCTGGCTCGAAGACGTGCCTTTCCAGGAGGTGGTCAGCCGCGCGCGCACGGAGCCGTCGCGCCCCATCCTCATCGATTTCTATGCCCAGTGGTGCAAACCCTGCAAGCTGCTGGACGTGATGGTCTACAACGAGGACGAGGTCATCGATGAGCTCGCCGATGTGCTGACGTTCAAGGTGGACATCGACAAACCCGAGTACGCGCAGCTGAAACAGGAATTCAATATCACCGTCCTGCCCACGCTGGTATGGCTGGACGAGCGGGGCCGCGAGTTGGACCGATTCACCGGCTACCAGAACAAGGACGAGTTCCTGGGGCTGGTGCGCACCATTCGCCAGGGCGGCAATACCTTTTACCGGCTGATCGACCGGCATCGGCTGCAGCCGGATGATCCGGGGTTGCTCTTCGAACTGGCCCGCCGCCACGCCGAGCGCGGGGATACGCAGCGGGCGGAGGTCCTGTACCGCCGGTTGATGGGGCAGCGTTTCAAGGGCGACCGCAGCGTGGTGACCGACGGCATGCTGGGGCTGGCCGCCATGGAAGAGCAGGCGGGCCGGCACGAGCAGGCGTGCGGGCTGGCGCGACGGGCGGCGGCCATGCACTCCACGCCGGACAGCAACGCGCAGGCGGCGCTCATGGCGGTGGCGGAATACCAGTTCAGCCTACGCGATACGGCCGGCGTGCTGGACACCTACCGCACCCTCATCGAACTGGACGAGACCAACCCCCTGGCGCTGGCCGGCTTCATGCGCGCCGCGACGCTGGCGGGCCGGGATCTGGAGCAGGCCACGCGCTACGGCCTACGGGCCACGGTCTACAGCGGCCATGATGCCAGGGTGATGGCGGATCTGGCCCGTTGCTACGGGCGCCGGGAGTTGTTTCACAAGGCTCGTCGGTGGATGGACAAGGCCCTGGTGAAGGATCCGGAAAACCTGACCTATCGGGAGGAGCTGGCGGGGTTTGCTCGGGAACTGGAAAAACGTCCCTGGCTGTATCGTGGGCGTCGCCGATAATAGTGGGTAAAAAAAAAAGCGGGTCGGCCAGCGTATAACGTGACCGACCCAACGAACTGCCGGTGGGGGATTGGAGGGAGATACCGACAGGTCGCAACTGTTCGAGCGTCAGGATCCGAAACCTTCACCATCCGCTCATTACCTAGATGATAAACAAAGTCATCGACAGAAACAATGGGATAATTACTGTTTTCTCGAAAAAAGAACACCCTCTGTTGTTTTTTTGCGCGCAGTTTTGATTTTTTGGCATAAAAAAGTATAACAAAATCGGGATAATCGAAAAAATGTTACGGGAATCACCCGAAGGAGTGGCCTTCCACTCCTCCGGGAAAAATCCGTATCAGCGCTTGTACAGGTAGTAGGCCAGCGGAATCACCACGACCGTCAGGACGGTTGAGAGCAGGGAACCCATCATCAGGCTGATGGCCAGCCCCTGGAAGATGGGATCAAAGACCATCACGAATGACCCGGTGACCACCGTTCCGGCCGTCAGGGCGATGGGCAGAAACCGCACGGCGCCCGCCTCGATCACCGCGTCCTGCAGGTTCAGCCCTTCGGCCAGACGCGCCTCGATGAAATCGATCAGCAGGACACTGTTGCGCACCATGATGCCGGCCAGGGCGATCACCCCGATCATCGACGTGGCCGTGAAGAAGGCGCCGAAGAGCAGGTGACCGGGAATGATGCCGACCAGCGTGAGCGGGATGGGGATCATCATCAGCAGGGGCACCGTGAAGTTCTGGAACATGCCCACGATGAGCAGGTAGATGATCACCAGCACCACGGCGAAGCTGATGCCCAGGTCGCGGAACACCTCGTAGGTGATGTGCCACTCGCCGTCCCACTTCATGGCGTAGTTCTCTTCGGTGAGGGGCTGCCGGGTGGATAGCTGTTCGATTTCCGTCCCGTCGGGCATTTCCAGTTCGGCGATCTTCTTCTTCATGTCCAGGATGGCATAGACCGGGGACTCCAGGTCGCCCGCCACATCGGCCGTCACGTAGATCACCGACTTGAGGTTGCGGCGGTGGCGGCTCTTGTGGTTCACGCCTTCTTCCACCTTGACCACATCGCTCAGGGGAATGAGGGCACCCTGCCGGCTGTGGACATACAGGTCGCCCAGGCTCTCGGTGCTGCTACGGTCCGCGAGGGGCAAACGCACGTTGATGGGCACCTGCTCGACCGCGTTGTCGGTGTGGATGAAACCGCCGTCATGGCCGTGGAGAGCCACGCCCAGGGTCATGCTGACCTGCTGGGTGCTGACGCCGCGCACGGCCGCGCGGTCGGTGTCGACCACGAAATCGTAGCGTGTCATGTCGTCCTCGACGTACCAGTCGATGTCCACCACGCCGGGGGTGTTCTCGAACACCTCCTTGATCTTGCGGGCGGCCTCGACGCGGCCCTCGAAGTTGGGTCCGTAGACCTCGGCGACCATGGTGCTCAGCACCGGCGGTCCGGGCGGCACCTCCACCACCTTGATGGCGGCGCCGTACCTGTCGCCCAGTTCCTTGATGGGGCCGCGCACGCGCTTGGCCATGGCGTGGCTCTGGTCGCTGCGCTTGGCCTTGTCCACCAGGTTGACCTGGATGTCGGCCACGTTGGGACCCTGGCGCATCATGTAGTGGCGCACCAGGCCGCTGAAGTTCACGGGCGCCGCGGTGCCGGCGTAGATCTGGTAATCCGTCACCTCGGGCTGGGTGCTGAGGTAGTTGCCGATCTCGCGCGCCAGCTGGGTGGTGGTCTCCAGCGTGGTGCCCTCGGGCGTGTCGATGATGACCTGGAATTCGCTCTTGTTGTCGAAGGGCAGCATCTTGACCTGCACCGTGCGCGTGATGAACAGGAAGGTCGAGGCCACGGTCAGCAGGGTCACCACCAGCAGGGCCAGGATACCCTTGGCGGGCGTCTCGACCAGGGGGCGGACCAGCTTGTTGTATGTCCTGTAGATGGGGGTCTCGTGCAGCTTGTAGCCGTCCGTCTCGGATCCGCTCAGTAATCCTTCGCCGTCCACGTCCTCGCGGTAGTGCTGCTTCGGCTTGAGCAGACGGATCGCCAGCCAGGGGCTGATGGTCAGGGCCACCAGCAGGCTGAAGACCATGGCCAGCGACGCGCCGATGGGCATGGGCGCCATGTACGGTCCCATGAGGCCGCGCACGAAGGCCATGGGCATCATCGAGGCGATCACCGTCAGGGTGGCCAGGATGGTCGGGTTGCCCACCTCGAACACGGCTTCGAGGGCCGTCTTGAGGGAGTTGTTGCCCTTCATCTGGAAGTGGCGGTGCATGTTCTCCACGACGATGATGGTCGCGTCGATCACGATACCCGTCACCAGGATCAGGGCGAACAGCGTCACGCGGTTCAGCGTGTAGCCCATGATGTAGTAGATGAAGAGCGTCATGCTGAAGGTGGTGGGGATGGAAAGGAAGATGATCGTCGCCCCGCGCCAGCCCATGGCCAGGAAGACCACGACCACGGCCAGGAAGATGGCCAGCCCCAGGTTCGAGATCAGGTTCCGGGCCTTTTCCTTGGCCGTCGCCCCGTAGTTGCGGGTGACGGTCACGTTCACGTCGCCGGGGATGAGGGTGCCCTTGACCACGTCCACCTTGTCCAGCACCTCCTGGGCCACGCGGGTCGCGTCGCTGCCGACGCGCTTGGCGATGGAGATGGTCACTGACGGGTATTCCTGCCCCACGCCGAACTCATCCGCAATGCCCTTCTGCACGCCGGCCGGGCCGACGCCCATGAAGGTGTAGCTGTCGATGTCGTCGGGGCCGTCGGTGATGGTGGCCACGTCCATCAGGCGCACGGGGCGCTCCCGGAAGCTGCCCACCACCAGGTTGGCCACGTCCGTGGCCGAGCGCAGGAAGGCGCCCGTCTCCACCGTGAACTCCTGGTTGCCGGCCGCGAAGCCGCCGCTGGGCAGGCTCTGGTTCTGCATCTCGAGGGCGGGGATGATGCTCAGCGTGGTGATGTTGAAGGCCGCCATGCGTTGGGGATCCAGCTCCACGCGCACGCTGCGCGGCCGGCCGCCCATGACCTCGACCACCGATACGTCGGTGATGCTGGCCACCTCGTTCTTCACCTCGGTCGCGAGCTGGCGCAGGTCGTAACCTTCGTAGTGGTCGCTCCAGAGGGTGAGCGTCATCATCGGCACGTCATCGATGCTGCGCACCTTGATCAGGGGGCGCGAGATGCCCTGGGGATACAGGTCCGTATTCCCGAACATCTTGTTGTTCATGCGGGTGATGGCTTTTTCCATGTCCGTGCCCACCAGGAAGCGGGCGGTGCTCATGGCGAAGCTGGGGAAGCTGGAGCTGTAGACGTACTCCACGTCCTCGATCTCCCAGATCTTCTGCTCCATGGGCCGGGTCACGAGGTTCTCGACCTCTTCGGGGTTGGCGCCGGGCAGCATCACCATCACGTCGATCATGGGCACGACGATCTGGGGCTCCTCCTCGCGCGGCGTCAGGCTCAGGGCGAAGAGGCCCAGCAGCAGGGTCGCGATGATGAGCAACGGCGTGATCTTCGAGTTGATGAAGATCCGGGCCAGTCCGGTGGCTCCGCCGTAGCGGGGGATGTCGTTGTTGCTGTCGACCATTTACCTCACCGCCTTGTCGCCCTCGGCCAGGGGAGCCTCCGAGGATAGGACCAGGGTCTCGTCGCCCTGCAGGCCGGAAAGGACTTCCACGCGGTCGCCCTGCCCGTGGCCCAGGCGGACCCAGCGCAGGTGCACGGTGCCGTCGGCGCCGATGGTCCACACGCCCGTCAGCTGGCCGCGCTGGATGATGGCCTCGCGCGGGACGGTGATGGCTTCGCGGGTGCCCACCGGCACGGTGACCCGGGCGAACATGCCGCTCTTGAGGCGGCCGCTGTCGTTGGGCAGAAAGGCCTCGATGTCGTAGGTGCGGCTGCCGGGGTTGGCCGACTGGATCACGTGCTCCAGGGGCACCCGGTACGTGGCGCCGGGAAGGCTGGTGACCTGCACCTCGACCATGTCTCCGGCGTGGACCTCGGAAACGTCCTTCTCGCCCAGGTAGGCCACGACCTTCATGCGGTCGGTATCCTCCAGGGTGACCAGGGGCATGCCCGGGTTGGCCATGTCGCCTTCCTCGATCATCTTGCGCGCCACCACACCATCGGCCGGGGCGACGATGTCCAGGTAGCTGAGATGAACCTTCACCTCGGACAGGCCGGCCTCGGCCATTTTCACGCCGGCGGCGGCGCGGTCGCGGCCGGTCAGCACGTCGTCCAACTGCTGCCGGGAGACGCTCTTGTCCTCGTACAGGCGCTGGAAACGTTCGGCCATGCGCTCGGCGTTGGTCAAAACGGCCTTCGCCTCGTTGATGCCGGCCTCGGCCTGGGCCTTCTTGGCCATCAGGTCGGTGTCGTCGATGCTCAGCAGCGGGTCGCCCTTGCGGACGGTCTGGCCCTCGGTCACGTGCATCTCGCGGACCCAGCCCATCATGCGGGTGGAGACCATGATGCTCTTGTCGGCCTCGAGGCCGCCGGTGGCCTGGACGGTGCGCGGCACGCTCTCGCGACGGGCGGATGCGGTCTGCACCTTCACTTCCCTGGGCTGGGCGTCGTTGGTCTCGGAAGAGGAACCACCGCAACCGGCCAGCAGCGCCACGAGGGCCACGGCCGGCAGCAGGGTCTGGACGGGTTTCTTGAAAGCCA
>JGI12109J20283_10011852_pt1 | contig 23940 bp, 24 predicted proteins | sample ElkSlonscriptome_12_FD_20283 | JGI IMG/M metagenome (IMG submission 20283)
GCCGAGTTGCCTCGGTCCTCGTCGCCATCGGAGCTGTGATCATCGCCATCGCCATGGCCTTGATCGTCCTTGCGCGAACGAGACCGCCGATTGCCTTTGCGCCCATCGCCTTTGGCATCGCTGCGCGAATCGTTCCGGCGATTGTCGGTGTCATCACCATCATCGCCGTCGTCATTGTCCTGATCCTGACGATCGCCGCGATTATCGCCGCGTTTTGACCGCGCTTCATCCTGACGCGCCTTGTTATCGGCGATTACACGGAAATAATGATCGGCAAATTGCAGGTAATATTCTGCCTGCACGCGATCACCATTGTGCTGTGCATCCTGCGCGAGCTTTTTGTATTTATCCAGCAATTGCGGCGCATTGCCGCGCGCCCGGCTATCGATCCGGTTCTGGTTATTGCTGCCGCCCTGATTGTTGCGGTTTCCGCGACCACGGCGACGATTGTTACGATTGTTATTCAAGGAAATTATCCTTTTAGCGACCATGGCGCGCCTCTGAAAAAGCCGCGCCTTCGGCCAACAGACCTAAGCGTCTTTTGCGCTACGAATAGCAGCGCACGCTCCGCGGTGCCTGGCCTTTGGGAGAGCCCGAAAGGCCAATTGACATCGAGTGAGGAGCTTGGCCCAGCGATGTGCGCTATCCGCAAAATCGCAAGTCCGAGCCTGACGTAGCGAGCGTTGTTGCATTTGCCAAGCCCTCGCCTGCGTTTTCATTACGAAAGCACCAGACATCGTGGCCGATTTGCAAGATCATGCGTCAAAACCACGCGAAACCCCGCGGTTTCAGCAAGTTCTGTCACCGCCGCCGCCTGTTGCGCTCCGATCTCCAGAACGGCGGTCGCGCCTTTTTCCATAAGCGCGCGAAGCTGCGGGATGAGAATACGGTAATCATCGAGCCCGTCAGGCCCTGCAAACAAGGCGCTGGCCGGTTCGTGATTGCGCACATCGGGGGAAAGCTGCGCGGTCTCTTCCACGTAAGGCGGGTTGCAAACAATCAGATCAAACGTGCCAAGTCCCTGTTCCCAGCCTTCTTCGCGCCAGTTGCGCGGCAGAAAGCGCGTGCGCCCCTCGTCCCCGCAGCGGCGAGCATTGGCCCGCGCCATGTCAAGCGCATCTTGCGACGCATCTATCCCCGTCCCCTTTGCCGATTTGTGGGCGGCAAGCACCGCCAGTAGCAATGCACCCGAACCTGTTCCAAGATCGAGCACGCGCTCGGGCGGCGTAGTTCGCTGAAGCGCAGCCTCTACCACGACCTCGCTATCGCCACGCGGAATCAGCACGGCGGGCGATACGCGGAGCGGCAAACCGTAGAATTCGGCCTCGCCGGTAATGTAAGCGACCGGCTCGTGATGCGCGCGGCGATCCACCAGCGCAGCAAATGTTTCCGGCGCGGGGCCGTCCATCGCCCGCAGCAGCATATCGGAGCGGCTCATACCCAGCGCATGCGCCATCAGCAGTTCGGCATCCAGCCGCGCTGTATCACTCGTGGCAGCAAGGCGCCGGGCCCCCGCGCGAAGGGCTTCGGCCACGCTCACTCTTCAAGCGCTGCGAGCCGCTTGGCTTCGTCTTCCGCGATCAGAGCATCAACCAGTTCGCCAAGCCCCGGCCCTGCGAGCACTTCCTCCAGCTTGTGCAGCGTCAGCCCGATGCGGTGGTCCGTCACACGGCCTTGCGGGAAATTGTAGGTGCGGATGCGTTCAGACCGATCGCCACTGCCCACCATTGCCTTGCGCGCTTCGGCCTCGGCGTCCTGCGCTTCATCGCGGCTTTTTTCGTAAAGCCGCGCGCGCAGCACCTGCATCGCCTTTTCGCGATTCTTGTGCTGGCTGCGCCCGTCCTGGCAGGTGACGACGATTCCTGTCGGCTCGTGCGTGATGCGAATGGCCGAATCGGTGGTGTTGACATGCTGGCCGCCCGCCCCGCTGGCGCGGTAGGTGTCGATCTTGAGATCACCCGGATCAATCGCGATATCGACCTCGTCCGGTTCGGGCAACACCGCCACGGTCGCCGCGCTGGTGTGAATGCGCCCGCCGCTTTCTGTGACAGGCACGCGCTGCACGCGGTGAACGCCGCTTTCGAATTTGAGCTTTGCGAAGACGCCGGTGCCCGTCACGTTAGCGACGATTTCCTTGAAGCCGCCTACTTCGCTTGCATTCATGCTGACCGGTTCGATCCGCCAGCCGGCCTCTGCGGCAAAGCGTTCATACATGCGGAACAGATCGCCTGCGAACAGCGCCGCTTCATCGCCGCCTGTGCCCGCGCGGATTTCGAGCATTGCGGGCTTCGCATCGGCCCGGTCCCGCGGCAGCAGGGCCACGGCAAGGGAGCGCTCCTTTTTCGGCAGGGCCTCGCGTAGGGCTGCCAGTTCCTCCTGCGCCATCGCTTTCATTTCGGGATCTTCGAGCATGTCTTCGAGCCCCACGATTTCCTCGCGCATCGCGGCGACCTCGGCGGCGGATTTCGCCACCGGCTCCAGCTCGGCATAATCGCGGCTGGCCTGCACGAACGCATCGCCCTCCAGCGTGCCAGAGGCCATGCGCGCTTCGAGTTCAGCGAAACGGTGAGCGATCTGGGAAAGGCGTTCGGGGGGGATTTGCATTTGAGATTTCTCTTACACGTCATCTCGGACTTGGTCCGGGATCCCGCTACTTATGGCATTGTTGCGGAAAAGAAAGCTGGACCCCGGATAAATCCCGAAGCGACTAGAGTGATTGAGCGATCATATTTCGCACCCGTCGCTCCCATTCTTCCGAGCCCCGAACACGCGTCACCAATTTGCCGCCGTCACCTGTACCAACGGATATAATGGTTTCAGCGCCTGTTTTCACGGCCTTGTCGAACCGCTTGCGAGGCGAGCCGGTCGCAATCATTTCTGCAGAATAACCTGATCGACGAATTACGCCGAGAAGACGCTGCGCCGGAAAAGCCTGATCGTCACTCTCTAGTGCAATTATCACGTCCGCATTCGGCGTATCTTTCTCACCCACCAGCATCGCCAGCCGTTCGATCCCCGCTGCCCAGCCGACCGCAGGCGTCGCCGGGCCGCCAAGGCTTTCCATCAGTCCGTCATAGCGGCCGCCGCCCAGCACGGTGCTTTGCGCGCCGAGCGCATCAGCCGCCGCCGAGCCTTCATCGGGGATGAATTCAAACGCGGTGTGCCGGTAATAATCCAGCCCGCGCACCAGGCTCTCGGCCCGCTTCCACTTAACGCCCGCTGCATCCAGCCCGCTGGTCACGCTCTCGAAAAAGGCCAGCGCTTCATCGGACAGATAGGCATCAATTCTGGGCGCATCGGCCAGAAACACGCGGTCACGCGGATCTTTGCTGTCGAGGATGCGCAGCGGGTTTTTGTCCAGCCGCTCCTGCGAATCTTCTGACAAATCGCCGCGCACTTTGTCGAAATATTCGATCAAGCCAGCGCGCCAGGCATCGCGGCTTGTCGCATCGCCCAGCGTGTTGAGGTGCAGCGTCACGCCCTCAATTCCCAGCTCGCGCAGCAACTGGTCTGCCATCGCCAGCAATTCGACATCCGCCTGCGGTTCGCCTGCTCCGATAATCTCTGCATCGATCTGGTGAAACTGGCGATAGCGGCCCTTTTGCGGGCGCTCATAGCGGAACAGCGGGCCGTGCGTTGCCACCTTCAACGGGGCGTGCTGCTGCCAGCCATTGGTGAGATAAGCGCGTGCGATCCCAGCGGTGAATTCAGGGCGCAGCGTCAGGCTGTCTCCGCCGCGATCCTCGAAGGAATACATTTCTTTCGAGACAACATCAGTCGTCTCGCCGATCGCTCGGCTGAACACTTCGGTTTTTTCAAACACCGGCATCTCAACCCGGCGGAAGCGATAGAGTTTGCGCACGCGCTCGAAGGTTTCGACCACGAAGGCGAAACTTTCCGCATCCGCGCCGAAGATATCCTGCGTGCCGCGAATGGCTTTTGGCGTGTTCTTGCTCATGAGCGAAGCCGTTAGGCTAAGGTCTGCCTTGCCGCAATATCCGCTTGGCGCTATCGGCGCGCATCACGCCTTTTTGGCAAGCCGGGCGAGCCCCACAAAGCAGGATACGAATATGCGCATCGATATGATCCCAACTGGCGACAATCCGCCTGACAGCCTCAACGTCATCATCGAAGTGCCCACCGGAGGCGAACCGGTGAAGTATGAATTCGACAAGGAATCAGGCGCGCTGTTTGTCGATCGCATTCTGCACACGCCGATGCGGTACCCGGCCAATTACGGCTTCGTGCCTCACACGCTTTCGCCCGATGGCGATCCGCTGGATGCGTTGGTGATTGCACGCTCGCCCTTCATCCCGGGCTGCATCGTCAAATCGCGTCCGATCGGCGTGCTGAACCTCGAAGACGAGCATGGCGGCGATGAAAAGCTCGTCTGCGTTCCGGTGGATGCAACATTCCCGTATTATTCCGACGTGGGCGAGACGAGTGACTTGCCCTCGATCATCACGCAGCAGATCGAGCACTTTTTTACCCACTATAAGGACCTCGAAGCGGAGAAGTGGGTGCGGATCGGCAAATGGGGTGACCGGGCCGAGGCACGCCAGATCGTGCTGGAGGCAATTGAGCGCGCGAAGAGCGAAGCCGCTGGCGACCATTGATCTGCAAGGAGAAAACGGACCATGAAACCCACGCTTGCGCTAATCGGCCTTGCCGCAGCCTTCTGCCTTGCAGGATGCGCTGAAGAGGAAAGCCCGTTCCTTGAGGAGACCGCGCCTTTGGAAGGATCGGCAGACGCGAAAGATGGTTCGCACGATCACGACCACTCGGAGGGCGACCACGCGGGCCACGATCACGATTAGACGCTGTGCAAAGCGACAGCGATCGGCTTGGTCTAAAAATGCATAGGTGAAGGAAGCGCGTTGCCGCAGCCAGCCCGCTCCGCGCGATCAGACAATAGCAAAAATCGCCATGACAAGGCCGGTCAGCACAAACGGCAGACCGATCGCGAGAGCCCACAGCGCCAGCGTGTCGCGGCGGAATGCTGGCGCAAGCGAAGCATCGGCGGCGGCGTGATCATCCAGCAGAGTCCAACGGCGCTCAAACCAGCGGCAGGCGGGGATGATGGCGGCCACAAGAATCACCAACGCGGCATATGGCAGGATTGACGAAGTTCCCTCGGCCAGCGCCTTGACCGTCATGAAGATTTGCAAACCTGTATACACCAGCAGAGCGTAAGCGACATGGTCGCTCATCGACTTGCGCCAGTCTATCGTCGTGCCGGTCTCGCCAAGATCGGCTGTCGTGTGCTTGTTGAAGGTTTTGCTCATGGTAACCGCTCCCCGACAGTCTTATTTCCCATACGACACTTATCCCAAAGCCATGGCCACCTTGCAAGAGCTGTAACTATTTTGAAATTTTCTTGCGCCGGCGTTCAAAAACTTCTGATTCGGCGGGGATTTATCGTGTTTCCTGCTTGGATGCGCTCCGGCAGGGCTGATCTTTCGGCTCAAATTCACGCTGTGAAGCGCGCCCGAATCGCCTTACTTCACCTTTCTCCACCGCGCGCAGCCCGAACCGCCCCACGATCTGCGGCCTATCAAATTTTTTGGCCCGAAATTTCCTGACCTGCAATTTCCCTGCCAAACGGTGCAATCCGCCCTTCCCTGTATACTCAAGACTGCTATTGCTGGCCACATGAGTGACGATGCAAGCCTTGCAGAAACAGATCCGGCATTCAAAAGCCAGACACCGGCAGATGCGCCAGACAATGCCACACCCACCAGTGCATCGGCAGACCTTCCCGATGGTGGCCTTGAAGTCATCTCGATTGCCAAAAGCTATGACAAACGCAGCGTGCTGAGCGATATTTCGCTTAGTGTCGCCAAAGGCGAAGTGCTCGGCCTTCTCGGACCCAATGGCGCCGGCAAGACAACATGTTTCTACTCCATCATGGGTCTGGTGAGACCGGATTCGGGCCGCATCCTGATGGATGGCGAGGATGTGACGAAGCTGCCAATGTACCGTCGGGCGATTCTTGGCCTTGGATATCTGCCGCAGGAAACCAGCATTTTTCGCGGGATGACGGTGGAGCAAAACATCAATTGTGTGCTCGAAATGGTGGAGCCCGATCGCGATGCGCGTGCCCGCGAGCTTGAACGGTTGCTTGATGAATTCGGCCTGGCCCGCCTGCGTGACAGCGCCGCGATGGCACTTTCCGGCGGTGAGCGGCGGCGCTGCGAAATCGCCCGTGCGCTGGCGGCCAAACCTTCGATCATGCTGCTGGATGAACCCTTTGCAGGGATCGATCCGCTCTCGATCAGCGATATCCGCGATCTGATCAAGGATCTCAAAGGGCGCGGCATCGGCGTGCTGATCACCGATCACAATGTGCGCGAGACGCTCGATATCGTTGACCGCGCCTGCATCATCTATGGCGGGCAAGTGCTGTTTTCGGGCACCCCGCCCGAACTGGTGGCCGACGAGAATGTGAAGCGGCTGTATCTGGGCGAGAATTTCACGCTGTGACACCTTTCACACAAACCGCCTGTCCTGAGCCTGTTGAAGGTCCGCTCTTTCTTCTGGCATTGCGCGAGAGAGAAAGACGCCGCACCGGCAGGTTTGGGACGGGCGGCTGCTAGGCACCCGCCATGGCCTTGGGACCAAGGCTGGATCTGCGCCAGTCACAACAGCTGGTGATGACGCCGCAATTGCAGCAGGCAATCAAGCTGCTGGCGGCCTCCAATCTCGAAATCGAAGCCTATATCGGCGAAGAGCTTGAGACGAACCCGCTGCTGGATGCAGGCAGCATTACGGCTGAGGCCACAGGCGATCCGGGCGAACCCGATGATATTCCGCGCGAGGAGTTCACGTGTGACCAGCTGATGGGGCAGGCCGAAGTTGGAAGGGGCGAAAGCGACACGCCGCTTGATCTTGATCCCGGCGCGATGGACACTGACCGTGACACCGGCGATAGCGTGGCGGCTGGCAGCGGCGCCGGTCTCGACGATTGGGGCGGAGCTGCGAGCCATAGCGCCGGAGCAGAGGATGACAGTTTCGATCTTGCTGCCCTGCGCGCGGGCGAAACCACGCTGGGGGAGCACTTGCTGGCCCAGATCGGACCCGCTGCCCGCGATGAGCGGCAAGCCTTTATCGCCCGGCATCTTATCGGCCTGCTCGACGACGCGGGCTATCTGACCTCTGACTTGCAAGACGTTGCCAATGATCTGGGCATCGCGTTTGATGAGGCCAAGGCTGCCTTGTGCATTGTCCAATCGCTCGAACCAACAGGGGTTGGCGCGCGCGATCTTGCCGAATGCCTTGCCATCCAGGCGCAAGAGGCGGATCGCTATGATCCGTGCATGCGCGCGCTGATCGACAATCTTGATCTGGTGGCCAAGGGCGAGGTTGCGCGGCTCAAACGGCTGTGCCGGGTCGACGAGGAAGACCTCGCTGATATGCTGCGCGAATTGCGGCAATATAATCCCAAGCCCGGCCTTGCCTTTGCGCCCTCCGGGGAAAGCGCTGTGGTGCCCGATATCCTGCTGACGCCGAACGGTGAAAACGGCTGGGATATCTCTCTCAACGAAGAGACGCTGCCGCGCCTTGTGGTCAATCGCGATTATTACGTCGAACTCACAGGCAGTGCGAACGATGCCGAGGCGCAGGGGTGGCTCAAGGAAAAACTCGCCGATGCGCACTGGTTGATCAGGGCGCTGGACCAGCGCCAGAAGACAATCCTCAAAACCGCTGCCGAGATCGTGAAACAGCAGGACGGCTTTTTCCGCCGCGGCGTATCCGAACTGCGCCCGCTGACCTTGCGCGAAGTGGCCGAGCAGATCGAAATGCATGAAAGCACTGTCAGCCGGGTGACCAGCAACAAATATCTGTGGTGCGAACGCGGCACGTTCGAGCTCAAATATTTCTTCACCAGCGGCGTTGCATCGGCCGATGGCGAAGGGGCATCCTCCGAAGCGATCAAGGCGCGCATCAGAGCGCTGACCGATACGGAAGATGCCAAGAAAGTACTATCAGATCAGGCGCTGGCAGACATGCTGAACGCGGAAGGATTTGATCTCGCAAGGCGCACGGTGGCCAAATACCGCGAGGCAATCGGAATCGGTTCCAGCGCGCAAAGACGCAGAGCCAAAAAGATTGCGGGAATTTAGACCTGTATGCCGAGTTCGCTCACCATGCGCGTGTAAAGGCGATTTGCGAGACGATTTGCGCCTATCTTTGCTGCAAGCGCGCTCGGCACGATCCGGGTCCAATACAGCTTGATCAATTGCTCAGGCTCTTTCCTCAGGCGATCGCAAATCGCTGGTGCACCCTTGTAATAGGCGGCAATCTTTGCCTTGCCGCCGGGTTGTTTTGCCAGCCAGCCATCGCGAAATTTGCGCATCGCCTGGAGTTCCCAGCAATCATCGCTGAGGCCGATTGTTTCGACTGTGGCCGTGGTAAGAAAGCAGGGGCGCACCTGGGATGGCGGCGAGGAAAGTTTGCAGTCCCTATCGACCAGCCTGCGCTCCAAATCGCGCAATTCTCGCACGGCCTGCGCGTAAGCGCGGTTGACGTCGCTGATGCGGTATTCGATCGTGCCGGAGAACGGTGCTGTGTTCTGTCTGGTCTGCTTGCCGTCAAAATCGTAGGTGGTGATCCCGCGCAGACGGAATTGACCTTTGATCAAACCATCGCGATCGGCCCTGAGATTGTCGGCCGAAAAAAGCTTGAGGTCGAGGGTTTCCGGCTTGGTCGTTTTGCGTGGAAGAGCCGAACCAGTTTGGAACCGAGTGCGCCTGACAGTGTCCGAGTAGCGCCCTGCGATGACCTGCAGCGAATAGGACATCTCCGATGATCGGCTGTTAAATCCTGTTGCCCAGTAAGGAGACGCCATCTCGATATGGCGGGCAACCGGTATGCCCTGTTGTGGCACGTCATATTCAAACTTCAGATAACCGCCATTTGGGAACAGATAAGACGGGGAGCGCCCTCGCAGCGCGCTCGGCTTTACCATCAGTTCGATCTGCTGCTTTTTCGTTTTGTAGTTGCCAAGCGTCACAAGAAAAGAGCCCCAGTCGTAAGACTTGCGGGTGCGGCACGTCTCCGTGGCTTGCGCCTGAGACAGCGGCGCGATGCCCGCAAATACAAGCAATGCGGTGCCGCGCTTGAGAATACCCTTGATCACGAATTCCCCCTTCAAGCTTGCGGTTGCACATTAGCCGTTCCTCGGACGGAATTCAATAAAGCGGCCACGGCCCAAGATGATTGAAGAGGTTTGAATAGGCGTTTGCCTTTAGCGATCATTCCTTAGCCGCGCCGCTAAGTCACTGTGGTTTAAAAGACTCACAATCTTTCGGTAACCGATTTACGCGCTGTTAACCTTTCCCGTTCAGATGTTGTGTGGTTAATAGAGCGCAACACCTCTTAGCGAGGCGTTAGCAATCACATCCTGGCCATGACACGGGGCAAATAGGGGACAAAGAATGCGAGTGCTGTTGATCGAAGACGAGCCGACAACCGCGAAAGCGATCGAGCTCATGCTCACCACCGAAGGTTTCAATGTCTATTCCACCGATCTGGGCGAAGAGGGCCTCGATCTGGGCAAGCTGTATGATTACGATATCATTCTGCTCGATCTCAACCTGCCGGACATGCATGGCTACGATGTGCTCAAGAAACTGCGCGTTGCCAAGGTGCAGACGCCGGTTCTGATCCTTTCCGGAATTGCCGAGATGGACAGCAAGATCCGCTCGTTCGGCTTTGGCGCCGATGATTATGTGACGAAGCCCTTCCACCGCGAAGAACTGGTCGCCCGCATCCACGCGGTCGTGCGCCGTTCGAAGGGCCACAGCCAGTCAATCATCCGCACCGGCAAGCTGGCAGTGAACCTCGATGCCAAAACGGTAGAGGTCGACAGCGCCCGGGTGCATCTCACGGGCAAGGAATATGCGATGCTCGAGCTGCTCAGCTTGCGCAAAGGCACCACGTTGACGAAGGAAATGTTCCTCAACCACCTGTATGGCGGCATGGATGAGCCTGAACTCAAGATCATCGATGTCTTCATCTGTAAGCTGCGCAAAAAGCTGAGCCTTGCCTGCGGCGGTGAAAACTACATCGAAACAGTATGGGGCCGCGGCTATGTTCTGCGCGATCCTAACGAGGAAGCCGAAGCGGCGTGATTTGCTCTCGCTGCTAGCGGCTTCGCCGCAGCCTCCAAGGAGCGGACAAAAGCCCGGCGCGCGGTCGCACTTCGCATTGCCTGGCAGCGATCCGGCGTGCAAAAAGACAATGCTCAAACGCCCGGTGCCGCTTGGTTTCCGGGCGTTTCGCTTTGCGCCCGATCAGTTCCCAAGTCCGGCTTTGAAATCCAGCCCTGAAGGCTCCTGAAAGACCCTCAGGCCAAATTCGGGCACAATCGCGAGCATGTGATCGAACACATCTGACTGGATCGCTTCATATTCGGGCCAGACCGTCGTGTCAGTAAAGCAATACAGCTCCAGCGGCAGTCCTTGCGGAGTTGGTGCCAGCTGCCTCGCCATCAGCATGAAGCCTGTATCTTTGAGCTTGGGGTGCTGTTTCATATAGGCGATCGCATAGGCGCGCAGCAGGCCGATATTCGTCAACCGTCTTGCGTTAACCGGCGACCTGGAAGTCTCGGGCGATGCGGCATTCCATTCGGCCAGCTCCTGGCGCTTCGCCTCGATATGCGGACGCAGCAACACGAAGCGCTCAAGCTCTGTGACTTCATCATCTGTCAGAAAACGGATCGAATTCTGGTCGATCGGGATGGAGCGCTTGATCCGGCGACCGCCGGTATTCTGCATACCCCGCCAGTTTATGTAGCTATCAGACACCAGCTTGTGCGTGGGCACGAACACGATTGTCTTGTCGAAATTCTGCACTGTCACCGTGTGCAGCGAGATATCGATCACATCGCCATCGGCCTGCATGCTGGGCATCGAGATCCAGTCGCCGCGCCGCAACATGTCATTCGTGGTGAGTTGGACACTCGCAACAAGGCTCAGGATCGTATCCTTGAACACCAGCAGCAGCACCGCCGTGATCGCGCCGAGGCCCGAGAGCAGCAGCAGCGGCGACTCATCGATCAGAACACTGACCATGATGATCGCCGCACCGCACAATACGATGATCTTGGCGACCTGGACAAACCCCTTGATCGGCCGGTTCTTCGAGCGCGGCATGCGATCATACACCTCGTTGAGGTATGACAGCACCTTCACAATCGACATCGCCACCGAGACAACGATCAGCGCCTGCGCCACGTTGCGCACCACCGAGACGATGTCCGCATTCAGATGCGGAACCAGCGCGATCCCGCGCGAGACGATCAGCAGCGGAATGACAGTGGCAAGCCATGCGGCCGCCTTGTCATCATGATGGCTTTGCGAATCGATATAGGGCGCCGCCGCGCGCAGCAGCAGCGGCTTGAGCACGAAATTGACGATAAGGGCCGCCAGTACCAGCAGGGTCAGCCCGATAGTCGACTGCACCCAAGGCACCTGCGCGTGGTAGAATTCCATCATTTGTTCCATATAAGGTCGCCCTTAGCGACAATGGGGCAGGGGGCTCAAGCGGTTCTGCGGTCTCTTTAAGGCCAGACTTGCAGCAAACTGGACTGGACAAGGCGCCTCTGCTTCGCCAAGCGCTTGCCGCCATGAGCGCATTCAAGGAAGGCGATCCCACCACTTTAAGCCGGCTGTACGGCCGCAGCGTTGGCAAACCGCTGCGCGCGCGCCAGCAAAAACTGGTAGACGGACTGCTGCCAAACATTGCTGTGCCTGAAGAGGGCGAGGTGACGGCGAAGAAGCTTTTCGCCGAAGATTGCCCGCTGCATTTCGAGATCGGCTTTGGCGGCGGCGAGCATCTCGCCTACCGTGCAGATCTGCTTCCCAATCACGGCTTTATCGGCGCAGAGCCCTTCCTCAACGGGGTCGCGCAGGCCCTTGGGCACATCGAGGAACAGCGGCTCGCCAATATCCGCCTCTATCACGGCGATGCGCTGCAAGTGCTAGCGCGCATTCCTGATGGCGCGCTGACGATGGTGTATCTGCTTCACCCCGATCCCTGGCCCAAGGCAAAGCACGCCAAGCGCCGCATGATGAATGATGGCCCGCTGCGCTTGATCGCTGACAAACTGAAACCTGGCGGAGAATTCCGCTTCGGCACCGATCATCCCGTTTATCTGCGCCACGCGCTGATGGTGATGCAGCGATTTTCCGATACGTTCGAATGGGTCGCAGAGGGGCCGGCCTCATGGCAAAACCGCCCCGGCGGATGGTGCGAGACGCGCTATGAGCAAAAGGCGCGCGAGGTGTTCGAACACGAGGTGTGGTATTTCCGGTTTCGGCGCAAGTAATCGCGCACCATGCGATAACCGCACCCCCCGAGCCACCTTGGCTGAGACACGCCTCGGCTTACATATCGGAAATATAAAGACTTTTTGGAACGAATGATCTTTTCCGTCCGTTGATTGGGTAACACGGACACAAAAAAGGAGGACCATAAATCATGGCCATTCAGAACCTGAAAGATCTTTATATCGATCAACTCCAAGACATCTACAGCGCCAACAAGCAGTCGCTCGAAGTGACCAAGCAATTGCGCGAAAAGGCAAGCTCCGATGATCTTCGCCAAGCACTCGACGCAGGCGTGGACGGGATTGCCGACGGCATCCAGAAGCTTGACGTGCTAATCAAGGGTCACAATGCCGATCCAACAGGTGAGTTTTGTAAGGGAATGGAAGGCCTCGTAAAGGAAGCCAAGGCCCATGCAATCAACGCCAACATCGAAGATGCAGAGACACGCGACGCATCGATCATCACGCAATACCAGCGCATGACCCACTATGCGCTTGCCGGCTATGGAACGTCGCTCGCATTTGCCAATCGCCTTGGGCTTGAACAGGATGCCTCGGTGCTCAAGACCTGTCTTGACGAAACCTATGGCGGTGATCGTACAATGACCTCGATTGCGACCAATGGTGTCAACAAGGAAGCTATGGCTGCCTGATACGCACATTCGGTCATCCCGAATACATGACCGGGAACCCGCGAAGCCTAAAGGAAGGCTGCGGGACGCGCCTCGGCTCCGTAAGGAGCCGGGGCTTTTTTGTGTGTCATTTAACCTGTCACCGGCGCCCGGAAACAATAAGCAGCGGGAACGCGCCAAAGACCAATTGTGCGGCAAAGCCCACCAGGCTTGCGGGCGCGAAGAGGCCATCAACAAAACCGCTGAAAGATCCGCCAAGAGAAACGCTCAGCGCAAGCTCTGCCAGCCATAAAAGCGCCAGCGCCAATATCCCGACACTGCCTGCGCATCTGAGCGAAACAATTGCAAAGCGCTGCACAACAAATCCGGCGACCAGCCAGCTTGCCAGAAGGATGACCGGCACTTCGATCACAACAGCGGCAAGCACGCCCAATTGCGGCTCAAGCCAAACGGTGCGCACCACTCCCAGGACAAACCCGATCGCATAGACCGATCCGAAATATGTCACCGCGGGCGCGGCAATTTTCAGCCGACCACTCCTGCGCTTGTCAACACGGCCAGGGTCAGCACATCGGGCGCAGCGGCGGTCATGGGGACAATCTGCACTGGTTTCTCCATGCCCAGCAACATCGGGCCGACCGTGGTATTCGATCCCAGTTCGCGCAGCAATTTGGCAGAAAGGTTAGCGGATTGCAGGCCCGGCATAATCAGAACATTGGCAGGGCCAGACAGACGGCTGAACGGATATAGCTTCATCACGTTGGGATTAAGCGCGGCATCTGGTGCCATCTCGCCCTCATATTCAAAGTCCGGATTGTCCTTGTCGAGGATTGCAACCGCCTCGCGGATATTGCTGAGCCATTGGCCAGACGGATTGCCGAAGGTGGAATAGGACAGGAAGGCAACGCGCGGTTCATGCCCCATGCGCCGCGCCACAGCGGCGGTTTCGCGGGCGATATAGGCCAGTTCCTCGGACGAAGGCCGCTCGTTGATCGTGGTATCGGCGAGGAAGGTCGTGTGGTTCTTACCGATCATCATGTGGATGCCGAAAGGCAGCGCACCCGCTTTTTTATCAAGCACCAGATTCACCTCGCGCACCGTTTGCGCATAGGTGCGCGTGAGGCCGGAAATCATCCCGTCAGCATGGCCCAGCGCCACCAGCAGCGCGGCAAAGACGTTGCGCTCCTGATTGACCATGCGGCGCACGTCGCGTTCGGTGTAGCCGCGGCGTTGCAGGCGATTGTAGAGAAAATCGACCATGGCTGGCACATGCTGGCTGTCCGCAGAATTCTGGATTTCGAAACTGCCCGGATCGGAAACGGAAAGCTGGTGCAGCTTATCGAGCACCGCTTTGGTACGCCCCACCAGGATCGGCGTGCCGTAGCCAAAATCGCGGAACTGAATCGCGGCGCGCAGCACAACTTCTTCTTCCGCCTCGGCAAAGACCATGCGCTTGGGGTTGGCCCGCGCTTCGTTGTAAACGCCGGTGAGCACGCTGGTGGTGGGGTTGAGGCGCGATTTGAGGCGGTGGCGGTATTCGTCGAAATCGTCGATCGAAACGCGCGCCACGCCTGAATCCATCGCCGCCTTGGCAACGGCTGAAGAGACGACTTCGATCAGACGCGGATCGAAGGGGGCGGGAATGATGTAATCGGTGCCGAACTTCTGGTTCTTGCCATAAGCGCTCGCCACTTCTTCGGGCACCCGATCGCGCGCCAGTTGCGCGATGGCAGAGGCGGCGGCAACCTTCATCTCTTCATTTATGGTTGTCGCCTGCACATCAAGCGCGCCGCGGAAGATGAAAGGGAAGCCCAGCACATTGTTGACCTGGTTGGGAAAATCGCTGCGCCCGGTGGCGATGATCGCATCGGGGCGCACGGCCTTCGCTTCATCGGGCATGATTTCAGGGACAGGGTTGGCCATGGCGAAGATGATCGGCTTGTCAGCCATCTTTTCCACCCACTCCGGCTTCAACGCGCCCGCAGCCGACAGCCCCAGGAAAATGTCCGCCCCGTCAAGCGCCTCTTCAAGGGTGGTCGCATCGGTGGCGACTGCGTGCGCGCTCTTCCATTGATCAACCTTATCGCGGCCCGGTGTGATCGGGCCAGTGCGGTCGCACATGATGACATTGTCATGCTTGACGCCCATCGCCTTGATCAGCGCGGTGCACGCAATCGCGGCAGCGCCTGCGCCGTTCACGACAACTTTCACATCCTCGATCTTGCGATCGGTGAGATAGCAGGCGTTAAGCAGGCCTGCCGCGGTGATGATCGCGGTGCCGTGCTGATCATCGTGCATGATCGGGATGTTCATCTTCTCGCGAAGAGCGGCTTCGATGATGAAACATTCAGGCGCCTTGATATCTTCAAGGTTGATGCCCCCGAAGCTGGGCTCCATCAGCGCAACGGCGTTGATGAAGGCTTCGGGATCTTCGGTGTTGAGTTCGATATCGATCGAATCGACATCGGCGAAGCGCTTGAACAGCACCGCCTTGCCTTCCATCACCGGCTTGGAGGCGAGCGCACCCAGATTGCCAAGTCCAAGAATGGCAGTGCCGTTCGAAATGACCGCAACCAGATTCGCCTTGGCAGTGTAGCGCGCAGCGAGCGAGGGATCTTCTGCAATCGCTTGCACCGGAACCGCGACACCCGGCGAATAGGCAAGGCTGAGATCGCGCTGCGACGTCATCGGCTTGGTGGCGACAATTTCCAGCTTACCCGGACGGATCGTCTCATGATAAAACAGCGCTTCGCGCGCGGTGAAGCCGCCTTTGGGTGTGTCGCTTGGTTGGTCGGCCATAGATCCCTCTTTGTGAAAATGTCCCTCTAGCCGTGCCTCTAACGCGGCCTTGTGACAAGTCATAGGAGAAACGCGCCAAGCGATCAGGGGATAGCGCAAGGCGCGATGCTGCCGAATCGGTGCAAGGCTTGATAACCGTGATCGGATGGCCGCCGGTTCCTCTTCCAAACCCACTCCGATGATGGAGCAATATCTCGCGCTCAAAGCAGAGGCGCCGGGATCCTTGCTGTTTTACCGGATGGGCGATTTCTTCGAACTGTTCTTTGATGATGCCAAACGCGCCGCCAGCATCCTCGATATCGCGCTGACTGCGCGCGGAGAGCATAATGGCGAGCCGGTGGCGATGTGCGGGGTGCCGGTGCATTCGGCGGAAGGCTATCTGGCGCGGCTGATCAAGGCAGGCGAACGGGTTGCGATTGCCGAACAGGTCGAGACGCCTGACGAGGCAAAGGCGCGCGCCAAGCGGGAGGGCAAACCCTCTTCGAAAGTGCTGGTGGCGCGCGATATCGTGCGGTTTGTCACCGCCGGCACGCTGACCGAGGAAGCGCTGCTGGAGCCGTGCCAAGCCAACATGCTGGTGGCGCTGGCGGATGTGCGCGGAAGGATCGGGATTGCCTCGGCAGATATCTCCACCGGCGCGGTGGTGCTCGGCGAGTGCCCGCCGGACATGCTGAGCGCAGAACTATCCCGCATCGGCCCTAGCGAAGTGGTCGTGCCCGAAGGCTGGGAACACGCATCGCCCGAAGACCCCGCCAGCCACGCCCGTTCGGCTTTCGATAGCGATGCTGGCGCTGCTCGCCTTCGCGAACTCCATGGCGTTTCAACGCTGGATGGCTTTGGCGATTTCAGCCGCGCCATGTGCGCTGCTGCCGGGGGGCTGATCGCCTATCTCGATCATGTCGGGCGCGGCAACCTGCCGTTGCTGCTGCCCCCGCGCGCAGCCAGGGCCAATGCAAACCTGGTGATGGATGAAGCAACGCGCACCAGCCTTGAAATCACAGCAAGCAGCACAGGCGCGCGCGCGGGCAGTCTGGTTGCAACACTGGATCGCTGTTCAACCGGCGCCGGATCGCGGCTGCTTGCGCAAGACCTGTCGGCTCCCTTGCTTGATACAGATACGATCACGGCAAGGCTGGCGCTGGTGCAATTTTTCTGCGATCGCCCAATCGAGCGCGCGGCCTTGCGCGACCAGCTGCGCGCCAGCCCCGATCTAGGCCGCGCATTGGGGCGCATTGTGGCAGGCCGGGGCACGCCGCGGGATCTGGCGCAGGTGCGCGATGGGCTTGGCGAGGCACAACGGATCGAAAGCGCACTTGCCGCTCTTGCCGATGCCCCGGCATTGCTAAAGGATTTGCTGCCACGCCTCACCGGGCACGCAGCGTTAACCGATTGGCTTTCGCGCGCGCTTGTCGCCTCGCCTCCCACAGACCGGAGCAATGGCGGCTTTATCGCCGATGGATATGATGCGGGCCTTGATGAATTGCGCAGCGCCTCCGGCAATGCCCGCCGTGCAATCGCCGCGATGGAAGCTCGCTACCGCGAGGAAACCGGCATCGCCAGCCTCAAGATCAAGCATAACGGCGTGCTGGGCTATTTCATCGAAGTGCCCAGCCGCCATGCCGACAGCCTGATGGCACCCGATAGCGGCTTTACCCATCGCCAGACGATGAAGGGCGCGGTGCGATTCAATTCGCTCACCCTGCACGAAGAAGCCGCGCGCATTGCCGAAGCAGGCGGGCGCGCGCTCGCGGCCGAAGACGCGCATTTTGAAGAACTGGTCTCAGCGATCAGCAAAGCGCGCGAAGCTATCGCTGCAACTGCCGATGCCCTTGCCCGCATCGATGTCGCTGCCGGCAATGCAGAACGCGCAGCACAAAGCGACTGGTGCCGGCCCGAAATCGATGACGAGCCCGGCCTTGTCATCACAAGCGGCAGGCATCCAGTGGTCGAAGCCGCGCTCGCCAAAGCGGGCGAGCGGTTCGTTGCAAATGATTGCGCGCTTTCTCCCGATAATCGCCTGTGGCTGATCGGCGGCCCGAACATGGGCGGCAAATCCACCTTCCTGCGCCAGAACGCGCTGATCGTTGTGATGGCGCAAGCGGGATGCTTCGTGCCCGCCGAAGCTGCGCGCGTGGGGCTGGTTGATCGCTTGTTCAGCCGCGTGGGGGCTGCCGACAATCTGGCGCGCGGGCGCTCCACCTTCATGGTCGAAATGGTCGAAACCGCAGCCATTCTTGCTCAGGCGACGGATCGCAGTTTTGTGATCCTTGATGAAGTCGGACGCGGCACGTCCACCTATGATGGTGTTGCGCTGGCATGGGCGGTGGTGGAAGCGGTGCATTCCCGGCTTGAGTGCCGGTGCCTGTTTGCAACGCACTATCATGAACTCGCCCGGCTGGCCGATAGCTGCGATGCGCTCTCCCTGCATCATGTGCGGGCGCGTGAATGGAAGGGCGATCTGGTCTTGCTGCACGAACTGGCCGAAGGGCCGGCGGATCGATCCTATGGCCTTGCTGTTGCCAAACTTGCCGGTGTGCCCGCCCCCGTGGTGGCGCGGGCCAAGGCAGTGCTGGAACAGCTGGAAAAAACCCGCGCGGAAACTGGCGGCATTGCCGCTGGCCTTGGAGACCTGCCCCTGTTCGCCGCCGCAGCCGCGCCCGAAGAAAAAGAATTGGGGTCAGCGGAAATGCTGGCCGAAAAACTGGCCCAAACCGATCTTGATGCGCTTTCCCCGCGCGATGCGCTGGACCTGCTTTACGAATTGAAGCGCGGCCTTGGCGATTGAGCCACTTACGATTGTTTAAGGCCCGCATTGCTATGCAATAACCTATGTTCGGTCAGAAGAAGTTCGCTTTGATGTTCGCAGGCACAACCCTGTTTGCTGCTGCTTTGTTCGCATCCGCATTCGGCACGCCCGCGCCCGGCGCGCCAGATCGTTCGTTGACTTTCGAGAGTTCAAGCGATGACTACGAAGACGATCGATACGCTGGTGATGAAAACGATGGTGATGAAAACGATGGCGATGAAGGTGAGCCAGACGAACCGGATGAATACCCCGAAGATTGTGCAGACGATTATGATTGTGAGGATGTGCCATCAGACCGCGAAACCGGCTTCGTAGATGATGAAATGATGATCGATGATACGCGCGGTTTTGATCCTGCTCCCACCTTGGAGACCGGGTCGCCGGATGATGGCTACAAAGCAGTCCTTGGCGGGCGCGATTCCGATTGATCAGCCAACGGCACCGATTGCCGTCTTTCTGAATTCACCGCGCCGGTACAAATCCTTGGAGATGCGAGCGGCGGCCCCGCCCAATTTCATCGCGTCGGCACAGGTGCCTCGCCAGTGTAGTCATAAAAGCCCCGGCCTGTCTTGCGGCCAAGCCAACCGGCCTCGACATATTTCACCAGCAAGGGCGCGGGGCGATACTTGCTGTCCCGCGTCGTCTTGTAGAGCACCTTGATGATATCAAGGCAGGTATCAAGGCCAACGAAATCCGCCAGTTGCAAGGGGCCCATCGGGTGATTGAGACCAAGCCGGCACCCTTTGTCGATATCCTCGATGCCGGCGGTAGACTGGCCCAGAACGAACACCGCTTCGTTGATCATCGGCAGCAGGATCCGGTTCACAACAAAGCCGGGTTCGTCCTGGCTCAGCACCACTTCCTTGCCCAGTCCTTGTGCAAACGCGGTGATCGCCTCGGTGGTCGCCTTTGCCGTGGCAAGGCCGGGGATCACTTCGATCAGGCCCATCACGGGCACCGGGTTGAAGAAATGCAGCCCGATAAAGCGCAAGGGATCGGGCGAATGGTTCGCCATACGGGTGATCGGGATCGAACTGGTGTTTGACGCCATGATGGCATCATCTGCCAGCACCTTGCCCGCGCTTTCGAAAATCGCCTGCTTGATCTGCTCTTTCTCGGTCGCCGCCTCGATGATCAGGCCACACTCGGCCATCGGCGAATAATCGGCGACAGGCGTGATGCGGGCCAGCAGCTTCTCGGCCTCGTCAGCCTCGATCTTGCCGCGGCCAACCAGCTTGGTCACCGCTGCCTCGATGCGCCCCTTACCCGCCTCGGCATGCGCCAGATCGACATCGGACAGCATGACTTGCATGGCATGGGCAGCGATCGTCTGAGCGATCCCCGTACCCATCTGACCTGCACCGATAACCGCGATTTTCCGACCCGAAACTGGCATTCTACGCACTTCCCTTCGCAACTGCACAATTGTGCCGCACGCGTTAGCGAGGCGGGGACAAATTGGCTAGTGCGACTGTTGGACGGGCGTGGGTAGCGCGTCGCAAGCGCATTTTGGCGATTTGCGCGCTTTAGCGGTGGGCTCCGGGCACCCATGTCACATCACCAGCGCCGTTATCATTGAGCACTCTGGCCAAGACGAACAACAGATCCGACAGCCGATTGATATAGGTCAGCGCTGCGGGATTGACGGCCGTTTCACCGGCCAGAGCTGCCATCGCACGCTCGCTTGCGCGAGTGCTGGCCCGGGCAACGTGAACGCGCGCCGCTGCCTCGCTGCCACCCGGCAGGACAAAACTGGTCAGCGGCTCAAGGTCCGCGTTAAACGCATCGATCTGCTGCTCCAGCCAATCGCTTTGCGAGGGCACCATACGCAGCACCATCTCGGACGGGGTGAAATCGCCATTGGTGGCAGGCGTTGCAAGGTCTGCGCCCAGATCGAACAGATCGTTCTGCACGCGGGTCAGCAAAGCTCTATGCCCGGCGCTGCCAATTGCACTGATGGCGACGCCGATCAGACTGTTCGTCTCGTCCACCGCGCCCATGGCAGCAATGCGCAGCGAATGCTTGTCCGTGCGCGATCCATCGACAAGGCCGGTGGTGCCATCATCGCCGGTGCGCGTGTAAATCTTGTTGAGCTTCACCATCAGCGAAGAGCCAGGTCAGCCATTGCCATTGGCAGCAATCACGCCGATCACAACGACAACAGCTATCGCCGCGGCCTGATATTTGATCCGCGCGAACATCGCCTTGTTCTGCATGTTCTGCATTTCGGTGACGGTTTCGCCCTCGCCGTTCTCAAGATTGATCTTTGTCGTCTTGAGGAAAGCGATCACCCCCTTGACGAGCGAATAGACCACCATGATGGCGAGGATGACGAAAAGGCCGGTGAGAAAATAGGTCATGCCTATCAAATAGGCGGAGGCCGCTTCAGGTTCCAGCGATCATCTGCATTTCGCGCAATTGATCGGCCAGAGCGCGCCCGTCCTCGCCCGCCCGCCTGCGATCCGACAGCGCGGGTGAGCCGCGGCTTTTGGCCAGCTTCTCTCCGCTATCATCAAGAATCAGCTTATGGTGGAGATAGCGCGGAACCGGCAATTGCAGCAATTCCTGCAGCACGCGGTGCACATGGGTGGAGGCAAACAGGTCCATCCCGCGCGTTACCAGCGTCACCCCATCGGCGGCATCGTCCAGCGTTGCGGCAAGGTGATAGCTGGCGGGCAAGTCCTTGCGCACGATAACAACATCGCCAAACTGGCGCGGGTCGGCGATCACGGCGCCGGCGATTGCATCGTCCCAAGCCAAGGTTCCAACCCTTTCCAGCGCCGCATCGATATCCAGCCGCAAGGCATAGGCTTCGCCCGCGCCAGGATCGCAAAAGCGCCCCTTCGAGCCTGCCGGATATTGCACCCCGTCCTCTCCGATGCGCGGCGGCAAGCGCTGAAGCTGCCTGCGCGTAGCGGTGCATTTGTAGAGCAACCCTGCATTTTCCAGCCGGCGCGCCGCTGCACCATAGCTGGCAAGCCGCGTGGATTGCGCAGGCACTTCGCGCCATTCAAGGCCAAGCCATTCCAGATCGCGGCGAAATTCATCGGCGCATTCGGGGCGCGATCGCGGGCCGTCAATATCCTCGATCCGCAGCAAAAACTCGCCGGATGCGCGCACCGCTTCATCAAAGGCAATCACAGCTGACAGGGCATGGCCAAGATGCAGCGGGCCATTGGGACTGGGAGCAAAACGGGTGACAACAGACATTGCCTGAATGCACATGGCACAGGAAATCGCGCGGGGCTATCCACCGGCTGTCACGCAGCCATAAACAGCTTGTCCACGTATCTTCCACAGGTTTGCCCGCCAAACCGATATGATCGTGATCGTGGATAGCTGTGTTGTCATGGCTTTGACTCTTTTGCTTGCCACGGCATGATCGCATTCAGTCAGGGAGGAACGCCGTCTCGTGTTCAAGGCCGAACTGATAGAAGGCGCTGCAAGGTTCCGCAGCGCAGACGAAGATCCGACACGCAATCTGTCGGCATGCCCCGCGCTTGTGCTCAACGCGGACTACACCCCCCTTTCCTATTACCCGCTATCGATCTGGCCGTGGCAAACGGCGATAAAGGCAGTTTTTCTGGACCGGGTGGATATCGTCGCCAGCTATGATCGCGAAGTGCATTCGCCCAGCCTCGACATGAAAATCCCCAGCGTGATTGCGCTCAGGCAGTATGTGAAGGCAAGCGAGTTTCCCGCCTTCACCCGCTTTAACGTGTTTCTGCGCGATCGTTTTCAGTGCCAGTATTGCGGCAGTCCCGATCACCTGACTTTCGATCACGTGATCCCGCGCCGCCTTGGCGGAAAGACGACATGGGAAAACATCATCACCGCCTGTGCACCGTGCAACATGAAGAAAGGCGGGCGCACGCCAAAGCAGGCAGCGATGCCGGTGCAGGAAAAGCCGATTCGCCCCACCAGCTGGCAATTGCAGCAGGCGGGCAAGCTGTTCCCGCCCAATTACCTGCACGAAACATGGCGCGACTGGCTCTATTGGGACATCGAACTGGAAGCATAGTTTTTCGCGCGTCCAGACAGAATTTGACGACGGCGCCCACAATTGCGACATTGTGGGCACAAACGAAGCGGGCGGCCAATGCGCACCCGCATCCGGCGCTGCTAATCCTGCGCCCGTCATTCAGCCGATAGTCAAAGCATGACGTTGGCCACAATTTGAAAGGTTTCCCCATGCAACACGCCAAAACAGGCGATACCGTCTTCATCGATTATGTCGTGCGCAAGTCCGATGGCGAAGTCATCGCGGACACCAAGGAGCAGGGGCCCCAATCGATCAAACTGGGAGATGGCGCAATCTTCCCGCAGATCGAAGAAAAGCTGACTTCGATGGACCTTGGAGAAACGCAAGTAGTCGAACTCGCATGCGATCAAGCCTTCGGTCCGCGCAGCGAAGAGATGGTCATCGACATCCCCCGTGAGAACCTGCCGCCCGAAATGGAGCCGGAGCAGGGCATGGCGCTGCAGGCCGAACAGCAAGATGGGCAGCGGGTGACGCTTTATGTCGTCGCGGTGAGCGAGGATGTGGTGAAGGCCGATGGCAACCACCCGCTGGCAGGCGAAGATCTCGATTTCGATGTCACCTTGCGGGAAATCCGCCGCGTCGCCTGAGGCCACGTGGCCAAGGGAAGGTCAGGTAACCGTTGATCGGCGGTTGAACTCGTCGCGCTGCCATTCGCCTGTCTCCAGCACTTCGGCGAGGTGGCGGACTGCTTCGGCCATGTCTTCAAACCGAAGATAGGCAGCGGCAAAGCCCATTCGCAGGATATCGGGCGCGCGGAAATCGCCGATCACGCCGCGCGCGATCAGCGCCTGGCAGATGGCGTATGCTGCGGGATGGCGGAACGAAAGCTGGCTGCCGCGCTGCGCGCTATCGGGCGGGCTTACCAGATCGAGCGCGAGGCCGCGTTCGGCAAGGCAATCGAGAAAGAATTCGGATAGCGCGCGCGATTTGGCATACAGTCGGTCAACCCCGATTTCTGCCACCAGATCGACCCCGACTTCCAACGCCGTCAGGCCGAGAATGGGCGAGGTGCCGCATTGCAATTTCTCGATGCCGGGCGCAGCTTCGTATTCATCCGAAAATTCAAACGGGCGCGCATGGCCAAACCAGCCGGTGAGCGGTTGTTTCAGCCCTGCCAAATGTCGCTGCGCGACAAAGGCAAACGATGGCGCGCCCGGCCCGCCGCACAGATATTTGTAGCCGCACCCCGTCGCAAAATCGGCGCCCACGCCATTCAGGTCCACCGGCAAGGCTCCGGTTGAATGGGAAAGATCCCACAAGACCAGCGCGCCCGCCTCGTGCGCGGCTTTCGTAAGCGCGGCCATATCGAACACGTCGCCTGTCTTGTAAT
>JGI12109J20283_10441750_pt1 | contig 23938 bp, 19 predicted proteins | sample ElkSlonscriptome_12_FD_20283 | JGI IMG/M metagenome (IMG submission 20283)
GGCTTCGGCGCTTCGTCGGCGGAATCGCTATCGTCTTCGGCTTCGGATTCGTCCTCGCCTTCTTCTTCTAGCGCGATGTCCTCCTTGCTGCGCCGGAATCGATCGAACGCCTCCTGGTTCAGGAACTGCGCGTAGACGTCGAGCTGGGTGCCGTGCCCGCCGTGCTGGCGCGGTCCGTACCGGGCGGTGGTCCAGGCGATGAGCTCGGCATCGGCATGCCAGCGCGGACGCGCGTCCTGGTAGCCGGAACGGCTCAGGTCGCGCGGCGGCTCGGAGCCGTCGGCGGGCACCAGCGCCACGTTACGGAAGAACAGCCGCCCGCTGGGCTGGATGTCGACGGCAAGGTAGCGGCTGTCCGGGGACCACTCGAAATGGATGTCGTTGTTGCCGGTCGAGAAATTGACCTCGCCGGGCACGACCGCGATCGACGCGTTCGACTCGCGGTCGAACACCCGGACTTCCGCCCAGTCGCTGAGATAAGCGATCCGGCGTCCGTCCGGGGCCACGTTGGGGTGCGTCGCGGCAACGCGGCTGCCGTCGGACTGTTCCGCGCCCTCGATCAGCGCGGCTTCTTCGATCTGGGTCGCGGCGAAGAAGTAGGGCTCTTCGGAATCGGTCAGCCGGCTTTCGAAGATCGTCCACTGCGCTTCGCGCTCGGCCGCGTAGAGCAGGCCCCGGCCGTCGGGCGAGAAGGCGAGGTCGCGCTCGAGCCCGGGCGTTCGGGTGATGCGCCGAGTGGCGCTGAACTCCAGCGAGGTCACGAATACGTCGCCGCGCAGCACGAACGCGATCTCCTTGTCGTTGGGCGAGAGCGCGAACTCGCTGATCTGGCCGTCGACGTCGGCGCGGACCATACCGTCGCCGGTGTCGGCCGTCAGCAGCGTGATGGCCACGGGCTCGGCGTCGCCGGCGGCGCGATCGGCCCCGGCGGGCACGACGAAGAGCTCGCCGTCGAAACCGTAGGCCAGCGCGCCGTTGGTCGCGANGCTTAAGCCCCGCACCGGGTGCCGGGTGTGGAACGTCACCTGTTTCGCGCTCTGCTCGCCGTCGACAAGCGTCTGGTGCCAGACGTTGAGGCTGCCCGAGCGCTCGGAGACGAAGTAGAAACCCTCGCCTTCGGCATCCCAGGCGGGCGTGTGGTCGTTCCAGCGATTGGTCGTCAGCCGCTGGTGCCGGCCGCTCTCTGCGTCCATCGACCAGATGTCGCGGGCGAATGGGGAATCGTCGTGCTTGCGGTAGAAGCTGTCGCCCTTGTGGTCGGCGTACAGCAGGCGCTCACCGCCGGAATCCCATGTTGCCTGGCGCGCCTCGATCGGCGTGACCTGTCGCGGCGTTCCGCCGGAGACCGGCACTTCGTAGAGTTCCGGGCGCCGCCGGTGCGGGTCGGCGGCATGACCGGGCGGGTCGTATCGCGCGCTCTCGAACAGCACGGCGGTGCCGTCGGGCGAAAACCCGGTGACGACATCGTCGGATTCGTGGAACGTCAGCCGGCGAGCCGGTCCGGCTTCCAGGTTCAGCACGTAAACGTCGAGCGTGCCGTTGCGGTCGCTGCTGTAGGCGATGTGTCGGCCGTCCGGCGACCAGTGCGGATTCGATTCGATTGCGTCGGTGCGAGTGACCGGAGCGGCAACGCCGCCGATCGCAGGCACTCGATGAATATCGCCAGCGTGGGTAAAGGCCAGCATCGCAGCGTCCGGCGAAATCGCCGGGTCGCGCAGCCAGCGTTGATCGGCGCCGGTGGCCTGGGCAGTTGAAATTAAAAGAAGAAGGGCAAAGCCGAGGGCTGAACGCATGGTGTAGAAATTCTCTGTGAGTGGGACAACCGGGACTAGTGGCGCGCGGTCGCGCCGACTGACCGTATCAAGGGTACGCGAGGCGTCCGGTCGATGGGTTGCCTCGATCGGCACCGGCACCGGCGGCAGGGTTCTTGTCGTTGGCCTGATCGAGCGCCGGGCCGAGTGGGTCCTGTCGGTACTGCGCTCGATCAGCCCCCGGGCAGGCACGCGATCAGGCCGCCAAGGGGGTCGTGGCGGCGGGCCAGAAAGTTGGCGGAAACATGGATGCGCAGCGGCTCGCCGGTATTCGGATCCTTGACTCCGGCGGCTTCGAGCACCGCGTTGATCGTCCCGGCCAGCTGGTCTTTCCGATAGTCGTTCACGATGATCGATGCGCTGCCAGGTTCGCCGGGAGCCCATTCGAAACGGGTCTGGGCGGTGGCCGCGAGGTCGAAGTCACCGGTCTGAACGAATACCAGGCCGGGCTCCAGCGCCCCGCGAAAGCCCGGCTCGATGGGCTGATCGAAGACCGACGCACTGAGCCGGAATCCGCCGAGCGCCGAGGCCAGGTTCGATGCGCCGCCGGCGCCGGGGTTCATTTCGATCAGGTTGATGCCCAGCGTTTCGGTAGGCATCTGCGCGGCCTCGCGCTGCCATTGCTCGGCGCCGGCGCGCAGCTCGGCGCGTTCTTCATCGGTGATCCGGTCCCCGGCGAACTGCTCCAGCATCGCCGCCATGCCCTGGGCCGTTTCGGGGTTCGACAGCATCCCCGTCGATGTCGCGCCGCCTCGAGTGGAGAACTGCGCGACCCGGCCATTGGCCGAGCTTGACGTGGTGTCGCCCGTCAGCGAGGCCGAGAACTGGCACTCGCCGAACGGCTTCAGTTCGAACTCCAGCCGGAAGTCGCTGGGTTCGGTGTCGACGGGTTCGCGCTCGACGTTGGTTACTCGGGTAAGGAATTCCTGCGGGCTGTCGCCGCCGACGACGACGGTACGAAACGTATTGCGCGCCTCGGCCCATCCGGCGTCGCGAGCATCCCAACGATAGTTGCCGGCCGAAGGGTCGATGGTCATCGTTCCGTCCGGTGTCGAATAATTGGTCTTTCCGACCGCCAGGTGCAGCGCTTCCTGGTCCGGCCGGATGCGGATCGTCAGCTCGGCCGATTCCCCGGCCGGCACTTCGGTCTTCAGCTGAACCGCCTCGGCGGCGATTTCCCGCACATTGCCTTCGTGCTCTTCTTCGACCGTCTCGTCTTCGCGGTAACGGATCGTTTCCTCGTGGGTATCGGAAAAGTACGCGCTTTGTGCTGTGACTTGGGCGGTGAACTCGGGATACAGCGTATAGAGGTCGGTATCCCGGGTCTTGAGCCATTCCTCGAGATCCGCCAGACCGTCGTTCTGCTCGAAATCCCGATCGAGCAGCAGATCTGCGAGATAGCCGATACGGCCCGGCGACTCCAGCGCAACACCCAGCCAGCCCCACCAGAGGTGCGTTCTATAGGCGTCGATCTTCGAAACAGGCCGGTGCAGGGGCGCATCCCAAGCGCGTGCACGCTCGCTCATCGCAAGATCTTCTTCCTGCTGCAGCCAGGCCACCATCACGGCATCGGCCGTCCCCTCCGTGATCCAATACGGCGAGTTTGCGTTGGACAGCGGATAGCGTGCCTGGATCGCGTGGAACAGTTCGTGAACCATCGTCCCGGTGTTCGGGATGTCCAGCTTCATGTCGGACTCGTCTTCGCCCATCGCGAAGAACGAAGTGAAGTCGACGAAGATGTTGCGGCAGACATAGACGCCCAGCGAATCCGGCTTGTGCTTGTCGATATCGACCGAGCCGCCCAATTCGCAGGACTCGATGCCCTGGTTCCCGAGTTCCTGCATATCCTGCGAGACCCACGCCGTGCGGGTCGGCTGACCGTCGCGCACCGCCATCGGCACGTCGGGTGATCGGAAGCACAACGATTCCAGCCAAACGCTGGCCGCTTCGAGTTCGCTCCGCGTGGCGGCCGCTACGCCAGTGGTGCTGGTGTCGTCGCATTGCGGTGCCGTGTAGGTATCGTTGGCGATCAGGAGGTCGTAGAGCTCGATCTTGTCGATGACGTCCGGGCCGCAACGAACCCACCACTCGCTGGTCTGCCAGTCGTACGGGATGGCGTCGGGACAATCCTGTGCCTTCAGAGCTGGTGTCGCCGTCATCCAGAGGGCGGCGACGAGAATGCTGCTGCTTCCGACCCGGACCGCGGTTTTCGATCGTGATCGCATCCGCGCGACCTCCATTCGTTGACCCCCTGCTACTTGCACGTTACGGAAACCACCGAGGAAATGCGCCAGCGTGCCGAGCGGAACGGCAAGCGCACGATCCGGTCGAGGTGCCGGATCCGCTCGATTCTCCGGCGACCGCCTGTACTCAGCGATTCGAGTCGCACCTCGGTCGACCACCGTTCATTCAATCGGCCGCGGGGCATCCACGCAGTGGACACGGGTCGCAGCATCGCTCGGTTCGACGCGCGGTCGCGGTGGCGCGCACGCGCTTGGCCAGGTAGTCGATGAACGAGGCCCTCGTGTTGAGGCACGGGAGACAGCGCGTTTCCGGAATCGCACTGGCCCTCAGTACGTCCGGCAGCTGACCGGTTTCTCCGCCGTCGACCAGGTGTTCGGCTGCATAAGCCGTTACGCTGCGAACGCCTTCCGAGGCGAGGCGGTCGAGCAACTCCGGCAAGGTCGGGCTGGACCACCGGCCGCCGACGCCGTGGTTCAGATAGGCAATCTCGACCCGTTGCCAGCGTCGGTTCGGCATCGCCAGCAGCGCGGTTCGCAGCGCTTCACCGTAGACAGCTTTCTCGGTCGCTCCGGTATGAAACGCCGGTTCGCCTCCGTGCTTGTCGGTCACGATCGTGCCGTGAAGGACCAGCACGAGGCAACCGGCCGATTCGGGATCCGTATCGGGAAAGTGCTCGGCGACGTGCGCGCAGTGGATCTCGACCAGTTCGGGGTCTTGCCAGAGCCGAGCGATCACGGTCGAGCGCTTGCACAGCGAATCCGGCGCCGCTTTCAGGGATCGACAGATCAAGCCGCACGATAGGCGCGAATCGGTCGGGATCATGGTCACCACGACTTGTCGATCGACGTTCTCCGGCAGTTCGACGGCCTCGTCGAGGTAGGGTGGTGCGGACGCGAACGCCGACTCGACCCGGTAGCGGTGGTCTTCGTCCTGCGGCAGCGCCCGCTCCAGCGCCGCCGCCTGGCGTCTCGTGTTTTCGTTATGCGGCGAACCGGGACCGCCGCGAAGGCGCTTTCGCAGTCCGGCGAACGTGCCGATCGCCAGTCGAAGCGGGGCCGGCAGCGGCATTACCTCGGCTGCATGCCCGAGCGTATGGCGGCTGATCCGGAAGTTCTCGACAAACCCGGTGCTTTCCGCCTCGCCGTGGGCGGCCAGGATCACCCGAACCTGTTCCATGTGCGTGCCTCGTCTTGTGGTCGGCAGCGATCGGCCCAACCGGCCGAGCCTTCGCGTCCTTGCGGCGCCTGCCTTCGAAAACTAGCACAGGATCGGCGCGGTGAACGGGCGGCTGCGGAACCGTATCGCGCCGGCGACCCCATAGACGGTCGGATCATGGGTCATCTCAGACAGGCTCGCATTCGATCAACGCGGTCTCTATACTCCGCGTTCGTCCCTTTTTACGAGATTGTTCCGATGCATACCTCCCGAGTTCTTGTTTCCCTTGCGGCCGCAGCGGGCCTGTCCTTTTTAAGCACCGCGCAGGCCGATTCCGAACTGGTCGACCGCTACGTCGCCGCCAGCCAGAAGGCCGGCGAACAAATGCTGAAACTGGTCGAGGGCTGTGCGCCGGGGATCGACACCAGCGAGGTGGATTTCGAATACTCGGATCGAATGACGGAGGCGGTGAACTGCCTGATCGAGACGCACGTCGAGCGCTTCGGGCGCGAGGAAACGGTGAGGCTGGTCGAGGATGCCGAAGCGATGAGCGAACGAGGGTTCTCGTCGTTTAGCGAAATGATGGACATGCCGGACGATTACCCTCGCCTGACGTCTCCGGAAGTCGCGGAGATCAACCAGGAATGCGGCACGGTCGAAGCGTCGCAGGACATGCCCCTGAGCCGGTTGATGCAGGAAAACATGGACCAGATGATGGCGTGCTTCTCTGAGTAAAGCGGTTTCAGTCAGTCGGCGTTCCAGCGACGAAATCCCACCCGGGTCCCGTCCGGTCGACGACCGATCCAGGCCACGAAGCGCGCGATTTCGGGGTGTGCTGCCAGCGCTTCGACGGTGTTGAACTCGCGTTCCAGCCGCTTGTTGTTGATCGTGGCATGCACGTGGGCGTGACACGGTCGGCACAGTCTCGCGATCCGGAGCTTGACGTCGCTGCGATCGAACTCGCGTTTGTTGCGGCGATTGTTGTGCCGCGTCTGGGGAATCAGGTGGTGGCGGGTCAGGTTGCGAACCTGCCGCTGGCATAGCTCACACACGCCTCCACCACGAATCCGGCTACCGTCTTTCATCTGCGAATTGTCGCGCACGGCCTTCATCCGGATCGTCAAGTCCTCGCGGGTGGGTTGTACGCCTGGCACCGGTCGGGGTCGGGCAGTTCGTCGAACTTGCGGCTGGCTGGACTCGGTGGTAAGTTCCCCCTTGATCGACGCAACCTGACGCCCAACCACTCCGTGAGCAGTCACCGACCAAAACCGAGGGAACCATGAAAAAAACAAGCATTTTCATAACCATGCTTGCGCTCGCGCTCAGCGCGAACGTGTTCGGCCAGGCAACAAAGCCCGCCGGCGAGACCGAAGCCGACACACCGATTCGCGGCGGTCAGATCGCCATACCGGATGATGGCTATGACGGCACCTTGGCAAGCATGGCCTGCCGCACGATCAACCGAACCGGTACGGACACCATAGTAGACGCGAGCGTTACCGTGGAAATGGAGCACACCTGGATCGGCGACCTGACGATCAAGCTGGTCAGTCCGGCCGGCACGGTCGCTACCGTGCTGAGTCGGCCGGGCTCTGCAGAAGCATCGGATGACGGGGTCGATGGGCCGCCATTCGGCGATAGCTCGAACCTGGCCCTGAGCAGCCCGATCACTTTTTCGACAACCGACGGGCTTGTCGACGCCGAGCAGATGGGCGAAACCATCGGCGGATCCTTGACCGTATGCGCCGACGATGCGGAGTGTCTGTTCACGCCAAATCCCGGGGCCGCCAGCGATAGCGGCGATCTGACGAATTTGTTCGCCGGCGAAACCCCGGCCGGCGATTGGCAACTGTGTGTGGGTGACAGTAACGGTGTCGATACCGGCAACCTTGGCGCCGTGACGCTGGATTTGACGCTGCTCGGCACACCGCCGATTCCGCCGGATCCGCTGCCGGAAGCCACACCGGTGCCGACGACGAACTTCCTCGGCATGCTGCTGTTGGTTCTGACCCTCGGCGGACTGGGCATGTTCCTGGTCGGCAGACGCGGCGCCTGATAGCGCAGAACGCCGATCGATTCGTCGATCGGTAGGCTGGACAAGAGGCGGCCCCCGGGCCGCCTTTTGCTTTCCAGCGTTACAAAGCGGCAAGTGGTTCTCGCGCTCGGAGCTGGGCAATTGCGGCGGCAACTGAGGGCCGCCGAGCCGCACGGTTCTAGACGGGTAATGGCGGCGAGTGGGCGACCGCTCCGAGATGAAATCACCCCTTCGTTCCAGCCCCCTCGATGAAAGGAATCAGGCTGATGCAGCCGGCAGCGACTGCAGCGCTTGCGCACGCCTCGGCAAGGCTGGAGCTACGTGAAACGCCGGAGTTGGGGCGCGGAAGTCACGGGTATTTTTCGAATGTCGTCGATGCTCGTTTTGATGAAAGACGCCCGTCGTCAAATCGCCCAGGATGAACAGAGCGAGCCTGGCGCCTGCCCAGCGGCAGCCTGTGACCGTCTGCGGCCTCGATTCCGCGGCGCTGGGCGAACCACGGTCGATCTGATCAGGATGTGGCGGACGCAGTCGGACAATATGAAACCGCCGGTTTTCCTGTTCTGGCAGGAAGGGCAGGTGAGGGCCGGTATCGATCGGATTGTATGTGGGGCGGGCCGGCCGTTTGGTGGGCGCTGCTTCCCTGGTCGACCGTGGCCAACTTGTCACTTCGGCTCGTGCCGGAAACGGTCAATGCGTTTTCGCGACGAGTCGGTTCGATCGATGTCGGAATTCTGAAGCGCGAGAGGCGTTGAATGACCGGTAAAGCGAACGAGCTCCGGGTCAGCGCTGCGACCTGGCTTCCGCACAAGATTGCCGCGAGGGTCCGGAGAGCCGTCATTGCGATTCCCGCTGATACCGGGAGCAGAAAGACCTCCTGTCGAGGCCCCAGGGTGCGCGGAGCGTCCCATTTATCCGAGGGTCCGAGTGGTTGATGCATCAGCTGACTTGCAGGGCCGGGCGGCAGTTTACGCGTCGCGCTGTCTCAATCTGTCCGCTGGAAAGGATGCCGCCCCTGAAACCAAAAAAACAGCGGCCCGGGGGGCCGCTGTCTCGGGACTGCTCGCGAATTGGTGCGATCAGGCGTTGCGGCGGAGAACAACCAGGCCCAATCCGCCGATGATCATCATCAGCAGCATCAGCGCCCAGAAGTTGTTGACCGGGATTGCCAACTCCGTTTCCGGGATTACGGTGCCCGCCGGAATGATATAGGTTTCGCTCGCGCCGCCGGCATAGCAGCCGTCGGGAATTGCCAGCACCTCTTCCGACCCGTCGCCACGGATCAAGGTCACGGTCGTCTGGGTCCAGCATTGCGTGGCGTCCGAGGTCGACCAGTCGTTGGTGAACTGGATCGTCCAGTCGCCCTGCAGGTCGGTGGGCGACAGGAAGAACGGAGCGTGGTCGCTGAAGTAGGTACCGTCATCGGTCGAGCCCGGCCCGGCAAAGTCCCAGGTCGGATCGGTTTCATTGTCGAAGCCGCCGATCGTGAAGCTGCTGCCGCTCGGTCCGGTGATGGTCATCTGCATATCGGATGCCCAGGCGAACCCGCCTGAAATTCCAGTGACAGATCCCTCGAATTCCAGTCCTGTGACCTGTTCCGGGCCGCTGGCCGGCGTCTGGCCGGTGATCGAGCCTTCCAGGCACATCGACTGGTCGTTTTCGTTGACAGTCACGCTGGGCGCAGCGGTGTTGATCTGGAGCGCTCCACCGTCACCGGCCGGCGGCTCGTTGGTGACCCAGAGGAAGTAGCACCCGTCCGCGCCGGAGGGTGGCGGAGTCGTTTCGCGCTGGATGCTGATCCAGCCGGCGTCCTGGAGATCCAGATTGGTCAGCGACGCCGTGAACTCGAACACGTTCGCGCCGATGGCAAACTCGATACCGGTGTCGTTGGCTGCCGCGGTGACCGTTTCGGCCTGAATGATCGTGTCGGGGCCATCGGCGTCGGTCCAGGAAGCGATGGTGAAATCACTTGCCGTCGCGTCGCAGGGACCTGTAAATCCCGCGTTGAACTCGAGCTGAATTCCCCAGAATTTGATGTCGGTAGCATTGCCGTCGGTGACGATCGCGCGGCTACCGTTATCGCTGAAGCTCTCGGCCACCAGAAAATCAACCGCGGCGTCTGAAGTCGATGCGTTCGGTCCGTTGGTGCCATCGTAGTTCTGGTCGATGATCGCGTTGGCCGAGCAAGCCGTGACGCCGCCGCGGGGCGTATCCAGCACCGATTCGGCCAGCAAGCCGGTGCCCGGCTCGGGCTCGGGCGGATTCCACTCTTTTGCGAATGCCAGCCCGAAAGCCTGGCTTGCGATGACGATTGCGAGGATTGAGCGCTTTTTCATGCTTGGACTCACCTTATAGATTGACGTTGTTGGATCGGATTGATCGGGCCTATGCGGGAATTCGTAGACAAACGATCGGGAGCGAAGAACCAACGCATATCTTGCCCGCAAGCCGCAGGCGCGTGACCCCGCCATCGAAGTGTATTCGGCTCGTTTTTTTGGCTGCCTGAGCACTCAAAAAGTCAAACCTTTACAGGTCCAAAACCGCGAATTCAGTAAATTTTTCCTTCAGCCCTTGGCGTACCCGGCGTGACTATAGCCCATTTAACATTTTGATTGCAAATGGAATGCCCTCGCTTCAAGTGAGATGTCGCTCCGCAGTGTCCGGGCACGCATCAGGAGGTCTCTCGGGTCATCGGGTAGATCACGCCTCGTGGCAATAGCCGAGGCGCTCGCCGGATTCGGCCGGCTTGCCGATTGCCGGGACATGCGCCCGGGACAGTGTCGAGTGCCGAGTCACGGTGGGTGCCTCTCAACGGGACGCCGCCTTGCGTTGACGGATATGTCCGTGCGAAGCGCGTATAGTCCTCGCTGATTTCCACGACGCGAGGTCGAGTTACGATGCTTGAGAAGCGAACGCGAGCGTGGCTGCGGTGAATTCGCCGTTTGAGTGCTCCTTTACCGCCGACCTCAAGTTCCTGGCCGATTGCTCCGAGCCGCTGGTCTACGTGCCGTCGAAAGGCGGTGGCGATCAGACCGAGCACCAGGGCAACTATCGAACGCATTCAGTCGAGATTCACGACGCCCGCCAATGTCTGCCGGCGCCAGACCTGGATCGAGAAGGCTTCGTGCTGGTGTCTCACCCAAGCGCGGTGGGCGACTTCTACGATGATGATGCGGTTGAATCGACCTACCACGGCGAGCTGATCGATCTGCTGAAGCGGATGACCGGAGCGCGACGCGTCGAGATCTTCGACGACACGCGGCGCAGTTCCTCGATCGCCAAACAGCGTGAGCGGGGAACGCGGGACCCGGCGAACATTGCGCACAACGACTACACCCACGATTCCGGTGCCCGGCGACTTTCAGACCTTTTCGCCGATGCGCCCGATGAGGCTGCGAGCCTTAAGCAGCGACGCTTTGCGATCGTGAATGCGTGGCGCCCGATCGGCGAGCCGGTCGTCGATCACCCGCTGGTGCTGTGCGATGCAGGCACGGTCGACAAGGACTCGCTGGTCCCGGTCGAGCGACGCGGCGAGGACCGCACCGGCGAACTGCAGGTCGCGCTTTACGAGCGAGCGCAGCGCTGGTTTTACTACCCCCGCATGAACCGCGACGAAGTGTTGCTGTTCAAGACCTACGATTCGGCAATCGACGGACGCGCCCGCTTTACGCCGCACTCGTCGTGCAAGGACCCGCGCGCGCCGGCCGACGCGCCGCCGCGCGAAAGCCTGGAGACGCGCTGCCTGTTGTTCTTCTGATTATTGATCCTTGCGTAAATCGTGAACTTCTGCGCGCACCGACAGCGTCGAATGCGCCCCCTCCCAAACCCTCTCCCGCTTGCGGGGGAGGGCCGGGGTCGGGGCAGATATCGAGTTGCCGATTCGTTCAGCAATAACGCAAGTCTCAGTGGATAACGATCGAATCCGGCGGCGCACGGGGCGCCGTTGCAAATGCCGGTTCGCTTCGACGCTCAGGCCGAAGCGGCCAGCGCCTGGTCGAGATCGGCCAGGATGTCGTCGATGTGCTCGATGCCGACGCACAGCCGGATCATGTCGGGCGTGACGTCGGCGCTGGCGAGCTCCGCTTCCGAAAGCTGTCGATGCGTGGTCGATGCCGGGTGAGCGGCCAGCGACTTGACGTCGCCGATGTTGACCAGGCGCACGAACAGGTCCAACGCATCGTAGAACTTGACGCCGGCGTCGAAGCCGCCCTTGATGCCGAAAGTCAGCAGCGCAGACGGCTTGCCGTCGCAGTACTTCTGCGCAAGGTCGTAGTACGGTGAGTCCGGCAGACCGGCAAACCGCACCCACGACACGCGCGGATGGTCGGCGAGGAACCGCGCGACCGCCAGGGCGTTCTCGCAATGTCGCTCCATGCGCAGCGGCAGCGTCTGCAGCCCCTGCAGGATCAGGAACGCATTCAGCGGGCTGAGCGCCGAGCCGGTATTGCGAAGCGGCACGGTGCGAGCGCGCGCAATGAAAGCGGCATCGCCCATCGCCTCGGTATAGACCACCCCGTGGTAAGCAGGCTCGGCTTCGGTCAGCATCGGATATTTCTCGGGGTGCTCGGCCCACGGAAACGACCCGCCGTCGACGATCACGCCGCCCAGCGAGTTGCCGTGGCCGGCCATGTACTTGGTCAGGGAGTTGACGACGATGTCGGCGCCCCAGGCGATCGGCTTTGTGATCGCCGGTGTGGCAACCGTGTTGTCGACCATCAGCGGGGTGTTCCTATCGTGCGCGACCTGGGCCAGCGCCTCCAGGTCAACGACGTTTCCGGCCGGGTTGCCGATGGTTTCGCAGAACACGGCCGCGGTCTTGTCGTCGATGTGTTTTGCCAGGGATTCCGCGCGATCGTCTTCGGCGAACCGAACCTCGATGCCGAGCTTCGGCAGCATGTGCTTGAACAGCGTGTAGGTGCCGCCGTACAGGCGCGGCACGGTAACGATGTTGCTGCCGGCTTCGGCGATCGTCAGCACCGCGTAGTTGATCGCGGCACTGCCTGCCGAGAGGCCGAGCGCCGCGATGCCGCCTTCGAGTCCGGCGCAGCGCTCTTCGAGCACCGCCGTGGTCGGATTCATGATGCGCGTGTAGATGTTGCCTTCGACCTCGAGGTTGAACAGGTCGGCGCCGTGTTGCGCGCTGTCGAATTCATAGGCCACGGTCTGGTAGATCGGCACTGCGACGGCGCGGGTGGTCGGGTCGGCCTTGTAACCGGCGTGGATCGCCAGCGTTTCGTCTTTCATCGGTGGTTTCCTTTAGCGCGTTTTCAGAGATTCGTTCGGACCGGCCAGCAGGCCGAGCGGGTCCGCGGGGTCGATGCCCTTCATGAACGGACGGTGCCGGTCGAGATCGGTGAGACGGTACACCAGTCCGAGCCAGTTGTTGAAGATGGTTTTGGCCGTGTCGCCCCAGGTGTTGTCGATCAGCGGCTCGATCTCGCTTTCGATCGCCCGGACGCGGTCGAGATCGTGCGCTATTTCGGGCAGTGACCGGGCGAGTGTAGCGGCCTCGTTGTACAGGTAGTGCTCGGGCAGCGGCGGCCGGTCGCGCTCGCCGGCAGCAAAGCGGATCGCCTCGCGCTTGTATTCCTTCCAAAGGCTGGTCGCGTCGTACTCGGGGTGCCCCTGGAAATACACGAAGCGGAACTGGTCCGGGCTGGTGGCCAGGTGCACGCCGCCCGGCTCGCTTTCGGCAAGGACGGTCAGCCCGGCGGCCTCTAGCTGAGCGCGCGAGATGTCGTTATGCCGCGAGTGCGGTGCGTCGAAACGCGTATTGGCTTCCCGAAGCAGCGGATGGTCGGGCGCGGTGACGCGGTGAGAGTAGACGCCCCAGCGCTTGGCCGGCAGCGGCGTGCGCTCGATGCCGTGATGCAGTTTGAGCAAGGCGTGGGTCGCCAGACAGGAACACAGCGTCGAAGTAACGCTTTCCTCGGCCCAACGCGCCACTTCGACCAGCGGCTCCCAGAACGGCTCTTCGTCCAGCGCCGGGTTGGCGACGTTGGCGCCGGTGATGATCAGCGCGTCGAGGCCTGATTCGCGCAGCTGCTCGAAGGTGCTGTAGTGCTCGTCGATATAGGCACGCGTCTCGGTGCTGCGCCGGATCTCGGGCAGAGAAAACGGATAGACGTAGAACTGCACGATGCGGTTGCAGGCGCCGACCAGCCGGATGAACTGCCGCTCGGTCGCCACCAGTGCCGCGTCCGGCATCATGTTCAAAAAGCCGATATGCAGCTCGCGGATGTCCTGGTGGACCGCGGAGTCGAGCGACATCAGCTCGAGCCCGCGATCGGCGAGCTCGGTGAACGTCGGTAATCGGGAATGAGCGACCAGCGGCATGCCAGAGAGCTTACCAGCGCCCCGGCGAGTTCCGCGCGAGCGAAAAGCTACGGGCGCCGGTGGTCCGGATCAGCAAGTCAACGATCGACAAAGGCGATTCGCATCGGCAAGGGCCGATTCCCGTTCGAGCCGCTCCGTGTGCAGGCGTTTGAATAAGCTGCTCGGTTGACGAGTTCCAGTCGCTGGCTGCTGCAAGCGACCGGTCACTTTGTTCGACGGGAAGCGTCGGAAGCAGGTAGGCTCGGCCGAAGCCCCAGCGATTGGAATCGGATGATGAGCTCGACCCCGCCGCCGTTCAAACTGCACTTCTCGCGCCAGTTCGAATCGTGGCTGCGACGCTTCAACGCGTCCATCGCGTTTTCGACCTACCAGGCCGGCAAGGTGTTTTTGATCGGCCATGGAGAGCAGGGCATCAGCATCGCCGAGCGAACTTTCGCCCGCTGCATGGGCCTGGCGGCCCGCGGCGATCGAATGTATCTGGCCAGCCTCTACCAGCTCTGGCGGTTCAACAACGTGCTCGATCCCGGCAGCGACTACCAGGGCTACGACCGGCTGTTCGTGCCGCATGTCGGGCACACCACCGGCGACGTCGATGCCCACGATATCGGTATCGACGCCGACGGCAACCCGATATTCGTCAATACGCTCTTCAGCTGCCTCGCCAGGCCTTCGGACGCCTGCAATTTCGAGGTCGTCTGGCGGCCGCCGTTCGTTTCGCGTCTTGCTCCCGAAGATCGCTGTCACCTGAACGGCCTGGCGATGTTCGAGGGTGAGCCGGCGTGGGTGACGATGATCAGCCGCAGCGACGTTGCAGAAGGCTGGCGCGATCGCCGGATCGACGGAGGTCTGCTGATGGACGTCCGCAGCGACAAGGTGGTCTGCGAAGGTCTTTCCATGCCGCATTCGCCGCGCTGGTACCGCAACAGGCTTTGGCTGCTGAATTCCGGTACCGGCGAGTTCGGCTACGTCGATCTCGAGACCGGGGCGTTCGAGCCGTTGTGCTTCGTTCCCGGCTTCGCGCGCGGGCTCGCCTTTCACGGGCAGTACGCATTGATCGGCTTGTCCAAGCCCCGAAACGACTCGTTTACCGGATTGCCGCTGAACGAAGAGCTGGCAAGTCGGAACGCCGAGCCGCGTTGCGGTCTCGTCGTTGTCGACATCCGCACCGGCGATTTGCTGCACCACATGCGGATCGAAGGAATCGTCCAGGAAATGTTCGACGTCGCCGTGCTGCCGGGTGCCGTCCGTCCGATGTTGCTCGGCTTCAAGACCGACGAGATCAAGCACATGGTCCGGATGGACGACGGGGCTGGTGGTTGAATCCCGAGATGGAGGTCGGAGTCGCCAACTTCGATCCGCTGGCGACTGGCTCAAAGGGCCGGCGACCTTTGATCGAAACGCTGGTGGAGGCAGTGCAGCACCACGTGTGGCACGGTTAGCGCCGCTAGTCCGCAGAAGATGATTCGCGCCAGGTTGGCCGGCTCCGCGCCCCCGGCTGGCGCGAATTCAGTGAGGATCAGCCAACCGGCAAGACCGAGTACAACCGCTCCGGCGGTGGCCGGCCAGACTCGGGCGGCCCACTGATCGAGAGACCAGCTTTGCCAGGGCCCTCGACGATGCGTTGCCAGGCCGATCAGGTGCCCGAAACTGTGCAGCAGGCAGAAATATGCCGTGAACGCGATCAGCGGCGGAAGGACAATCATCGCCGAGGCCAGCACGGCGATGCCGAAGACGTGAAACCCGATGTTCGCCGAGCGTTCGATGAGCGAGCGGCTCAACAACATGCCGAGTCCAACGAACCAGATCGCAATCAGCGGTTGTAGAAGCCAGCGCAGCACTCCGGCCAATGGGTCTCGATCGATGCCGACGAGCCAGTCGAAAATCATCGCGACTTCGTTGGGGTGACCAACAATCGGACCGAGCACCGGGATCGCCCCGTAAACGAAGATGGACAGCGGGTCGGAACGTCCTTCGAATCCGAACGCGTCCTGCTCGCCGAAGTGCCATACCGAAAGCGCGAGGAATGCTGTCAGCGTGAAAAGCGAGGCGAAAATCCAGGCAACGACGACAAGAATCATCAGCGTCAGGTAGGCAAGGAAGAAGACGCGCCGGTCAGGCCGTTCCAGATGTCTTCCGACGACGATGTCGCCAACCCACGGGTCGACTGCGCCGTGCATGATGCCCAGCAATGCAATCGGTAAGACGCAGATTGCGAGCTGGCTCGAAACATCGAGCGAGCCGAGCAGTCCGGACGCCGGCAACAGGCCGAGAAGGCAAATGAGCCCGATACGTAAATGCGTCGCGCGCAAAGTGTGACTGGCCAGGTTTCGATGCGATGCCCAACCGATCGCGTGGTTCTTGCTGAATGTAGAGCTCATCAGATAAGCGGTCGCGGAGAAAAGAAAAGCCCGACCGGCTGTCCGGCCGGGCTTGGCGTGCTTCTTCTCAGTTGATTCAGGCGGACTGCTCTTCGGTCTTGATCACTGCAATCGTGTAGATCAGCAGGCCAAAGACTGCCTTGGCGACGATGTCGGCCACCGAATAGCCGACCTGTACCGCCGTTTCCGCTGCGGCGCCTGTAAAGCCGAGCATCGGGAACAGGAACACGACGGGATAAAACAACCATGCAACGATGGTGAGATATCGAGCTGCGCTCACCATGCCGCGCGCAGCGGCAGGCTGACGCGCAATCGCATCGCCGAGCCCGATGAACAGCTGGTAAAGAATGATCAGGAACGGAATCATGGAAAGGCACCACCACAACCAGCGCGTTCCGGCGTCGCCGCTGATCTCCCCGGGATAACCCAGAATGATCATCAATGCTGCCAGGCCACCGAGGAGCCAGCCCTTACGCGTCGTTTCGGCCTTCGACAAGCGCATGACCAATAACAGTTCCACGAGCAGCAGGGGGACAGTCAGCAACCAGTCGACGTAACGATATGCATCGTTGAATGGTGTGCCCGAAGCAACATATGCACCATCGACCAGGTCGTATGCCGCCTTCCAGTCGAACAGGATTTGCACATAGTGATAAAGCGCAATGAAGGTAACGATCCCGCTGATCGTTAGCGCCGTTCTATACTCACTTGCTACACGATTTCGCTGCAGGAAGAAAAAGATCGTTGACGCGGCAAACGCCGCAACGGTCAGCGAAAAGACGTTGAAGACCAGGTTGTACTGGCCCAGACTCAGGGTTGGAAGCGATTCCATGCACTGCTCCTTGGCGCGAGGGTTGAAGCTAGAGGTTTCTTTGATCGATGAAGCCGGTCAGTCGGTGGCCGGAGTCGAGGAGCGTATCGATGCCTCGTGAAACGAACCATGGATAGATGTGATTTCATCTGTCACTGAAGTGAAAGCAAAGCGCCCCGATCACTGCCTCAGTCATCCGCGTCGGTTTGAAGATTCAACTGAAATCGATTCCCGCTCATCACGCGGGCTCGTGATTCAGGTGCAATACTATTTTCCTGAAGCGCGGATCGCGTGGCCCTTTCGTGCCTCAGTCCTGCGGCGTCTTGAGATTGGAGTAAGTTGATGCACAAACTGTTTTTCTCGATCGTGATCTTCGCGGTTGCGTCTGCGTGCGAAGCGGACCCGCAGCAAAGCTCGATGACCTTGTCGACCGACTCGGGCCGCTATGAGCAAAAGCTTCCGTCGCGCGACGGCATCGGCAAGGTGTACATGGGCAGAGAGATTTCCCATGTCATGGGGCACCTCGCTGCGGGCTGGCTGGAGCGCCCCGAACGGGAGCGCGAGGAGCGCACCGACCTACTCATCGAACGCCTGCCGCTGGAGGCGGACGACGTCGTCGCCGACATCGGAGCGGGCACCGGGTTCTTCAGCATTCCGATTGCGAAGCGGGTGACGGATGGGAAGGTGCTGGCGGTCGACATCCAGCAACAGATGCTCGACATGATCGAGCGACGCAAGCGCAGCGATGCGCCGTCGAATATCGAGACGGTGCTCGGTACGATCACCGACCCGAAGCTTCCGTCGAGCGGCGTCGATATGATCCTGATCGTCGATGCCTATCACGAGTTTTCGCACCCCTACGAGATGGGCACCGCCATGTTCGATGCGTTGAAGCCGGGAGGCCGCCTGATACTGATCGAGTATCGGGCCGAGGACCCGTTCGTGCCGATCAAGCAGCTGCACAAGATGACCGAGGCGCAGGCGATCCGGGAAATGGAAGCGATCGGGCTGGCTCACCTGCGTACCGAGGACTTCCTGCCGCAGCAGCATTTTCTCGTGTTCGAGAAGCCGGCTGACGGAGCCGACGACGCGCCGGCCGAATGACCCATGAGGTTGTCTCGCCGTGGCTTCGACGCAAGCGACCTGCCTCCGTCGAAAAGGACTGGTCCGAGGTTGAAATCCCGGCCTCGATGCTCGAGGATGGGGAGATGGAACAGGTAAGGGACAGCGATCGACCGGCTCACGACCTCGTCAGGAACCGCGTGCTGTTCCAGTCCAGGTCGTTCAGTATTTATCTCGTCCGGTATTCGCCCGGCCACCGGATTGTTCCGCACGTCGACATGGTATCCGAGGGGCGGCTATACAAGCTCAATCTCGTGCTGGCCAAGCCGAAGTCGGGCGGGAAATTCAGCTGCGAACGCTGCATCTTCAAACTGTTCGATCGCGTCATCCTGTTTCGGCCCGATCTGTACCGGCACGCGGTGACTCGGATCGAACGCGGAAATCGTTGGCTGCTGAGCTTCGCCCTCACGCGGCCCTGATTTCCGTATGTCCGGTTCGACGCGTCGGCGGCGTCCATTGGGCTGTCGAGACGCCGGCCCTCACGGTTCGCGGCGACACCATCGGTGTCTAATCGTCCTCGGTCTGCTCGAGGATCAGCCGGTGCGCTGTCAGGCGCAAAGCGTTGATGCGGATGAAGCCTCTAGCGTCTTCCTGATCGTAGCCGCCGGCGACGTCCATGGAGCTCAGGTCCGGGTCGTACAGCGAGCTGGGGCTGGAACGGCCCTCGACGATCACGTTGCCCTTCAGCAGGCTGAGCCGGACTTCTCCGTCGATCAGTTCAGCCGATTTACGGAACGCCGCTTCGATGAAGTCCATTTCGGGCGAGAACCAGAAACCGTTATAGATGATCTCCGCGAATCTCGGCGACAGCATGTCGCGCAGACGGCGCACCTCGCGGTCCATGGCGATTCCTTCGAGATCGCGAAGCGCGAGGTGGAGCACGGTACCCCCGGGCGTTTCGTAGACGCCCCTGGACTTGATACCGACAAAGCGGTTCTCGACGATGTCGATGCGGCCGATGCCGTGCCTGCCGCCGAGTTCATTGAGACGACTTAGCATTTCGACGGGGTCGGTGATGCGGTTGCCGTCGTCGAGTGTTTCGACCTCGATCGGGATCGCGTCCTTGAAGCGCACGGCGATCCGGTCGGGCATATCCGGGGTGTCCTCGAGCGCGCGAGTGAGTTTGAACATGTCGGCCGGCGGCGTCGCGTCGGGGTCCTCGAGCAGGCCGGCCTCGTAGGAGCGGTGCATCAGATTTTCGTCGCTGGAGTAGGGCTTCTCGGCGGTGGCCTCGACCGGGATCTCGTGCTCGGCGGCGAACGCGAGCAGGTCCTTGCGGCCCTGAAACCGGGCAAGGAACTCCGGATCCTTCCACGGCGCGATGATTTCGAGATCGGGTGCCAGCGCCGCGAACGCGAGTTCGAAGCGGACCTGGTCATTGCCTTTGCCGGTGGCGCCGTGAGCGACCGCGGTGGCGCCCACCTTGCGCGCAATCTCGACGTGCCGCTTGGCGATCACCGGGCGGGCCAGCGCCGTGCCGAGCAGGTAGCGGTGCTCGTAGACGGCCTTGCCCGCGATCGCCGGCCAGATGAATTCGGTGACGAACTCGCGCCGCAGGTCCTCGACGAAGACTTCGCTGGCGCCCGTCGCTTTTGCGCGGCGCTCGATGTCGTCGAAATCTTCGAGCTGACCGACGTTGGCAACAAAGGCGACGACGTCGTAGCCCTGCTGGATCAGCGTCTTGAGAATGCAGGCGGTATCGAGACCGCCGCTGTAAGCGAGGACGACTTTTTTGTTCGACATGACACGGTCCCTGGTTTGAGTAGCGCGGGGAAAGACCGGGCAGCAAGGGCGGGAAAGCACCGAATGCCGACGGATATCGGCCCATCATAGAAGGGAGAGCGGGCGTTCGCAGGGCTGTCGCGTCGCTCGGTGCCCCGTCCAACCCCAAAGGCGTGCAGCGACGATTGACGTATCCAATCGCTGACGTTGAATCGGGACTTCCGTTTGGTCGTTCGCCGCACGGTCATCGCCCGGATCGGCTGTCACGGACGGGACTGCTTCGACCCCGCGCAGGACCACGTTGCAAATCGTGCCGCCGACGTGTTTAACTGAATCGCGAGTCCATCCGTTTCAGTTGCTACGTGTCTGGTTTGAGAAAGATCGCTTTCTTTTGCTACGCCGTTATCGCGGTCGTCAGTGCCGTGCTCGGGTCGACCTATCTCGTTCGCGACGAATTCATGCCTTACCACGCCGAGGCGCTCAAGACGGACTGGGGCGCGCTCGATGCGCCATTGCAGACGCTATTGCTGGCGCTGATGCGCGTTGCCGGAGCTGGATGGCTGGCGCTCGCGCTGGCGATCGCCGCATTGCTGGCATTCGCTTTCTCGTCGCGCCGAATCTGGGCGCGGGTCACGCTGCCGGTCCTGATCCTGATTTTCTACATCCCGGTCCTTTCGGTGACGCTCTGGGTTTCGTCGGAGACCGGTGCCGACGTGCCTTGGTACGGAAACGCCATGGCGGTTGCCGCCACCCTGGTCGCGATCGTCTGTGAGTTCCTGGACGGGCCGGAGGAATCAGTCGAATCGCAATGAGCAACGAGCGCAATGGCGCGAGTCCATCAGCGAGTCGAGCGGCGGCTCGTAGATGGCAGACAGCGAGCCGCTACCGCGCATAACCGGTTCGACTGGAGTTTCTCCCGCGCGAAATCTATACTCCGAACGCTGGCGGAGACGAGGCCGCCGTGAATTCCGGGCAACGTCCCGCTCGACGCTGTGCCGGAAAGGAGAATCAGCACGTTGGAACAGGCGAGAACGGCAGGGCCCTGGATTCTGGCTTCCAGCCGCCGTCTGCGGCTGTTCACAATCTTCATCCTCTACGTCGCCCAGGGGATTCCGATCGGTTTGTTCTGGTACGCCATCCCCGCGTGGATGGCCACCAACGGTGCGGATGCGACGGACATCGCCTGGGTTCTCGGGCTGACCGCGCTGCCGTGGAGCCTCAAGCTCATCAACGGCTTCCTGATGGATCGCTACGCCTTCCTGCCGATGGGCCGTCGGCGTGGCTGGATCCTCGGCGCGCAGCTGACGATGATCATGGTTTTTCTAGCCGCGGCGCTGGTGCAGCCTGCGGCCTCGGACATCCTGCTCCTGGGTCTGTTCGGCTTCTTAGGAAACGCGGCCACGACGTTTCAGGATGTGGGTGTCGACAGCACGGCGGTCGACCTGCTCACCGAGGACGAGCGCGCCCGCGGCGGCGGCATGATGTTCGGCGGTCAGCTCATCGGTACGGCGATGGCCACCGCGGGCACCGGCTGGGCAATCAGCGCGCTCGGTGCCTCCGGCGCCTACCTGCTGGCGGCCTGCGCCGTGATCATGGTGACCGCCTATGTGGCCTGCGTTCGCGAACGGGAGAACGAACGACTTCTGCCGTGGTCTCGGGGAGAAACACACGCGGTCAACCTGGAGCGGCATGCGGGCCGATGGGGTCCGATCCTGCGTACGACCTTGCGTTCCGTGCTGCTGCCGGTGAGTCTGTTCTGGGCCGTCTTCCTGCTGTTGCGAGGGTCGCAGTACGGCATCATGGCCGGCGTGACGCCGCTGATCGGCGCCGGCGAAGCGGGCATGAGCGAAGCCGAGGTCACTTCGATTACCGGCGTCGCGCAGCTGATCGGGGGCATCGCCGGGCTGACGGTGGGCGGCTGGCTGGGAGAGCGTTTCGGCGCGAAGTGGGCGACCGTAGGGTTGCTGTGCGCGTGGATGCTGTTCAACGGCGGCATGATCCTTGCTGTGCCGTTATGGTCCGAAAGCGGTTTCGCGCCCTGGTTCATTACCTCCTGGTTCGTGCTCGATACGGTGCTGGCCGTGGTCGCCATCCCGATCAGCATGCGCCTGTGCGACGCCAGGGTCGCGGCCACCCAGTTCACGATCTATATGGCGCTGAACAACTTCGGCATCAGCCTCGGCACCGTGCTGCTGGGGTTCTCCGGCCAGCTCGGCGGACTGGTCAGCCTGTTTCCTTTGATGATCCTCGGCAACCTGGTCGGCCTGGCCATCATGCTCAAGGTTCGGTTCCCCCGCTGGAGGATTTCGGTCGCCTGATCGCTGCCGGTTCATACGAGCCCGCATTGGCTGCCCCCGTGCTGCTTCCGCAGCGACTTCTGGTACGGCAACGAACAGAGAACCGCACGTCGTGCGCGCGCCCGGGCGGCGACAACACACGACCCACGGGTTCGCGTTAGCATCTGGGGCATGATGCACGAAACGCTACAAGCTGCTGAATCTGCGAACGTTCCTCCGCTGGACGCCAACCGAACGGCCGTCATCGAAGCGGGCGGAGGGCGAATCGAGCCCCTCGACCCGATCGGGGCGGCGGTCTACGGGATCGACCTTGGATCGGATACCCCGCCGCCGGCCGAAGTGGTCGAAGCGCTGGAGCAGGAAATGGCGAGCCGCGGTTTCCTGGTTTTCAAGAGCGAGCGTCCGCTCTCGCCGGACGATTTCCTGCGCGCCAGCTGCTGGTGGGGCGGCAAGGAACTCCACAGCACGCACGGGGTGCACCCGGCCACGCCGGGCGGCAACCCGCATATCTTCCGGCTGTCCAACGACCGTCGTCAGGGCATTCCCGGGGTCGGTCCGCAGTGGCACAACGACGGCAGCTTCAACGCCGCGACGTTTTCGCACGCCGGCTATCACATCGTTCGGCCGGCCGAGAAGGGCGGGGGCACCTATTTCGTGCACCAGGGAGCTGCCTACGATGCGCTGCCGCCTGAGCGGCAGGAATTCTGGAGCCGGCTGTCGTCGGTCAACTCGGCTTCGGGCGTCGTGCATCCGGCGGTGCACGAGCATCCGCTGTCGGGTCGGAAAAGTATCTGGCTGCATCTGGGCATGACCGGAGCCGTGATCGAGAAGCAGCGAGACGGCGAAGGATTTCGCCTGCTGGAGCCCGACGAGCTCACCCGGCTGTGCTGCGAGTACCGCGACATTCTCGATGCCGGTCTGGATAACGGCTACGCCATTCCCTACGAGTATCAGAAAAACGACTGCATCTTCATCGATAACCTTGCGGTGGCCCACCGGGCCTCACCCGAGGCTCACCTTCCGCCCGAGGAGCAGGGTGTTCGAATCATGCACCGCAGCACGGTGCGCGGCGTCGAGGATTTCGCGCCCGGATTCGGCCTGCCGCAACACGTCAACATCCGCGGCCCGAATCCATTCGGCCAGGGTGTGTGGCAGGCCGGCGGCGTCGGCTTTCGCTGGGACGATGATATTCCGATGCAGAACTGACGGATTTCGGAAAGCGCCGCGTCACCGGTTGCGGGTTCTCGGCCGCGCGGCGTGATGAATCCTTCGACGGACGGAACCGGCAGCGAATACCGGATCGATACGCGATCGTCCAGCTCGACGCTGCTCGATCGCGCCGACCTGGCGCCGACCGACTTCGTCGACCCGGACCTGCTGTTCCGCGACGATTTCGAGTTGCCGGTCCGGTGAATTCGACTTGGCGCAACGGCCGCCGGCGGTCGGGGCGGGATCCGCGAAGCTGAGCGGTCGGTTCGCTCCCGGCCCTGATCCGTCTGGAGTAATGACGCAGGCGGCCCCTGCCCGAGGGTGATGGCAAGAAGGCGCTGACCCGCAAGGCGAACTTCGGAGGCCGGCGTGGGTTTCAACCCAAGCCGCTTGTAGCCCGACGGCTGCGACTGCGCGTCAGCGATTCCACCTGTTGAGTAGACATTCCCGATGGACAGAATGATTGGCCCGCGATCCGGNCGCNGCGGCCATCGGCTGCAGCTTTCTGCCGGTTCTTTGACCTGCCCATCCTTCAAGCTATAGGCAACGCTGGGCGTCGACTTCAACGCAAGCCTCACCGGCAGGCTCGCGCCGCCGACCTCGCGAAACGCTTCTTTTTTGCGGGAAGCCGCACAGGCTCCCGTGGGTCCGAATTCGGCTCCGGTAATCTTTATGATGGGGTTGAGTTTGATAACGGATTGCAGGGAGTTCAGCCATGAAAATCACCGTACTGGGCGCCGGCGCCGGCGGCATCGCGGTCGCATTCGACTGCGCGAACCACGGGCACGAAGTGCGCCTGTTCGACCTGCCGGCGTTTC